>Ga0181532_10003138_pt1 | contig 15012 bp, 10 predicted proteins | sample PEATcosm2014_Bin_33_FD_119768 | JGI IMG/M metagenome (GOLD analysis project Ga0181532, IMG submission 119768) | Peatland microbial communities from MTU Mesocosm Facility, Houghton, MI, USA - PEATcosm2014_Bin11_30_metaG | ecosystem: Environmental > Terrestrial > Soil > Wetlands > Peat | place...
CGGTCGCTACATCCTTCGTGCTTCGTCTTCCGACCATCGGGGCGAGAATGAAAATGCCTTTTTCTCCCCGTTTAACGAAGCGGCCAAGCGAGTTCCATGTCCGAAGTCCGGCAACGTTGGTGGAATCGGGCTTCTGACGTGCGATGAGCATGATGTTGCCGAAGCTGTAGGTGTGAAACTTCGCCATTGCTGCGAGGTATGCGGTGAGGACTTCACTGTGACCGGACTCCAGCGCTGCAACGAGGAAATCCACGGCCTCTTTGGTTCGTGTGTTGACTTCTTCAAATTTCATGTTTTTTCCCTTTCTGCCGTTTCCGGCTTGTTTCTTTCTTCACTTGAGCGGCAGCGGGAAGAAACAAGGCGGAACGGTAAAAGGGACAGAACGAAGGCCGAAGGAGGGTGGCAGGGCGTGAGTGAAAGCGCGGTGAGTGCCAAACGGGGTTGGGGTTAGTTTGGCGCGAAACCGGCGCAGTCCGAAACGCCCGTCCGAGCCGCGGCCAAGCGGCGGCCCACCCGGAAGAGGGCGCAGTGGAAGGAAGACGCGCAGCCACCTTTAATGTCTTCGGAGGTCGGTTACACTTCAAGGCATGAAGTTTCCGATGGTGTTGACATGCCCCAATTGCAAGAAACGCCTCATCGTGCAGACGGAAGGCAGTAAGCCTTATCCGAACCCTCATTGTGATTGTGGCGCAACGATCTACCTTCTTCAATCTGACATGCGTGTGAGCCGTCGCGCTTTTTGCCGGGCAGAAGTCGAACTGGGTGATAGCGACTTCTCACTCGCCATTGTCTTGAGTGCAATGGCGGTCGAATCTGAGTTGGCATTTCTATTCTCTAAGTGGAAGATGCTCGACGCACGCCTGTTACCTCAAGAAGTAAAGCCGTCTCACAGGAGTGCTTGGGAGCAAGAATTTCGGAAGATGAAAGGTGTGGGCGGCAAGCTGGATCACACCGTTCAGCTAATGACGGGTGAAACATTCGATTCATTCCTGTCGCGGAGGGCTGACTTGTCCTCACGGCTTCAAAAGAATTACACAAACTTGGGGAATAGGTGCCCGAGCAAATTCTTCGTTGAAGAGCTTTTTCGCAAGAGAAACAAAATCCTGCATTCTGGACAGACAGAATCTGGTAAACCTGAAGCAGAAGCCTGCGTAAAAATGGCGAATAGCCTTCTTCAGATCATCGCGGATGCTGACAAGGAAAGATATACACGATTTGATGAAGAACTACGAAGTCAAGCCTGAGTTGTTACCGTAGTCACTTCCCGCGCCGGCGTATCTGGTACTACGCTCAGAGCATGGACGCCTCCGAAACCCATGTTCGAGAGTATTTAGAGTATCTGGCACTCGGAGATGTTATCTATCAGCCTGACGGCAACATCCCTCCAGACTTTTTAGTTGACGGCAGAATCGCCGTCGAAGTCCGCCGATTGAATGAGAATGAAGTGACGGAATCGGGTGGATTTCGTGGCTTAGAAACGGACCGCATTTCGACGGGGCGCAAGTTTGACGCGCTGCTACGCTCCCTCGGTCCTGCAAAATCAGGCACCAGTTGGTTCGTCGGCTGCAAGCTCAAGCGCCCGGTTCCGCGCTGGAAAGAAATCGAGGCTGACCTACGCCAGGCACTTGAGCATGTTCGAGACAATGAGGACTGCCAAAGGCTCTGCGTGCTCAAGATCGCAGAGGGCTTCGAGGCACACATTGTTCACTACGCCAGTAGTGCTCATCCAACGTGCTTCGTGTTTGCCGGTTGTAACGACAGAGATGTCGGTGGTTTTGTGTTTGGCGACACGCAATGGAACTTGCGTCTCTGCGTCGAAGACAAAATGCGGAGAATTGCCCGCGTGCGGAACAAATATCCTGAATGGTGGTTGGTGTTCGTGGATCACATCGGAGCAGGTGTTGACGATTGCGATCAAGAGCTATTCCGCAAGCACCTTGACATCGAGCATGATCTGGACCGCCTAATACTTTTGAACCCTTTTGATAAAACTCGTGCGTTTGAAGTGCCCAAGAAGAGCACGTCACATCAGGCCGCCGCTGGAACCCAATAGCCCGATTCTTTGTCCGTCATGGTGCAGATAGTAACTCCGCCTTTGCGAGCGTGGGGACCGGAGGAATCAAAGTTGACAACACCGAGAATGTTATCCTCAAAACAATGCCAAAGCCCCAACTAAAAACCACGGTGACGTACACTTCTGGTACGAGCGAGGCCCTGGGCGCGGGATGGGACGTGATGCGAGTGCTTTATCGCCGCGAAGACGGAGAACAGAATTCCTTCCTGATCGCCCGCGATGCAAGCGGGAACATAATCCGCAAGACCGACCTGATCCTGGAACGATGGGAAGTCGTAAACGAGGAAGATTTCTTGCGTGAATGCCGGAATTGCTATGACGAAAGAGACAGGCTGGCAGCAGAGAAGGCAGCAAACATGGAAAAAGATACAGACGCTTGCAAGTGCGGGCATCCGTTCTCTTCGCACAACAGAAACATCCGCGAGACGGGAACTATGAGAGTGGACGACGCGCTTCTCCCACCAAAGAAGTACGACATATTTTCGGACAAGGCCGTTGGGGAATCGGGATGCACAGAATGCGAGTGCTCCCGGTGGATACCTCGATCCTGAGTCGAACCTTCTGAGTGCCTGTCTAGAGCATCACGATAAATGGCGAAACTCCCACCCTGTCACAGATCACAAATTGAGCATGTCCGAAGATTCGTGACTTACGCGAAGCACTGTCTGGACCAGGCTGGGTACTATCCACCCGTCAACGCTCATCGGTACATGGTTGCTCTGGCACTTTATTCAAAATGCATCACCGTCGCGGAGGCCGTACTTGTATTACTTGATGCAGGATTTGGCGATGAGGCGTTCGCAATGACCCGAACCTTGGTTGATGTGTTTATTACGCTCCGCTACATCACCAACAAGGACACGGACGACCGGGCGAAGAGGTACGCACACTTCACCGCGAAAGAAAGCGAGCAATGGGAGAATGTCGCGCGGGAATTTTGGCCTCAAAATCCCGCGCCCGCGCTAAGCGCAAAAACAAAACAGCTTGCAGCCACTTTCCCACACCCCCACAAATGGTCAGGCAAGACGGTCTGGGAAATGGCGACAGAGGAAGACGCATTTGAAAATGACCCGTCCACCGGAAAGCCGCTAGTTCATAGTTTCGCGTACCGAGTTGTGTATCGCTGGACTTCGTTGTATGTGCATCCCACAGTTGGTGCTCTGTGGAACCACTTGGTGCAGGCAGGGCGAGACGTTTTCAAAGTGCGAAGTGGGGATCGGCGAGACATGCGCCACATGGCTCTTTTCAATACTGCGGCCTACTCATCGAACACGATGGTTGCTTTCTATCGTTGCATGGGCGACCCACAGCCATCCCGCTTGGGCACATGGTCCGGCGCGATCATGGCACATTTGGCAAGACGGCATGGATAGGCGCTCCCATCCACCGCTTCTGCCGCACAATTCATGCGGGTCAATAGCGCGGCATACGATGACCAAGAATGCTCGCGCCCGGTCGAACTCACCGACGTGCAAGCGAGACTTTTTTCGAGCATGTGAAACGACGACGTTCTTAACTGCGCGTCGTGCTCGCTGCAAATGCGACGACAGCCACGCCCGCCGCGATCATCGCAGCCAGTCCTAATTGCTCAGTGTAGGATTTTCCAGTCACAGCCCAATTCACGACGTGCTCGCAGTTCGCAACGAACAGGTCATACGGCTTCCCGTCCAAGCTGTGCATACGCTCTAGCGCTGCATTCTGCTGATCCCAAGTCTGCGGTACCCACAGGACATGAACGGTCTCACCGGCCGCAAATTCCGTCAAAGACGTGGTGCGAACAAATTGGCGTTTTTCGCTATGGATTATGCGCTGCTCTCCCGTGAAAGGATCGGGCCAGTCCACCATGCCCTTGTGCCAGAAACAGTACCGTCTGCTCCATACCTTAACGACCGATCCCGGCGTAAACATCATCGTGTACATATCAGTCACCCCGAGCACAAAGGCTGCTCACTGAAAGTGTAACTGCCGGGTTCGAGAGCGAGTCAAGTGAAAAAAAGCAGGCCGATGTTAGGGGTCAGAATCTACCTATTCTGCCTATCCAAAATTTCCAGCACATCCTTCGGATGCCTGGAAACATCTGCCGTCCATTCGCCGAATCCGCCGTGCCCATTGACCGCCCTGACCCACTCCGATAGGAATTCCCGCTTGGTTTGCTGTTGCTGGTCGTCTTGACCTTTCACTTCCAAAATCAGCGTTTTGCCGTTTGTGAGCCGAACTAAATAGTCTGGCCGGAATTTGTGAATGATCCCTTTGAACGAGTACGTGATCTCAAAACCAATGTGGTCGTTCTTCACCCAAGCGCGCACGTTCTGATTACGATCAAGCTCAAGAGACTCATTGGCCTCCCATCGGCTATCGTAAACACACATGTTGATGTGGGAGCGTTTGGTGTGCTCACAAGCCTTGCCGCTGTACCAGGGCAGCATGTCGCCAGTGGAGCGGATCGGCCGCTCGGTGTCGAACACTGGCTCCAAGGTCAGAGCGTTTTCAAAACGAATCGCTTCCCACAAATGCTGAACCACTTTGGTCATGTTCAGTGTGATGACGATCCTTCGCCGTTTGTCATCTTCGTTGAATAACGGAGGATCGACTATTACCCTTCCGCTCTCGATGTACTGCTCCACCAGACGAACCAGTTGGGCGAGCAGATATTCGCGGCTGCCTTTCCACTTGGGCGCCATCTGGTCGTAAACCTCGCTTGCCGTTTCAAAGACAATCCGCTGCATTCGGAAGCGCTGCGCGAGGCCGGCAAGATCTATTTCCTTGAGCTTTGTAAAATCTGGCTTTCCATCGATCATCGGTGCAAGCTCGGCGATGTTCGGAGTTTTGTAGGCGTCCAGCACGAGCCGGTTCACCTTCTCTGGGGTCAGATTGAGTAATGGGCGATATTCGTGATCGATCCGAATCACGTTCGGCCAACTCATTTCGTACTGCGCCCGTCGCTCGGGCAGAGGCTCGATTCTGGTTTTGCCTTTTGCCGGAGGCGGGGGCGGAGCATCGGCGCTGCCTTCGTGAGGAAGAAATGTGAACGGTACGCCGAAGATGTTGACGTACTCCGGCTCAAATAGCCCGGTCGTCTCATTCACGTCATACGATGTTCTCCGCAGGCCGCGGCCCACTACCTGCTCGCACAGAAGTTGGGATGTAAACGCTCGCAGCGCGGCTCAAGTTCGACTATGCCTATAAAGCGAACGAGGCCGTTCCCAACGAACTCAACGGCGCGCCTGCTCAGGAGAGGCATTCTTTCCTGCTCTTCTTACACCGGTTGCAGTTTCGTTTTCTATCCGCTTTCTGTCGCTGCAAGCGCAAACTAGAACCTAACCGCGCTGTAGACTACTAGGCGCCTATACTGTGGAACTCAATGAGTGATGTAACAGCCTATGCAAACGTTGAATGTTGGCGCGGGGCAAACAGACAAAGAATACAACGCCGCCGAGGACCGGCGACGAGGCGATCTACGAGACGACAGCCGAAGCGACGCGAACTATTTCTTCTGGGCGGCGGGCCTTGCGGCGGTCGGCAGCGGGCTGTTACCCGTGCGGCTGAACATTATTGTCAGCATCGGTGCGTTTGACCTTCTGAGCCTTTATGGCAAGTCGCTTGGTCCGGTCGCGGTAGACACCACAGTGGCGATCTGGCTGATCGCTGTAGTAGCGCTAGGATTTGCTGGACGCAGCGGTCGTCGGTGGGCGTTTCTGGTCGGAATTGTTCTGTACGGGGCTGACATGATCGCTCTTATCGCCATGTTTTCCTTATGGGCATTCGGAGTCCATGCTTTCTTCGTGTTCAGATGGTTCCAGGGACAAAAGGCGCTGAAAGATATCAACGACGCAGGCGGCTCGACGTTTTGAGATGACAAAGAGTGGGGCATGGAATTCCCTTCTGTGTCGTGAGGATTCCCCGGAATCAAACAGTGGTCGTTTTCTACTTCTTAAGTGAAGGGTGATTTTTCGCAAGCCAGTCTTCTACCTCCCCATAAAACTGGGACGCCTGGGCAAGAATTTCCTTCGCCTCGGTCTCGGTCGCTACGTTGGAGAAGGTGTAGTCAATAGTATTTCGCTTCCGCCGACAGGTCTCAAAATAATCGGCGTACTTGTCAGCAGGCTTTCCCAACACAAGCTTTACGCTTTCAAACGATACGCGGTGATGTCCGACCTTGCTCACGATCCGATATCCGGCACAAGCAATCGCCATGTTCGCGGATTGCAGCGCAGCGTTGTAAGCAGTGGCGAACCTCCTGTCCGAGGATAGACCGGCGATAGCAGCGTCTGCCAGGTCACGAGCGATCAGGGCTCGCATATTGTCTAATTCCTTCTTGGAGGTTTTGTGTTTCTGGGCTTCCTTATTTGCCAATAAGCTCGTCCAAGTCACTCTGGCCTCCTTTCACAAACTGTTTCCGTCCTCGTAAAACGTCGGCAAGAAAATGGTCGCCCGACTTGGTTTTCTCCCGAAACTCCTCCGGGGAATAAGCCGTGACGTTGACCTCTCTTCCTAGGCGCGCCTCCGCTTTGCGGAGCGCTGGAGACAAGTCGGCAAGACCTGCCCTGCCAATGACCATCACATCCACGTCACTCATCGTATGTTCCCGGCTTCGTGCCACAGAGCCATAGATAAAAGCACTCTGAATCTTGTTCTCAAACGGTTTTAGTATCTGCTCCAAGATCGGAGCCAGCCCTGCCGTTTTTTCGAAGAGCTGCTGCAGGTCTCGGAACACCGGGGATTGGGTCTGCGCCTTGAAATAAGCTCTTGTGCCTTCCCGACGATGCATCAATATTCCGCTTGCCACCAGAGACGATAACTCCCGCTGAAGGCTCGACGGGCTCGTGCCCAAACGGCCGGCGAGTTCGGAAAGATACCACCACTTATCTGGCTGGCCGAGGGTAGCCGCAAGCACACCTTGCCGTACCTGTGGAAACAACGCAGTCAGCACGGAATATTTACGCATATTGCGTACATTATTACGCATATTGCGTAAGCGTGTCAACTGCTAAAGGAACGGGGTTGGTTGCGGCGGGCGTTTAGCAATCTAAAGTGGCAGTTCAGATTACTCATATCCGTTCGAATCGGAATCGGACGCAATTCGAACGGACTCGAATGCTGTTCGACTTCGTGCGAGCAGCGTTCGCTAGTTCCCTGACGGCCTGCACCGACCTAAGCCAAAGGCTTAGGGATGGTGTCTCTCTCTCCCCCTCGCACGCAGCCGATCGGTCGGACCGCACGTGAAATCTGATCGTTGGAGTTGGTTGTGCGTCAGGTGTGCGCAGCGTTGCCATCACACCGAACTTGCTGCCCCTGGTTCCCCGGAAGCACCTGCGCACTGATCCCGGTGTTTTGCAAACCTCGCATCCAGACTCTCCATTCGCAAAGGATCAAGCACCCGACTATCATGAGCAGAAGATGGCACTTTCTGGCGCTTATCGCGGGTACCTCCACCAGGATGCGGTCACAGCATATCTCCTTGCCACGCTGCTGTTGCCCGGCGCCAGCGCAAGAACTCTTTCCGCTGAAAGAAGAGTTACGCCAGACGACTGTTTTGACGATATTGAACTGCGCGGCACGAGTCGGCGCCGCATTCAAGTAAAGTCCCATCAAGTAGAGTGCCGCCCCTTACAGCTGACGGATTTCACAACTAAAGACATCTCGTTCCGTATAGACCGGGCCGTCCGAAGTTTCACGGCGGAAACCAGTCCTGCAGACGAATACCGCCTCTTCACTACGTACGACGCTCCGGACGAGACCGTTGGCCAATTCCTTGAGCACGCGCAAGATGTCCCCCAGCTTCTTCCGGGCGTCTCGACGCAACGCTATCGGTTGCTGGTGTCGCAGATTTGGCCGGAAGATGGGAACTCATTATGGCCACATCTCGCAGAGATAGGCCGTGACGGTTTCGCATCTTTTTGCGCTCGATTCGTGATTGAGATCGGCTGCCCGCATTCGTCCACTGACCTTCGACAACCGGGTCCGCTGGAGCAGTCATTGCTTAGAGTCTTGGCCAACGAGATCGGAGTCGGGTTCTGGCCAAACAACAACCGAGATGTAACTGACTCCGCTGCCCACCTGATCTTCGAAGCGAGCGTCGCCCGCGCCAACAGTTCAACGCTGGCCGAGAGTGAGGTGATTCAAGCACTCGGCCTCCGAATTGACTATGGCCGCGTTCCTGAAATTCTCCCGGTAGACGACCGCAGACTTGTGCGTCGAGTTGACGCGTTGGGTGACATTACTCGGATGCTCTCAACTTCACGAGTGGTAATCACTGGGCCACCGGGGATTGGGAAATCGTGGCTTGTGCATCAGCTCGCTATCCGCTTGGCCGACGAAGGATGGTGGGTGGCAACTCACTACTGTTTCATTGATCCCTTCGACGCAGATCTGTCTCTCCGGGCCTCAATCGAGACCATCTTCGGCAGCATTATGTTCGAACTTCTAGAGCGAGATCCTTCGATTACACCTACTGGGCCGCGGTTTGCGGCGGGTCCGCGGGAACTTGAGAAACTTCTCGAAGATGGAAGTAAGGCGCAGCCGAGCCGCCGAATTGCCATCATCGTCGACGGACTAGATCATGCCGACCGGATTTCGGGAGCCCCTACCGCGCGTCTTGCAACCGAAATCGCCGACGAACTTGCTGGCATTTCCTTGCCAAAAAATGCAGTGGTGATTGTCGGCTCTCAGCCGGGAAATCATCTCACGTCATTCTTGCAGTCCGCCACTCAGTATCAAGCGCCGAAGTGGCAGGAAGGCCCGATCCGAGCACTAATCGACAACCTTGATCTAAGAAGCAAGATGCAGGAAAACAACCTTAGCGACGACGAGGAGGCTGTTGTCCGGATAATTGTAGATAAAGCAGACGGCAGTCCTCTCTATGCGACATACCTCACTCGAACCGCGGCAGACATCGCGGAGGGCAGACACACAGAAGCATCGGACATCGCTGACTACCTCGCGACCGCGCCCGCCTTCGACGATGATCTGAACCGCTACTATCAATGGCTAATCGGGCCGATTGAGGCGGAGGCGGGCGGGCTCTCGATTATTCAGCTACTTTCCTTGCTCGATTTCTCCTTGACCCGCGACGAGATCAAAGAGATATTGCCGTCTTTCGCACACCTCGTTGAGCGGGTGATCTCGGGTATTTCTCCAGTGCTCGTCGAAGACGTCGGCCACGGCGGCCTCAGAGTGCATCACGAGAGCTTCCGAAGGTACATCCGTGAAAAGCTGGAGGCTGATCCCCAGGCAAATTTGGAAGCCATCTTGCGTCCAGTGATCGACTGGCTGGACGCGAGAGGCTTTTTCAAAGACACTCGCGCATTTCGCTCAGTTCTCAGATTGCTTGAGAGATCCGGTCGCACCGACGAACTCTTAAGTCGAGTTTCGGATGACTTTGTTGATCTGGCAGTTCGCGAATGCCAGCTTGGGGATGCCGTCCGAGATAACCTGGCAACGGCCGCACGAGTCGCTTCGAAAGCCCGCAACTGGCGGGTCTTGGCCCGTCTGGTGGAACTCGCGAGGGCCGCCGAGACTCTGTACGAGTGGCGTTTCGATGATTTTTCACTGGCAGAAGCATATGGCTTGGCTTTCGGCACGTTGTTTGGCGGCAAGCGTCTGGTGGGGAAACTTCTCCATGACGGTCGGTGCACCTTCACGCCTCGTGCAGGGCTCCAGTTGTGCCGCCTATGCGACGACGCGGGAATTGTTCCCCCATGGTCGGAATACATGGCGGGTTACGAAGTACAGGAGGCTAGTTCGAACACGAGTTATGGAAATGAAAGCGAATCCGCGATCTCAATTGCATTCTTGACTGGGCGCTTGCGCCTTGCAGGGAAAGAGGAAGCCATCCGCGTGTGTTCGGAATGGTTTTGTTCACAGAGCGAGCCTCCGTTTCACGCGCGGGATATTGCCGAGATACTGGGACGCATGTACGGCGTGGACGCCGTCGAGTCCGCAATTCAGAATATGCCAACCCTTCCAAGAAAAGGATGGGTCCTGCTGGCTCTTGCTTCGCTGGAAGCCTCTCCTGAACTGTCGAGAGATAGAGCAAATCAGGCGGTGAGTTACCAGTTGCCACTCGGCGGTTGGCTAGAAGCGCTCAAGTACGGCGCCACTATTCCCTCGACGCCTCGAACCAGCGAAGAGATTGACGCTTTGACGGATGACGTCCTGGATCACCATGTCCAGTTTGAGCCTGATCGCTTTCTTAGATGGTTTTTGCAAATTCGTTTGTGGGCGTCAGCCGGCGACAGCGTTTCGTTGATGCGGACAGAGGCCCGCATCCCGAGCGATTCTTGGTATCGACGGTGGCTACGATTTTGTGTGACGCTCGTGCATCCCGCCACGAGCGCCGATGACCTGATTGCGTCGGTTCGAGCGCTTAGCCAAAACGTAGAAGTGTTCGTAGGCGACCCGCGCGCCTGCGATCTATATAAACTCCACGGCGCAATCAGAATGTCTTTCAGAATAATGCTCGAACGCCTAGACGATGTCCGTTGGGAAGAAGCGCTCAACTACTTGGCAACGATCAGCGATGAAACCAACACTTCACTTCAGAGAGCGCGAATGGGACCGTTGCCGGTCGATGCGCTCTCCGAGCTTTGCCTCGAGGCAGCAGACACGCCAGCGAAAAAGGCCACAGCTAGTGCAATCTGTTCGCGCTTACTCTCAGCAGAACAGCGGACGAACGAGTACTACGACACCCATGCCGCCGATCAGCTCATCCTTGCACGGATCCAGGCGGCCTCCGGGCAACAAGATATTGCGGAAAGAAGTTGGCGCGAAGCCTGCACGTACTTGGTTGCCTACGGCCAGCGCAAGGACATCACTTTGTGGGAGCTACTTGATCCTTTGGAAAAATTGGCCGCGGCTGATTCTCACAGAACGCGCAGGTGCTTACGCGACCTGGCTCCGTTGGTCGAACGCGTTCTTGTGCATACCGATGGCAAAGAAACCAGCCATGCCATCCATGTCTGGATTGATCGTGCCGCTGAGATTCACCCAGCTGGCGTTCTCTCTTATCTCGCGCGGGACCAAATTTCGGACATGCCCAGCTTTGGCGCCCTCGACCATGCGATTCCAAAGTGTCTGGCTGCGCTTGCGTCTTCGGTTAGCCCCGTCACGTTGACGGCCGCGTGGATCGGGATAGGGAGCGAGGCCCGCGGAGACGTGGCTGCAGCGCTGGCGGCGTGCGAGGCATTAGTGCAGGTCAATCGACCCCTTGGCGAGCAACTGTGGTCGGTGTTGGTGGCTTCATTGGACGGTGACGGAGTCAAATCACCGAATGATCTTGACGCTCTCGCACGGGTCTCTGCTGAAAAATTATCCATTCCGGCAGCGGAGATCGAGCCGGAGAGCGGCTCTCCTCGGAAGGAAAACGAAGGAGACTCCGGAGTTAGAAACGCAGACTCAAAAACCAGTTTTCAAGATGTAGTGACCTTACCGACGCGCGCAACACCGTTGCAAATCGTTCATTTTGTCCGGAGATGGCGCGAGAGTGCAAATCCCAACCTGGATCGCGTGGTTAACTCCGTCGGATGGCGGATTGTCGAGATGATTGATGAAGGCCAGGAAGGGGCCGCTGAAAGAACCATTCAACGTCTCGCCAGAGACACTTCAACCTGGGAAAAGCATACGCTCCTGCCGGGTCTCGCGGAGGGATTGGAGCGTCATGGGAAATCGCGGTTAGCCGCGCTTACCAGCACGTATGCCTACACGAGAAGTGGAGACGGCTGGCGCCGTTTCGCGGGCACCAAAGGTGAGGAACGGTTCAAAGCGGCGCTTGAAGCAAACGAGAACACCGCTTGGTCGACCCTCGCGGATGAGGTTGGTGAAGCGGTCGCAGAAGGTGGCCAGTACGGAGTGACGACACACTTGATTGAGCTCCTAGCGGGAATGGGGCGATCAAACGATGCTTTTGCCGCATGGGATGCGGCTTGCGGGGCGATCACTTACAGGCTGCCGTCAGTCGGGCAGCGAGACTCGGTCCGCATTGTTTACGACAAAGAATGTGAAAACAGCACGGAAATGCTTTGGGCAGCGATGATCATGCGTGTGAACTCAGCCGCCCACCAGGAGAAGCGGGTGGCCGCTCTCGCTGTTTTCCTTGGTATCCGATACGACGCGACGGCTTTTTCCGCAGCCTTGAAGTTTGCTTTATCCCACGATGTTCCGGTCTCAACGCTCACGATTGTCTTGCAACTGGTGGAGCTTTACGAGCAGGATCCGGATGAAGTGACAAGCGGTGCCATTGCAGAACTTCAGGCCGCTGCCTCCATGCCCTTTGTCACCGCGCGAGTGCTTGCGCGCAGTCTTCTTGAGCGTGCCGGCGTCGCAGTCGCGATGCCTACATCGTCGGAACCCGGCGTCGCACTCATTTCAGAAGAGCAAGCGACCGAGATCGAACTGGGAGTCGGCCGAGCGCGACTTTCAAAAGCGATTGAAATATGGCCCGATTTCGTGCCGCTGTTCGGAACTTGTTTTGAAGCGGCGCGCGCCTCCGATGAAGCGAAAGCTCAAATGGAGCGCACGATCAGGCGATTTGGTCCAAGGCGAGAAGGACGACGTCTAGATTTGTGGACTCCCGCCCACGAGCAGATCGAGCGTTGCCTTCAGACTACTGGCGCTGGTGTGCGAGCGGCTCTGGCCAAACATGGAGTTCTCGACCCGGATGTGGAAGGAGTCTTAGGCCGCAGTTTCTTGGGTAAGGCGGACCTCGGTATTCGAATCTCTCTGAGCCGCACTATTCGCCCAATCTATTTGCAGTCGCCAGGCACGGCTGGTGAAGGAACAACTGTCTCAGCGCCGATCACTGGCGACCGCGGACAATTTTCGGGCTGGGTCGTTCTGGCCCAGCGGGAAACGCAACTCCAAGTCGGAGATGGATACGACCATCCGGTGACGGCGAAACATGTTTTGCACGCAGGCGTAGTTTTCCGGGAATGGAAGGACGATGGCGGCTTGCCTCTCGGATACCCCTACCTGAAGATGTGGCAATCCGCGGCGTGGAATAAAATCGGAGTGCCACATTCGTTTGGCGGCCCGATTGCCGCTTTGGGATTGAAAAGAGACGCATTCTCGCGAATCGAATTTCTTGCGCCTCATCCAGTGATTTTGGTTGCCAGCAGTCTTGACCTCGCGCCATCCGAACGAGGTCTCATGTTTCTCGACTCGGCTGGCTCGCCAGCAGTGGTTTGCGTTAACTGGCAGCGGAAGCTAATCGGGGAAAAAGATCTCGCGGACATTGAGCCGACGCGGTACGGAATGGCGCTCTTTGCTCGACAGGATGTGTTGGAAGCCGTGGCAGCCCTGGCCGAAATGTCTCCTACCTACGTAACAGTAGTGGGCACCGCGCCGCTAGAGGACTAGGCTCCGACGGCGTTTTGACACTACCGTTACTAGCGTTCGCCGAAAGAATGGCTCACTGTCGGTCAGCCGAGGTCGCTCGCTTCATGCGCACTTGAGACACATCTGTGTGCCAGCTGTGTGTCCCTCCACAGGTTGATTTCTAATCTCGAACAGAGCTAGCGTCGGGCTGTGCTGACGATTCGTGCCATGAGCAGCGGTGAGGGCTACGCCCAGCGTCACCTTCGGCAGAGCGATTACTACGACCAGAATCGGACCGTCGAAGGCCGGTGGTGCGGCCGCGGCGCTGAACTGCTCGGGCTTAAAGGAGAGGTTACATCCGGGGATTTTGAGGCGGTACGGCAAGGTCTCGACCCGCAAACTGGAGAGTTCCTCCGGCAGCGCCACAGCGCGGATCGCATTGCTAGCAATGGCGCGGAACAGAGTAAGGCCCGGTCCCTCTATGACATGACATTTTCCGCGCCGAAGTCCGTCTCTGTCATGGCCATAGTTGGCGCTGATGAGAGACTGGTCGCCGCGCACGAATCCGCCGTGCGCGAGGCCCTGGACGAAGCAGAGAAATACTCGGCCACTAGGGTTCGCCTCGCCGGCCTGAACGAAAATCGAGCCACCGGAAACTGGATCGTGGCTTCCTACACTCACGACACGAGTCGTCAGCTAGATCCTCAGCTCCACACTCATGCCGTCGCTGCCAATCTCACCTGCGATGGGACTGAAGGACGTTGGAAGGCGCTACAGGCTTCCGGTTTGTACGAGCGTCGCAGCTACCTGACCGAGGTCTATCGCAATGCCCTGGCTCGCGAAGTGCGCTCCCTTGGTTACGAGATTGAAAACCGTCACGATGTCCGTGGTCGTGACAAGGGATTCGAGATCGCAGGACTCTCTCAGGACCTCCTGGACAAATACAGTCAACGCAGTGCCCAGCGCGATGCGGCCATTCTGGAGTTCACCAATTCACGTGGCCGCGCGCCAACAGACAACGAGGTTGCGGTACTCGTCCGGGAAACGCGGGCCGACAAGCTTCAAGAGATATCGACCGAGCGAGTCCGCAATCTTCAGCAAGAACGACTGTCAGCGGATGAGAGGCAAACACTTCGTGAGGTTTTGAACGAAGCTCAGACACAATCCTATTCACCTCGAATCAATCGTGGTATGCACGAGGCCTCGCTTGCATACTCTCAGGAGCACATCTTCGAGCGTCTCTCAGTCGCCAGAGAGCATGAGGTTCTAACCGAGGCTCTTCGCCACGGGCGCGGCAACCTCGACCTCAGCGACCTTCAGGGCTCTATCTCCCTTGAGCGTACGAAAGGGACTCTCATCGCCTCTGGGGATGAGATTGCGACACACGCGAGCCTCCAACGCGAGCGCGACATGATCGCGGTGGTTAACCGAGGATTGGACCGCTATGACCGCCTCGGCAAGGGGCGTGACTTTGAGCTATCGGACCATCTCCGTCCCGAACAAAGGTGCGCCGTCGAAGCAGTGCTCGATTCTCGTGATTTGGCGATCAATATTCGAGGCGCTGCCGGTACTGGCAAGACTGCCACGCTGCGTGAAATTGACCGGGGCCTCAGAGAGGCCGGACACGA
>Ga0181532_10003139_pt1 | contig 15009 bp, 13 predicted proteins | sample PEATcosm2014_Bin_33_FD_119768 | JGI IMG/M metagenome (GOLD analysis project Ga0181532, IMG submission 119768) | Peatland microbial communities from MTU Mesocosm Facility, Houghton, MI, USA - PEATcosm2014_Bin11_30_metaG | ecosystem: Environmental > Terrestrial > Soil > Wetlands > Peat | place...
GGACTGACGCGGGGCCTGGAACGGCGCACGTTCGCCGGCGGTGGCCTCGGCCCAGCCGAGCAGCGGCGCCGTGGCGCCCACGGCGGCCGTGGAGCCGTCCTGTGTCCCGGCGTCGACGAGCGCGACGAGTCGGCCCGCGGCGGCGGCCTCGTCATCGCTCCGCACCAATTCGCCGTCGGCGACCACCACGGTGCCGCCGGAGTGGGCCAGCACGTGCGCCACCTCGGCCGTGGCCAGGCGCGGGTTCATCGGCACTGCCACTCCCCCGGCCCGGTGCGCCGCCGAGTACGACACCAGCCAGCGCAGGGCGAGCTCGGGATGGAGGTGGATGCCCACCCGGCCGCCGGGCTCGAGGCCGGCGTCGAGCAGGCGGCGCGCCATGGCGTTGGCCGCGCCGTCCCATTCGGCGAAGGTCATGGACCCGACGTCGACCACTTCGAAGGCGGTACGGTCGCCGAATTGCTCGGCCATGCGGGCCAGGTGTTCGTCCATCAACACGGCGACACCCCTGGCTCGATGGCCCAGCTTGGGATCGACGTCATGGCGGGCGACCATACACCGAGCACTTCGGCTTGGTCGTGGTCCGGGATGCCCTGTCCCCTATCGAGGCACATTTGGGATCGTCAACCTCGTGTCCGATCAAGGGCCTCGGGACCGGGGCTGAGCCAGCACGCAAGAGGTCCTCCGTGGGATGCTTCACGAAATGGCCGGCCCTTCGGGAACGGTGACGTTCCTGTTCACAGACATCGAAGGCTCGACTCGCCTGTGGCAACACGACGAAGCGGCCATGCGATCTGCCCTGTCCCGTCACGACGAGCTGTTGTGCCAGGCCATCGCTGAGCACGACGGCACCGTGTTCTCGTCGATGGGCGACGGAATGGCCGCCGCGTTCGCGTCCGCCTCTTCGGCGGTGGCGGCAGCCCTGACACGGGGTCTGTCCGAGACTGCCCCAGTCGGCGGGATTGAGGCGCATATTCGCGGACAGGTGCTTGCTCGGCGCGAACCGCCACCGACCGGCACGACCGGGACACCCCTTTCGTCTTGCTAACTCCCTTCAGTGATCCGGATGATCGTCTTGCCGGGGGTGCGCCGCTCGGGGGCGAACGCAGCCGGCGCTTCGGCGAGCGGCCGTACGGCCCCGACGATCGGCTTGAGCCGTCCGTCCCTCAGCCTTTGGGCGAGGTCTGCCAGCCGGGAACGGTCAGCTTCGACGACGAAGAAGAGAGCGCGCCCATCCTTGGGTTGGACCGTGGGCACCCTGATGGTGGTGACGAGCGTACCGCCGGCGCGCACCAGCGCAGCCGAGCGGTCGAGTATGTCGCCTCCGATCACGTCGAACACCACGTCAACCTCGCCGGCGTCCTCCAGCTTGTCGGCCTCGAGGTCCAAGAAGGCGTCCACTCCCAAGCCGAGGGCTGTATCGCGGTCCGCCGCCCGACCGGTGCCAATCACTCTGGCTCCGAGCTCGCGAGCGAGCTGCACGGCGATCGAGCCGACACCGCCCGCGGCACCGTGGATCAGGACGCTCTGGCCTGTCGTGAGGTGAGCGTGGTCGATGAGCGCCTGCCATGCCGTCAGCCCCGAGATCGGGAGGGCGGCGGCCACGGCGTGGTCGATGTCGGCCGGAAGGGGAGCAAGGTTGCGGGCCTCCACTGCGCTGTACTCCGCCAGGGAGCCGTTACGGGTCCAGTCGGTCGTACCGAGAACCCGCTGGCCGACGGTGAGGCCGGTCGTTCCGTACCCCAGCTCGACGACGACTCCCGACAGCTCGTGGCCGGGCACGCTCGGCGTCCGGTCGCGCCCCGCCCGGTCGACCCAGGTCGACGACCATTCCAGCTCTCCGGGGGTGAACCCGGCGGCATGGACCCGCACGATGACGTCGTTCTGGGCGGCGTGCGGGTAGGGCACATCCGTCAAGGAGAGTCCACTGACGCCGGCAGCGCGGTCTCGAACGGTGATGGCTTGCATGGCAGCTCCCCTTTCTTGCGGTATGTCGATGTGCGCTCGATAGTCGAAGCCGAGCTTGGCAGTTGTCGGATGCCTAGGTTGTCCCATCCCAAGAGTGCCCGAACCCAAGTCCGAGAGCCGCGGCGACCTAGCCCCAACCCCGGATCCAGTTCGGTTGCGGCCGACGATTGAACATCCGTCAGGGATACCGGAGCGGCTCCGACAGCAATCTCTCCCCTGGACCAGTTCTCCAGCGACCTCGCCCCGAGGCCGTTCTGAGGCCGAATGGATGACTCCTTCCGCCCGACAGGACCTGCCCCCGACCGCTGCCCCACCGGTGCCACCCTGCGGCACCGGTGGGGCAGGTGCAGCGACTCGCGCGTCGGAGGGCCGCTACACCTGGCTCCCTAGCGTAAGTGGCTTCTAAGCGACGTTCCTCAGCCCGGCAGGCCCGTCTCAGGCAGTTCTGCTCGCCGGATTAACCAGTCGACCGACGTCCGCGCTGCGTTTCGTGGCGGCAGGAGGTGGTGCAGGCAGTACCTGTGTCCCCGTCCTCCAAAGGGCTGGACCCACATGGTTCCGAAGCATCTCCAGCGCCAAGACCCTGCTGGACACTGGGAGCCCGATGCCGATGGGCACCGCCTCGTCCGAGCCAGCCCGACAATCTTTGCACTCGACTTCGTAGCGCCCGTCGCTGCGTGTGACGAGCTCTGGGCGATGCACCAACTTGGGCCTGCTGTGGCCTGCCATGGCGCATACCCTAGTTTTACTGTCGGATTTGTGCAATTGCAGGACCTCCTGAGATACTGGAGCCAACGTCCTCAGAAACGAAGGGCATTTCTTACGAGGTGATGCCCACCGCCCGGTTTCATGATTGCCGGTTCTGATGGCGGCGAAGGGCCCCGTCCGGTCACCCACTGGGCGGGGCCGCTTCGCGTCGCCGGGACGTAGAGCTTTAGGCGTGGCGGCGGCGGCGCATAACTCCACCCGCCACTGCACCAAACGTCACAGCCCCGAACGCTACGAGGTCCGGCGAATAGCTCAGATGATGCCCATTGGCGGCGAACGATCCACCGAGAAGACCCAGGACGATAGCCAAGCCGCAGGCCACAATGATCACTGCGCTTTTCATCGGCGACGTCATCAGCGCCAACCATACTCGCCACTAGTCAGTCCTGCCCCTGTACGCCGTACGCCGGGGGGCACTGACGATGATGAACCGCAAGAGGATGTCGGCTCACTTTTACTCGAGCAATGAGCTCAATTTCGACGGCAATGTCGAAGGGCAATTCGGCGAGTCCAACCGCACTTCGGATGTGATGTCCGGCTTCGCGGATACATCGACGAGGAGATCCGAGCACCCGTCTAGGACCGCAGGGGTCTGGTTGAAGCCCGGAGCAACATTGACCATGCCGAAGACCTTGACGATCCGCTCGAGCCGATCGAGATCACGTAACTCTTGCTGCATCGTCGCCAAGATCGACAATGCCTTGGGGCGGGCAGCATGTCGACCCTCATCGAGCCCCCGCCAACTTGCCGCGAACCACGTGCTCTCCATCAATCGGTCCGTGGCCGCCGACGTAGATGAGGTCATCGTTCACGACGCAGCCGAGATAGTTGGCGGGGCTAAATTCCCCACATCGTCGGTGGCTAGCCTCTGATCGTCTCGACCCTCCCTCGATGGAGCCAGGCAGACACGCCAGCACGAACCCAAGGAGCCACTACCAGCCAGAACGCGACGGTCAACACGGTACTCGGCGGCCTTGGCTGCTGTGATTGCGTCGACGCTTGCCACCGGCAACGATCTCCGTAATGGACCACGACGCACAGGCAGGTAGCACAAAACCTTTACCGCTAATTCTCGCTCGCGAGTTGGCGTCAAATCTCGCGACGCCGATGTTTCTCATGGATGCCCGTGGCGTTCTCGTGTTCTACAACGACGCCGCAGCGCTGCTGATCGGCAAAGCATTCGGCGAGATGGGCGAGATTCCGGCCGAGGAGTTTGGCGCGGTCCTAAAGATGAAAACTCCGGAAGGCCGACCTCTTCGTCGACGGGACACTCCCGCGGGGATCGCCTTCTTCGAACGTCGCCCTGCCCACAAGATGCTCGCCGCGACCGGGTACGACGGCGTGCAGCGCCTTGTCCATGCGACGGCGTTCCCGTTATTCGGTACGACTACTGAGTTGCACGGCGTCGTGTCGGTGTTCTGGCAAGTTGCCGACCTGGAAGGCGACGCCTGATGCAAGCGCGTGTGTGGGGGTGCCGTGGATCGGTCGCAGCGCCCGGCCCGGACACCCTCAAATACGGCGGCAACACGTCGTGTGTTGAAGTGCGGCTGTCCAGCGGACAGGTCCTGGTGCTCGATGCGGGCACCGGGATACGGCCGCTCGGCGTCGCGATGGAAGCGACCCAAAGCCACGAGATCCATATCCTGCTCAGTCATCTCCACCTCGACCACTTGCAGGGCCTCGGGTTCTTCCGGCCGCTCTTCGAGCCCAACCGAGAAATCCACATCTGGGGGCCGCCGTCTCCGATTCAGCCGCTCTCCGAGCGCATTGCGATGTATCTCTCTCCTCCGCTGTTCCCTGTCCACCTGGATGACGTTCCGGCACGCCTCACCTTCCACGACGCGCCGGAAGAAGCCGTCACGATCGGGTCGGCCACAATGCGATCTGGCAAGGTGCAGCATCAGGGTCCAACCGTCGGATACAGGATCGAGGAGCACGGGCAGGCGTTGGTCTACGTCCCCGATCATGAACCCTCGCTGGGGACCGAGCTGTGCTCGGTCCCGCCCGAGTGGATGAGTGGTTACGACATCGCCCGCGGCGCTGACGTCTTGTTGCACGACGCTCAGTATCGGGACCACGAGTACGGCAAGCACGTCGGTTGGGGGCATTCTGGGCTCGCCGACACGGTGGAGTTCGCACACAAGGCTGGCGTTCGGAACTTGGTGTTGTTCCATCACGACCCGTACCACACCGACGACGAGCTCGAGGCGCTCCTTTCAGAGGCTTGCGCGATCTGGCCCTGGGCCGAGGATCGAATTTACCTAGCGAGCGAGGGAATGACGATCACGTTGGACGGTGATGGTGCGCAGTTCGTCGCCCGGTGAGTAAGCCCACATCGCAGAGTCTGTTGGTATCTTGGATGGAGCGAGCGTACGTCCATCATCGTGCGAGGGAATTTTCTGAGGCAGCGGTGACTACCCCCTATCGGGACGGGAATGCACGGCATCCTCCGATTCTCACCGACTCTCCTTTCCGGCAGGCCGATCAACCCATGCGGGACTCGCACCACTCCCACAGTCTCGGGCCGTCCTCCGCGGATCCGGCGCGGGCCGTCCAGGGCAGGTGATGCTCGCCCCGCCGGTGCCGGTCGTGGAAGAAGCCCTCGGTCCAGACCGGATCTTCGCGGCGCGCGTCACCGGCTGCGAGCCAGGTCACCGTGTCGGCGCCCTCGGCCGGCGTCCGCAGCAGCGGGCCAAGCTTGGCGAACGAGGGCAGACCGCTGGCCAGCCCCGGGGTGTCCACCCATCCGGGGTGTGACGAATAGCTGGCGACCCCGTCCTTGGCCCAGCGGCGGGCCCACTCGTGGGCCAGCACGACCTGGGCCCGCTTCACCCGAGCGTACGCGGTGGTGCCGCGGTAGGAGTCAGGGGCCATCACGAGGCGCCCGAGATCGAAGCGCTCGGTGTACATCCCCCCCGATGAGACGGTCACAATGTTGGCGTCGCCGGCGCGGCGGAGCAGGGGACCCAGCAAGCGGGTCAGGCGAAAGGGTGCCAACAATCCGGTGGCCACGGTGAGCTCGTTGCCGTCGGGGGCGCTGCGATACGTCGGATACAGGGCGCCCGCTGCGTGGACCAGCCCATCGAGCCGGTCGTGCACCGTCGCGACCCGCCCGGCGAACTCGTGCACGGCGCCCGGGTCGACGATGTCGAGCACGACCGGCTCGACCGCCGCGCCATCTCCGAGGGCACGGGCCTGGCGTGCCGAGGCCTCGGTCCGGACGCCGTCCCGGCCGACCAGCCACAGGGTGGCGCCGAAGCGCGCCAGCTCCTCGGCGATCGCCTGACCGACCCCCGAGGAGGCACCCGTCACGACCAGCACCCGTCCGGCGAGGCTCCGCGGTGGTCGCCAGCGCTCCAGCCTCGAGCGGACGGCGTAGCCGGCCCGGCTGAAGCTGCCGACCACGGTCACCTCGAGCGCGGCGTCGACCACCCCGGACAGGCGCGTCCGGCTCATGCCAGGGCGCGCCGAAGGCCGGCGGCACCGCGGTCCGCCATCTTGGCAAAGGACCTCGCCACCAGCGGCGCGGCCAGGCGGAGCGCGCCTCGAGGCTCGAGCACGGCGTCGTAGCGCACGCGCGAGCCCCATTCGGCAGTGTCCACTCTGATGGTGTCCGTCGACACCATCAGGGGATGTCTCGCCTCGAGCACCACGCGGGAGGGCCGCTCCAGGGCGACCACGGTGTAGTCGAAGCTGACGACCCGGCCCGCGACGCGCACGCCCAGCCTGTACACGGAACCCACCTGGGCCCGATCCGGCGACAGCGCCTCGGCTTCGGTCACGGAAGGGTCCCACTCCCGGGCATTGGAGAAGGTGGCCAGGTACTCGAATGCCTCCTCCCGGCCCCTCGTGGAATCGATCTCGGTGCTGTACGTCGCCATGGGATCCCTTCGTGCCGCGCTCGGCGGCGGCCGCTCGGCGACTAGTTTAGTGCTAAATACACCTCGACTCGGGAGCATCCTTGCGTATCGCCATCGTCGGAAGCGGCATCGCCGGCATGACCGCCGCCCACCTGCTGCGCCAGCAGGGCCACGACGCCCACGTCTTCGAAGCCGACGGGCGGCCGGGCGGCCATGCCAACACCGTCACGGTCGACCTCCCCGGTGGTCCGGTTGCCGCGGACACCGGCTTCCTCGTCTACAACGAGCGGACCTACCCCCTGTTCACCCGCCTCCTGGCCGACCTCGGGGTGGCGACGCACCCGAGCGACATGAGCTTCAGCCTCTCCGACCTCAGCTGCGGGCTCGAGTGGCGCGGGACGTCGCTCTCCACCGTCTTCGCCCAGCGGCGCAACGCCGCCCGGCCCGCCTTCCTCGCCATGCTGGCCGACGTCGTCCGGTTCAACCGCCTCGCCCACCGCCTCGTGACCGATCCGGGCGCGCCGTCGGGCAGCCTGGCCGACCTCCTCGACGGCCGCCGGTGGTCGCAGGGTTTCCTCGACTGGTACCTGATCCCGCTCGGCTCCGCGATCTGGTCCGCCGACCCGGAGACCTTCACGAAGATTCCGGCACGGACCTTCGCCGAGTTCTTCAGCCGCCACGGGCTGCTGGGCCCCGGGGACCAGCCGGCCTGGCGCACCGTCACGGGGGGCTCGACCCGTTACGTCCAGGCGATCCTCGAGCCGTTCCGCAACCGGAACAGGCTGCACCTCGGAGCCGGCGTGTCGAAGGTGCGGCGCCAGCGCGACGGCGTCGAGCTCCTCCTGCCGGAGGGGCCGGCGACGTTCGACCACGTCGTCATCGCGACGCACAGCGATCAGGCGCTGGCGCTGCTCGGCGACCCGAGCGGCGAGGAGCGGGCCGTGCTGGGCGCCATCCGGTATCAGCCCAACCAGGCGACGCTGCACACCGACGCCACGCTGCTGCCCGCCAACCGCCGGGCCTGGGCGTCGTGGAACTACCTGCGTCCGGGCGTTCCCGCGCGGCGGGCCACCCTCACCTACTACCTGAACCGGCTGCAGGGATTCGACGCCGACCGTCCCGTGCTGGTCACGCTCAACCGCGACGACGAGATCAACCCCGACACGGTCGTGGCCCGCTTCGACTACGCGCACCCGGTGGTCGACCAGGCGGCCGTGGCGGCGCAGCAACATCAGCGCTCCCTGAGTGCCGGGTCGGTGTCGTTCTGCGGTGCGTACTGGGGCTACGGGTTCCACGAGGACGGGGTCCGCAGCGCACTGACCGTCTGCGAGCGCTTCGGGGCGCGCCTGTGAGCGCCGGGCCCCGCGGCCCGGTGCGCAGTGCGCTCTACGAGGGCACGGTGACACACCGGCGTGCCGAACCGTCCCGCCGCTTCACCAATCGGGTGGCGCTCCCGCTCCTCTTCCTCGACGAGATGTCCGGGCTCCGTGCCCTCCACCCCCTCGTCGACCTCGACCCCGCCCCGCACCGCCGTCCGTGGCCGGCCGCCATGCGCCTGTGGCGCGGCGACTTCCTCCCGTCGGACGAGCTCTCGCTGGTCGACTCCGTCACGGAGACCGTGGCGGATGCCGGGGGAGCGGTGCGCGGTCCGGTGGCGATGCTGGGGCACCTGCGCACCTGGGGCTGGCTGTTCAACCCGCTGACGCTCTACTACTGCTTCGACCCGTCGGGCCGGGAAGTGGAGTGGACCGTGCTCGAGGTGTCCAACACCCCGTGGCACGAGCGGTGCCGCTACGTCGTCGGACCGCCGGGCGTGCACACCTTCGCGAAGGCCATGCACGTGTCGCCCTTCCTCCCCGACGAGGCCACCTACGCCCTTCGCTACTCCGCGCCGGGCGCAGCGCTGCACGTCGGCCTGGATCTCGAGGCACCCACCTCTCCCCCGGCCTATGGTCGATGGGACGAACCGAACCCGCGACGACCCGTCCCGCAACTGGCGGCCTCGATGGTGCTGCGACGCCGCCCGCTCGACCGCGCCGGTCTGGGCCGCCTCCTGTGGCGGCACCCGCTCATGACGGCGCGGGTCTCGGGGAGCATCTATGCGCAGGCGTTACACCTGGGGGGCGCCCGCGTCCCGCTCCACCCGCACCCGGGCCGGGGCGGGACGTGCCCTGCGTTCCCGACGGCGGACGCGGCGCCCCGGGAGCACGCCCGTGGCTGACACCGCGGCGCGCCTGGTCGTCGGCCTGGCGCGGCGTGCCGCCCGCGACCGGCCCGGCACCCTGCGCTTCGAGGGTGCCGGGCTCCCCGGCGGCCGCGCCATCGTGACCGGGTCCGGCGACCCGGTGGCCATGGTCGTCGTCCATGACCCGAGAACGTGGCACACCGTGGTGCGCCGCGGCTCACGCGGCCTGGCCGAGAGCTACATAGACGGCTGGTGGGACACGGACGACCTGACCGCCCTGGTCCGCGTCGCCTTCCACCGCTCCGCTCCGCTCCGGCGCTTCCTCGACGCATCGGCGAGGCGCGCCGTGCCGCTGGTGCAGGCGGTGCAGCGGCTCCGCCCACCGAGCAAGAGTGACGACCGGCACAACATCGCCAGCCACTACGACCTGTCAAACGAGTTCTTCGCCGCGATGCTCGACCCGACCATGGCCTACTCGTGCGCATACTTCGCCGACGGCGAGGCCACGCTCGAAGAGGCCCAGGTCGCCAAGTTCGAGAGAATCGCCACCAAGCTGGCTCTCGGACCCGAGGACCACGTGGTCGAGATCGGGACGGGCTGGGGCGGGTTCGCGATCCACGCCGCCGAGCGCCACGGCTGCCGCGTCACCACGACCACGATCTCCGAAGCCCAGCGTGCGCTGGCCGCGAAGCGCGTTGCGGAGCGCGGGCTCGCCGACCGGGTGACCGTGCTCGGAGCCGACTACCGCGACCTCGACGGCCGCTACGACGCGCTGGTCTCCATTGAGATGGTCGAGGCCGTCGACTGGCGGCGACACGACCGGTTCTTCGCCACCTGCGCCCGGCTGCTGACGGACCGGGGCCGGATGGCACTGCAGGCGATCACCATCGCGGACGGGAGCTTCGAGCGGGCCAAGCTGCACGACGACTTCATCCGCGCCATGGTGTTCCCGGGCGGGTGCCTGCCGTCGGTGGCGGCGGTTGCGGCCTCGGTCGCTCGCACGTCGGACCTGCGCATCGTCGGCCTCGAGGACATCGGCCCGCACTACGCCGAGACGCTGCGGCGGTGGCGGGGCAACCTTGAGAACCGGCGGGCCGACGTCAAGCGCCTCGGGTTCGACGAGCGCTTCTGGCGGTTCTGGAGCCTGTACCTGTGCTACTGCGAGGCGGCCTTCGTGGTACGCCATGTGTCCGACGTGCAGTTCGTGCTGGCGCGGCCGGGGTCCCCCTCCGGCCTCGGCGGAGTCGACGTGCATGCGCGACCCGACGGCGCAGTCACACGCTCAGGATGAGCGCCGCTGCAGCTGCTCGATCACCTCGCCCAGCTGGCGGGCGTCGCCACCGCTCCACCGCGCGCCCAGCCGGGCCGCGTGCCGCTCGCCCATGATGCCGGCGCCGCCAACCAGCACGGGGAGTCCCGGACTCGCCTCGTCCACCTCCCGCACGATCGCCCGCACGGAGCGGTCGTGGTTCCCCGCCGTCACCGCGACCGCAACCGCCAAGGGCCGGGCCGTCTTCGTCACGGCGGCGGCGAACGCCTCGGCCGGCACGTCGGCGCCGAGATCGACCACGTCGTAGCCGCGACCACGCAAGACGTTGGCGGCCATGGCGGTGGGCAGACCGTGCAGCTCGTGCGGCGGCGTCCCGAGGATGACGCTCGGCCGCTTGGGCCCGCGCCTGGTGAAGCGGGCGCCCAGCCGTCCCACCACCCGCATGGCCACTCCGGAGGCACGGTGCTCGTCGTCGACGGTGTAGTCGCCGGCCTCCCAGCCGTCCCCCACCGCGCGCATGGCGAGGGCAAGCTCGTCGAGGAGGACGTCGTCGGGGTTGGACCCCGAACCCAGGCGCGCCTCGACGATGGCCCACGCCCCGACCTCGTCGCCGGCGACCAGCCTGTCCTCCAGGCGGCGCACCGCGGCGGCCTGCGCCGACCGCCGGGTCTGGGCGCGCGGCCGGCCGCCCACGGCCGCCCCCTCCCCCGCACCCGTGAGGTCGCGCGGGTCGACCCACCATTGCGTCCCGACCTGCGTGGCGGGCAGGCGGCCGGTGCGTACGTACCGGTAGGCGGTCATGTAGTGGACGCCGAGGCGGTCCGCCGCCTCGTGCAGGCTCAGTAGACCCGAGGCTGGACCAGAGCCAGGGTGGTGCGGGGGCGAAGGGGTGCGCACCATTTACTGATAAACCATAGTCCCCGGGGTGGCGCGGGCGGGCACACCCGGGCCGGTGACCTACTCCTTGTCGTCGCCCCCCTCGGCCATGTGGTCCTTGATGGCGTTCACGACCGTCGGGTCGAGCAGCGTTGTGACGTCGCCGAGCGGCCGGTCGTCGGCGACGTCGCGCAGGAGTCGGCGCATGATCTTGCCGCTGCGCGTCTTGGGCAGCTCAGGGGTCAGCATGATCTGCCGCGGCTTGGCGATCGGCCCGATCTCGCGCGCCACGTGGTCCCGCAATTCCTGGACGAGCGCTTCGCCCTTCGCCCCCTCCGCCGACTCGGACCCCTTCACGGTGACGAAGGCCACGATGGCCTGGCCGGTCGTGGCGTCGCTGGCACCCACGACGGCTGCCTCGGCCACGGCGGGGTGGCCCACCAGGGCGTGCTCGACCTCGGTGGTCGAGATCCGGTGCCCCGAGATGTTCATGACGTCGTCGACGCGGCCGAGGAGCCACAGGTCGCCGTCGTCGTCGCGCTTGGCACCGTCGCCGGCGAAGTAGTAGCCGGGGAAGCGCTTCCAGTAGGTCTCGACGAAGCGCTCGTCGTCGCCGTAGATGCCCCTGGTCATGCCCGGCCAAGGCCTGGTCAGGACGAGGTAGCCGCCCTCGCCGTTGCCGACCGAATTGCCGTCGTTGTCGATCACGTCGGCCGAGACGCCGGGGAAAGGCTTCATGGCCGCGCCAGGCTTGGTGGCGCTGATCCCGGGTAACGGGGTGATGAGGATGCCCCCGGTCTCGGTCTGCCACCAGGTGTCGACGATGGGGCAGCGGTCGCCCCCGATGTGGGTGCGGTACCAGATCCAGGCTTCGGGGTTGATGGGCTCGCCCACCGAGCCGAGCAGGCGGAGGCTCGTGAGGTCGTGGGCGGCCGGGAGGTCCTCCCCCCACTTCATGAAGGTCCGGATCGTGGTCGGCGCCGTGTAGAGGATGTTGACCTTGTACTTCTCGACGATCTGCCACCAGCGGTCACGGGTGGGCGTGTCGGGCGTGCCCTCGTACATGACCGACGTCGTCGCATTGGCCAGCGGCCCGTAGACGATGTAGCTGTGCCCTGTCACCCACCCGATGTCGGCGGCGGTCCAGAAGACGTCGGTCTCGGGCTTGATGTCGAAGACGAGGCGATGCGTGGCCGAGACATGGGTCAGGTAGCCCCCAGAGGTGTGGAGAATGCCCTTGGGCGTGGCCGTCGTCCCACTGGTGTACATGATGTAGAGCGGGTGCTCGGCGTCGAAGGCCTCGGCCGCGTGCGTCTCGGGCTGGCGCGGCACCAGGTCGTCCCACCACACGTCGCGTGGCTCGTCCCACGCCACGTCCTGCCCGGTGCGGCGCACCACCAGCACGCGCTCCACGTCGGGGCACTCGCGCACCGCTTCGTCGACGGCAGGCTTGAGGGCGCTGGGCGCGCCGCGGCGGTATCCGCCGTCGGCGGTGATGACGAAGTGGGCGTCACAGTCGAGGATCCGGCCCCGGAGGGCGTCCGACGAGAAGCCGCCGAAGACCACCGTGTGGGGTGCGCCCAGACGTGCGCAGGCCAGCATGGCCACCACGGTCTCGGGGATCATCGGCATGTAGATGGCCACCTTGTCCCCCGCCCGCACGCCGAGCTCACTCAGCCCGTTGGCGGCCTGGCACACGAGTGCGAGGAGGTCGGCGTACGTGATGGTGCGGGTGTCGCCCGGCTCGCCCTCCCAGTGGAAGGCGACCCGGTCACCCAGGCCGGCGTCGACGTGGCGGTCGACGCAGTTCACCGCCACGTTGAGCGTGCCCCCCACGAACCACCTGGCGAAGGGCAACTCCCACTCGAGCACCTCCGTCCACGGCGTGTCCCACCTGAGCCGCTCCGCCTGCGAGGCCCAGAACGCGAGGGGGTCGGCGTCGGTCTCCGCGTAGATCCCCGGCTGCGCGTTGGCCTCCTTGGCGAAGGCCTCGGGAGGCGGGAAGGTCCTCGTCTCGTGCAGCAGGGCCGAAAGCCCTTCCTCTGTGGTGTCGCTCACTGCGATCTCCTTTCGGGCCTGTCGGGCCGGCACGATCTCTCCGCGATCATTACCTACCCGCGTGCAACAGGCTGCACGGCTTCCCTCTTCGCTCAGTCCGGGTCGGCGGGGCCCTGACGGAGCTCGAACCCCTCGAAGCGGAACGCCGGTGAGACCGTCGCCCCGACGAGCGTGAACCGGCCCAGTGAGCGGGCCGACTGCCAGACGCCCGGCTCGACGACGGCCTGGGGCACATGGCCCGAGGCGACGTCGGGGCCCAGGACCTGCACGCGTGGCAACCCGCCGGGCGGCTCGAGTGTGAGCTCGAGTGGGTCGCCAGCGTAGAAGTGCCACAGCTCGGTGGCGTCTATGCGATGCGGCGCCGACACCTCGCCCTCGAGGAGCAGGTAGTAGATGGCACTACCCCGGGGGCGTTCGCCGTCCTCTGCCGGGGCGACCCAGGTGCGGCGGTACCAGCCACCCTCTGGGTGCGGGGAGAGGTCGAGGGCGACGATCAGGAACTCCCCCGGGCGCATCCCGCCAGTCTGCCCCCTTACGGGGTGGCCACTCCGAGTGCTGCGGCCACGGCGACCGAGTGCTCGGCGGAACCCCCGAAGAGAGCCCCGGTGGTCTCGGCCCGCTTGACGAAGAGATGGGCGTCGTGCTCCCAGGTGTAGCCGATGCCGCCGAAGGACTGGATGGAGTCGCGACACACCAAGCGCTGGCAGTCGTCGCTGGCGGCCTTGGCCATGGACACCGCGGTCGCGCGAGCGGGCGTGTCCTCGTCGATGGCGGCCACCGCGTAGTAACACAGCGAACGAGCGCGCTCAATGGCGAGGTACATGTTGCTCATCTTGTGCTTCACCGCCTGAAAGGACCCGATGGCCACTCCGAACTGCTTGCGAGCCTTGACGTAGGACAGGACCATTTGGAAGAGGGCGTCGCAGGTGCCGACGGTCTCGAGCGCGATAGCGACGGTCGCCTCCTGGATGGCGCGGGTGACCCCCAGCGTGGACGGCGCGCTGCCGGGCTCGCCCAGCGCCCTGTCGTCGGGGACGAGGACGCGGTCGAGCGAGGCGGTGCAGAGGGGCCGGCTCGCGTCGAGCGAGCGGAGGGTGACCAGTCCGGCCTCGCCGGCGGGCACGACGAACGCTCCCACACCGTCGCCGGCGCGGGCGACGATCACCACCTCGTCCATGGAGGGGTCGCCGAGGATCCCGAGCTTGATCCCGGCGAGGACCCAGCCTCCCTCGGCGCGCTCCGCGGTCATGGTGACCGTGTCGAGCGTCCAGCCGCGGGGGTGGTCGGCGATCGCCACCGCCGCGGTGATGGCACCGGACGCCACACCCGAGAGGAACCTCTGTCGCTGCTCGGGCGTACCGACCTCGCGCACCATTGGCGCGAACTGTGTCGCGGTCGCCAGGAGGGGGCCCGGGGCTACGACCCGGCCGAGCTCCTCGGCCATCACGGCGGTCTCCACGAAGGACAGACCCAGGCCATCGTTGTCCTCGGGCAGGGCCAGCGCGGGCCAGTCGAGCGCGACCATGGAGGCCCAGAGCTTCTGGGGCGCCTCGCCCGTCTCGACGACGGAGCGCACCAGCTCGAGGGGGCACTCCTTGTCGAGGAACGACCGGACGGAGGATCGCAGCTCCTCCTGCTCGCCCGTGAACTCGAGCTCCACCACCCTCCTTCCGGCGCCGCCGTGCGCTGTCGGCCCCCCGCAGCAGACTGCGCTCCGGGCGCAGACCGGGGGCGAGTGTACCTGACGCACCTGTCAGGCTCCGAGCCGCCCTGAGGCCCCAGAGCCCCCTGTGCTACCTTCACGGCGCACCGTTTTCTGGGAAGTTCGTCGACGGGTGTTCCCCGGGGGGGTCGCCGGTCCGGGTCAGCCCGGGCCGGCGATTTCGGGGGATCGTTGCGCCGTTGCCTCCGTCTTCAGGACGCCAAGAGTGACTCGCCTACACTCTGCGGTGCGCCTCTAGCTCAACGGCAGAGCAACGGACTCTTAATCCGCAGGTTTCGGGTTCAAATCCCGAGGGGCGCAC
>Ga0181532_10003140_pt1 | contig 15008 bp, 15 predicted proteins | sample PEATcosm2014_Bin_33_FD_119768 | JGI IMG/M metagenome (GOLD analysis project Ga0181532, IMG submission 119768) | Peatland microbial communities from MTU Mesocosm Facility, Houghton, MI, USA - PEATcosm2014_Bin11_30_metaG | ecosystem: Environmental > Terrestrial > Soil > Wetlands > Peat | place...
CACAAAAAAACGAAAACAGACTAACTCAGCGAAGCATCAAGACCCGAACCAGCAGGACCGATGAGCGCCGGAGATCAATCGGAAGCCCCGGGAAAGGCCGAAGTGTGCGCATAATCTGGGTGTAACAAGACTGAGTGAAATTCGTAGATTATTTTAGTGGCCAGGTGTCGAGCGGCATTGGGAAGTCGTTGTCAGCTATTTCAGTCAGTCCCACAGCCTGCTACAATCTGTGGCGACTACATCATTCGAAAGGACATTCGTGGATATCCAGAACTTGCTTTCAGAACTCAAGACTGAACGAAATCGGATTGACCAAGCCATCTCCGCACCAAGGACTTGCTTCACCTTCTTCACCCCGGCGGGGTCGTCCACCCAAAGCTCAGCAGGCGGCACCAGCAGCACCTCCAAGCCACTCAAAACGTCGGCGTATGAGCCCGGCTGCCCGGAGACGCATCTCTGCGGCGATGAAACGGCGCTGGGCAAAATGGAGAGGCAAGTCCGCACCCAAGAAAGCCGCATCGCCAGCCAAGAAATCCACTGCTCGGAAGCCGATGAGTGCCGCAATGAAGAAGAAGTTATCGGCGATGATGAAGGCAAGGTGGGCAGCGACGAAGGCTAAGACGTAGCTTAAGGTCATCTTTTGTCCTGCGCAGCCTTCCGTGAGATGGCGAGTTGAGGTAAGGAGAAGTGTCGCAAAAGTAGGCCACAATGGGGCAATTTTGGGCTGTGCTGGTGTGGATGGCAGACCGTCGGGAGTGCCCCCGATGACAAATGGCTTCACAGTGTCGCGAACAGGCGAGACGGGTGTACTATGGTTCCGTTTTGAGATCAAGGAAATCCCGGATGGTGCCGTTTTCGAGGCCAAGAAGGAGATTCCGGTCAGCACCCCACACTAGAAGACGGAGGACGGAATTGAAGAAGGTCAACGCGCAGCACCTGCGACGAACCGAGGCAGCGTGCCTACCAAGATAGCAATCACTGCTCTCGCAGCGATTGTGCTCATCCTGCATTGGGTCAATCCCCGCTTCCTTAAAGGGGATACATTCGACATCGCGATGGTCATTATCGTACTGCTGCCTTGGCTAGGAGGAGTTCTTAAGTCTATCGATGTGCCGGGAGTAGGAAAAGTTGAACTTCAGGAAATAAAGAAAGACGTTGCCGCGAACCGGGAACATATAATTACAATTCGACAGGACATAAGTGGTGCTGTCCAGAGCTTTCAGCAAACCGCGGATGCTTCGCTACCACCACCAATGAGCATACCGCATTCCCAGCTCGTCTTGCCAGAGTCGGGAGCGGAGCAGCAGCTGAACTTACTCTGTCAGGAATATGTTGAAGTCCGATCGCGTCTCAAACCCGGCACCGAGCGGACCACCGAAATGAGCGCAATTTTTGGGAGGATGGTAGCCGTAAGTGCTCAACTAAACCATCTTGACATGGGTAAGTATCTCGTTAGCGAAGACGCCGGTCAGCGACTGGCTGCATACGCGTTCTTGTATGCCAGGCCCCAAGGTGCAGTATTGGAATTACTGGTCCGAACAGTCGCCGGTGGAGCAGAGGATAAGCCGTTTGGTCAGTATTGGGGTATCAGGGCGATAGGTAGGGTACTCGAAACCCTCGATACCGCCCAACTATCTAGCTCAGTTGTAGGTCAACTACAAGACTTTTGTAGAAGACTTCCTAAAGATACTGATCGCTACTTTGAGCTTTCGAAGATGTCGCGGGAAGTCGGGTTTCAATGTTAAGCGGACCTGGCTTATCAAGTTCGGACGCCGGGGTGTTGGCCTCAGGGAGAGGACTCTGATCGCGCTCCTTGTGTTCCCTTAGCCGTGGTGCAGAAACCATACTCGTGTGAGCACGTGGTTGAGATTGAAGACGAGCCGCGGCATCATCTCGTCGTTGAGAATGAGTTTGTTCGCGCCTTCGCCGTGGAAGTTCGGGCCACACGACCGCACTCTGTGCCACCGACACAATCACGATTACCTGATGTATGTCGCGTCGATTGCCGACATTATTAGCGCCCCACAGGACAAGACGCCGGAGACTCATCTCTATTACGATGGAGAGTGCGAGTTGTCGCCGGCGGGAATGATCCATGTTGTCGAGAACCTTACAGATGCGAGGTTCCGAAACATACTCCTGGAGTTCCTGCCGAAAGCCGCCGATCTCCGGCGCGGGCCAGATCCCAGGCTGAATGGGGGTTTCGCGAGTATCCGCCAGCGTTTTGATAGTAACAGGGTGTCGGTTTACCGGCTAAGCATGCTGCGATTTGCGCAGGTGGAAATCTCGGGCCCGGCCATTCTAGCTTCGCCGTACGAACAGGAGGTGGAGCTGGAAGAGCTCGGAGGAGGCACGGTGAAGCTCAGGGGATTCAGGGATTTAGCTTGGCTTCGGCCGCTTGGAAATGGCCTCGTACGTAATACCGGCAGCCGATCGGCCTGGGTAATCGTCTTGCAATTGGGAGCGAGCGACGAGCAGCTCTCATCGGTTCGGAAGCAAGAACAAGAACCTCTCAAGATCCTTCGCGTGCACGCTGAGAAGCCAAAATAGCCGAGCTGCCGCTCCTCGAAAACCCAAAAAGGTTGGCGAAACTGAGCGTCCCTATTGGCCGTAAGGTCAAGATAATCAAACCCTCTTCCATAACGTGTCGATGCGTGCCGCGAAAGACGCTCAACTGGGTTCGCCGCTCGTTGAGAAAAGAGTAATAGTCCGGATTCCGGACGATTCAGCAGACAGTTCGAGCGGCGGTCACAGCTCAATTGGCGCTATATTCCCACTGACCTGATAGCTACTACTCTTACGGCGCTATCTGAACCACGAGCCGACGGTCTTCGTCCTGGAGAAAGAAACGTGTCTCGCAGGAATTGCACTCAAAGAAGTCTATGTGTCGTGCTTCGTCCGGTTCCCCGTGCAACGGCTGTGGTCCTTTTCCCGATTCCTGGGAGTAAGGCCCATGCATGGTGCCGTATAGCCATCCGGTGGAAGGAGGCTGCGGACAGATGGCGGCTCGAAGGATGCAAGTTGCCCGAGTACGATAGCGCGGGCAGGATATTCACCTGCAACAACGATTTCTCGCAGCGGGTCCATGTTCGGCTTAACGGGGCAACCTCGCAACTCAGGGAGCTGTTGCCCCAGTTGGTGCGCACCATTCCGGACGAGGCGGGATTACCGATCTCGCAGTTGGTGAATCGACTCGAACCCGTCGAGTGTGACCCGCCGAAGCTCCCTCGGAGTGACAATTTCTATATTACCTAGGGGGCCATCTGTAGTCCGTGGCGAGCCTCATCTGGTTCCCAAACTTGATTCACCAGCTCGAAGATTTGGGCATTTCACGCTGGCAAGAAGGGACGTATCCCCACCCCGTCACCCCAGCCGACTGTGCCCAAAATTGTGCCTACCCCCTGCCTCTCCCACGTGTTCCGAAGTGATATGGGCTTTGTCGCAACCCGCTCAAAACCAGCATAAATACTGCGTTGTGACACTTTGTGATACCTTAGCTAAGTTGTAGACTTCTCGTGCGTCGAGTCCTTTTAAGGCATGGGTCGCTGGTTCGAATCCAGCCGCGCTCACCATATCAACGTGTTGGTTCACGCTCCTTCTCGACATACACTGCCGCCCCGTATGCGCCTTCGGCTACCCCTGCATGACCTCGGCGGTCAACGTTGAGCTCGCAAACCAACCAGAGAAGTGATAATCGCTTTCTGGTCGTGATGTCCCTCAGCTTTGCGCTGGGCATGGCTGTGGCATTAGGCGTTTACTTCCTGTGGAGGGCTCATCCCGAGAACTTCCAATCCTCGTCTGCCGCAGCGGTCGCGCTGGCGGTTTGTCCGCCGTTTGTGCTGTCATTCGCGTTTGGTCCCACGCCGGAGTCCGACCTTGCACTGGTGCTGGTCGTGGGGACTATCGTCTTCGCTAACGCATTTCTGTACGCCGGCGTGGCGGCAGGAATTTACGCCGTGCTGACGATCTGCAAGAAGGGAAAAGGGTGAATATGGGTATTTACTGGAGAGTCGCAGCCCCTTCTAGCCGGTATGACTGCCCACTAATTTTTCCGCTCGGCTGTTGCTGCGTCATGCAATGTAACGCGCCGAGGCCCCAGATGAAATCACGACAATAGATGCCGACGATCTCGCGACCAGGGAAGACTGTAGCGAGCGTATCCAGCGCCACAGGATCGTTGGGATCGCTGAATACCGGGACGAGAACGAGTTTGTTGGCGATGTAGAAGTTGGCATAACTCGCGGGCAGGCGCTGTCCGCGGAAATACACGGGAGCGGGCATTGGCAGTTTCACCACGCGCAGCGGCTTGCCTGATTGGTCGGAGCTCCTGGTGAGACAGCGGAAATTGTTGCGCAGAGGTTCGTAGTTGGAATCATTGCGGTCGGACTCATAGACCGTCACGATTGTGCGCGGTCCGACGAAGCGTGCGATGTCGTCAACGTGGCCGTGGGTGTCGTCCCCCGCAATTCCGCGCTCCAGCCAGATGACCTTTTTCACGCCCAGATAATCGGCAAATAGTTGTTCGAGCTGCTGGCGTGTGACCCCGGGATTACGCTGCTGAACCTTGCTCAGCAGGCACTCTTCCGTGGTGATGAGAGTCCCGCGTCCATTGACGTCGATGCTGCCGCCTTCAAGCACAACCCGCCGCGGCTTGCCGTCCACGTTTATTGTCGGCTGCCAAACCGGGATGCGGAGGCGCTTCGCGATCTCCGTCGAGATTGGAGCGTCAAGCTGCCAATCGTTGTATTTCGCCCAGGCGTTGAAGCGCCACGCGGTTGCCGCGACAGCAGGGAAGTTGCTTGCGGTTCGCGAATCGCGCCGCACGAAGAGTGGGCCATAGTCGCGCGTCCAAACGCGGTTCGTCCGAATCTGAGCAAATTCAATATTGCCTGCAGGCGTGCCCGGATCGGCGGCTTTCTCTGGAAGGACGTGCGCCTGCACGAGGAGAGAGCGAGCCTTCACCTCCGGCGATTCGTCATCCACCAGGATGTTGACCCGCTCCACGCGCGCAAGATGGCGAACGATTTCCGCGTAGATCAAAGGGACCGGCTCGAACTTGCTCGGCCAGTCGGAGCGATTATGGGGCCACGCGATCCAGGTCGCCGCGTGCCGCTCCCACTCGCCAGGCATGCGGTAGCCGAGCGCGGCAGGAGTTTGGGATGGGTTCTCAGAGACCACGGATTAGATCATGAACCTCTGCGTGATCTGCGCGTATGCGTCCACTCGGCGATCGCGCCAGAACGGCCAATTGCGGCGAACATCTTCTATGCGCTTGAGGTCCACCTCGGCGACGAGCACCTCTTCCTTGTCGTGCGCAGCCTGCGCGATCACTTGCCCGAAAGGATCGGCAATAAACGACCCGCCCCAGAACTCCAGCCCTTTACCTACCGCCCAGTTGCCCTGAATGTTGCCCGTCTCGAAACCGACGCGATTAGGCACGGCGACGTAAACGCCATTTGCAATCGCGTGCGCGCGCTGAATGGTTCGCCAAGCGTCGTACTGTGCTTCGCCGTATTGCATCTTCTCGTCCGGATGCCAACCGATCGCCGTGGGATAAAAGAGCACATTCGCACCCTGAAGTGCGGTCAGCCGCGCACCCTCCGGATACCACTGGTCCCAGCAGATCAGCGTGCCAAACTTCCCGGAATCAGTTTCGAAAGTCTTGAACCCAAGATCGCCCTGGGTAAAGTAGAACTTCTCGTAATACAGCGGGTCGTCCGGGATGTGCATCTTGCGATAGATGCCCAGGACTTTGCCGCCTGTGTCGATGACAGCCGCAGTGTTGTGGTAAATCCCGGGAGCGCGGCGCTCAAAGAGAGAAGCAATGATTGTGATTGTCAACTCGCGAGCGACTTCGCCGAGTCGCTTGGTAGTTGGGCCGGGAATCGGTTCGGCCAAGTCGAACAGGGCCACGTCCTCACGCTGGCAGAAGTACTGGGTCAGGAAAAGTTCAGGCAGGCAGACGATCTCCGCACCTTTGCCTGCGGCGTTCCGAACGTGCGCGATGGCCCGCTCCAGGTTCTCCTCAGGCTCCGGCGTGCACGACATCTGCACCACGCCAATGTGAAAATTCCGTTCCGGCAACGTTTAACTCCACCTGAAATGCGTTTCAAGAATAGCATCCATGAAAGGAAGTCCGGACCGGAACGGTTGTTAATGGACGATGAATGGTTCTCGGCTGTGACTTCGTTGACGGCGACCGCGGCAAACCTGTAGCTTCGATTGTTTGGCATCCTGCAAACAAAGCTGTCTGTAGCCTTGGCGCGGAGGTCTTCGCGTGCATTCCATTATTCCCCGAGGTGAATTGTGAGCGACGAGCAGGACAAGAGTCACGGCGAAGGTATTGAGCGCGAACTGCACGATCCCATTGCCGACAAACTGGTGCCGCTGGAGCCGCTCGATCTGTCGAAGATCAAGACCGTGGATGACCTCGTACGCGCGATGGGCAACACGGCGTTCACCGGCCGGCAGGTTGGGGAAGGCACCGACGTTCTGGAAGCCATGGCCCGCGACAAAGAGTGTTTCGTCGTGATGACGCTCGCGGGCGCAATGACAGTCGCCAAGCAAGGGCTGGTGATCGCCGACCTCATCGACCATGGAATCGTCAACGCCGTGGTTTCTACCGGCGCGCTGATGGCGCATGGATTGGTCGAAGCCGCCGGGCGGTCGCATTTCCGCTACGACCCGAAGATGAACGACGTCGAGCTTTACGAGGCAGGCTACAACCGCGTGTACGACACGCTCGAGCCGGAGACGAACCTCGACTTCGTGGAGCGCATTGTCGCCGAAATCCTGAAGAACTGGGACGCGAAGGAAACCGTGGCGTCACACAAGCTGAACCGGGCTATCGGCAAGCATCTCAGCGAGAACGTCAAAGAGCGCGGCATTCTGAAGTCGGCGTACGAAAAGAATGTGCCGGTGTTCGTGCCCGCCTTTACCGACTCCGAGGTGGGTCTGGATTTCGCGCTGCACAACCGCATGCGCCGCAAGAACAATCTGCCGCTGCTACGCTACGATCCGTTCGAGGATTTAGAGTATTTCGCCGAGACATTGCTGAAGCAGACGCGACTGGGCATCTTTACCATCGGCGGCGGCGTGCCACGCAACTGGTCGCAACAGTTCGCCCCCTTCATCGAGCTGCGCCATCGCCGCGGTGGCGAGGATTTGCCGCTTAAACGCTATCACTACGGGCTGCGCATCTGTCCGGAGCCGGTGTATTGGGGCGGATTGTCAGGCAGTCCGTACAGCGAAGCGGTGTCGTGGGGCAAGTTCGTGCCCAAGGAAGAGGGCGGGAGATTTGGCGAGGTGTTCGTGGATGCGACGGTGGGATTGCCATTGATCGTAGGAGCAGTTCTGGAACGACTGAAAAAGTGAGCAGGGCAGTCGTCAGTGATTGCTGGATACCTCGGTGCCTTAATCATGCGGAGAGGCTGCTTTCCGGCTCCGGTTCAGGCCCGGCAAGGTCTAAACTCCGGAGCCGGTGCAGGCTTCCGCGGAACTTAGCGAGTGCTGGCGCGGGACGGGCGTTTGCTCAATGAAGCGGACTGGCCCACCCGCCTCGAGCCTTTGGTACCCCCGCTGTTCACGCTTTCACCACACTCGCGGAATGTCATGTTCTCTGCCTGGCTACCAGTTTTACGTTTCCAGTCGAAGAAAAGTTCAGCGTACGATTTCGTGATATAATCCGCGGGCGTCAATCCAAGCTCGCGGCCTATGCGGTCGATCCAGCGCGACTTTCCCTCAATCTCGGCAACGTCGCCAATCGGAGTGTGGTCGAGGACGACGTTGCCTTCACCGTCGTGCCACTCAGCACGAAACTTCTCGTAGACAAACGATGGCTCGAAGCCGAGGGCGCGCAGTATCGCATCCATTCTCTCGCCATCGGAGACACCAGTCTCTAGTTCGCCGCGTGACTTGTGCCGTCCAAGCTTTACCTTCGCTTTGTGCGTGAGCCTCCATTTCCCGCCGTAGTCGCGCAGGCGCAGCAGTTCGCCCTTGCGGCGCAGCTTCTGGCCGGGAAGATCGTACAGCGTGTTGATCTCGTGCGTGGACGGCGTTTCTTCGTGGAAGCCCAGGCCGCGCAACTTCTGCGCGAGCGCCCTCAGATCAGGGACGAGAAATTTGATTTCGACCTCCTGCGGAGCGGGCATGAGCAAAGTGTAAATGAAACCATCAGCCTCAAACGTCGGCTCTCAGCACTTCGTGCATGACGGCCCGATATGCTGCCATCGTTTCTCCTAGACTCGTGTGCCGGACGCCAAGCAATGCGGCGATCGAGCGCAGGAACATTCCTGCGGCGATTCCAGCGCGCAAAAGTTTCACTTGAGCACTGGTGAAATGCTTACGCGCGTAGCGCAGCATGTTCGTGTACCAGAACACCTGCCTATCGTGGAAAGACAACTGACCCACGCTGTGCGCGCCGCTGTGGCGGAAGCGTGCCGTTGGGCAGTACACGATCTTGCTGCCGCGCTCCAGCAGACGTTGGCACAGATCAACGTCTTCGAACCACACCGGGTAAAACTGCTCGTCGAAGCCGCCGACTTCATTCCATGTTTCCCGCGTGATAGCCAGGCACGCGCCTGCGGGCTGTTCGATCTCCTGCGGCTGCGAGTAGTCGGCGTCCAGGCAACGATACCGCCGATTCGCGGGATTGCCCGGCCAGAGCTGGTTCACCAGCATCGCCTCGCAGAGCAAAGCCGCGAGTGTTGGCAGCCGTCGAAAGGCGAAGCCCCGCGCGGGCTTCCCGTCGCTTTCCAAGAGCGCGCCACCGGCCGCCCCAGCCTGAGTTGATTCCAAGCATTGCCGCATCGCGGTAACCGCTCCTGGTTCGGCAATTGCGTCGGGATTAAGCGCCAGCAGCACATCTCCACTTGCCTTGCGTGCGCCTCGATTCGCCGCTGCACCAAATCCAAGATTGCTATCGTTGGCCAGCAACCGCAGTTCGTGCCACAGGACAAACTCTTCGACGCGCTGCACAGTCGCGTCCTGTGACGCGTTGTCCACGACCACGATTTCGCAATCTTCCCGCGCGAGGGCTTCCAGACACGCACCGATCGCCTCGGCGGAGTTATACGTAACGACAATCACAGAGCAGCGCAACATAGATTCAGGAAGCACGCATTATAATCGTCGATTCGCTAGTTCTGGGGAGAGCTGCGCATGTCCACGGCTGTGGCGGGAGCGAACTTGGAGATCATTGAAACCTTACTTCCCGGTGTGCTGGTGGTGAAGCCACGTGTGTTCGGAGACGCGCGTGGCTTCTTCATGGAGACCTATCGCGAGAACGTTCTCGCTGCTGGCGGCATCACGGAGCGCTTCGTGCAGGACAATCATTCGCGGTCCTCGCGTGGCGTGCTGCGTGGACTGCACTATCAGCTGCGGAGTCCGCAGGCCAAGCTGTGTCGCGTGACACAGGGCGAGGTGCTTGACATCGCGGTTGACATTCGGGTCGGCTCACCCAGCTTAGGCAAATGGGTGAGCGTTTTGCTCTCCGGCGAAAACCACTTGCAAATCTACATTCCGAAGGGCTTCGCGCACGGATTCTCGGTGCTCTCCGAGACCGCTGATTTCCTCTACAAGTGCAGTGACTACTATGACGCCAGCGACGATCGCGGCGTGCTGTGGAATGATCCCGAAATCGGCATTGATTGGCAGACGCCTTCACCCATTCTTTCGGAAAAAGACAAGGGCTATCTTGCGCTGGCGCAGATTGCACGCGAGCAGTTGCCGAGGTACCAGCCATGAGTCTGCGATTGCTTATTACTGGAGCGAATGGCCAGGTTGGCTGGCACCTTCAGCGCATCCTTGCTCCTCTGGGTGTAGTTCTGGCGATTGATGTCGAGGAAGTGGACTTGACTGACCTGGATGCTGTCGCCCGGACGGTACGCGACTTCTCTCCGGATATCGTCGCAAACGCGGCTGCCTACACTGCCGTGGACAAGGCCGAGAGCGAGCCGGAGCTGGCACGCGCCCTTAACGCCCGAGCTCCTGCGCGAATGGCGGAGGAATGCGCGCGCAGCGGCGCGCTGATGGTCCACTATTCCACGGATTACGTCTACGACGGCAGCAAGCCTGCTCCCTACGACGAGAATGACGCCGCAGCTCCGCTGAGCGTGTATGGTCAGACCAAGCTCGAAGGCGATCAGGCGATCGTGGCCAGCGGATGCGCGCACATCATTCTGCGCACTACATGGGTCTATGACATTCGCGGCAAGAACTTCCTGCGCACGGTGCTGCGTCTGGCGCGCGAGAAAGAAGAGCTGCGCATGGTCGGCGACCAATACGGTGCGCCAACGTGGGCGCGCGGCCTGGCGGAATCGACGGGCATCATTCTCGCCAAGTCCTGCGAACGCCGGGCGTCCACGAGAATTTGGCCGAGAGGAATTTTTCATCTTACTGCCGCGGGCCAGACTTCGTGGGCTGGGTTTGCGCAAGCAATCCTTGAAGACTACGAATCGCTCCTCGACTGGCCAGCCGAAACCGGCGAGTTCGGCGGCCCACTGAAAGCCAAAGGAGTAGTCGCAATTACCACTGAGCAGTACCAAACGCCGGCTCGCAGGCCGCGCAACTCGGTGCTCTGCAACGACAAGGTGCGAGGGGCTTTTGGGATTGCGTTGCCTGACTGGCGAAGCCAGTTGCGGCTTGCCATGCAGGACGCTATTCGCTGATAATCGATTATCATCGCTACTTTATTGCTGAACAGCTCACGCACCGGGCGTTCTTGTGTGTCTTCCAAAGTGTTCTCAGGGGCAAGAACGCAGGCGAGTTCTGCCTTGCGCGCTGTTCACGGCATCTGAACGGAGACCTATGAAGGGCATAGTTCTGGCTGGCGGTATCGGTTCGCGCCTCTATCCGCTGACCCGCGTTACCAACAAGCACCTGCTTCCCGTATACGACAAGCCAATGATCTTCTACCCGCTGCAAACGCTGGTGGATGCGGGCATTCGCGACATCCTGATCGTCACTGGCGGTCAGAACGCCGGCGACTTTCTTCGCCTGCTGCAGAACGGGAAGGAATTCGGCTTGCAACAGCTTAGCTTCGCTTATCAGGAAGGAGAAGCCGGCATTGCCGACGCGCTGCGCCTGGCCGAGCCGTGGGCCAAGGGCGACAAGATCTGTGTTGTGCTGGGCGACAATATCATCGAGAGCGACGTCCGCGCCGCCGCCGACAGCTTCGACCAACAGGACAAAGGCGCGATGGTCATGCTCAAAGAAGTGCCCGATCCCGAGCGTTTCGGCGTGCCTGTAATCGAAAACGGCCGCATCGTTCGCATCGAAGAGAAACCCAAGAAGCCGCTCTCGTCCTACGCGGTCATCGGTATTTATTTCTATGACGGCACGGTTTTTGATCGCATTCGAGGGCTGAAACCGTCGGGCCGTGGCGAATACGAGATCACCGACATCAACAACAGCTACATCGCCGAAGGCACGCTGCGCCACACGCTGCTCGAGGGCTGGTGGACCGACGCAGGCACCTTCGAGTCGCTCTGGCACGCCAGCAACATGGTCCGCGAGAAGGTACTCCGCAGCGCGCAAGAACCCATCCTGGTGCGCGGCCTATGAAGCTGCTGGTCACGGGCGGCGCTGGTTTCATCGGCTCAAACTTCGTCCATCACACCCTGGCGGGGCATCCTGAGTGGAAGCTTGTCGTCCTCGACAAGCTCACTTACGCCGGCAATCTCAACAACCTTGAGCCTGCATTGCAGCAGGGCCGCTGCGAGTTTGTGCAGCTGGATATATGCGACCGCGCCGTGCTCGACCCGCTCCGCGGATGCGACGCCGTGATCCACTTCGCCGCCGAAAGCCACGTGGACCGCAGCATCGAGGACGCTTCGGCATTTGTGCGCACCAACGTGGACGGAACGCACAACCTCATCCAGGCCTGCCGCGAAGCGCGCGTGCCGCGATTTGTGCACGTCAGCACCGACGAAGTTTATGGCAGCCTCGGTGACGAAGGACAGTTCACGGAAGAATCTCAGCTCAAGCCGAACAGTCCATACGCCGCGACCAAAGCGGCTTCCGATCTGCTGGTGCTGGCGTATGTTCACACTCATAAATTTCCGGCTGTCGTGACTCGCTGCTCCAACAACTACGGACCGTATCAGTTCCCGGAAAAATTCATTCCGCTGATGATTGCGCAAGCGATGGCGGGCGAGCGCTTGCCGGTTTACGGCGCAGGGCTCAACGTGCGCGACTGGATCCATGTCAGCGATCATTGCAGTGCGCTCGATGCCGTTCTCCAGCGCGGCCGCGAAGGCGAGGTTTACAACATCGGCGGCAGCTGCGAGATGCGCAACATCGAAGTCGCAAAGCTGATTTTGCGCGCCCTCGGACGGTCCGAAAACCTCATTCAGTTCGTCACCGATCGTCCCGGACACGACTTGCGCTACGCCATCAACTGCGAAAAGACCAGCCGCGAGCTGGGCTGGCAACCAGCAGTGCACTTCGATGACGGCCTGGAGCAAACCATCGCGTGGTACCGCGGACACCAGACATGGTTGGATGACGTGCGCTCCGGACAATACCGCGACTACTTCCAGAAGCACTACGTGCAGCGCGCCAAAACCTTCGCACAGTAAAGCCGCTTCGCCTCCGCAAGAAATCGGCTGCTCGAAACTAAAGTAATCGAGTGGTGCAGCCTCGGTGAATCGGGTATAAGAACCGAATGAAGCTGGTTACATTTCAGGACAAGTCCGGGCGACAGCGCATCGGTGCGCTGGCGGCAGCCGACCGCATTGCCGATCTGAACGCCGCGTACAAGCTGTATCTCCGCGAAAAAGAGAACCATGGCGATTACCATCGCGTTGCTGATACCCGCGTGCCCAGCGACATGCGCCTGCTCTTTGAGGGGGGCGACCGTTCGCTGGATGCGGCGCGGGCGGCGCTCGACTACGCAACAGCCCAAAACCCCAAAATCGGGGTGGATGGGAACGCGGTTTTTTTCCGGCGTGAAGAAATTCAAATCAAGGCCCCGATCATTCCCAAGAAGTTCTTCCACACGGCCGGCAACTTTCGCGAGCACCATCACGAGGCCGAGAAGGCTGGCTTCTCGCATCCTGTCTTGCCGTGGATCGTCTTTTTCCAGAACGTGGACGCGATCATCGGGCCGGACGAGCCGGTGATCTTCCCGCCGCATCTCACCCAGGAGCTCGATTACGAACTGGAGCTTGCAGTGGTGCTGAAGAAAGCAGGCAAGCACTTCGCCGCGCAAGAGGCCGGGCAATACGTTGGGGGATACGTCATCTTCAACGACATCACGGCGCGCGACATTCAACGCAACGAGATGAAGTCTGGCGTCTTCAGTTTCTGCAAGGGAATCGATTCGTTTTGCCCGCTGGGGCCGCACATTGTCACCGCTGACGAGATCAGAGACGCGCACAACCTCGCAATGGAGTCGCGCGTGAATGGCGAGCTGCGCCAGCGATCACACAGCAGCAAGATGTCAGTCACGATTCCCGAAATCCTCGCGCATTATTCGCCGATGAGCTATAGCGCCGGTGACGTGGTGTCCACTGGGACGGTCTCCGGCGTTGCTGCGTTCAGCGCCGATCCCAAGGCTTGGTTTCTTAAGCCGGGCGACGTGATGGAATGCGAGATCGAGCAGATCGGCATTTTGCGCAATCCCGTGATCTCGTGGGAGCAGGCATTCGGTAGGAAGGCTCCGGAGTCCAACAGAGAAGAACAGGGAGCGCCACGATGAGCGATTTCGCAGGTAAGGTCTGGACGAGCGAGCTAAACGCGCGGCCGGACGTGCGTCCTGACTTCGATCGCTCGCAGACGGTTCGCTTCTACGACACCACCCTGCGTGACGGGGAGCAGACGGTCGGGGTCGTATTCAGTCCGCAGCAGAAGCTCGAGATCGCTAGGAAGCTAGATGAACTGGGCGTTGGACGCATCGAAGCGGGCTTTCCCAAGGTGTCGAAGGAAGATGGCGAAGCTATCTCGATGATCCTGAAAGCCGGGCTGAAGCGCGCAGAGGTGTGGGGCTTTGCGCGAGCGACCCGCGGCGATGTCGAAGAGCTTGTGCGACTTGGCTTGCAAGCATCGGTGATTGAGACGCCAATCAGCGAGATCAAGCTAAAGGCCTATGGCATCACGCGCGAAGAGGCAGTGCGGCGCGCGACCGACGCGATCCGGTACGCCGCGCAGAATGACATTCGCGTTGCATTCTTCGGAGTGGACGGGACGCGCGCCGATCTGGAATTCCTGAAACACATCTACTCGGCTGCGATGGACGCGGGCGCGAAAGAAGCAGTCATCGTTGATACCATCGGTGTCTGCACGCCTGAAGCTGCCGAGTTTCTGGTGCGCTGGGTCGGCGAATGGATTGGCAAGGAGACGCCGATCCACTGGCACGGGCACAACGATTTTGGTCTTGGTACTGCTGTGGCCATTGCCTCCGTTCGCGGTGGCGCGAGCTGGATTCACGGAACCATCAACGGAATGGGCGAACGCGCCGGCAACGCCGACATCGCTGAAGTGGCGCTGGCCTTGAAGTGCCTCTACGATGTGCCGGTGGAGATGAACCTGGAAAAGATCCGCGAAGTGTCAGGAGTAGTACGCAAGGCAGGGAAGTACGAACTGGAGGGCTGGAAGCCGCTGATCGGCGACAATCTTTTTCTGCGTGAGAGTGGAGCCGTTGCCAGCCAGTTTCATATTCCCGAAGCCATCGAGCCTTATAGCGCGGAGTTGGTGGGCGCGAAACGTGGCATCGTGCTGGGCAAGAAGAGCGGGCTCGACAGCATCCGTCTGAAGGCGAAACAGCTCAACCTGGATGTGCCCGAACCACGCCGTGCGGCTGTGCTCGAGGCGGTGAAGCGAAAAGCCATCGAGAAGAGGGGTCTGCTCAACGACGAGGATTTTCGCTCGATTGTGGGCGACATCGGATAAACCTGAATTCCGAAGCTAGGCCTTTTGTTTTCTCGTAAACATCTGAGACAACATGGAGATGAAACCAGATGCAGCGGACAACTCAGTCCCGCGCGAGATCCGTTCACTTTTGTCGAATG
>Ga0181532_10003141_pt1 | contig 15008 bp, 13 predicted proteins | sample PEATcosm2014_Bin_33_FD_119768 | JGI IMG/M metagenome (GOLD analysis project Ga0181532, IMG submission 119768) | Peatland microbial communities from MTU Mesocosm Facility, Houghton, MI, USA - PEATcosm2014_Bin11_30_metaG | ecosystem: Environmental > Terrestrial > Soil > Wetlands > Peat | place...
AGGCGAGCAGGGCGGCCAGAAAATCGAAACCCGCAGCCAGGTGCGGCCAGAACCGGGAGATTTGGTCGAGCCAGTTCATTGCTCGCCCTTCTTTATGACGAAAGCGCGCCGCGATGCAAGCGCCGTCAACGATTTTGTGGAACCCCTCTCCCGTCCTGACGGACACCCTCTCCCCGCCGGGCGGGGAGAGGGACGGGGCGAGGGGCGCGTTTGGATTTGTTCCTTATGTTTCCCAACGGACGGCTCGGCAAGCCGTCTCCACCTTTAAGATCGCAGAAAAACACAACCGTCGTGCAGAAGCGATGCTCCCGCACGGCGGTTAGTTTCAATTCAATCCGCCTGTATCACCCGATGCCGGGACGGAGCCTGGCAATCCGGCTCGCGAGGACGCTCGCCCCACCAGTTTAAATTCACCGGCGTTCAGGCGACGGTGATGCTCTTGTCGAGGTAAACGTCCTGAACCAGGTTCAACAGTTTCACGCCTTCCTTCAACGGACGTTGGAATGCCTTGCGCCCGGAAATCAGGCCCGTGCCGCCGGCGCGTTTGTTGATGACGGCCGTCTTCACCGCCGCCGCGAGATCGCCCGCGCCTTTGGATTCGCCGCCGGAATTAATCAGCCCTGCGCGACCGGCGTAACAGTTCAAAACCTGGTACCGGCAAAGGTCAATCGGATGGTCGGTGGTGAGTTCCGTATAAACACGCTCGTCAGTCTTGCCGTATTTGGTTCCACCGGCGTTGAGCGCGTTGTAACCGCCGTTGTTCTCCGGCAATTTCTGCTTGATGATGTCGGCTTCGATGGTGACGCCGAGGTGATTGGCCTGTCCGGTGAGGTCGGCGCTCACGTGATAATCCTTTTCCTTGGTCTTGAACGCGCTGTTGCGCAGGTAACACCACAAAACGGTGACCATGCCGCGTTCATGCGCATGCTTGAAGGCAAGGCTGGTCTCCACAATCTGCCGCGTGGATTCGTCCGAGCCGAAATAAATTGTCGCACCCACGGCCACCGCGCCCATGTTCCACGCCTGTTCAACGTGCGCGAAATAGACCTGGTCGAACTTGTTCGGATAGGTGAGCAGTTCGTTGTGGTTCAGTTTCACGAGGAACGGGATTTTGTGCGCGTATTTGCGGGACATCGCGCCGAGCACGCCGAGCGTGGAGGCGACGGCGTTGCAGCCGCCTTCGACGGCAAGCTTCACGATGTTTTCGGGGTCGAAACAATCCGGATTTTTCGCAAAGCTGGCTCCGGCGGAATGTTCGATGCCCTGGTCCACCGGCAGGATGGACATGTAGCCCGTCCCGGCCAGCCGGCCATGGTTGAACATCGCCTGCAGGCTGCGCAACGTCTGCGGATTGCGGTCGGACAGCGCAAAAATGCGGTCCACGAAATCCGGTCCCGGCAGGTGCAGCCGCTCCTTCGGCACCGTCTTGCATTTATGTTCCAGCAGACCCTTGGCGGAATCAGCCAAAAGTTTTTCAATTTCAGTATTCATAATTTAATAATCTCAATCGTTCGAATCCTTGCGCCATGACCCATCCTTCAGACGCCAATCTTAAACCGTTTCGGCGCGGGCGGCGCAAGCTCAATTTTGCCGGGGACAACGTAACGGCCGGCACCGGGCGCGGCTTGTTCCATTTTGTTTTTTAGTCACCGGATTTTGCGCTGCCATTGAAAACCAGACCCACGACGCGAGACGTCAGGCCTGATTTTTATCCCAACGCTCGTGGTTCCATCGCTTTGGCTGCGGCGTCAACCGCGCTACGCCTGGCGTTAAAATTTTTTCCGCTGGCGATTGACCTCGTAAAGAAAGACCGCCGCCGCCGCGCCGACGTTGAGCGAATCCACCGTCGGCGGCATTGGAATCGCCACCGCCTCGTCGCACGCTTCCAGCACGGATGCGGAAATGCCATTGCCTTCGCTGCCAAAAACGATGCAGCAATCGCCGGTGAAATCAGCCTGCGACAAAACCTTTTTGTCGGTGTGCGGGTGCGCCGCGATGCAGCGGATGCCGCGGGCGCGAAGCTCCTTCAAACATTCGGCAAGAGTTAACCTGGTCGCGTGCGGTTTGGTCTTGAACCGGTGCCGTAGTCCGAGCTTGGCCAGCTCGATGACCGGCAATTGAAAAATGGTGCCCATGGAATTGCGGACGGCGCGGCGCAGGAACGGGCTGCTGGAGGTTTCGCCGACAATCAGCGCTTGCACGCCGAACGCGACGCAATTCCGCACCAGCGCGCCGAGATTTTCCGCGTTCGTGAGCGCGTCCACGGCTACAAAGAGTCGCGGCGCGGGACTGTTCCGCAAAATTTTGTCGAGTGAAACAGGCAGTGGAATTTTCCCGACGGCGAGGACGCCTTGAAACATGGAAAAGCCGACCAACGTTTCGAGGAATTTCTTTTCGGCGAGATAAACGGTGATTTGCTCGGGTCGCGTCTGCAGCAGCGGGCGGAAATCGTCCAGCCATTTTTCCGGCAGCACGACCGAGGCGACGGTAAAATGACTTTCGAGCAATCGCCGCACGACTTTCACTCCTTCGGCCACGAAGATGCCCTGCGTCTCGTGTGCCAGCGGCCGTTTCATCGTGGCGTAAGGCCGGAGTTCGGGCAAATCGAACGAGGAAATGTTTTCAACTCGGAACATCGTCGGCACCTGTAATCAAATTGATTTACAAAGTGAGTGTGGAGCAGGGCACATCCTGCGCAGTGAGCTGGAGTTTAACGTGCGTGGCGCCGATGTGGTGAAGTTGCTCCGCCATGACGTAGTGCGCGAGTTCGGGGCGATTGCACTCGCGGCTCAAGTGGGCGAGGTAAAGATGGCGCAGGTCGGCGGACATGATTTGGGCGACGGCTTCGGCGGCGGCTTCGTTCGAGAGATGGCCGTGGCGGCCAAGAATACGTTGCTTGAGACTCCACGAGCGGCGCGGGCAATCCTGCAGCATCTTCACGTCGTGATTGGATTCGAGGACGAGGACGTTTGCGGCGCGCGTGCGTTCAAGCACCAGCTTGGTCATGTGGCCGAGATCGGTGACGAATCCGATGTTGCCGGCGGCGGTGCGCAGCAGAAAACCGACGGGGTCCTGGGCGTCATGCGGGATGGTGAAGGTGTCCACCAGCACGTCGGCGATTTCAAAGCTCGCGCCGGTGTTGAACAGTTGGCAGTCGAAGCGGGCTTCGAGGATGCTTTCAAATTCATCTTTTGTGGCGCGATTGCAATAAACGGGAATGTTCAGCTTTTGGGCGATACCGGTGAGTCCTTGAATATGGTCCGTATGTTCGTGGGTGACGAGGATGGCGGTGAGATTCTCCGGCGCGCGCCCGATGCCGGCGAGGCGCTGCCGAATCTGGCGCGGGCTGAACCCGGCGTCCACAAGTATTCGCGCCTCAGCGGTTTCGACATAGGCGCAATTCCCGCCGGAACCGCTGCCAAGGATGGTGAGTTTGACGGCCACGAACCGACGTTAATTGCGAAGAAGTCGCGCGGCAAATTTTTTCGATGAGGCGGAATTTGACTTTGGGCATTATCTGAGCATAAATTACACTGCAAATTCGTATTGGTTCTACTTAAATGTGGAATACGGTTTGCTTTATTTACAGCCTGTGCGAATCAAAACCAAGACTGCGACCGGCGCCTTTCAGCCGTGACGGAGTGTCCGCTTGTTCAAAACCGCGTTTTATGTTGAAATTTCGGTCGTTATTGGGTGTGGGGGCCGTTGGCTTGGCGCTGTTTTTCAGCGCGGTATCTCCATCCTTGGCAGCGGAGCTACAGGTTTTGCACGGGCACGTGCCGGCGGCGGTAGCACGTTTCCATTTGCAGCCCACGGGACAACTGCCGGCGACAAAAAGTTTGCAACTGGCCATCGGATTGCCGCTCCGCAATGAGGCGGCGCTGGATGACCTGCTCCGGCAACTCTACGATCCGGCCAGTCCGAACTTTCGCCAGTTTCTAACGCCGGAAGAGTTCACCGCGCGGTTTGGCCCGACGGAACAGGATTACCAAGAGGTAAAAGATTTTGCGCGTGCGAACGGCCTGGCTGTCACCGGCACATACGGCAACCGGCTTCTGCTTGACGTGACCGGCTCGGCGGCGGCGGTTGAAAAGGCGTTTCACATCACGCTGCGGACATACCGGCATCCGACCGAGGCGCGCGATTTTTTTGCGCCGGACACCGAGCCGACGGTGGACGTGGGGTTGCCGGTGGTTGATATTCAAGGCTTGAGCGATTTCTCGCGGCCGCATCCGAGACTGCATCGGATGGATGCAGCGGTGGCCAAAGCCATGCCCAAAAGCGGTTCGGCTCCGGATGGTTCCGGCGCCTATTTCGGCAACGATTTTCGCAACGCCTATGCGCCGGACACGACGTTGACTGGTGCGGGCCAGGCGGTCGGCTTGCTGGAATTTGATGGTTTTTATGCCAATGACATTGCGGCTTACGCGGCGGCGGCGGGAAACGGGCGGACGAGCATTGCCATACAAACTGTTTTGACAAACGGGGTCAGCGGGATACCTGGCTACAGCGGCATTGCCGGTGCGAATGTCGAAGTGTCCTTGGATATTGAAATGGCGATGGCCATCGCTCCGGGGCTGGCAAAAGTGGTGGTGTTTGAAGGTAACCAACAAAACTCCGTTTTGAACTCCATGCTGTCATTCAGCAACACGGTGAAAAACCTGAGCAGCTCTTGGGGCTGGAGCGGCGGGCCAAGCACAACGACGGACAATATCTTCAAAAGCATGCAGGGGGTGGGCCAGTCGTTTTTCAACGCAGCCGGTGACAGCGACGCTTTTACGGCTGGCGCCGGTTCTGTCAATGGCGTTGACAATACCTCGTTGGATAATGCGCCATCGAGCAGCCCTTACATCACGCAGGTGGGCGGAACGACTTTGACGACCGGCACTGGCAGTTCCTATTCGTCCGAAACGGTCTGGAACTGGGGCTATGATTCCAGTGCCGGCGGTTATGTCGGCAGCAGCGGGGGCATCAGTTCTTATTACTCCCTTCCCGGTTGGCAGACGAATGTCAGCAACCTGGCCGGGCGCGGAGGTTCCGCCAGTAATCGGAACATTCCCGACGTCGCGCTGACGGCGGACAATGTTTATGTGGCTTACGGCAACGGTTCAAGCGGGGAAGTGGGCGGGACGAGTTGCGCCGCGCCGTTGTGGGCGGGCTTCACCGCGCTGGTCAACCAGCAGACTGTCACCGGCGGCCAGTCCCCGGTTGGATTTGTCAACCCCGCCATCTACGCCATTGCGGCGGGGCCAGGCTATGCCGCGTGTTTCCACGATGTCACGACCGGCAACAACACTTGGAGCAGCAGTCCAAATTTATTTTACGCAACCAACGGCTACGACCTCTGCACCGGCCTTGGCACGCCTGCTGGACAAAATTTAATCAACGCTCTTGCCGGCCCGCCCGACCCGTTGGTCGTCACCCCCGTGTCAGGCTTTGCCGCCAGCGGCGCAGCCGGCGGTCCTTTCAACATCACCACCCAGAATTTCTTATTGACCAATTCGAGTGCGGCTTCATTGAACTGGACGCTCGCCAACACGTCGCTGTGGCTCGATGTCTCGCCCGGCAGCGGCACGCTGGCCTCCGGCGGCCAAACCACCGTGACGGCGAACCTGAATTCCGCGGCCTACAATCTGGCGGTGGGAACTTACTCCGCCAATGTCTGGTTCACCAATCAAACCACGGGCGTTGTGCAGCTTCGCCAGTTTACATTGCAAGCCTTGCAGCCGCTGGCCGTCTCGCCGACCAACGGCTTTGTTTCCAGCGGACCGGTGGGCGGCCCTTTTGGCGTGACCACGCAAAACTTTTCGTTGACCAACCTGGGGGCAGCTACGCTGAACTGGAGTGTTAATAGCACCCCATCCTGGCTCACGGCTTCACCGAACAGCGGCGCGCTGGCGGCTGGCGGGCAAACCACAATGACGGTGAGCTTGAATTCCGCCGCCAACAGTCTGAGCGCCGGAACCTACAATGCGAGCGTGGCGATCACCAACCAGAACGGCGGGGCGGTCAGCCTCCCGTTCACTTTGCTGGTGGGACAATCGCTGGTTCAGAACGGCGGTTTTGAAACCGGCGACTTCACCGGCTGGACGTTGAACGCCAACAGCGCCTACAATTTCGTGACGACCAGCAGCACCATCAGCGGCGTGGTTCACTCTGGCACTTTTGGCGCGGCCCTGGGACAATCCGGTTCGCTGGGTTACCTCTACCAAACGCTGACAACTTTACCTGGACAGAATTATCTACTTTCCCTGTGGCTGGACAATCCCAACAACGCGTATGGAGCAACCCCCAATCAATTCCTCGTGCAATGGAATGGAACGACCATCTTCAACCAGGCCAACATCCCGTTTACCCCTTGGACGAATTTGCAATTCATCGTCACGGCCACCGGCCCCGGCACGGTCCTCCAATTTGGATTTGAAGACACCCCATGGTATCTCGGCCTTGACGACATCAGCGTAACGCCGGTTCCGGTGCCGGCGTTCCGGGCAACAACTCAAACTTCCAGCACTTTCAATCTTACCTGGGGGACCATAGTGGGTCTGGTTTATCAGGTGCAATACAAGACGAATTTGCTCCAAACCAACTGGATTAATCTTGGTAAACCACTCGTTGCCACCAACGGCAGTTTGACGGTATCCGACACCAATGCCATCAGCTCCTCGCCGCAACGGTTTTACCGCCTGATGTTGTTGCCTTGAAATCCGCGGCGCTTGCCTCGTTGCGCCGATGCAGTAGCATGAGCGCGTGAGTGAATTGCTCCAGCAGGTGGAAAGACAAATTCAAAACCACCGGCTGCTCAAACGCGGCCAGAAAATTCTGGTCGCGGTCTCCGGCGGATTGGATTCGATGGTGCTGCTTCATTGTCTGCAAGCGCTCTCCGCAAAGCGCCGGTGGAAGCTGGCCGTCGCCCATTTCAATCACCAGTTGCGCGGCCGCAGCAGCGACGCGGACGAAACACTGGTCCGTCAGACCGCCAGCGCACTGAAACTGCCGTTCGTGGCCGGAAGCGCGAACGTGCAGGCATTCGCCGCGAAATCAAAATTGTCCGTCGAAATGGCCGCGCGGAAGCTGCGTCACGAATTTTTCGCGCGCGTGGCGCGTGAACGTCACATTCAGGTCGTCGCGCTGGCGCATCACGCCGACGACCAGGTGGAACTGTTCTTCCTGCGCCTGTTGCGCGGCGCGGGCGGCGAAGGGGTGGCGGGCATGAAATGGCGCTCGCCGTCGCCGGTGGATCCGAAGATCGCACTGGTTCGTCCGTTGCTCGATGCGGACAAAGCCGAGCTGCGCGAGTTTGCCCGTGAAAACAAAATCCGCTTCCGCGAAGACGCGACCAACGCACAACTGGAAATGCCGCGCAATCGCGTGCGCAACGAATTGCTGCCGCTGCTCCGCCGACACTACCAGCCGGCACTCACCAGGACCGTTTTGCGGCTGATGGAAATTGTCGGCGCCGAATCCGATTTCGCCGGTGAGGCGGCGCGGCAATGGCTTGTCTCAAATCGAATAACTGAACGAGCTCCTCGCCCCGGCCCTCTCCCCGCCAGGCGGGGAGAGGGTGGCCTCCGGCCGGGAGAGGGGCCGGTTTTCAATGATTTGCCGGTTGCAATTCAGCGGCGCGTTCTGCAATTGCAGTTGGCCGGCCTCGGCGTGCCGGCAGATTTTGAATTGATTGAATCGCTGCGCCAATTGCCGGCTGTTTTTGTCAGCGTCGGTCCGGAATTTTCCGTTTCACGCGACGCGGAGGGCAAGGTGAATTTGCGCGAGCGGCAGGTTTCCAAATTCAACGAGCGCGCCTTGGCGGTAAAATTGGGCCGGGCTGGAGAAGTGATTTTTGACGGCGTAAAACTCAGCTGGCGGTTTGATCCGGCAGGAAGATTTGCGCGATTGCAAAGAAAATCCGGCCGCGAATTTTTTGACGCGGATAAAATTGGAAACGAAGTTGTTTTGCGCCACTGGCTTCCGGGCGACCGTTTTCAGCCCATCGGCATGAAGTCGGCGCTGAAACTTCAGGATTGGTTCGTGAACCAGAGAATTCCACGCCTCCGCCGTTGCCAACTGGTGGTCGCGGCGGCGGAGACGGGTGGGATTTTTTGGGTTGAAGGCCTGCGGATTGGCGAAAGTTTCAAGCTGACGCCGCAAACGAAGCGCGGTTTGATTTGGCATTGGCAACGCGCTCAAACGAGGAAAAACCAATGAATTCGTTGATTCTGTGTCACGACCGGACGGCTGGAAAGTGCTTTACACCGTGGTTTTGAACAACTACTCTGTGGCGTTCAATCGAATATGGAAGCAAAGACGAAGACAATCGAATCGTTCAAGTTGCACGACGGCGACACGGGGTCGGCGGACGTGCAAATCGCGCTGCTGACGCAGCGGATCAATCATTTAACCGAGCATTTGCAGAACAACAAAAAAGACCACAGCTCGCGTCGCGGGCTGTTGATGATGGTCGGCCAGCGCCGGCGCTTGTTGGAATATCTGCAAAACAACGACTTGAGCCGTTATCAGACGGTCACAAAGAAATTGAAACTGCGCCACTGAATTTTTTGCGGAGGCGCGGTGTGTTTTAACCAGGCCGCCTTCCGCCATCGGAATTGAGCCAGCCAGCGCGAATGGCTCGATTTCTTAACCAACCACATCGCGTATGAAAAATCCGTCATCCTTGGGTAATTTCATTCAGCTCCGAAAACGTTCGGAGTTCACTGAAGTTTCTCCGGCGATGACGGGCAGAAATAGTTATGCCAGAAAAAATCACCGCCCAGGTGGGCGACAAGCAAATCATCATTGAAACCGGAAAACTCGCCAAACAGGCGGACGGCGCGGTAACCGTCCAACTCGGCGACACCATCGTCATCGTGGCGGCCGTGGCCGCGACCAAGGCCAAGGAAGGCCAGGAGTTCTTCCCGCTCACCGTGGATTACCGCGAAAAAGCGGCGGCGGCGGGCCGGTTTCCCGGCGGCTACTTCAAGCGCGAAGGCCGCCCCACCGAAAAGGAAATCCTCACCTCACGGCTCACCGACCGCCCGATCCGGCCGTTGTTTCCCAAAGGCTGGTACAACGAGGTGCAGGTGCAAAGCATCGTGTTGAGCGCCGACGGCGAGAACGACCCGGACATCATGGGCATCATCGGCGCGAGCGCGGCCCTGATGGTCAGCGACATTCCGTGGGCCGGACCGCTCGGCGCGGTGCGCGTCGGTCGCGTCAATGGAAAATTCGTCGCGAATCCGACGCACGGCGAGATGAAGGAGAGCGACCTCGACCTGGTCTATGTCGGCAACGAAACCGACATCGTGATGTTCGAAGGCTCGGCGAAGGAAATTTCCGAGGCCGACTTCAACGCCGCGCTGAAATTCGGGCAGGAGGCCGTCCAGCCGATCATCGCCGCGCAAAAGGAACTGGTGGCCAGGGCCGGCCGGAAGAAACGCGAAATCACGCTCAACGTCGCGTCCGACGAAATTTTGCAGGAGGCCAAAAAGCTCGTGGGCGACCGCTTTGTGCCCGCGCTGCTCACGCCCGGCAAACTCGCCCGGGAAGCCGCCGTCAAGGCCATTCAGGACGAGGTCGGCGCCAAACTCGTCGAGAAGTTCGGCGGCGAAAAGGTCACCGAATTCATCGTCAAGGACGCGTTTTATTACATTCAAAAGGAAGCCGTCCGCGGTTTGATTTTGAACAGCGGCAAGCGGCTCGATGGCCGCGCGTTTGATGCCGTCCGTCCGATTTCCAGCGAAGTGGGCATTCTGCCGCGCGCGCACGGCTCGGCGATTTTCGCCCGCGGCGAAACCCAGGCCGTCACGCTCGTCACGCTCGGCACCGGCGAAGACGTGCAGGAATTCGATTCCTACACCGGCGGCGATAGTGAAAAGAAATTCATCCTGCACTACAACTTCCCGAACTTTTCCGTCGGCGAAACCGGCCGCATTGCCGGCCCCGGGCGGCGCGAAATCGGCCACGGCGCGCTCGCCGAACGCAGCCTCGAACCGATGTTGCCGTTGCAGGATTATCCCTACACCGTCCGCGTCACGAGCGAGATCATGGAATCGAACGGCTCCACCTCCATGGCGACCGTTTGCGGCGGTTCGCTGGCGTTGATGGACGCGGGCGTGCCGCTGGTGCGTCCGGTGGCGGGCATCAGCGTTGGCATTTGCACCGAATACAGCGGCGGGAAAATTTCCCAATACCAGCTCCTCACCGACATCCTCGGCTGGGAAGATCACTACTGCGACATGGACTGCAAAATCGCCGGCACGGAAAAGGGCATCACCGGCTTCCAGCTCGACCTTAAGTTAAAGGGCCTGCCGCACGCGCACATGACCGAGGCGGTCGAAAAGGCCCGCGTCGCCCGGATGCATATCCTGGCGGAAATGGCCAAGACCCTGGCCGCGCCACGTCCGGAAATCAGCAAATACGCCCCGCGCATCGAGACCATCAAGATCAATCCGGAGAAAATCGGCGCAATCATCGGCCCCGGCGGCAAGAACATCAAGAAACTCGTCGAGGAATCCGGCTGCGAAATTGACATCGAAGACGACGGCACGGTGAACATCTTCTCCGTCACGGCGGAGGGCATGAAGATTGCCCGCGACGCGATTTTGGGCATGACCGCCGAAGCCGAACCCGGGAAAATTTATCGCGGGAAGGTTGTCACCATCAAGGAATTCGGCGCGTTCGTCGAGTTTCTGCCCGGCAAAGACGGCCTCGTCCACATCAGCGAACTCGCCAACTTCCGCGTCAAGAAGACCGAGGACATCGTCAAGGTCGGCGATGAAATCACCGTCAAATGCCTGGGCGTGGATGAAAAAGGCCGCGTGCGCTTGTCGCGCAGGGCCGCGATGGCCGAGCGCGATGCCGAAATGGCAGGTAAAGAAGACAAGGAATAGCAGCGATTTGAAATCACCAGCGCGAACGGGCCTGTCGAGCCGTAGCTACGGCGAAGGCTGACAACCGTTCGCGCTTTTTTCTGAGCAAAATTCAATAAATTTGTCGCTGCTGGCGGAAATCCGCTGTTTGAGATAGCGTTTTCGCGCGTGAAAAAAAGAATCTGGCGAACCGTCGTCATCGTTTTTGTTCTGCTGCTGGCGCTGGCCGTGGCGGCGATGGTATTTCCCCAGAAATTTTTGTGCGTGGACAGCGGGCCGGCGCAGGCGGACGTGATGGTGGTCCTTGGTGGCGGTTCAGCCGAGAGGCCGGAACGCGCGGCGGAACTTTTCAAGGAACACGTCGCGCCACGTGTCATCGTCAGCGGCCGTGGCGATTGCGAAATCAACCGGCAGTTGTTGATTGAGGACGGCGTGCCGGCGGAGGTGATTGAACTGGAAGCCCAATCGCGCACCACCCGGGAAAATGCGGAGTTGACCGTCAAGCTGCTCCGCGAACAAAAACCGTCCCGGGTCATCCTGGTCACTTCGTGGTATCATTCACGGCGGGCGCTGGCGTGTTTCCGGCATTATGCGCCGGAGATAAAATTTTATTCGCGCCCGTCGCATGTTGCCTATGCGCGCGCTGACTGGCCGGGCCGGCGCTTTGCGCGGCGCGTTTATTGGGAATACCCAAAACTTTTCGGTTACTGGATTGGGTATGGGGTCTGCCCGTTTTGACGAAAATTCTTGCGTCGCTTCCGCTTGCCGGGCAAAGTGGCTTGTTCCCGGATCGCGGGGTGGAGCAGCCCGGTAGCTCGTCAGGCTCATAACCTGAAGGTCGCTGGTTCAAATCCAGCCCCCGCAACCAATTTCAACCCCGCCTCGCGCGGGGTTTTTCATGGTCGTCAAAACTTTGACACTTTGCGGCTAATCTTTATTCTTAAACCCGTGCGCACCGTTCACGTCTCACTGGGCCACCGCAGCTACGCCATCAAAATCGCGCCGGGTTTGATTGCCCGGTTCGGTCGTGAATGCGCGCGCCTGAAGCTCGGCGCGCGTTGCGCCATCATCACAGACACCAACGTTGGCAGACGTTATGCCAAAACCGTTTTCAATTCCCTCGCTACGGCGGGCTTCTCGCCATCGCTGATAATTGTCCAGGCGGGCGAAGCGGCCAAAAGCTTGAAAACGGTCCAGTCCTGTTACGACCAACTCGCGGTGCACCGGCTCGAACGCAAATCGTTCATCGTCGCGCTCGGTGGCGGCGTGGTCGGCGATTTGGCCGGCTTTCTGGCGGCAACTTATCTGCGCGGCCTCGCGTTCGTGCAGGTGCCGACGACCTTGCTCGCGCAGGTGGACAGCTCCGTCGGCGGCAAGGTTGGCGTCAATCTGAACGCCGGAAAAAACCTGGTCGGCGCGTTTTACCAGCCGCGGCTGGTGGCGTGCGACCTCAACACACTCAAGACCCTGCCCGACCGCGAATTCCGCGCCGGCCTCGCCGAGGTCATCAAATACGGCATCGTTTACGATGCAAAACTGTTCGCGCAAATCGAAGGCGAACTGCCAAAACTGCTCAGACGCGAACCGAAAATGCTCGCGGCGGTCGTCGCGCGCTGCTGCGAGATCAAGGCCGAGGTCGTCGGCAGGGACGAAACCGAGGGCGGCCCACGCGCGATTTTGAATTTTGGCCACACCATCGGCCATGCCATCGAAGCCGTTTCCGGTTACGGCAGATTTTTGCACGGCGAGGCGATCGCCATCGGCCAGGTCGCGGTCGCCAAAATTTCCAGCAGCATTCTGGGCTTGCCCGAACGCGATCTCGAACGGATTATTCGACTGTTTCGGCGCGCCGGCCTGCCCACGACTGTGAGATTGCGCGCCGGGCAGGGCCCGAAACTCTTTGCGGCCATGCGCCTCGATAAAAAGGTCAGTGGCGGCGAAATCAAATTCGTGCTGGCAAAGAAAATCGGCAAGGTCGAATTCGGCCACAAAGTCCCCGCCACCGTGATTGAGCAAGCGCTCAACCTTTCCGCCTTCGCCTCCGGCTCCGGCGCGACCGCGCCGAAACGAAGTGAAGGCAGGCAACCCTCAACTTTCAACTAACAGAGTGGCGGCGGTCAGCGAAACCATAGTCCGGGAATACTTCGAGTTGCACGAATTCCTGGTGCGACAACACCGGAAGTATATCGCGCAGACGAAGCGCGAGGAGGACGACATTGACTTCTTTGTGCTGAATCCGCACCCGCAGAAGCGCGATGCCGGCGTGCCGTTCATTTTGTCGTCACCGGACCTGAAGTTCATCGAGCGCGCCGTTGTGGTGGTGAAGGGATGGCACACGGAGACGTTCAGCATGGCGGTGCTGGCGCATGCGCCGGAGATTTTCCGGTTCGTCGAGCCGAAGGTGTTTCAACAGGCGGCCCGCGCGTTTGGCGCGGACGGCGCGCCGACAAAAATCCTCGTCGTGCCGGCGTTGCCGCAGGGCGAGGACGCGCGCAAGCAGAGCGTTGAATTGCTGCGGTCGAAGGGCATCGACGCCGTGATTCCGTTTCACGTGATGCTCGCCGACCTCATCGGGCACATTGAGGTGAATCGCAACTACCAGAAGTCCGACCTGCTTCAGATGATCCGCATCCTGAAGAACTACGATTTTTTCAAGGAACCGCAGTTGGAATTGTTCAAATCGAGGCGGAAAAGGCGTTGAAACCTTGCACGATTTCCCGATTTGCAAACCGGGCGGGGTGAAGTAATTTGTCCGCTCATGGTGCTGGTCATAGACAATTACGATTCGTTCACCTACAACCTCGTGCAGTATCTCGGCGAGTTGAACGTCGAGATGCAGGTGCGGCGGAACGACGAAATCACGCTCGATGCCATCCGTGATTTGAAGCCGGAGCGCATCCTCGTGTCGCCAGGCCCGTGCTCGCCTCGCGAATCGGGGTTGTCAAACGAAGTCATCCGCAATTTCGGCAGCCAGCGGATTCCGGTGTTCGGCGTCTGCCTCGGTCACCAGTGCATCGGGCACACGTTCGGCGCAGAAGTGGTGGTCAATTACCGCATGATGCACGGCAAGACCTCGCCGATTAAACACAATGGCAAGGACCTGTTCGCCGGCATGGCCAATCCCTTTGTCGCCACGCGCTACCATTCGCTCGTCATCAAACGCGACACGATGCCCGATTGCCTCGAAATCACCGCCGAGACCGAGGAGGGCGAAATCATGGGCGTGCGGCACAAGGAACTGCCGATTTGGGGCGTGCAATTCCATCCCGAAAGCATCCTTACCGAAAACGGGCGGCAGATTATGAAAAACTTTTTGAAGTTGAAGTGAATAAGTTGGAGTTCACGCTTTCGCGTGTTTCCCAAACAGCCTGAAGGCTGAACTCCAACAAAAAAGCGCGCCGCTTTTCATCAGCGCGCTGTGCGATAAAACGATTTTCTTTCGTTTAGAGCTTTTTGGCGACTTCCGCCCAATTGATCACATTCCAAACCGCCTTCAAATAATCCGCGCGCTTGTTCTGATATTTCAGGTAATAAGCATGTTCCCAAACGTCCACGCCGAGCAGCGGTTTGCCTTCGCAACCGGCCACGGCCTTGCCCATGAGCGGATTGTCCTGGTTGGCGGTGGAAACAATTTCCAGTTTGCCGGCGTTGGAAACGAGCCAGGCCCAGCCGCTGCCGAAACGTCCAAGCCCCGCCGCTTCAAACTTCGCCTGAAAATCGGCGAACGAGCCGAACGCGGCCTTGATGGCGTCGCCAAGCTTGCCGGTGGGCGCGCCGCCGGCCCTGGGCGCGAGAATTTTCCAGAAGAACGAGTGGTTCCAATGGCCGCCGCCGTTGTTGCGCACCGGGCCGCGGATGTTGTCCGGCACGGACGCGAGGTCGCCGATGAGCGCTTCGAGCGATTTGGCCTCCAGCGCGGCGTTGCCGGCGATGGCCTTGTTGAGGTTGTCCACGTAAGCCTTGTGATGGCGGTCGTGATGGATTTCCATCGTCAGCGCGTCAATGTGCGGTTCCAAGGCTTCCTTGGGATAGGGCAGGGGCGGTAGTTCGTGTGCCATAATTTTTAATCCTTTCTCTTCGTTTCGTTAATTCCTGAAAGCCAAATTGCGCCAATGGCGGTGGAAAAGCAAGTGCGGAGAACAA
>Ga0181532_10003142_pt1 | contig 15007 bp, 14 predicted proteins | sample PEATcosm2014_Bin_33_FD_119768 | JGI IMG/M metagenome (GOLD analysis project Ga0181532, IMG submission 119768) | Peatland microbial communities from MTU Mesocosm Facility, Houghton, MI, USA - PEATcosm2014_Bin11_30_metaG | ecosystem: Environmental > Terrestrial > Soil > Wetlands > Peat | place...
GCACGTGCGCATCATCATCGTGGCCCGGAGAAGCATCTCCAACTAAAGGCCGGATACATTTACGCAGACTGATTCTTCGCCCGCTTACTCAACTCTTGCAGTCCGGCGGCGGACCATACATTACTCGACATCGGCCTTAATCAGAAGTGCTAGTTCCCATCTCTCTGACGCAGCGCAGGCCGTCGTAGACGAGGGCGTCAAGGAAGACTTCAACTTGGCGGGGGCTTGCTTGGCTTTCGACTTATGGACTGCGTGTGGCTTCCACGCAATGCGTGCAGTGGAGGCTGAAGCTCGGTACTACCATGAGGAAGTTACTGGTGTGGAAATGAATGACGTTCCCCTCGGTACGTTGATCTACGGAGATCAGAAAAATTATCCAGGTTCGGGACTGAAGACTCAACACGCGAAAGAAGGGAGCTCACATAACAGTCCCCTTGGATTGTCCATCTCTCTGCTCTCGCAAATCAATACGATTTATCGTGTTCCAGTCAATCATCCGAATATGACTCTCGGAGCGAGCGAAGCCAAGTTCGTTTTCGACACAGTGGCTATCGCGATTTCGGCAATGGTTACCGATGCCTATGCCCGGTATCAAGCCAGCAAGAAAGCAGCAACGGACAGCAACACACCATAAGTCGCATGTTCTAATTGATTGGGAGGTTGTTCGTGACAGATCAAGAGAAAATCGAGCAAAGAGTGAGACTGGGAGTCGAAGTTGAAATGGCAGCGAAAGACTTGGCGCATGAACGAGAACGCGCTCTCCAGTTAGCCGATCACCTCGAATTATGGGCCAAGTGGCTTCGCAATCATGCCACCAAGCAGCCCTCTGCTTCTGATTTTGTACCTGAGCAAAACCCGTCAGACTTGGCATTACGGGCCGGAGGAATTTACGCACAGTGCTTGAATTACAACACCATGCTGGCAACGGAAGCGAACCTCCGTGCGGTGCGTCAAAAAGTATCCAATTTGGAACTGCGCCGGATGCAGTTAGATACGCCGCCGACCTTTAGGAATTGTTGACGTGCTGATTTATCATGTACGCAGATGAAACATTCCGCCGAGTATCAACGCTTCGACAAACTTATGGGCGATCTGTTGTCTGTGTCTCACGAAGAGATGCAACGCCGCGAAGCAGAATACCGCAAACAGGTGGACGCCAATCCAAACAAGCGCGGCCCGAAACGCGGCACCAAAAGAAAACCGAAGGCAGCTACGCCACCTTCGGCTTCCGACCTCTAGGCAATCGCCAACTAGAACACTTCTTCCGGTTTTTTATCCTCCTTCGCCGTCAACTCAGCGTAGGTGAGCCGCTTGCCTACGATCTGCGAGCAAAGGATGCTGAAACGGTCTGCATCGGTAAGCGGATTGTCGCGAGTGGCGCGGTTATTGAACCGGAATATCTGCTCGTCCAAATAGCGAAACAAGTGGAACGGCTCCACGCTAACATAAGTTCCGTTCAATCCACGCTTGAGCAGACTCCAGAAATTCTCGATTCCGTTCGTGCTGACGTGACCACGCACATAGCCTTCCATGTGGTTGACGATTTCGTGCGTGTAGTCCTTATCGAGTCCCTGATAACCCGCGTGCTCATCGGTGTGTACCTGACACCCTGGCTCCACGCATTCGCGAACGACTTGATGGACAGTGGTGCGCTTCCGATTTGGAACGACCATAGCCCTTACCTTGCCGCCGCGTTGCAGCATTCCCATGACGATGGCCTTGTCGTTTCCGCCAGTGCCCTTGATGCGACGCTCTCGCTTCTCGCGGTGCATGTTGCGAGCCTTGCCACCGATGAAAGTCTCATCAACTTCGACCGTACCGCCGTCCGGGCCACCCAGCATAACCGGATGCTGCTCTCCCATTCCGAGCCGGATGCGATGGAGCATGAACCACGCAGTCTTTTGCGTGACGCCAAGCGCACGGTGAATTTCCCAAGACGAAACGCCATTCTTGCAGTTAGCAACCATCCACATCACAGGGAGCCACTTCTGCAAGGGCAGCGGCGAGTCTTCCAGAAGCGTTCCGGTCTTGACGCTAAACTGCGCCTTCGGGTGGCGAGTCTTGCACTGCCAGAATCTACGAGACGGCACGTAAGCGGCGTCCGTCCTTCCGCACGTCGGACAGGCTACTCCGTTAGGCCAGCGGCGAACGGCGAGATAATCAAGGCAGTTATCAGGATTCGTAAAGTGCTGAATAGCTTCGGTTAAAGTCTTAGGAGTGCTTGCCATGAACGAATCATCGCATAGATCGTTTGAGGAGTCAAGTATATTCTTGCCGAAATTCCTTGGCCGGTCGCGACACAGTCTCTGAAGGCCGTCCCCTTCAAAACCCAGACTTTATCAGAGTTTCCTTAACTCTTGGCGCGCGCGATCTCGCCGACAGTGGCGTTAGTCGCGCGCAGATAGTCGGCAGGAGCAATGAGGATCTGCGTTCCGCGCACTCCGGCGGAAACAGAAATCACCTCCCACAACTCAATCGTTTCGTCGGCGTAAACCGGATACTCCTTCTTCGCACCCAGCACCGTTACACCGCCGCGAATGTAGCCGGTCAGCGGCTGCAATTCCTTCAGGTTCACTAAGTCGACTTTGCGATCGCCGCTCAGCTTGGCCAGCGCCTTGAGATCGAGTTCCGAGTTTCCGGGAATGACAGCAAAGCAAGGTCCGTTGCGATCGCCGCGCGCCAGCAAGGTCTTGAAGACTTGCTCAGGAGGGAATCCGATTTTGACTGCGACCGTCTCAGCCGCAAGATCGTCGGGATTGACCTCGTATTCGCGTAGCTCGTAACGAATATTGAGAGCGTCGAGCAGGCGGACGGCGTTGGTCTTCATGAGAAGCAGTGGCCAGTGGTCAGTGGCCAGAACGCGGACACAGCCTGAACGTTTTCTGATGCAAGGAGAGTCACTTTTTCCGCGTGGAAAGAATCCCGAGGATCTCCTGTAACCCCTGCCTCACTTTCTTGAGTTCAGCTGACTTCTGCTTGGGAAAGGGCAAGCCCGATTGCTGACGGACCGGCTTGGCTTCGTCCTTCAGCTGCTGACGCGCACCCGCAATCGTGAAGCCCTCGTCGTAAAGCAGCTTCTTGATGCGCAGTAATGTTTCCACATCGCGCTGACGGTACATCCGCTGCCCTGTTCCGCTCTTCACCGGTTTGAGCTGGGGGAATTCCGTCTCCCAGAATCGCAAAACATACGCCGGCAGGCGGCAGAGTCGCGAGACTTCGCCGATACGGAAGTAGAGTTTGTCCGGGATCACGGGATCGGCGGCGGCACTCTTCTTGCGGCGTGTCTTCTTCTCAGCCATTCAAGGGCAGTTTCGAGTTTCAGGTTTCAAGTTTCAAGCAAACCCGAAAGACAGTTTCGAGTTTCAGGTTTCGAGTTTCAAGTTTCCAGCACACACGGCGACGCGAGTTACTACCTTCCTGCGAGCGTCGCTCCAGTTTACGCGGTCTGAAACCTTGTAGCACGAAGCGCCGGACAGAACAACCTCGAAGCGATGCATGGACCTTAGTTCCAACGACAACCCGGTTGACACTAAAGCTGAGCAAGGTCAACGTCGCTTTTATGCGAAACAACTCGGCAGGCCGACTCCGAATCAAAGTGTTTGCTTTGTCTCGCTTTTGAGAAAGCGAGTCAATTTAGGGCATGCCGTTCGGGAACGATTCGCCAAGGCAAAGTACCTGGGTGAGCCCGCTGGCTGGAATGGCCGCCCAGATTCAAGGTAGGTTGTTGCGAACTATGAGCCGGTTGCGCGTTTGCCTTTCCCTGCTTGTTGCGCTGTCACTTCTTCTGATCGCCGCCGGTTGTGGCGGAGGATCCACAAATTCCAATTCCAGTTCCAACACGGGTTCCGGTTCTGGCGGTACTGGAGGCTCGGGCGGTAGTGGAGGCTCGGGCACGGGCGGAAATTCCAGTGCCCCCACGATCTCCAGTTTTGCAGCTTCCCCGACCTTAGTAGCGCCCGGCCAATTCGTGAACTTCACCTGGGCTACGAGCAACGCTACGTCGTTCAACGTCACTCCCAGCATCGTCCAGGATGAGGGCGGTACCCTGCCCTTGAATGCGACGGCTTACTCATACAACACCAACGGCCTGACCCAAACGACGACCTTTCAGGCGACAGCCAGCTCGGGCTCGACGAACTCTAAAGCGATGTCAGCCACTCTGACTGTGGTGCCGTTGACCTTGAGTGCGTCGGCGACAATGATTGAGGCTGGGCAAAGCGTGGTCCTCACCTATGGCGGACCGAATAATGGCAGCACCTGGTCGTTAGTGACGGTGGGCAACAATAAGCCCACCCCGTTGCCGGCACCTTCATCATGCAGTGGGAACACCTGCACGGCGACTTACCAGACTTCGCCATTGAGCGCCAATACCACTTTCCAGGTTGTAGCGGCTGGCACAGCCGGTGGCCAGGCCTACTCGCCTCAGGTGACGGTTACGGTGGGGAACCCCACCACCGTGACGCTGACAGCCAATCCCGCGACCGTCCCTCCGGGCGGCCAGGTCACGTTGACCTGGACCTCAACCAGTGCATCAGCCGTCGCCATCACGTGTACGCCCTCCTGCTCTCCGGCCATCGGACAGGTGGGACTGAATGGCTCCACGGGTCAGAATCCGACCCAGACGACCACCTATACGGCTACCGCAACCTCAATCTATCCCGGCGCGCCGCCAGTGATCGCGACGGCGACGGTGACCATCAGTACGGGTGGAATCGGTAACCTGAACCACATTATCTTCATGTTGCAGGAGAATCGTGCGTTCGATAACTACTTGGGCGTGCTGGCCCAATATCGCGTCAACCATCAGCCGCCAATTCAGGGCGCACAGCTGAGTGACGTCGACGACTTGCACACGCTACCCTCCGGATATCAGATCTGCAACCCGCAGGGCGGATGCTTTGCACCGTTCCATGCGCAGACGGAGTGTATCGAGAACCTTTCACCCTCGTGGGATGAAACGCACTACGATATGGACCTGGTCGGCGACGACTGGTTGAACCTGACGCAGAACTCACAGTTCCTGATGGACAAGTTCCTGTGGACCACGCTCTCGGGCGGTACCGGAGATCAGTATGATCCAACGCATTCGCGTCCATTGGGCTACTACGATCAGACCGACTTGCCCTATTACTACGAGCTGGCAACGCAGTTCACCACGGATGATCAATGGCGATCACCGATACCCGCCAACACGATTCCGAACCGTATGTATCTGTTCGCGGCCACGTCGTACGGCCACGCCTTCCCGCCGAATAGCCCGAGCGATCCGGCATGGCAGCAGCCGACGATCTTCCGCGCACTGCAGAACGCCGGGATCAAATGGCGCTACTATTACCAGGACAATAGCGTCTTTCTGGCGAACTGGGCCGATTGGAACGATCCCCAGATCCAGGCAAACGTGGTCAACATCCAGGAGTATTACAACATCCTGGCTAACCCGAATGCCGATCAGGAATTGCCACAGGTGATCTTCATCGAGCGCGCCAGTTCCACGGGATACGATGAGCATCCGGGAAACAATGTGCAAACCGGCGCCGTGCGCGCGGCGAACGCGATCAATGCTCTGATGGCCAGCACAGCGTGGCCGGACTCGGCGTTCATTCTGACGTGGGATGAAGGCGGCGGACTATTCGACCACGTGGGTCCGATCATGGTGACGCCGCCGGGAGATTTCCTGGAGCCCACCGACCTGGGGCCGAAAGACCAAACCGGCGAGTTTAACGTTACCGGCTTCCGGGTTCCGGTGGTCGTGGTATCTCCATGGTCGAAGAAGCAAACCGTGGTACACCTGCAGACGGACTACACGTCGATCCTGAAACTGATTGAGACGCGATTCAATGTCCCGGCGTTAACGCAACGTGATGCGACAACGCAGGACATGGCCGATCCGACTAACGGCTTCTTCGACTTCAGCTCGCCGCAGTTGTTGACGCCGCCGACGCTGCCTACGCAACCGACGAACGGGACGTGCAACTATCAGCTGGAGGGATCGCCGCAGTAGCCAGCCGTTCCTGCAACCTGACGTTGTGCAAGCAAAATGGCCTCCGCGAAAAACTGCTCGTGGAGGCCATGTTTCTGTCAAAAACTTAGCGAGGCCGCAGCCTCGCCATTTCGCTTAGTGCTTTTTCTTCTTGGCAGCTTTCTTCGTAGCCTTCTTCTTCGTTGCCATAGGAAATTCCTCCTTGTAATGGAACCTTCCCTTGAAGGTTGTTAACAGCTGTGGCCCAACTTGTCGTTGCCCAACATATTGCGTGGACAACACAGCTATGCAAGATATTGCGGTTACATGATGGGAATGTCAACAAAAATCGTACAAAATTTTCTTGCGCCCCTCGTCCTTTTGTGATTCACCTTCTCCGCCGCCGAGACCGGCCACCTTCTCGCGCGATACACTTCCGCCATGCGCTTTGATCCGATCGAGCTCGAGGTATTCAAGCATCTCTTCCACGCCATTGCCGAAGAGATGGGCGCTGCGTTGCGGCGCACAGCTTTCTCGCCGAACATCAAAGAGCGCCGTGATTATTCGTGCGCGGTGTTCGACGCGGCCGGCAACGCAATGGCTATGGGTGATCACATGCCGGTGCATCTCGGCTCCATGCCGATGTCGGTGCGCGCTGCGATTACTGAGCTCACGCTTGCGCCCGGCGACGTCGCCATGCTGAACGATCCCTTCCGCGGCGGCACACATCTGCCCGACATCACCGTAGTAGCACCGGTCTTCGTCGGACGTAGGGCCGGCACGCGCGCGGAACATCATTTGGCGCCAGACTTCTTCGTGGCGGCTCGCGCGCATCATGCCGATATCGGCGGCGCTTTCGCCGGCTCCATGGGTCCTTGCCGCGAGATTTACCAGGAAGGCTTCCGCATTCCGCCGGTCAAGATCGTGCGTGGCGGCGCGGTCGATCGTGATGTTATGGAGCTGTTGCTCAACAATGTTCGCACGCCCGAAGAGCGTGAGGGAGACCTGCGGGCGCAGCTTGCGGCCTGTCACACCGGCACGGCCCGTCTGCATGAGCTGTGCGATCGCTATGGCCGTGAGCGCGTGCAGCGCGCCGGTCTCGCTCTGCTGCGTTACTCCGAGCAGATGATGCGGGCGTTTCTCAGCACGGTTCCTCCCGGGAGCTACGCAGCCGAGGACTTTCTCGATGACGATGGCGTGAGTCATGACCAGCCGGTGCGCATTGCTGTTCGCATCTCGTTCCCGCGCAAACTCTCTTCCTCGCGTCCCGTCATCGTCGATTTCAACGGCAGCTCGCCGCAGGTCCAAGGCAGCATCAACGCGGTAGAGGCAATTACCTATTCGGCATGCTTCTATGTCTTGCGCTGTCTGCTGCAAGATGAAGTTCCCGCAACTTCAGGGCTGATGCGCCCGATTCAACTCATCGCCCCGGCAGGAACGATTGTCAACGCACGCCCACCCGCTGCGGTTGCGGGCGGCAATGTCGAGACGTCCCAGCGCATTGTCGATGTGCTGCTACGGGCGCTGGCGCAGGCGCTGCCCGATCGTATTCCGGCAGCATCGTCTGGCACCATGAACAATCTCACCATCGGCGGCATGGACGAGCGCAGTGAATCTGCTGCTCCATTTGCCTACTACGAGACAATTGCCGGGGGATCGGGGGCCGGCGCGCAGCATGATGGTGTTTCCGGAGTGCACACGCACATGACCAACTCGCTCAACACGCCGGCTGAGGCGCTGGAATACAGTTATCCCTTCCGCGTGACGAAGTATGCACTGCGTACCGGCAGTGGCGGCGAAGGGCTGCATCGTGGCGGAGACGGAATTGTGCGCGAGATCGAAATGCTGACGGATGCGACGGTCACGCTGCTTTCCGATCGCCGCAAAACGCGGCCGTACGGATTGGCTGGAGGTGGCGACGGTGCGGCAGGTCGTACCGAAATTCTCCGTGCAGACGGCTCGGTTGAAACTATGGCAAGCAAGGCCAGCACTCAGGCGCGCCGTCGTGACCGTATCCGGATTGAGACGCCCGGCGGTGGGGGATGGGGCAGTGCGAGAGGTTTGACTGAGAGCTGACGGCTGATAGCTGACAGCTTCCTCACATCGGCGAGATGCGCATGCTGAGGTCGACGGCCTGAACCGAATGCGTGAGCGCTCCGACGGAGATGAAATCGACACCTGTCTCGGCGTAGGCCCGCACGTTCTCCAGCGTAATGCCGCCGGAAGCTTCCAGTGGAACGGCGAGCTGAAGCTTGCGGACGCGCTCCACCGCCTGCCGCACCTGATCGGGGGTCATGTTGTCCAATAGAACGGCTTCCGCGCCGTGCTGCAGCACCAGTTCAAACTCCTCCAACGAGCGAACCTCAATCTCAACCGTCTGCGAGCCGCGACGATTGCGCAACGCCCGTTCCAGCGCGGGGACAACTCCTCCCGCCAATGCGATGTGATTGTTCTTGATCAGAATCCCGTCGCTCAGGTCCAGACGGTGATTGTGTCCGCCGCCGCAGGTGACCGCGTACTTGTCGAGCACGCGCAGACCGGGCGCGGTCTTGCGGGTGTCAAGAATGGTCGTCTTCGTTCCCTCGACGGCATCGACGTACTGGCGTGTGAGCGTGGCGATGCCGCTCATGCGCTGTATGATGTTCAGGATGACGCGCTCGCAAGACAGAATGACGCGCGCGTTGTGGACGACAACCGCGATGGATTGCCCTTTGCGCAGACGCACCCCGTCGAAAATCTCAGTGTGGCTGGTGACTTCGGGATGCGAGGTAACGGTGCCGTCAAGAATAGCGAAGACATCGAGGATGCGGTGCACGCAGCCAAGACCGGAGAGGACGCAATCCTGCTTAGCGAGGATGGTCGCCGAAGCGGGCTGGTTGACATCAATGCAGGCGTAGGAAGTGGCATCGCGCGTGGCGCGGTCTTCGAGCAACGCGTTTTCCAGAATGGCCGTGATGCGGCGGGTTGTCCAGTCCAAAAGTGACCTCGGGAGCGATGGGTGGAGCGCGCCTTCAGGCGTGCATTCCCGCCGCCGAATTCTGTTCGCGCTTTAGCGCCTGAGGTAAGCTCACCGCTCTTACCTCAGCGGCTAAAGCCGGTTCCTTGCGCCAGTCACAACTGCACCGCTGAAGCGGTGCTCCACCCTTTGTCTTACTAAAGCTGTCTTATACACCTAGCTCGCCGAGCGCGGCCTTGATCTTCTCGATCAGCACTTCGACCTCGGCCTTGCGCTTCTTCAGACCTTCGATAACATTCGCCGGAGCCTTCGCCAGAAACGCTTCGTTGTTGAGTTGGCCGGTGGCGCGTGCCAGCTCCTGCGTCAACTTCGTAAGCTCCTTGCTGAGACGATCGCGCTCGGCGGCGACGTCGATCTTGCGCTCGTACAGCACGCGAACGTCGAAGCGGGCCGTGCTGCGAGCGCCAGCGGCCTTGGCCAACGACTGGTCGACAGAAGTTATGCCCTCGACATTAGCCAGCCGCTCCACTGCGCTGCGATTCCGCTCCAGCATGGAACGAACGCCTTTGTCGGCGGCAAACACTTCGATAGCCAACTTTCGTTTGGGCTCAACCTTCAGCTCGGCGCGGATGTTGCGCACGCTGACGATCAAATCCTGCAGGATCGCCATCTCGGTTTCGGCGTCCGGATCTATCTGATGCGGATCCGCGAGAGGATAGGCAGCGAGCGCAATCGACCTCGCCGGCGGCTGACCGTCATAAACCGCGTGCCAGAGCTCTTCGGTAATGAACGGCATAAACGGCGACAGCAGCCGCAGCGCGCCTTCAAAGATGCTGATCAAGTTTTCATAAGCCGCTCTGGCCTGCCCCCGATCTTCGGCTGCGAGACGCGGCTTAATCAGCTCCAGATACCAGTCGCAATACTCGCCCCAGAAGAAGTGATAGACCACGTGAGCGGCTTCGTGAAAGCGATAGGTCTCGAGCGCGTCGTGAATCTCCTGCGCAACCCGGTTGAAGCGCGAGAGAATCCAGCGATCTTCCAGGGTTTCGGCCCTGAAACCGCGGATACCCTTTTCGCCGTCAGCACTCTGTGCCGCGCTGAACTCTTCCAGCGACCACAGACCCGACTCCTGCGCCCTGTCGACGTTCATGAAGAGGAAGCGCGCGGCGTTCCAGATCTTGTTGGCGAAGGCGCGATAGCTTTCGGTGCGGCTCTCGGAAAAGGCGATGTCGGTTCCTGGCGCGGCCATCGCCGCCAAAGTGAAGCGCACGGCGTCCGTCCCGTACTTCTCGATGATCTCGATCGGGTCCATGACGTTGCCCTTGGTCTTCGACATCTTCTGGTGCTCGGCGTCGCGCACCAGCGCATGGATGTACACGTTGCGGAAGGGAACCTCGCCGCGCTTGTGGCCGCGCATGAAGTGGCAATTCAGCATGATCATGCGCGCGACCCAAAAGAACAGAATGTCGAAGCCGGTGATGAGCAGCGTGTTGGGATAAAACGCGTGGAGATCGGGAGTATCATCCGGCCAACCAAGTGCGGAGCATGGCAAGAGTCCCGAAGAGAACCAGGTGTCGAGGATGTCGTTGTCCTGCTCCACTGGCCCGCCGCACTTGGCACACTTCGTTGGTTCTTCCCGCGCGACGATGATCTCGCCGCACTTGCAATGCCACGCCGGAATGCGATGTCCCCACCACAACTGGCGCGAAATACACCAGTCATAGATGTTACGCATCCACTCGAAATACGTCTTGGTGTAGTTCTCAGGAACGAACTTGATCTCGCCGCTTTCGACCACTTCAATCGCGCGCTCGGCCAGCGGCTTGATCTTGACGAACCACTGGGTCGAGAGCCGCGGCTCGATGATGGTCTTGCACCGGCTGCATTTGCCGAGCGGAACAACGTACTCCTTGCTGCCAACCAGGAATCCGCCGCGCTCGAGATCTTCAAGCACCTTCTGCCGCGCTTCGAAGCGGTCCAGCCCCTTGTACGGGCCGGCGTTCTCGTTCATCTGCGCGGTATCGTTCATCACCTCGATCTGCGGCAGGTTGTTGCGCAGGCCGGCTTCGAAGTCATTGGGATCATGCGATGGCGTCACCTTCACCGCGCCGGTGCCGAACTCGGGATTGGCGAGAACGTCGTCGGTGATGATCGGGATCTCGCGATTCATCAGCGGTAACAGAACGTGCTTGCCGTGCAGATGACGGTAGCGCTCGTCGGCGGAGTTTACGGCAACAGCGGTATCGCCCAGCATGGTCTCGGGACGCGTGGTGGCGACGATGATGTACTCGTCTTTATTGCCCACAACCGGATAGCGGATCTCCCAGATCTTGCCCGGCGTCTCCTCGTGGACGACTTCGAGGTCGGAGACGGCAGTGATGCAGCGCGGACACCAGTTGACGATGTACTTGCCGCGATAGATCAGGCCTTCTTCATAGAGGCGAACGAAGGCTTCGCGGACGGCGCGCGACATGCGCTCGTCCATGGTGAAGTACTCGCGCGACCAGTCGACCGAGGTGCCCAGCCGCTTCATTTGCTGAAGGATCACGCCGCCATAATGCTGCTTCCAGTCCCACACGCGCGCGGTGAAAGCTTCGCGGCCAATGTCGCGGCGGTTCTTGCCCTCGGCAGCGAGTTGGCGCTCGACCATGAGCTGCGTCGCGATGCCGGCATGATCAGTTCCAGGGAGCCACAGCGTCGGCAGGCCGCTCATCCGCTTCCAGCGGACGATGATGTCGATTTCGGTGTGCTCCAACATGTGGCCCATGTGGAGGTTGCCGGTGACGTTGGGTGGAGGCAGGGTGATGGTAAAGGTCGCCTCCGGCCCGCGGTCCGTGGGCGTATCGACGTGGAAGAGCTTCTCGCGGACCCAGTACTCGGCCCAGCGCGGCTCAATCGCGCCCGGTTCGTAGGCTTTGGGGAGATCGTGCGGCATCCTTGTCCGTTCAGCAAACGAAGGTCAAACCTCGATCTTACAAGGCAAGAGGAAAGGCGGGCAAACGGAAGCCGGGAGTATATGTATGGGCTGCAGACGTGTACACACCTCGCTCTTGCTCAAACGTTGGAATATGCATAAATGTTGGGGGAAATCGCTATGACATGCGTGGGAGCCGCGTCAAATGCGGGGTTGAGCGAAAGCGCGACAAACTCGCGAAGAATGCCTCACATATCCGTCAGCACGGGCCGAGTTCCGTTCGGGAGTTGAACGCCGGCCCCCTGTGCCCAAAGCAGTGACGAATATTTGTCTTGTTGGCCCGTCTGGCTCTTCTCTGCGTTACGGTGCACGGTCTTAGACAGTGTTTACGGAGCCTTATTTGAGATCACCGGCCCATGAGGTCCATTAGGCGGGGGACCAAAGACCGGTTGTGGCGTTGGAACCACAGCGTTAGTGACAAGGTGCGTGGACGGATCAATTATAGGTTGCTGGAGTTCCCCGAGTGATAGAAAACGAGCTCCGCCGTTTGTACACACGATCAACGAAAGCGGGTACGGATTCGACATGTAACCTGGCCGGAATTCAGCCTCTGGGATCATGACTACGAAGGACCCAGGCTTCGCAGGAACATTCGGCAAAACGCTGGGGGATTGGAGCCATTGCAGTGCCGGATCATTGATCGGCAAAAAGGCCCCGATAAGCAACGGGTAGCGCTTGAGCGGATGCGAGCTCTTATTGTGAACCGAGATAGTTGCGACAGCGGGCACATACTCTGGCGTCGGAACACCCCACACTTGACCATTTCCCAAGGGAGCCGGTGTAAACGTCAAGATAAAAGGAGTTGTTGCGACTGAGCACTCCGGAGCATTTTCCCACGGTGAAATCCCCGCATCTCCAAAGATCAACCATCCCGCCCCAGGCGTACTGATCGCAGTAAACGGCTGAGGAACTCCATTCGAGAGGCTATCGAGTTCGGATTGCAACGCCGGTGAAATCGGAGGGTTCGATGTAAAACGCTGCATGAGCACAGCTGGCGAAATAGTAGACGAATCCTGGTCCACATTCGACGGCAAAATGTCGCAGGTCAGTGGCAAGAAATTTCTAGCGGAGTTGAACCGATGGACACAACAGAAATTCAACGTGTCTTTCACGAATTCCCGACTCGCTAGTGAAATTGGGGTTGATGAGATTGACAAAGAAGTTCGTGCGGTTTTATCAGCAATCGAATACGGAGAGGAACTCGGCTAACGCGACACACTCGAACCCATAAGCCACGCATTGGGCTTCATCCACCCTTCACCAAGACCCTCATCGCGCGCGCCCGCATTTAACGCGGCTCCCACACACGTCATATCGATTTCCCCCAACATTTATGCGTATTCCAGTAATGAAGAGAAGCCGAGGTGTGTACACGTCTGCAGCACAGGCATCACTTTTGTGGTCTTGCTTTTGGGAATGAAAAAGCGCATGGTCCGCATGGCTATCAGCAGAGATTCGCTCCCCACCAAGAGACCGGCTCCGATTTCGAACAGCTAGGTACGTTCAATGGGTTCCCAATTGGCGACCAGCTCAAACCATTAGCACATAATCTAATGTGAGCCACTGTAGTGAATACGTTTACGTGCCCCAGGAAGCGGGATGTTTCTTTGTTACGACGTGGGACAAGGCCCTGATTTGTCTAGCCCTAAATTTGTGGTTGGGAAGGAGTTCGTTATGCCGAGCTTTGCCACTGGGGATGTACTTCTCTTGATCTCACAGATAGCCGGAATTCTCCTGCTTGGCTGCACCATGCTCCTCGTTGGGTTGCGTCGCATCTACTTCGATGCAGAAACTAAGCAGCCAACAGAGATCGAATTGCCCTTCTTTGGAAAAGTGAGAACTCAAGCTCCCGCAATTCTTCTGATTCTGATAGCAGCTGCTCTGGTGTTGTATCCACTCACAAAAGCAACGCAGGATGAAGTCACCTTAGAAGGCGATGTTCAAACTAGGGGAGAAGAGGTCATAGTCGCGGTCGAATATCCGAATTCAGAACAGGCTCTTGAGTCTTCTGGGCACTTCACGATGCAGGTACCTAGCGTCAAAGGCGCAGTTTATCGTGTGAAGTATGAGATCAGTAAACAAATAGTCGCCGACCAAGAGCCCACGTTAAAGGCGGGGAAGCTCCAGCTCAAGCCATTTACGTATAGTGCTCCGGCCAGTCCGCCAGGCGAACTGACAACCACTGCGAAGATTAGAAAGGATGTTTCGGATGAGACACTTCGTCAGTACAAAATTCCTAATTAGTTGCTCCATTGTTGTATTGTTTGCTCTAGCCGCGCAAGCCTCAGATAGCGTCATCCTGCATGGACGCGTCACGCACGGATCAAATCCCGTATCCGGTGCTGTTGTGTTGCTCTACAACGTGGACGAGGCCGGCTCCTCATATAACTCTCAGATCGCAACCAAAACGGAACTTGATGGAGCCTACAACTTTTCGAACCTAAAGCCTGGCATGTACATAATCATTGTCACGCTCGACGGCGAGCGGCTCTACCAAGGGGAAATACCGCTTTCCGGGGACGAACCCGAGGTTAATAAAGATATTGAGCTTTAACCTAGGGCGTAGAGGCTGGTTCCGATTCGCTCACATCTGTTCGACTTAGCTCTGGCTCTGTTACAGCGTTACCAGATCGAAAAACCACCCGGCTCGTTCATCAGACCTCGCTCAACCCCGCATTTGACGCGGCTCCCACGCATCCCACAGCGATTTCCCCCAATATTCATGCGTATTCCAGCAACACGGACAAGCGGGGGCGTGTACACATCTGCATCGGCTACATATACTCCCGGCAAACGGAAGCCGGGTAGGATGTGGCGACGGAAAAACCGTCTCCACCCCCACAGTGCGGGAGAGGGTGAGGAGAGCGGAGCGAACGCGATTATTTGTGATATAGGATTTTTCGCCAGTTTCTGGTTGCCAGGTGGTAATAGGGAAGCGGCCCCAGAATGACTAGCGTGACCGAGCACCTCGAACATTGCGAGGTTGGCACTGGCGGGAAACAGCGTGTTGAGGTCGGGAGAGGCAGTGATACGACACCCCTCCCTCCTCCAACCGGACATCCAGGTTTCCTGCGTCCCGGTGTCGCAGAATTAACCGTCAACTGGTGATGCCTGTTTA
>Ga0181532_10003143_pt1 | contig 15007 bp, 10 predicted proteins | sample PEATcosm2014_Bin_33_FD_119768 | JGI IMG/M metagenome (GOLD analysis project Ga0181532, IMG submission 119768) | Peatland microbial communities from MTU Mesocosm Facility, Houghton, MI, USA - PEATcosm2014_Bin11_30_metaG | ecosystem: Environmental > Terrestrial > Soil > Wetlands > Peat | place...
TAGAATTCAAGAGGATTTTGTGGAACTGCGGCGGGTGAGTCGATTGCGACCCCGCAAGCCGCGAAGATACCTTCCCCCGAACCCCGTTATCTCCGCAGGATAATGGGGTTTTGTTTTGAGATCGGGAATGAGTTCTACTGCCAACCCGCCCGCTGACGCCCCCCGTCTGAGACGCTCGCTCACGCTCTGGGACCTGATTCTCTACGGCATCATCGTGATTCAACCGGTCGCGCCCATGTCGGTGTTCGGGGTGCTGAGCGATCGCGGGCGTGGGCACGTGGTTACGACCATCCTGATCGCCATGGTGGCGATGCTGTTTACCGCCATCAGCTATGGTCGAATGGCGCGCGCCTATCCCAGCGCCGGCTCGGCTTTCACATACGTCGGCCAAGAAATCAATCCCGCTCTTGGTTACGTCACCGGCTGGAGCATGGTGATGGATTACATGCTTAATCCGATCATCTGCACTATCTGGTGCAGCCAGCAGGCGCACGTGTTTGCTCCCGGCGTGCCGTACGCGGTATGGGCTGTCTTCTTCGCTCTGGTGTTTACGCTCCTGAACATCCAGGGAGTAAAAACCTCGGCCCGCGTGAACTCGGCACTGGCGGCGGGAATGGGCGTGGTGATTGCAATTTTCTTTGTGGTTGCGGCGCGCTACATCTTCGGGCATCCGCACGACAGCGCGGGCTTCTATACGGACCCCTTCTACGATCCGAGCATGTGGAACACGAAAGCCGTGCTCGGAGGAACGTCGATCGCGGTTCTTACCTACATCGGTTTCGACGGTATCTCGACGCTCTCGGAAGAAGCGGAAAACCCGCGCCGCAATATTCTGCTGGCAACGGTGCTCACCTGCCTGGTGATCGGTATTCTGTCTGCGTTTGAGGTCTACGCCGCGCAGTTGATCTGGCCCGCATCGCAGCCTTTTCCGGACGTTGACACGGCCTTCGTTCACGTTGCCGGCCGCGCCTGGAAGCCGATGTTCGGCATTATTGGATTCACCTTGCTGGTCGCCAACTTTGGATCAGGCATGGGCGCGCAGATTGGCGCTGCTCGCCTGCTTTACGGGATGGGACGAAGTAATGCGCTCCCGAAGTCGTTCTTCGGAGTGGTAGACGCGAAGCATCGGGTGCCGCGGAATAACGTGTTGTTTGTGGGTGCAATCGCGCTGATTGGCGCGTTCGTGATGAGTTACGGTCTGGGCGCCGAGATGCTCAATTTCGGCGCGCTTATCGCCTTCATGGGCGTGAACCTTGCCGCCTTCGTGCGATACTACCTTCGCGAACGCGGCCGGTTCGTCGACAAATACGCTACACCAGCAGTGACCCTTATCGTTATCGCGTGTTTTCTATTGAGTGCTCACCTTGGGACCACGGCGTGGATTATCGGAGGCGCGGGATTGCTGGCACTGGCTCTAATTTCCCCACCAATGGCAGGTTTTGCGATTTGCTTCTTTCTCTGGTGGAGTCTTAGTACGAAGGCCTGGATCGTCGGCTCGATCTGGATGGCGGCGGGAATCGCTTTCGGCGCGTGGAAGACGCGTGGCTTTCGCGGAGACCTGGTGAACTTTGATCTGCCCGCGGACGAGTGAGAGGGTTTTTCATCCTGCGAAGGACCTGCTGTCTCTTGCACCGACACGAAAGCAGATCCTTCGCTTCGCTCAGGATGACAATTGATGGGAAATTCACTCCACGTTCCAGCCGCTGATTTCGATTTCAGGCTTCGCCGTTCCCAACGCGCTGGTGTGATAGGTTGCTGTGATCTCCCGTTTTTCACCGGGCAGTAATGAAATGTAATTGTCTTGCCAGACCACCGGTAGTATTTCTTCGCCGCCTTTTCCCTTGTCGAGTTTCAACCGCACGAAAAATGCCAGGGTCTTACTGGGGTTTTCCACGGTCACGCGGGTTACCGCATCTTCGCCCTTCGTTTCGCTGCGGTTCGATACATTCAGCTTCACCTTGGGCAATTGCGCGAGTGAAGTGTAGTCTGCATACGACGCGGTCGGAGTTGTATACCAAGTTGATTTTGTCCAGTCGAGCGTTTCCGGCTTCGTCGAGAGCCAATAGAAGTTCGACCCGACGAGTTTGGCGCTGCCATCGGTGACGCGAAGATCGAGGAAGTACGCCGGCGACAATCCCTCGATCTGCGGGAGCGCGAAAACTTTCGCAGTGCTATCGGCGGCCGCATCCAGGGCAGTGTCCTGGGAAAATTTCTGCGTTCCATCCAGATTGAACACCCGCGCCTCGAGTTTCAGCCCCTTAGCATCCACATATTGACTGCTCACCAGCCACACCGAGTGATCGTCGTATCCATAGACGGGGTCGAGCGCCTGCATCGCTTTCTTTGCGCCAAAATATCCGCCGCCCGGCCGCAAATAATAGTCGTAGAGGTGCCAGATCATCGAAGGCCACGCGTTATTCAGCATCCACTGGATCACGCCCGTCGAATTGTACTTGTTGCGGCTGTAGGCCTCGTACATGGCGCGCACGCCTTCGTAGGTCATGAGCTGAGACTTGTAGGTAAAGTCTTCCGCGCTGCCAGCTTTTCCATAGCGCGCATTCAGCGCATCGGTGAACACCCTTATGGTTTTGAAAGAGCCGCCGCCCGCGTGGAAATTCCAGTATTCATCCAGCGGCCCATCCACCGTCCAGAGATGATCTCTGGGAACCATGCGCTCGACGCTCTCGATCGGCGGAACCGCCGGCCCCATGCTGGTTTCGGAGTTGAAGCCGTATGCCCCTCCGCATCCGCCCGCGTTGCAGGTTTTGCCGTCGGAGCGAAGATGGGGATCCGTTTCCCAATACGAGGGTGCAACGTACTCGTAGGGCCCGCTCATCTTGACGCCGCTTCCTCCTGTCACCGTGGTCGGCTTGGCCGTGGCCGATGATACGATCGGATTCGGCCATCGCAGATCGCTTTCAATCTTCAGATACATCTCTTCCACGTCCGGTGGCGGTGGATTGTCGCTGCCATTCAGCCACATCACCATGCTCGGATGGTTCCTCAGCCGGTACATCTGGTCGCGCAAAGAGGTGCGGGCGATTTCGAAGTCCTCGTCTTTCCAGCTTCCCCAGTGCTCCCAGAAATCGCAGCAACACCATCCGGCCATCACCAGGATGCCCTGCTGGTCGGCCGTCTCAAAGAATTCTTCGGTTTCGAGTTTGCCTTCCAGCCGGACCGTGTTCAGCCCCATGTCGCGCACATAGCGGAACTCATCGGCGAGCCGCTCCGAGGTCTGGCGTAGCATCATGTCAGGCGTCCAGCCGCCGCCGCGAATCAGGATGTTCTCGCCGTTGATCTTGAACAGGCGTTTGAAGCGATCCGGCGCCTGCTCGGCGACTTCGGATGTAATTTCGCGAATACCGAACTTCGAGCGGGACACGTCAGAAACATCACCGTTCACCTCAAACGAAACAGTCAGGTCGTATAGGTTCGGCGTCCCCATCTGCGCCGGCCACCACAGCCTCGGATTGCTCAGGTTGAGCTGCGGATACTGAGCGGGCGAGAAGACCACATCCTTCGATTCTCCCGCCGCCAGCGCCACCGGTTGTGCGAATTCGATGTTTTCGATAGTGCCCTTTAGCGTCCCTTTTACCGGCTGATCGCTCGCATTTTTTACCAGCGCGGTAACCGTCAAGTGGGCTGCCTGGTTTGCGGGCGAGTCAACCTTCGAAAACACAGCCGGATACCGCAGCGCGACCGGTCCACTGGTTGTTAAATAGACTTCGCGCCACAGGCCCATATTCTTGTCTGGCGGCGCGGGATTCCAGTCCACGAAAGTGATCGCCAGGCTGTTCTCGGTCGGCGCCCATACTTGCACCGCAAGTACGTTCGTTCCTTGCTTAACGGCCGACGTGACGTTGAACTCATAGGTCCGCCAGGCGCCGGCGACCTCCTGCGAGTTGGCGATCTGCTTTCCGTTAAGAAAAATGTTGGCGCGGTAGTTGATGCCACGAAAGTTCAGCCACACGGTTTTTCCGGCGTACTCGTTGACGTTGGGCAGCGTGAATTCCTTGCGGTACCACCACGAAACTGCGTAGGGACTGTCGGGAGGCATCGGGATGTTAGAGAAATTGAAGCCGATGGGATAGCTGACTCCCCGATACTGGCGCAGATTCATGCCGTAAAAAGGATCTGGCAGCACCGCGCTCTTTACTCGTGCTGCCACCACCGTCGTCGGCACGTCTGCCTGAACCCAATCGCTGGCCTTAAACGATGCTCCGGAGATCGCTTCGCCGGTTGCCGACACTTTTGCGGAAGACTCCAGAGTCCACCCCTCGCGCAACGGGAGCTTGAGGGCAGGAGTCGGCTGAACACTGGGCTGGGCGGCGGCGACAGCAAATGCAAAGAACGGGATCAGGAGGCGGAATATTTTCACGAAAGGTTCCTTCATCGCTAAAGATGAAAACGGTAAAGATGGCGCCCATTCTGCAGGAGCCAACCCACAAGTTCATAACACCTTTATTAATTCGATTCAATAGGGTATTTTCGCAAAGCGCTCGTTTGCGGCGCGGGGACTTTTCATGAAAGTCTGGTGCTGTCGAAGGGCGGAGATTCGCTTTCGCCGCGGGCTGCGGGCTCAATGACTGGTTTATAATCATAAATTCTGGCTTCCCGGGTGGAGCAATCCGACGGAGTTATCAACGGAGTTATCTAAATTATGATTCGACAGCTTCAAAATGCAGGGCCGACCGTGAAGATCATTCTCGGCGCACTACTCGTCCTTATCTGCGCCTCGATGGCGATCACGCTCATTCCCGGCGGAATTGGCTCCAGCTTCGGTATTGGCGCGCCTCCGGCTGGAGTTCTGGCCACGATCGGCGATCAGCAAGTAACCGTGCTCGAGGCGCAGAAAAGAGCGAGGGACATGATCCGGCAGCAGTTTCCTCGCGGCGGAGAGCAGGCAGGCATGCTGATGCCTTATTTTGCCAGCCAGGCTGCCGACCAACTTATCAATGAGCAGGTTCAGGTTGCCGAAGCGCACCGCTTGGGTCTGCGTGCCAGCGACGACGAACTTCGCGAAGAGCTTCAGCATGGCCAACTGGGAGCTACGCTCTTTCCCGACGGGAAGTTCATTGGACAGGAAGAGTACGAAAACCTCCTCCAGCAACACGATTTGACGGTTCCTCAGTTTGAATCGCAGGTGAAGGAAGGTATTCTGACGCGCAAGTTGTTCGCCCTGATTTCAAGCAGTGCCTTCGTCGGGGACGCTGAAGTTCGCGACGACTTCAACCAACACAACACCAAGGTGAAATTCGAATACGCGTTGGTCACGCGGGCCGACATTCTGAAGGGGCTACATCCGACCGACGAAGAACTCAAAGCGTTTTACGAACGCAACAAGGCCACCTACAACAACTCCATCCCCGAGAAGCGGCAGATTAAGTACGTTGTCGTGGATAGCTCGAGAATCGCGGCGGCGACGACGGTGAGCGATCAGGACGTGCAGGCTTTTTACGATCAGCACCGCGATGAGTACCGCGTGCCCGAACAGGTGAAGGTCAGCCACATTCTGATCAAGACTCCCCTCCCAGCGCCCGGCGGCAAAGAGGATGAGAAAGCTGTGGCCGACGCGCGCGCGAAAGCCGAAGGGGTGTTGAAGGAGGTCAAGGCGGGCGGAGATTTTGCCAAGCTGGCGGAGAAGTATTCCGACGATCCAGGCAGCGCCAAGAGCGGAGGCGAACTCGGCTGGATCGGCCGCGGGCGCACCGTCCCTGAATTCGAGAAGGCCGCCTTTTCACTCGGCAAAGGACAGACGAGCGACCTCGTCAAGAGCAGTTACGGCTTCCATATCATCCACGTCGAAGACAAGCAGGATGCTCATCTCAAGACGCTCGCCGAGGTAAAGGGCGAGATCGAAGAGAAAGTGAAGCAGCAGAAAACGGCGCGCGCTGCCGAAGCGGCAGCGAACGCATTGTTGAGCCAAGCGCGTACTGACGGGATCGACAAGGCAGCCGCCGCTAAGGGTCAGTCCGCGATCACCACCGAATTCTTTGGACGAACCGATAACTTGCCTGGACTGGCTGCGAATCCGCAGTTTATGGATGCTGTCTTCAACGAAGCCGAGAAGGCTCCGCCCGATGTTGTACAGGTCCCACAAGGCTACGTCGTCTTCCAGTTCCTCGCCATAAAGCCCTCGGCAACGCCCACGTTCGAAGAGATTCGTTCCAAGGTCGAGGCTCAGTTCAAGAACGAGCGTGCCGGGCTTTTGCTGCAACAGAAGACGCAGGAACTCTCCGACCGCGCCAAAGCTGAGCACGATCTGAAAAAAGCTGCCAAAGAGCTCGGGGCGACGGTGAAGATGAGCGACCTGGTTGCGCCCGATGGTCAGGTTCCCGACATCGGGTCAATGACGAACGCGAGTGCGGTCTTCTCACTGAAGCCGGGCGAGATCAGTGGGCCGATTACCGCCGGCGGCAATGGCGTGGTCGCCCAACTTCTCGACAAGCAGGCACCGACGGATCAGGAATACGCCGGGAAGAAGGATCAGGTCCGGCAAGCGCTTCTCGAAGCCAAGCAGAATGATTTGTTTGGGCTGTTCGTTACCAACCTGCGCAAGGACATGGAAAAGACCAAACGGCTAAAGGTCAACCAGGAAGAAATGAAGAATCTGACCCGCCAAGGTGGGCAAGAAGGTTCGTAGCGGGAGGGCCTCTGCTTTCCAGTAGAGACGCGGCTTGCCGCGTCTTCTTCCGCGGAGTGAGACGGGGCAAGCCCGTCTCTACATTAACTGAGAACTGATTTTGAATGTCATTCCCGCGCGCCAGCGGAATTCTGCTTCATCCCACCTCGCTGCCTTCGCGCGGGGGGATTGGTGATTTTGGTCCGTCGGCGTACGCGTTCGCGGATTTCCTGGCCTCCGCGCGGCAGGGTTTGTGGCAGGTGCTGCCTCTCGGCCCGCTCGGTTATGGAGACTCGCCTTATTCCTCCACTTCGGCCTTTGCGGGAAATCCGCTGCTGATCAGCCTGGAGCGGCTCGCCGATCGCGGCTGGATTGATCCCTCTCGGGTCGACTCTCGATCAAGCGGTACCGGGTCCGTGGATTACCCGTCGGTTTTCCAACAGAAGCTGCCCTTGCTGTTTGAGGCGGCGCACAATTTCGTACGCTCCGCTGCCGCGAACGTCCGCTCGCGTTACGAGAGCTTCTGCCGGCAAAACCAATGGTGGCTCGACGACTTCGTTCTCTTCGACGGTTTGCGCGAGCGTTTCAAGCTGGAAAACTGGAGCCGCTGGCCCCACGCACTGACTCATCGCGATCCGGTGGCGATTGAGAAGGCGCACGCCGAAATGCTCGAGGAACTCGATGTGCGCCGCGTCGTGCAGTTCTTTTTCTTCGAACAGTGGCAGGCGCTCCGCGCCTATTGCGCGCAGCGTTCCATTCGCGTGGTGGGCGACATCGCAATCTTCGTAAATTTCGACAGTGCTGATGTCTGGACCCATCCCGATCTGTTTCGCCTGAACTCCGACCTCGATCCCGAAGTTGTCGCCGGCGTGCCCCCGGATTTTTTCAGCAAAGACGGCCAGCGTTGGGGCAGTCCTCTTTATCGCTGGGACGTGATGAAAGAGCAGGCGTATTCGTGGTGGATCGATCGGATGCGCTGGGTCACGCACAACTTTGACTACATCCGGCTCGATCATTTCCGCGGGTTCGCGCAGTACTGGGAGATTCCCGCCAGCGAACCGACTGCGGTTCATGGCCACTGGGTTGACGGTCCCAAAGACGACTTATTTGTGAAGCTGCGCGAGGCTCTGGGCGGGCTTCCATTTTTTGCCGAGGATCTCGGATACATCACGCCCGACGTGCATGCCCTCCGCGAACGCCTCAAGATCCCCGGCATGGCCGTGTTGCAATTTGGGTTTGGCGATGTCGGCGCGCACGCCCATTTGCCGCACACCTTCACTACCGAGAAGGTGGTATACACCGGCACGCACGACAACGACACGTTGCTCGGCTGGTGGGCATCGGCCGCAACCGAACATGAGCGCCAGCAAGTGCAAGCGTACCTGGGCCGATGTGAAGACGGTGTCCAGTGGGCGATGATTCGCGCTGCCTGCAATTCCGTTGCCAGCCTCTGCGTGGTGCCGATGCAGGACGTGCTGGGGCTGGGAAGTGACGCGCGCATGAATACGCCCAGCCGCCCGCAAGGGAACTGGCGCTGGCGTTTTGGGGCCGAGTCGCTGCGTCCGGAGTTGGCCCTAAAACTTGCCACCCTCGCTGAGGTTTCCGACCGGCTTCCGCAGCCGTTGCCGGCAGCCGGGAGTGCAAACGACAGTGAAGAGTGGGGGGCCTGAGTAGTGTATTCTCGCTGCGAAGCAAATTGATCAAACGTCAGGTCTTAGGTGTCAAAGGCTCAGGCCGGGGATCCATTAGCGCTTTTTCCTGAGACCCGGCACCTGAGACCTCGTTTTTCCGTGGAGTACGATTCCGTGACCGAGCCCGTCGATCCGATTATTCGCGCCCAGGCTGTCGAAAAGTTCTACGTGCAGCCGGACGGGAACCGCATTGAGGTTATTGCGCCCGTCGATCTCGATGTAGAGCCTGGGAAAATTATCGCGCTGCTCGGTCCCTCCGGCTGCGGCAAGTCCACGCTGCTGCGGATTCTGACCGGACTCAGCAAGCCTTCGTCAGGTGAGGTCCTGTGGCATGGACAGCCGATCACGTCGCAGAACGCGGGCGTGGCCATCGTCTTCCAGAGTTTTGCTTTGTTCCCCTGGCTCACCGTACTCGACAACGTGGAAGCTCCGCTCGAAGCTCGCGGTGTGCCCGCGGCCGAGCGTCACAAACGGGCGTTGCGCATTCTCGACACCGTGGGTCTCGACGGCTTCGAAAGTGCCTACCCGAAAGAGCTTTCCGGCGGCATGAAACAGCGTGTCGGCTTTGCGCGCGCCCTGGTAGTGGAACCCGAAGTCTTGTTCATGGACGAGCCTTTTTCCGCGCTCGACGTGCTGACCGCGGAAAACCTGCGCAATGAGTTGCTCGAGCTCTGGATCAGCAAGAAGATGCCGACCAGCGCCATTTTTATCGTCACGCATAATATCGAAGAAGCCGTGCTGCTGGCGGATCGCGTAATCGTGCTGGCAAGAAATCCGGCGTGGGTGCGCGCTGATTTTCCAGTTGAACTCACGCATCCCCGCGATCGCAAATCGCCACGCTTTGTCGACCTGGTGGATTACATCTACAAGATCATGACACAGCCCGAACTCGCGCTGGCTGTGCCCGACGCAACGGCGGCCGCTCAAAAGCCCGCGCGGCAGAAATACCAGATGCTTCCCCATGCGCGCGTCGGCGGCATCGCCGGTCTGCTGGAACTGCTACAGGACCGCGGCGGGCAGGAATATCTTCATCGTCTCGCCGAAGTCCTTATCATGGACACGGAAGACTTGCTCCCGATCGTTGAGGCTTCGGTACTGCTCGGATTCGCCGCGTTGAAGGAGGGCGATGTCCAGATCTCCCCCGAGGGCACTGGCTTTGCAGAAGCTGACATCCTCACACGCAAGATTCTTTTCCGTCAGGCTGCGCTTAAGCACGTCATGATCCTGCAGCAGATCGACAGCGTCCTGCACGCCAAGACTGATCACTCCATTTCGCAGGAGTTTTTCTACGACATCCTCGACGAGCACTTCAGCCAGGATGAAGTGCAGCGGCAATTTGAAACCGCCATGAACTGGGGCCGCTACGCTGAGATTTTCGACTTCGATCGCGAATCGCACCGGCTGGTCCTCGCCGAGCCCGCCGGAGAACCGCATCCGCCAACCACCACGCCGGTGCAGTTGTGAAGCGTCCGGAACGAATCGCTCTCCGGCCCCTGGTTCGTATTTGGTCGGTGTTGCCTGGCGCAAGCGTGGCGAGCCTGCCCGACCTCATCATGTTTTCGGCTGGGCTGGCGCTCTTTTATGGCGTCGTGCAAGTCGGACGCAACTGGCTCGGCCCCTTCCATCCCGAGATCGAGATCAGCCGTAGCCTCGGGGCGCTCCCGGTCTATGCCGGATATTCGCTGCTGCGCATCGCGCTGGCCTATGTACTGAGCCTGCTATTCGCCGTTACCTACGGATACATAGCCGCGTACCGTCCGCGAGCCGAACGTTTCATGATTCCGATGCTCGATGTTCTGCAATCCATTCCAGTATTGAGCTTCCTTCCGGGCGTGATGCTGGCCATGGCTGCGCTTTTTCCAGGACGTCAACTGGGCGTCGAACTAGGCGCGGTCCTGCTCATTTTTACTGGACAGGTCTGGAATATGGCGTTCAGCTTCTATGCATCGCTGAAGTGCATTCCGCGCGAGATGCGTGAAGCGGCCACGATCTACCGTTTCAACTGGTGGCAGCGCTTCCTCCAGATCGAACTGCCCTTCGCCACCATCGGCCTGGTCTGGAATTCGATGATGTCGGTCGCCGGAGCCTGGTTCTTTCTGATGGCGTGCGAGCAATTTGGTGACTCCCGCCTGCCCGGCCTCGGTTCCTATCTCCAGGCTGCTGCCGATGACGGCGACACTCGCTCCATTCTCCTTGGCATTCTCACCATGGTGGCCGTGATTGTGCTGATCGACCAGTTCGTATGGCGTCCCGTGATCGCTTGGGCTGAAAAATTCAAGATGGAGCAAGTCGAGAGCGCGAGCGCCCCGACTTCATGGGTACTGGATTTGCTTCAGCGTTCCCGCGGCGTCGCGCTTTTTCGTAAGCAGGCAGTTCGCCCCCTCCGCGAACAGATGATTCGCTACTTTGCGCCCCGGCGTGAGGTTCGCGTCGAAGCGGCAAGTGAGAACACTGCGGTTTTGTGGCTCTGGCGAGCAGCGGGGCTCGTGATTCTCAGCGCGATCGGCTACGCTGTGGTGCGTGTGGTCATGATCTTGACTGGCCTGCGCGGTTCCGAATTCCGTCAAATCGGCATAGGCCTGGCTGCGACCTTCCTGCGCGTGAATCTCACGCTTGTGCTGGGCGCCCTCTGGACCATCCCAGTCGGCGTCGCCATCGGATTTAACCCGCGCCTGGCGCGGATCGCGCAACCGCTCGCGCAGATTGCCGCTTCGGTTCCAGCCACGGCGTTGTTTCCGGTTGTGCTGCTGGTTCTGATTCGGCTGGGCGGAGGCCTGGGAGTGGGCTCGATCGTGCTGTTGCTGCTCGGCACACAATGGTACATCTTGTTCAATGTGATCGCTGGCGCCATCGCCATTCCCACTGACTTGAAAGAAGCGGCCAGGGTTTTCGGCATCCGCGGCTGGGAACGTTGGCGCACACTGATCCTGCCCGGAATTTTCCCTTTTCTGGTTACGGGAATGATCACGGCCTCGGGCGGCGCCTGGAATGCCAGCATCGTTGCTGAGTACTTCCACTTCAAGGGCCAAACCTATTCGACCGTGGGTGTCGGCGCCATGATTTCCGCGGCCACCGATGCCAAGAATTTCGATCTTTTGCTCGCCAGCACGATTGCCTTGGCCGCCGTTGTCGTCACCACGAACCGGCTGGTCTGGCGGCGTCTCTATCGTCTGGCCGAAACGCGCTTCAAACTCGAAGGCTGATTCCTTTTCGATTCCTGGTACTCAATTACCCCGCTCTTTTTGAGAACGGAGAACGCTACCCGTGGTTAGTAAAGGAATACCTATTCACGAACCGTTAACCATCTCTTCATGAAGGTGCAAACAAGGCAAGTCAAGAATCAGCTATGCGAGAGTTCACAATCGCGGGCGGCGAAGCGCAAGGTGTACTGACCGAGCCGCCTCTGCTCGCCGGGCTTCCGGGATTCGCCGGAAAATTCATTCCCATCGACCAGGCGCGCGACCTGTATCAGCGCTTGTGTTCTGCGCCGCGGGGCTTTCGTCTGGAAGCGCTGCTGGCGGAAATGAAGGTAACGCTCGATGTCCCGCCCGCTGACATCGAGCGCATCCCGATCAGAGGCCCTCTAGTCGCCGTAGCCAACCATCCTTTTGGCGTGCTCGACGGTGCGGCACTGGCCGTGCTCCTCTCTCGCGTGCGTCCCGACGTCAAGATCTTGACCAACGCGCTGCTCCAGGGCATCCCCGAACTCCGCGAGCAGTGCATCTTCGTGGATCCATTTCACACTCCGTCTTCGGCGGATAAGAATGTGAAACCCCTGAAGCAGGCGATGGGATGGCTGCGCCAAGGTGGAGCGCTGGCTGTGTTTCCCGCCGGCGAAGTCTCGCAGTGGAATGTCCGCGAGGCGCAAGTCACCGATCCCGCCTGGAACACTGTAGCCGCCCGCCTGGTGCGCAAGACCGGGGCCACCGCGCTCCCCGTATACTTCTGTGGCCGCAACAGCGTGACGTCCCAGTTGCTGGGTCTGATCAATCCGCGGCTCCGGACACTTTTCCTGCTGCAGGAATTTCTGCAGCAGCGCGACAAAAAAGTACAGGTTCGCATCGGCGGCGCGATCCCCTCCGAATTCATAGCGAACCTCGACAGCGACGAGGAAGCCACCGAGTATCTTCGTTTGCGAACTTACCTGCTGTCGTATCGGGGCAAGAAGGCGATCTCACTGCCCGCGAAGATGCTTTCCGCGCTTCCGCGCAAGCCGCAGGAAACAATTGCTGCGGGAATTCCAGCGCGATTCGTGGTCGGCGATATTGCGGCGTTACCCGCCGAGCGGCTGCTCATTGAAAACGCGGACTTCGCCGTATACGCCGCGCGCGCTTCCGAACTGCCCCACGCGCTCGACGAGATCGGGCGCCTCCGCGAAATCACCTTCCGCGCCGCCGGCGAGGGCACCGGACGCAGTGCTGATCTCGATCAGTTCGATGCTTACTATTGGCATCTGCTCCTTTGGAATAAAGAAAAGCAGGAATTGGCCGGTGCCTACCGAGCTGGCGACGTCGACGAGATCATTCGAACCCACGTCGTCAAGGGTCTCTACACGAATACTGTGTTCCGCTACGACGAACAACTGTTCTTGAGGATTGGCTCGGCTCTGGAACTGGGCCGCTCTTTTGTTCGTCCCGAATACCAGCGTCAGTATGCGCCGCTGCTGCTGCTATGGAAGGGCATCGCGCGTTTCGTGGTGTCTCACCCGGAGACTCCGGTGTTGTTTGGAGCGGTCAGCATCAGCAACGGTTACAGCAATCTGTCGCGCGAGATGATTGTGCGCTATTTTGAGCAACGGAAAGACGGCCGCGAGTTCGCCGACCTCATCCATGCACGTACGCCCTTTCGCGCTCCCAAGCTTCGCCGCTGGGATTGCGGCGCCCTCTGCAGTTTACTGCGCGATCTCGACCAGATCGCCGAGCCGATCTCGGATGTGGAAGAAGATGGCAAAGGATTGCCCATCCTACTCAAGCAGTATGCCAAAGTAGGAGGAAGATTAGTGGGCTTCAATCTCGACCGCAAGTTTTCCGACGTGGTTGATGGCCTGATGATCGTCGACCTGCGCCAAACCGATCCCTCGGTCCTCGAGCGTTATATGGGCAAGGAAGGCTACGCCGGTTTCCGCCGCTTCCACGGGCTCGACTAGGGAGTCTTGCTTTCTCCTGGACTGGCGTGAAGCCTGCACACTTGCTCCGCATCCTCCAGCGCGCGCGCCAACTCGTCTCCCAGCGACGTGAGTTCTTCCGGCGGCATTCGCTTTTGCAAGACCTCGAACAATTGCCGCTCTTCCTTGCGGATGTGCGCGGAGAGCAACTTCGCGAATGTTCCCAGTTCGATTTGCTTCATCGCACCCTGCTCAGCGCGACCGAAGTGTTCACGCAAGCTTTCGTGCTCGGCGCTGAGTTCCTCCACTAGGGCGCCTAGCTCGGGAAAATGCCGCGCGGCGGGAAACAGAACTCTTTCTTCCGCCGCGAAATGGAACCGGACTTCGTCGGCGTAAAGCTGACGCATTTCCAGTTGCCACGCACCCAAGTCAACGTCGCCGCTTTGTAGCGCCCGCTCGATCCGCACGCAGAGCGCCAGCGCGTGCTGGTGTTGACGAGAAAGCGGAATCAAGCTCGGATCGCGCAGCATGGAATCATTATCCTCCTTTGCTAAATCTGCTCGCATGTTGAACAATGAATGGTGCCCCTGGCCGTGGCGGCTGTTTCTGGTTCCGCTGGCGCGCCAGAGAAAACGCAAGGAGCCTTCATGCCCGCAACTGGAGAACTTATCCGCCTCATGAATTACATTGACGACATTGCCACCACCCTGCGCCGCATCAGCGCCAGTATTCCGGCGATGACCAAGGAGGAGTGCGCCCGACTTGGCGAATATATCCGCAAGTCCGAACCGAGCTATGAGAGCGTGGTTCAGCATCTCGAGCAGGCAGGCAAAGAGTAAAGAGTGAAAAAATGACCGAAGTCCGCACGGTTGCCGTTATCGGCGCGGGCATCATGGGAAGGGGCATCGCCCATGCTGCCGCTCTTGGCGGTTATCGCACCGTCCTCGAAGACCTTCTTCCGAACGCCCTGCGCAAGGCCGAGACGGAAATCCGCGCTCATCTCGACCAGGCCGTCGCACTCGGCAAGGTCGATGCCAGCGACGCCGACGCAGTTTTCTCGCGGCTGGAGTACGCCGATTCGGTCGATGTTGCTGCGCGCGAGGCCGATCTCGTTATCGAGGCCGTTCCCGACGAGATGGAATCGAAACTCGAAATCTTCATCATGCTCGACAAGTTCTGCCGTCCTGGCACGATTCTTGCGTCGAATACATCCGCGCTCAGCGTCACGGAGATCGCAAGCGCTACCTATCGCGCCAAAAAGTGCGCCGGCATGCGTTTTCTTAATCCCGTGCACCAGATGAAGGTGCTCGAGATTGTGCGTGCGCTCGAAACCGATGACGAGACGTTGGCGGCTGTCGTCGACGTCGGCAAGCGCATGGGGAAAGATGTTGTGGTGATCAAAGAGTCGGCTTCATCGTCGGCCGCATTAACGCCGTGATCGCCAATTTCAGTGCGCTTTGTCAGATTGATCGTTTACCCGCGTCTGATCCGTAATCCAGTTTACTTCCCAGGTCTTACCTCCATCATCCGAGAAGGACTGCTCAAAGTGGGGCTTGCTTGTGGTGGTGTCTGACCAGATAAATCGAATGA
>Ga0181532_10003149_pt1 | contig 14995 bp, 11 predicted proteins | sample PEATcosm2014_Bin_33_FD_119768 | JGI IMG/M metagenome (GOLD analysis project Ga0181532, IMG submission 119768) | Peatland microbial communities from MTU Mesocosm Facility, Houghton, MI, USA - PEATcosm2014_Bin11_30_metaG | ecosystem: Environmental > Terrestrial > Soil > Wetlands > Peat | place...
ATAACCAGCGCAGAGCAGAGCCGCTGCGGCGCATCCAGCTACCGGCGCCGTGAATGTCCTCAAGGACAGCGACCGGTCGGGTTGCGACGTGGCCAACTGACCAAGCAACAACAGGACCGCCCCGACCTCAAGGAGGCAGTAATCCCCGGCGGCATTCAGATTGTGGCGCATCAAGGCGAGGGGCAAGACCAGCGCCGCCGCTGCGCCGGCGCCGAACAGGACCTTCAGGCTCCTCCGCGAGGCGAGCAGGTTGGACAGGGTGAGCCATCCCGCCAGGGCGGCGAATACCCCCAGGTTCGGCTTGGTCATGCCCAGCAAGCCGACGAGGAATCCGATTCCGCCCAGTGTGATCGCCTTGCGACCGCCGCCCGGGAGGAACGACGAGGTGAGCAACATCCCCCCCAGCAGCAGCCCGCAGAGCTCCTGCGGGTGGCCGGGTCCTTCCTTCAGCACACCCAGCACGTCGAACACGGCCAGGCACGTCAACGCAGTCAGGAGTAAGCTCCCGGTCATCCGTGCCACGTACGCCGCGCACAGGAGCGAGATGGCTACCCAGGAAGCCGTGGTGAACAGCAGCGTGGCGTCGTGCGACAACGGCAGCCGCGTCGCACTGTGCAGGAGTCGTTCCCAGGCATAGTAGGCAGGGCCGTAGGGCGTGAACGTCTGGTCATAGAGCGCATGTCCGGCTGCGAAGGTTTTCTGAGTCAGCATCAGGCAGCCCACGTCGTCCCATATGGCAAATCCGGTGCCCACCTTGTAAAAGGCCGTCAGAGAAAGGACCAGGGCCAGCGCCAGCATCACGAGCGCCCCGCAGACAACTCTCACACGCGCGCTGCCTGTCGGCGACCATTTCCAACTCATCGCGCCAAAGGTAGCCGCCGGCCCCCCTCAGCGTCGAGGCATGAATGACCCCGAATCCCGGATTGAAATGAGCGCGGTGTTCCGCCAGCGTATCTGTCACCGATGGACTGGGCGAAGAAGACCCGCCTTACGATCTTGCTCTGTGCGCTCTTAAGCGCCGTGACCCTGGCCACTTTCTGGCCGGTGGTCAGCCACGATTTCATCAACTACGACGACACCGCATTTGTGAGCCAGAATCCTCACGTCGTCACCGGTCTGAGCTGGACGAATGTCCGCTGGGCCTTGCGCACCGGTTTGGGTGGAAACTGGCAGCCGTTGACCTGGCTCTCACACATGCTGGACGCTCAGTTCTTCGGGCTGAAACCCGGCTGGCACCACCTGACGAGCCTGGTGCTCCATGTGGCCAGCACGGTCTTGCTGTTCCTGCTGCTCGAAGGCATGACCGGCGCCGCCTGGCGCAGCGCTCTGGTTGCCGCCTTGTTTGCGCTGCATCCCCTGCATGTGGAGTCAGTGGCATGGCTGGCGGAACGCAAGGATGTGCTGAGCGCATTCTTCTTCATGCTGACGTTATGGGCCTATGCGGGCTACGTGGAAGGCAGAAGGAAGAATGCAGAATGCGGAATCGAGGAGTCGGCTCCTGGCGCTATGGTCTCTGGAACACGAACCACGGACCACGGACCACGCACCCCGCATCACGTTTCACGCTTCACCTCTCACGCATCCAGCCTCTACCTTCTCTCCCTCGCCTTCTTTGCCCTCGGTCTGATGAGCAAACCGATGCTGGTGACAGTGCCGTTCGTCTTGCTATTGCTGGACTACTGGCCCCTGCGCCGAATGCAGAATGCAGAATGCAGAATGCAGAATGCAGAGACGGGCACCGTTCGCCCCTCGTCCGGCCGGCGTTTCCAATTGTCCTCCCCGTTCATCCTTCATCCTTCATTCTTCATCATTCTCGAGAAGCTTCCGTTCTTCGCTCTGTCCGCCATCGCATGCGTGGTGGCTTTCGTGACCCAGCGGGCTTCCGGCTCGGTGTTTCCGCTCGCGTATCTGACGCTGACGGAACGGGCGGCCAACGCTCTGGTTGTCTGCGCCACGTATGTGCAGAAGGCGTTTTGGCCGGCCGGCCTGGCCGTGTTTTACCCCATGCCGGATGCCTGGCCCGTGGGAATGATCCTTCTGGCAGGGCTGGTGGTGCTGGGCATCACCGCATGGGCGATTCGTTTCACCCAGCGTAGTCCGCACCTCATCGTGGGCTGGCTTTGGTTTGTGGGAATGCTGGTGCCGGTGATCGGTCTGGTGCAAGTGGGCTTGCAGCAAATGGCCGATCGCTACACCTACCTGCCCTTGATCGGCCTGTTCCTCATGCTGGTCTGGGAGGCAAGCGAGGCCTTGAACCGTTGGCGGATACCCCGAGGCATTGTGGGCGGCGTCGCCGGGCTGGTGTTGCTTTGCTGCGCGGTGGCAACGCGAGCGCAGTTGCGTTATTGGCAGAACAGCGAGGCCGTTTTCCGTCACGCCGTCACAGTGACCAGGAACAACTGGCTGGCCCATTACAACCTGGCGGAGACCCTGGGCGACCTGGGCCGCAGAGACGAGGCGGCGGACGAGTATCGCCAAGCTCTGGCGATCCACCCTCGCTTCGCGCGCGCCCACAATAACCTCGCCAACCTGTTGTTGCTGCGCGGGCAAGCGGACGAGGCCATCTCGCAATGGCGGGAGGCCCTGGCAATTGACCCGCGCCTGGCCAGCGCCCATGATAACCTCGGCAATGTGCTGCTGGGGAGCGGGCAGGTGGACGAAGCCATCGCCCACCTGGAGAAGGCGGTTGCCCTGGAGCCCGGCCTGGCCAACGCCCACAATAGCCTGGGCAACGCGCTGCTGCGCAAGGGCAGGCTCACGGAGGCCGTCGCCCAATTCCAGGAAGCTCTGAGGCTTCGCCCGAACTTCCCACGCGCCCACTGCAACCTCGGGGCCGCGCTGCTGCGTCAGGGCTACTTTGCCCAGGGAATCGCCCAGTATGAGGCCGCTGTGGCCACCCAATCGCCCAATCCCGCCGTCCTGAACTCCGTGGCCTGGGTGCTGGCGACCTGCCCGGAGCCTTCGGTGCGCAACGGGCCGCGAGCGGTCGAACTCGCCGAGCAGGCCCGGCATTTGACATCGGGCGAAAACCCGGCGGTGCTCGGCACTTTGGCTGCCGCATATGCCGAGGCGGGCCGTTTCCCGGAGGCGGTCGCGACTGTGCAGCGCGCCCTGGAACTGACCGCCCCCCAGGGCAGCACCCCACAGGCGCAGGTCATGCGCGCCCAACTCCGCCTGTATCAGGCGGGCACTCCGTTCCGTGACCCAGGGTTGGTTCGGACGGCCGGCTCCTCTCCACGACGTTGATCACTTCCCCCGTGGGAGTTGAACAATGGCCGACGCTCCGCAAGAATACGCACCACTCATGCACCTTACGCGCGAGACACGCCGCACGATCCTGGTCTGTGTGCTGCTGAGCGCGGTGACGCTCAGCACCTTCTGGCCGCAGACGGGCCATGACTTCATCACGTACGACGATTCGCACTACCTGACGGAGAATGTGCATGTGCAGCAGGGCTTGACCTGGCCAGGCGTTGCCTGGGCGTTCCGGACCGGGGAAACCGGCAACTGGCATCCGATGACCTGGCTCTCGCACATGCTGGACGTGCAGTTCTTTGGTCTCAACGCGGGCTGGCATCACCTGGTGAGCCTGCTCCTTCACGCGGCCAATACGGTGCTCCTGTTCCTGCTGCTGCAGCGCATGACCGGGGCGGCATGGCGGAGTGCCTTTGTGGCCGCCTTGTTCGCGCTGCACCCGCTGCATGTGCAATCGGTGGCCTGGGCGGCTGAGCGCAAGGACGTGCTGAGCGCATTCTTCTTCATGCTCACCCTGTTGGCCTATGCGGGCTATGTGGAAGGCAGAAGGCGGAAGGCAGAAGGCGGAATCCAGGATTCGGCAGCCGGCACCACAGAATGCAGACCAAGGACTACTGACCACGCACCACGCACCACGCTTCACCCATCCATCTTCTACCTGCTGTCGCTGTGCTGCTTCGCCTTGGGCCTGATGAGCAAACCTATGCTCGTGACTGTGCCCTTCGTCCTGCTGCTGTTGGACTACTGGCCCTTGGGGCGAATGCAGAATGGAGAATGCAGAATGCAGAATGCCGAACCAAGCACCAGGTTCCCCGCTCCCCGCCGCGGTTCCCACTGGTCCTCCCCATTCATCATTCAACATTCATCATTCTTCATTCTCGAAAAGCTCCCCTTCCTCGCCCTCTCTGCGGCTTCCTGCGCCGTGACGCTCTGGGCGCAGAGCGGCGGGGGTGCGGTCGTGCCGGTGGCAGTGGTCACATTCCCTCAGCGCGTGGCCAATGCCATCGTCGCCTACACCGGTTATCTGGAGAAGATGCTCTGGCCGGCCAACCTGGCGGTGCTTTACCCGCTGTCGGGCGAAGTTCCGCTCGAGGCGTTGCTCGTGGCCGCCGCGGTGCTGGCGGCCATTACGGCATGGGCGCTGTGGTCCTGGCGGACGCGCCCGCACCTGGGGGTGGGCTGGTTCTGGTATGTCGGGATGCTCGTGCCGGTGATCGGGCTGGTGCAGGTGGGAATGCAGCGGATGGCGGACCGCTACACATACCTGCCCCTGGTAGGTGTATTCGTCATGGTGGCGTGGGAAGTCCCGGAGCGGCTCGCCAAATGGCGCTGGAGCCGCTGGTTTCTTGGTGGCGCGGCAGGTCTGGTCCTGGCCGCTTGCATTGTCGCCACCAGCCGGGACCTCAGCTCTTGGCAGGACAGCGAGCATCTATTCGGTCACGCGCTGGAGGTCGCACCGGCCAATTACATCGCGCTCGATAACTATGGCCGCGCGCTCCTCAAGCAGAAGAAGTTGCCGGAGGCCGCCCGGGCATTCGCGGCCGCCGTGGCTTTGCGACCGGACCTGGACTCCTCCCGCTGCGGCCTGGGAACGGCGCTTCAGGAGCAGGGCAAGTATGAGGAAGCGGCAGACCAGTTCGTCGAAGTGCTCAAGTTGCAGCCCGATAACCTCGTTGCTCTGATCCAGCTCGGCATTGTGCGCGGCAAGCAGGGTAAGCTGCAAGAGGCTGCGGACCTGCTCTCCCACGCGCTGCGTATTCGCCCCGACGACGCCGGCGCCCACAATAACCTGGGCAACGTGCATCTCCTCCAGGGCAAGTACGTGGAAGCGGCGCGGCAGTTCGAGGACACCGTGCGGCTAAAGCCCGATCATACCGGCGCGCTGAACAACCTGGCCCTGGCATGCAAAAAGCTGGGACGCACAGACGAGGCGATTGCGCATTACCGCGAAGCCCTGCACCTGCAGCCGGACTCCATCGAGTCGCTCAACAACCTGGCCTGGACGTTGGCCGCCCACCCCGACGGCCGCTACCGCAATGGGACCGAGGCGGTGGCACTGGCAACGCGGGCATGTGACCTGACGAAGTATGCCAACCCTATACCGCTGACGACGCTGGCGGCGGCTTACGCCGAGACAGGCCAGTTCCCGCAAGCGATCTCGGCCGCAGAGCAGGCGCAGGCAACCCCGAAAGGCAGCCCGCCCGCCCTGGCGGCGCGCCTGACTGCCATGCTGGAAGCTTTCCATGCAGGCCGCGCGTATCACGCCGAATAGCCCGTTCGAATTCGTAGGATTATCCATTGCCAAAAGACGGAAATGTGCTACCATTTGGCCACAGTTAGTGCGAAAACGCACGTGAAGACTTAAAACCTTATGCAAATAACATCTATTGGTAACAAAACGAAGATCACCAGCTTGGCGGCAGTGGTTGCCCTTCTCGGTCTTGGCGCGATTCAAGCGCAAGGTCAGTCGGTTATTTACACTTTCTCTGATGACACCCCTGATGGGTGGGCCAATTCAGGATTCAGCAGTTCCCCGCTCGCTACAGTCGCAACCATCGGCACCCAGAACTACATTGACCTTCCCTATGTCGGTTACCAGTCAGGAAATGTTTCACACGGCAACGATGGTTCTGCTTTCTACAATGCGATGTACGCCGCCATGAACAATCCAGCCGGCTACAACCTCAGCTATAATTGGTACGTCAATACGGCCGCTTGGACAGGTCCTCCGACTTTCTTGCAGCTTGGCTCGTTTGTCAATACAGGCAGCGGCTACTACGCCCAGGATGTCAGCCCTTACGAAGTCACGCTGAATGGCGCCCAGATGGGCAGCGGCCAAGTATTCTCAGGCACCGTGACGGTTCCCTTCACTGTGTTCGGTACCGACGCGAGCGCAGCATCAGAAACTTTCTTCCGGCTGGGGTTGATTGAGAATAGCAATGCCACTGGCACTGGTGGGGTGTATTATACCGATATCAGCGTCACTCCCGTTCCCGAACCCGCCTCGCTGGCTCTGTTCGGTTTGGGCTTGGCTGCTGGCACGGCGTCCCTCCGTCGTCGCAAGGCTTAATGCCTGAGGAAAAAGAGTTTGTTCCAGCCCCGCAAGTTTCGCGGGGCTTTTTGTTTGGCCCTACTTTCAGCCGGCACGGACCTGTGGCGCATGGCGGCGGGCGGCCAGCTCATCGGCCATTTGGATGGTCCCCGCTTTGTTGAGCTTGTAAACCGCCAGCAGTGCCGTGCAGATGGCGAAGAGCACGCCGACGACAATCCCGCTGGTGAAACGGTAGCCGGCAACCGCCCCCGACGCGCTGGGCAGCCTGGTGTCGTAGTTGAAACCGCCTTGCATGATCCAGAGGAAGGAAGCCGAACCCAGTGCTAATCCCGATTTCAGTGCGAAGCCGATTGTGGCAAAGACCATGCCGGTGAAGCGGCGGCCAATGGTCCATTCCGAGTAGTCGGCTACGTCGGCGAAGATAGCCCATACCAGCGGAATGGTCGGCGCGTAGCAGATGGCGATGAGGATCGTCAGCGCCAACATACCGATGACGTTGGCCGGGGAGAGCAGATAAAAGGCGAGGGTGCCGAGGCTGGCCAGGCCGAAGCCGGCGACCGCAACCGCTTTCTTCCCGAACCTCCGTGACAGGGGCGGCGAGAGGATGATGACGATGATCGTGGTCGCCGTCCCGACCATGTTGATGATGCTGTTGAACACATCGGCGACGTTCGAGCCGGCCAGGCTGGACTTGTCTCCGTGGACGAGGTAGCCCAACGTTTCGAGCAGGCCGCCTTTTGCGCCCGGCGACGCAGTCAGCCCCAGCTTGGCTACGAAATCGTACATGGCGGCCTTGTCGGCATAATGGTGGTAGTAGTTGTAAAGCGCGCCGCCCCGGAAGGAGAGGATGGCAAAATGGATGAGGGTCATGATGAACATCACGCGCCAGGGAGTATTCTTGAGCAGGTCCAGGAAATCCTGCTTCGGGGGGGTCTTCTCTTCCTTCATCGGTTGGACCCGCTCCCGGGTAGCCAGGAAGGTGATGAGGAACAGCACAAAGCACAGCACAGCCCAGACGGTCATGGTCATCCGCCATCCGTATTGGCGGTCGTGGCCGGCGGCGAACTTGGCAACCAGCGGCAGGGTGAAGCCGCCCACGACGAACTGCGCGATGTTCACGGCGACGAAGCGGTAGGAGTTCAGTCTGGTCCGTTCGTCCAGGTCGCCGGTCATTACGCCGCCCAGCGCCGAGTACGGCATGTTATTCATGGAGTAAAGCGTCATGAGCAACGCGTTGGTGATCGCGGCGTAGGCGACCATCGCTCCCAGGCTCCAGCCCCGGGGCGTCGTGTAGGCCAGGACCATGACCACGGCCCAAGGGACGGAGGTCCAGAGCACCCAGGGGCGGAAACGGCCCCATCGCGTCCGGGTGCGGTCCGCGAGAATGCCCATGATGGGGTCGAAGAAAGCGTCCCACAGTCGCGGCCCGAGGAGAATGGCCGCAGCGGCGCCGGCGCTCAGGCCGAAGACGTCCGTGTAGAAGTTCAACTGGAAGAGGATCATCGTCATGAAGACAAAGTTGGCCGCGGCATCACCGCCGCTGTAGGCCGCCTTTTCAAAGAACGAGAGCTTCTGCTGGTAGTGTTCCGTCATGACGCGAATGGCTCGGTTACCTGGCGACCGTCAGGACCACCTTCTGCAGGTCCTCGTCGCGCGAGGAATTGCCGACCATGATCTCGAATTCGCCGGGCTCGACCACGTATTTCATGTTGATGTCGTAGAACGCGAGGGATTCGGGCGTGATGTCGAGTATTACCGTCTGCGCCTCATGTGGCTGGAGGGAGATCTTCTTGAAGCCCTTGAGTTCCTTGACCGGGCGGGTGACGGAGCTGACCCGGTCCCGGATGTACATCTGCACGACTTCCGTTCCCGCACGCTTGCCAACGTTGGCCACGTCCACGAGCACCTGCGTTGCGCCATTGGGGGTGATTCGCTTCTGCTTCAGCCGAAGATTCCTGAATGCGAATTTCGTGTAGCTGAGGCCGAAGCCGAAGGGGGCCAGAGGCGAGACGTCGTCAAACAGATACCCGCGCCGGGCGGAGGGCTTGTAATTGTAGAACGCGGGGAGGTGGCCTGCGGAACGGGGAATCGTCATGGGCAGTTTCCCTCCGGGGTTGTAGTCGCCGAACAGGACATCTGCGACGGCGTGGCCGGTTTCCTGGCCCAGATACCAGCACTCGAAGATGACCGGCACCTGGTCCTCGAGGAATTGCAGCGAGAGCGGGCTGCCGTTGAACAGGAGCAGGATAACGGGCTTGCCGGTCGAGAGCATCGCGGTGATGAGTTCCTGCTGGCGCCCGAGCAACCCCAATCGCGTCCGGTCGCCCAGGTGTTTGCGGGACCAGGCCTCGCGCGAGGTCTGCTCGTTGCCGCCCAGGGCCAGCACGATCACGTCCGAATGTTCGGCCACCCGGACCGCTTCCTGGATTTGCTTCCGGTCAGTCTCGGGATGGCTGGGGGTTACCAGATCCTGGTTCCAGGAGCCGCCTACGGTGATCTTGCAGCCTTCGCAATAGGGCACCTGCACCCGGTCGCCGACCTTCGCCCGTATCCCTTCCAGCACCGAGGTGAAGAACTTGGGCCTGCCACTGTAGCCGCCGAGCAGCTCACGGTCGGCGTTGGGGCCTATCACGGCGATGGACTTAAGCCTGGCGGCGTTCAGCGGCACCAGATCGTTCGAGTTCTTGAGCAGCGTGATCGTCTCCCGCGCGGCCTCGAGCGCCAGCCGCCGATTCCGGTCGCAGCCCACCACCCGCTCCGCCTCGCTGGGGTCCACGTATGGGTCGTCGAAGAGCCCCATCTTGAACTTCCAGAACAGCATGGGCGCGACTAACTCATCGAGTTGGGCTTCCTTGAGCTTGCCCTGTCGCACCAGCTCGACCAGGTGCAAGTAGCAGTCGGGCTCAGGGAAATCAATGTTGACCCCCGCGCGCACGGCGAGGGCGCAGGCTTCCCGCTTGTCGGCGGCGACACCATGCCCGTGAGTGTCCTCCCTGTGGGCGAGTTCCCAAACCGCGTAGTAATCCGACACGACGAAGCCTTTGAAGCCCCACTCCTTGCGCAGCACATCCCGCAATAGCCATTCGCTGGCGTGAGAGGGCACCCCGTCAATCTCATTGTAGGATGCCATCACGCTGATAGCGCCGGCCTTCTGGATCGCTTCCTTGAACGGGTAGAAGAACGTTTCGCGTAGCAGCCGCAACGAGAAATTGGCCGGCGCACAGTTGATGCCCGACTCGGGCTGGCCGTGGGCGGCGAAGTGTTTGAGCGTGGCGATGAGGCGCGTCTTGTCCTTGAAGGCGCGGTCGCCCTGGAACCCGCGCACGGCGGCCATGCCAAGCTGCGTCACCAGGTAAGGGTCTTCGCCGAAGGTCTCCTCGACCCGTCCCCATCGGGGGTCGCGCGCGACATCCACCACCGGCGTGAGCGCCTGGTGCGCCCCGCGCAGTCGGGTCTCCTCGGCCGTCATGGTGTAAAGCGCTTCCACCAGGGCCGGATTGAAGGTGGCCGCCAAACCGAGCGGCTGCGGGAAGCTGGTGGAGCCTATGCCGGCGTGGCCGTGAAGGCACTCCTCGTGGAACATAACCGGGATGCCCAGCCGACTGTTCTCGATGAAGAACTTCTGGATGGCGTTGGTCAATTCGGCCATTTCACGCGCATTCTTGCCTTTCCCGGCGTCGCTCGGTCGCCCAACCTGGCCGAGGCCGTGGCCGTGTTTGAAGTGGGCCCTGGCCTTCCTGAGATCGAAGCTGCCCTCCCCGTCCACCAGCATCTCGGACTTCTTCTGCCAAACGCACATCATCTGGGCCGTTTTCTCCTCCAGGTTCATCCGGGACAGCAGGTCCCTGACGCGCCGGGCGGGGGGCAACTGAGGATTCGTGTAGGCTGGCGGTCCGCTCCGCTTTCTCTCTTTACTGGGCGATAGCTTGCTCATGGTAACGGGCACTACGTGCGCAACGACCGCGTCTGGCACACAGGTGAACCCTGTGTCAAAGTTCCCGGCTGTTGCCTGTTTCAGCGCCAAGTTCTTGGAGGCGCAGTATTTCAGCCCCTTCCAGCTTGAGCAATGGAGGATTCTCTGATTTCTACACACGTCGCTGGCCACAGCAGCCCTCCCCGCTGCAGGTGGCGGCTCAGGTAACGAGATACGCCCGCACGGACCCAAAGTTCCAGAATCGCCTTGCCCAAGCCCCCATTTCCCTGAACATTCCTCCAGACTTATGGCCACCGACAACACCGCCCGTGCTAGCTTCTCACGTTTCACGTTTCACGTTTCACTCTGGCTCTCTGTCGCCTTATTGGCCGTTGCAGCCACCGGCTGTGGGCTGACCAAGCCTGCGGGAGCCAGCTTCGCCTCGGTCAAAATCCCGAACCGGTCGCTGGCGCAGATTCAGGAGGCGACGGTGCAGGTCTTCCGCGAAGACGGGTACGCGGCTTTTGACGCCGGCCCGGGCCAGTTGGTGTTCCAAAGAGAGGCCAGCAAGATGACCAACATCGGCCAGAACGGGATCACGGACAGCTACTACGGCGCGCAAACCATCATCCGCGTGCGGGCCCAGATTGTGGACCTCGGTACCGGCTCGTTCCGGCTGCAATGCCGGGCTTACTTCGTGCGGCACCCCGGCGACTCCTTTTTTGAGGACGAGCACCCAATGGTCAACGCCCGGCGCGCACCTTACCAACTCCTCCTCAACAAGGTCGCCAGACGACTGAAGGCAGCCTGATTCTGCTTGAAGTCCGCAGGGACAGAGACGGTTCTGGTCACCGGCGCATCCTCCGGCATCGGGCTGGAGCTGGCGCGGTGTTTTGCCGCCGAGGGCTGCCGGCTCATCCTGGTGGCCCGCAAGGGAATCGCGCTTGAAGCCCTGGCGAGCGAGCTGAGAAAGGCCCACAAGATTCAGGCGCAAGTCTTCACTGCCGACCTGGCCCAGCCGGACACTCCGAATCGCCTGCTGGCGCACCTGCAGTCGGCCGGCATCAAGGTGGATGTGCTGGTGAACAACGCCGGCTTCGGAGCGCAGGGGAGGTTCGCCGAGCTGCCGCTCGGGCGCCAGCTCGACATGCTGCAGGTCAACGTTACCGCTCTGACCCATCTGACGGGGCTGCTGCTGCCCGGCATGATCGAGCGCCACCGCGGCGGCCTCCTCAATGTCGCCTCGACCGCCGCCTTCCAGCCCGGCCCGGGCATGGCTGTCTATTACGCCACAAAGGCCTTTGTGCTCTCGTTCACGGAAGCGCTGGCAGAGGAACTTGCCGGGACGGACGTGACCGCAACTGCGGTATGTCCGGGTCCCACCACGACGAACTTCGGGCAAGCTGCGGGTGGTAAGTTCAAGCCGATCGCGAGGAAGGTATCCATGTCGGCTGCCTCCGTGGCGCGCCTCGGCCATCGCGCATTCCGCTCCGGGCGGGCGGTGGCAATCACGGGTGTGCGCAACAAGCTCCCCGCGTTTGCTGTGCGGCTCACGCCCCGCTCCTGGGTCCGCAAGATTGCCAGGCGCTTTAACGCCCTTGCTGACTGAGCGCCCGCTAATGACGGGAAAAGGGGCTAAGCCAATCCGGACAGGAAGTGAATCCACTCACCTTGCAGGCGAGGAGGGCGTTGAATGTATCCCGCTCGCCGCTCTTTAGTGTCAGTTGGGGTGTTTAGCGGGCGCCATCTCTTCCACCGGAACACTGGCGCGCAGCCGGGCGATGATGCCGGGGAGATGCTTGAGCACGTAATCCACCTCGGCCTCAGTATTATAGATGCCTAGGCTGAACCGGATGCTGCCGCGGGCGCGCGCGGCGCTGCAGCCCATCGCGGTCAACACGTGCGAGGGGTCCAGCGAACCTGTGGTGCAAGCCGAGCCGCTGGAAGCGCAGATGCCGGCCTGGTCCAGCAGCATGAGGATGCCTTCCGCCTCGACGCCGGCGAAGGCGATATTGCTTGTGTTGGGCAGGCGCGGCTCTTTTGCGCCATTGCGCGAGGTGCCGGGTATCCCGGTCAGAATTCCGTCCTCGAGCTTGTCCCGCAGCGCGCGGACGCGAGTGTCTTCGTCCAGGAGGTGGGCCATGGCCAGTTGCGCCGCGCGCCCGAAGGCGACGATGTTCGCGACGTTCTCGGTCCCTCCGCGCCGGCCTCGCTCTTGCCCGCCGCCCACGACGTATGGCTGGTATTTGACGCGGCGCTTCACGTAAAGGAGCCCGATGCCCTTGGGCGCATGGAGCTTGTGGGCGGACAGTGAGAGGAAGTCCGCTTCGAGCGCGCGCACGTCAATCTTCAGCTTGCCCGGTGTCTGCACGGCATCTGTATGGAACAGCACGCCATGACGATGGCAAATCTCGGCAATCTCCCGCACCGGGAACAGGATGCCCGTCTCGTTGTTCGCCCACATGACCGACACGATGGCGGTATCCGGGCGGATGGACTGCTCCAGCCGGTGCGGGTCCAGCGAGCCGTCCGGCTCGACCGGCAGAAACGTCACCGTGCAACCCCGCTTCTGGAGCAGCTCGCCGAACTTAATGTTGGCCGAGTGCTCGACCGCGGTGGTGACGACGTGGGTCTTGCCCGGCCGTGTGGCCAGGGCGCTCTGGATCGCCGAGTTGTTGCTCTCCGTGCCGCAACTGGTGAAGACGATCTCGCGCGGCTCGGCGTTGATCAGGGCCGCGACCCGCGCCCGCGCCTCATCGAGATGGCTGCCGAGCTGGCGCCCGAAGGTGTAGGTGCTGGAAGGGTTGCCCCAGTATTCCCGCAGGAACGGCAGCATGGCCTCCACCACCTCGGGGGCGACCCGCGTCGTGGCATTATTGTCAAAGTAGTAGATGACCGGGCTGTTCATCGCACGAAGGTCTGTGGCCACAATCTAGCCGTTCAGGCAGGGAATGCCAGTTGCCTCGCCAGCCTGTGGCAATCAGACCGCAGACATTCTTGTCCTCCTCGGCGGCTTGGTCAATCTCAGGCGGACGAGAATTCCGCGCTCCGGAACCAGGTGAGATGCGCTCTAGCCCAGCTTTGCTTCTGGATAGCGCTCAGTGATGGACTTCTTCACGCGCGCTTCCTCCTCCGGGCGCAGAAGGCGCCGATTGATCCGCCGCTGAACCGCGTCGAGCAGTTCGAGCCAGTCCTCCAGTGGCGGGTCCTCGACCGCTTGCCACTGGTCGTAGCGTTGTTCGCGGGCAAAGAACCGCCAATCGCGGCCCACGTGCTGGGCATAGACCTGCAGCCGGATGCCCGCGTCGGTGGCTCGTCTCCAACTGATTTCGGCTTTCGGCATGGTTGGCGAGATCAATTGCGCCTGGCATCAGGAGTCATTATGGCAAATCAACACTGGCCACGGCCATGGCGGCAATGCCTTCCTCCCGCCCGATGAATCCCAAGTGCTCATTGGTCGTCGCCTTGATGCCGATTTGCGCGGCACTGACCCCCAAGGCTTCGGCAATGTTCGCCTTCATCTTGAGAATATGCGGGAATATCCTGGGTGCCTGGGCTATCACCATGGCATCAATATTCACTATCCTGCCCTGTCGGGTCCCGACCAGCCGCGCGGCTTCATTCAGGAACACTCGGCTGGGCGCGCCCTTCCACCGCGCATCGGTGTTCGGGAAGTAGTGGCCGATGTCGGCCTCACCCACGGCGCCCAGAACCGCATCGCAAATCGCGTGCATCAGCACATCAGCGTCCGAATGCCCCTCCAGGCCTTTGGGATGGGGGATCTCGACGCCGCCCAGGATGAGCTTCCGCCCCTCGATCAGCGCGTGCACATCGTAACCGATGCCAACATGGACCATAGGCACGACTATAGATTCCGGCCCCGGCTCAACCAAGAAGTTTTGCTCCCAGTTGCGCCAAAACAGCCTTGCGATATGTTCTCTTGGAACAAAACTGCGTGATCATGGATGAGAATGTCAACCCGACTGACCGGCCCAGCAGGGATTACCTCCTCTTCGCACTGGCCTTTGCCGGTTTCGGCACTGCCGCGGGCGGAGTTGTGCTTGCCTCCCCGTTCCTCGCGGTGAGCGGCTTGCTCCTCCTGCTGTTCGCGTTGTCCTGCTTTGAATTAGGGGCCGAGGATTGACGCGGCGGCAGCCGCCAGGCCGAGGCAAGATTTGTAAGACTTTTGGCAAGCGCGGGTTAGAACCCGAGGGCTGACGGCATTTAATCTGCCCTAATGAAAGCAAATGGCAGAACTTCTGCGCTGGCGGTCGCCCGGTCCGCCGGGCCTTTAGGCACGCTTGCGCCGACACCCGCGAGCCCGGCCTTGCTCCAAACTGCATTCGGGCGGCCGCGCAATCCTTTGGGCAACCGCTTCGTGTATGCGGTGATCTCGCAGCGGGCGCACGGCTTGTCCGTTGGCGTCAATCTCAACCCCGACCGGCAGTGCAACTTCAACTGCGTCTATTGCGAAGTCAACCGGGACGGCCCCGTCCGCGAGCGGCAGCTTGATATCAAGGTCCTGGCCGGCGAGCTGAGGCACCTCCTGCGGCTGACCTATGATGGCCGGCTCCGGGAACTGGAGTGGTTCCGCCATCTGCCGGCCGAGTTGCTGCAACTGAAGGAAGTGGCCTTGAGCGGCGATGGCGAGCCGACCCTCTGCGTGAACTTCGACAAGGTGGTTCGCGCGGTCATGCAGGTGCGCGCCAGGAGCGGCTTCCCCTTCTTCAAGATCGTCCTGATCACCAACACCGCGGGGCTGGACTTCCCGGAGG
>Ga0181532_10003154_pt1 | contig 14977 bp, 14 predicted proteins | sample PEATcosm2014_Bin_33_FD_119768 | JGI IMG/M metagenome (GOLD analysis project Ga0181532, IMG submission 119768) | Peatland microbial communities from MTU Mesocosm Facility, Houghton, MI, USA - PEATcosm2014_Bin11_30_metaG | ecosystem: Environmental > Terrestrial > Soil > Wetlands > Peat | place...
CGGGCTTCGCGGACGGTCTGATGAAAGATGCGCCAGCGGACGGCTTCCTCAATGAATTTCGAGAGGTCGCCCTTTTTCATGCCCTGGGCGCCCAGAAAGGAGCGCAAGGCATGATCGGCCTCTTTGGACCAGGTGATGGTCAGGCGGGTGGTCTCTGGCTCGGACACGGCATCCTTCATATAAGCATATATCCTCTTACCAGTATAAGCTACTATGAGATTTTCTGTCAAAACCGCGCCGGGAGAGTCACGCCCGGACGACGGTAACGCATCGCGCGCGCCCCCGTCCTTGCTGAAAACAAAAGCCCAAAGGCAATCCGTCCACCGAATCTCCGTCGCCGCCGTGCTACGCTTACAGCGGGTAGAGCGTCGCTCGCCTCGATCTTTGAAATCCGCATACCGATCCGGGCGCGCCCAGCGGATCCCCCGACGAACCCAAAACCAGATTACGAAACGAACCCAATTTCATCCCTTTGTTTTCAACAAAACCTCAAAACGAAAGCCAAATTCCACCCGGAGAGCGCCTCGGCGAGCCCCTCGCTCCGGAATGGTGGACTGCTAGACTCAGATTGTGGAATCCAGTCGCAGCCGGCTCAGGATGGCCTACCTGCTGAGTCAGTATCCTGCCGTCAATCACGTGTTCATGCTGCGCGAGATACGCTTTCTGCGCCAGCTTGGAATTGAGATCCAAGTCGCCTCGATTCGAAATCCGGATCGAGACCCTGGCTTAATGACCGCCGCCGAGCGGGAGGAAGCGCGGTCCACTTATTACGTCAAAAGCTCCGGTCTGTTCCGGCTCATGCAGGCTCACCTGCATACATTGGCTTCACGGCCCGGCCGCTACATCCGCGGCCTGGCTGACGCTTTGCACAACAGGTCGGAAGGTCGTCCACAAGCGCTGTACGGCCTGTTCTATTTCACCGAAGCGGTGGCCGTGGGCTATTGGATGAGGCGCCATGGGTTATCCCACGTGCATACTCACTACGCCGCGACTGTGGGCGTTCTTGTGGGCCGGATCTTTCCCGTTACGCTTTCGATCGCCTTTCACGGTCCGGCTGAGTTTGAGGATCCGGTCGGGTCCCGGCTCGCGGAGAAAGTCCAGGCGTGCCTGTTCTGTTGCGCCATCAGCCAGTATGGTGTCAGTCAACTGATGTACGCGTGCGGCTACCCGGAATGGCCCAAGCTGGAACTCACTGCCTTGGGCGTGGATCCCAATGGATTCCCGCCGCGGCCGTTCCGGGCAAAGCCCTCGCCCTTCCAGATCATTTGCGTCGGGCGGTTGGCGGCCGTGAAAGGCCAGCACGTGCTGATCGCGGCGATGGCGGCTCTGGTCCAAGAGGGCCGCGACATCCGGCTGCGGGTTGCCGGTGATGGGCCCGACCGGATCGCTCTGCGCCAGGACGCGGAGAACCGCGGCCTCGCGGACTGCGTCTCGTTCGAGGGAAACGTGAATCAAGACAAGCTGCTGGATCTGTATCGGGAATCCGATGCCCTGGTGCTCTCCAGCTTTGCCGAAGGCCTGCCCGTGGTTCTGATGGAAGCCATGGCCATGGAGATTCCGTGTGTGGCGCCGTGGGTGAATGGGATTCCGGAAATTGTCACCAATGCAACCGATGGCCTGCTGGTGCCGCCGGGCGACGCGCTGGCGCTGGCGCGCGCCATCGGCAGACTGATGGACGATGCGGAACTCCGGCGCACTCTGGGACAAAACGCCCGGGTGAAAATCCTGGACAAGTTCGATCTGCGGCGCAATACCGAACGTTTGGCCGATGTTTTCCGGCGGCGGTTGAACGCTTGAATTTGAGCGATCGCCGCCCTCATCCCAGCGCGTACCGCACCTGCGCCTCGGCCCCGCGAATCCAGTGGAAGATATCGGTGAGCGTGGCACGGGCGTCGCGCTGCGGCCGCCAGCCGTGCACCGCCGTCAGGCGCCGGTGGTCGGTCAGATAGATGCGCACGTCAGCGGGACGAGTTTCGGCCACCGGCGCAATCTGCAGCCGGTTGCCCGTGATCTCCTCGCATAACCGCGTGGTCTCCTTGAGCGACAGACTGAACGCCAGTCCACCGCCCACATTAAACAGGCGCCCCTGATAGGTTTCGAAATTGCCGATCTGCTCCAGCAGCAACTCGCAGAAATCGTCGATGTGCAGGAAGTCGCGCACCTGCCGGCCGCTGCCGTCAAATCCGATATAGGAAAGATTGCGGCGGAAATAGTGCGCGGCCATCCACAGCGCGATGACGCCCTGGTCGCTTTTGGCCATCTGCCAAGGTCCGGTCAGCACACCGCAGCGGTCGATCAGGCAGCGAATCCCATAGGCATCCGCATACTCGGCCACCATCAATTCGCCGGCCAGCTTCGTCATCCCGTAAAGCGAGCGCGGCCCGTCCAAAGAAAAATCCTCACTTACGCCCAAACCCGATGCGCCGGCCACGGTCTGCTCCGCGGAAAGGTGGAAACGCTCCGGCTCTTCTTCGTACGCCAGATCGTTCAAGCGCCGGTATGGATAGACACGGCTCGTCGAGATGAAGACAAAATCGGCTTGGGCGCGCCGGGCCAACTCCAGGCAGTGATAGCAACCGGTCAGATTGGTGTCGATCAGGTATTCCGGTGAACCGCCATAGCCAGCCTGCGCGGAGGGCTCCGCCGAACACTCTACGATCAGGTCCGGAGGCTCCGGCAGGCTGGTGAGATCGGCCAGCGAACGGATGTCGCCGTGCGCAAACACCACCCCTGCTTCACGCAGCCGGCTCAAGTTGAGTTCCGATCCGCGGCGATGCAGGTTGTCGAAAGCGGTCACTTGCGTCTGTGGCTGGCTTCTCTTGAGGGCCAGCGCGACACTCGATCCCACGAAGCCGGCGCCCCCGGTAACCAGGATGCGCTGATGGATAGGCATGTTCAGTGGACTAATGTAGCAGTGGGACAGGCCTCCTGGCCTGTCTGTACGCTACATTGGTCCAAGATTGCCGATCCCGTTGAAGTCCGCCGCCGCAGCCGCCTTTCACCACGCGGGCGGCCTCGCGGCTGTGCGATGGCTCAACCGCCAGGGTCTCCGCATTCTGATGTACCATCGCTTTTCCGATCGCGCCGCGCTGGCCCGCCAGTGCGCGCACATGCGCCGGTACTACCATCCGGTTTCGATGGCCACTGTCTCCGAGTGGCTGCACGCCGGGCGCAGCTTGCCGCCCTATGCCCTCGCGGTCACGGTGGATGACGGCTACGGCGATTTCCAGGAAGCGGGTTATCCCGTCTTTGCCGAGTATGGAATTCCGGTCACGATTTTCCTGGTAACCGATTTCCTGGATGGCAAATCGTGGCTGTGGTTTGACCGTATGGTGTACGCCTTCCGGAACGCCAAAGTTTCCGCGGCGTCCGTGGAGATGCCCGGCGGAAACGTGTTGCGCTTCAAGCTGGATTCCGCGGCTTCCCGCGGCACCGCGGGCCAGCATCTGGCCGATCTTGCAGTGGCCCTGAGCCCCGCGGACCGCCGCGAACTCGCCGGCGAGCTGCCGCGGTTGCTGAAAGCGGAGATGCCGGAACAAGCGCCCGCCGAGTACCGGCCGCTATCCTGGAACGCTGTTCGCTTGCTGGCGGCATCCGGGGTGGAGTTCGGCGCGCACACGAAGACTCATCCGATCCTGTCGGCGTTAACCGATCCGGAAGAGTTGCGGGAGGAGATCGCCGGTTCAAAGGCGCGGATCGAGTCCGAGCTGGATCGGCCGGTGCTGCATTTCTGCTACCCCAACGGCAAAATGCGGGACATAGGGCCGGCGGCGGCTGCGGCAGTCCGAGCTGCCGGCATGCAAACGGCAGTGACGGCTGAGCCGGGCCTGAACCAGGTCGACCAGGACGCTTTCCTGTTGCATCGCATCGGAGCCGATCCCAGTCACGAAGAGATGTATTTCGCGCGTAGCCTCGCCGGCCCGTGGCGCACGCTTCAGCGTGCCGTGGCGAGCTTCAGCTCGCCATCTTAGTCCCGCTTCCAATAAAACGCGTCGTTCTCCAACAGACTCAAGGCGAAATCGTTCCGCTCTCCCAGTCGCCCATCCGGGTCCAAAACAAACACCGGCTCCGCATGCGTGCGGCGGTAACCCGCCTGTTCGAGAGCGCCGGTCTGTAGCGGCGAGGAAGCCGCAACCGTAACCTCGGTGGTGTGCGGGTCCGTGCGTGCGGCGGCCGTCGCGGTGGCGTACGCCTCCGTCCATGCCTGCCGATCCGCCGCACGAATCCACAGATCCGCGATGCGGCACTGACGGCCTGACCGGCTCAGCAGGAAGTAACCTGCCGGCGTCTGCGCGCGCTCCAAAAGGTGCGCCTCCATTTTCACTGCGGGACAAGTCAGAAAATAACCAAGCGACTCCGGGGTGCGCGCGCAAACCGCCTGGCACGTTATCGAAGGATCGGGAAACGCCTCAGCGGGCGTGCCATCGAAGCTACTCACGCGCCGTGCCGTCAGAACGTGCCCGGCGTCGCGCGCGGCGCGCCCCAACTCCCGATAATCCCGCGCCAATCGCAGCGGCGACTTCCAGTCTTTCCGGTCTGCCATCCGGAAGTGACGCCACGGCCGCAACACGCGCGTGTAGTGGTGGATGTCCGCCCGCGCTTGAAAGCCTATCTTCGGCAGCACATTGCGGGCGTCGGCGGTCCCGCCGATATTGATCATCGTGCCGCTCAGGCCCTGTATGTGGCGGTAGAGCATGATCCCGGCGCCGGGCACGGCTTTGCTGGCCGCCCAATCGATGACATTGCAACTGGCCACCGTTCCCGATCCGGTCAGGAAACGGCACGGAACCAGGCAGCCGAAAGCCGCGATTTCGCCTTTGTAGCGCAGCGCGTAGCCGCGGCTGCCCTCCCAGAATGGATGCGGGGTGAAGCACTTCCAGCGCATTACATCCGCCTGGAACATGCGGTGACTCTCGCCCACGTCGAAAACGGTCCGCAGGAAGCGCATCACTTCGCCAAGCTCGGACTCGGCTACCGGCGAGATCAGCGCGCCACCCCCTTCGAAGCCAACACCGACTTGAGTTTTCCGACGCTGGTGCTCTCTAGGGTCTCCTCGATTGTGAACTTGACGCCGAACTCCTCCTCGCAGCCCATCATGAGCTTCACATGCGCCAGGCTGTCCCACTGCGGCGTGGTCGCCGGCGAAAGCGAATCGGTGAGGGTCAGCTTGTCGTTGTCAAAAGCTTCCCGGAAGATCTGTTGCAGGCGTTGATCGATCAGCGTCACGGCTTATTCCACTTTAAACCGTAATCGCGAGGGAACAGAAACGTTCGATCTCGCGACACATTTTGTCGAAGGACGGCGCGCGCCGGGCGAGATTGAGATCAAACTTGCTCGCCAGGGAAGACTGGTCGACGGTCTCCGAGTACTTTCTACCGGGAGGCATAGCCTTCTCCAGCCACCCTTTGGCGTCGCGGATGGATTCCGGGTCCGCTGGGGCACAAAGGCCCGGCGGCAGGCCTGAATGGCCGGCAATGGATTCAGCCGCAGCGATAAACCAACTCTCGAACTCCCTCTTTGCCAGGACAACTCCAACCGGCCACCGGCGCGCGTGGCCCGATCTAAGAGCGCCGGTGCCAGCTCTTTCGGACAATCGTCGTCGCTGTCGATGACGATCAGCACTCCGCCGGGTGAGCGAAGTCCCCTGCCAGCACGTTCCACGGCTCTTTCCAATTCACCCAGCAACACCAACTTGCTCCGAGTGACTCTAAACGGACGCACGTCCGCGTATACATCCGGATTCACAAACTTCACAAGGCGTTTTAGCAAGACGGGTGCAGCGTTGAAATCCCCCTGGCCTTCCACTATGCAGGCGACATATAGAGGCACCATTTACCGGAAGAGTTGAACCTCACTCTCGGCATCGGCGCCGGGTTGATGGGGCTCCGGAATCAGGCCGCCCATACGCAAGAGCTCGCCCGTCGTGTAGAGCCGGTCATGCAGTGTTGAACGGGTCGCATTGTCGATGCCTAGAATTTCCGACTGCCCGTTCTCCCAGGTGACAGCCCTTATAGCGTCGCTGGGAATCTCAGGACTGTCGAGGAGATCCGCGCTGTGGCTGGTCAGTACCACCTGGACCGACTCGCTCGCCTCGCGTATCGCGTCGAGAAGCACAGCCGTAGCGGCCGGATGAAGTCCGGTCTCGGGTTCTTCGATTGCAATGACTGACACCCGCGAATCACTGCCAGCGTTCTGAAACAGCGCTATGAGGAGCGCTAGTGCGCGGAGGGTTCCATCCGACATACTGCTGGCCAAAAACATGGATAAAGACCCGGCGGCCGTGATGTAGAAGTTGAGCAGCTTATAGTGCTCGAATTCGACCGTCTCGACTCGTTCAAGGCCAGGCACAATTGCGCGCAGGTACTGATCGATGCGTTCTTTCGTAGGCCTTTGGGTGCGGCTCAGCCTATCCAAGACGCTTGCGATATTTTCCCCGTCCGAATCCAAAATGTCGGCTGATCCAGTCGTATCCAAGTCCACATGCATTATCTCCGGATCGGGTGTGTAGAATTCCATGCCAGAGAGAAGCTCATATACGGGGTGAAACTCGGGGAGTGCAGAGGCGTTCACCAGAAACAGCCGGCGTTCGCTCGGGGCAGGAAGGGCCGCCGCACTGGGGTGGGCGCTGACAAGTTGGCCCGACCGGATCTCGAAGGAACGCTCCGCGCCGGTCGGCTCGTGAACAAAACACTTCTCACGGCGCACCTCGAATCCGCGCGGAGACTGCGAGCCAATCCCAAAACTGTAAAACCCTCGCCATCCGGAGCCCAGAAGAAACTCGAAACGCATCTCGAAGCTGTCCGGATCGCCCGATGAATGGTGCAGTAAGTGGTGCAGATTCGTATTGCGTTTCGCGAAAACCTGGTCCAGAGGCGTGCGCAGAGCGTCAACGCAGAAGCGCATGGCATCGATAAAGTTGCTCTTCCCAGCGCCATTCGGACCAACCAGAATAGTCAATGGGCCAAGCACGACATTACCCACCGCAATGCTCTTGTAGTTGTGCAGGATCACGCGAGTGATTCTGGGATTCATACCTTTTCCAACTATGGCATCATTGTTCACGATTGGCAAACCGCCGCACCCGCGCGCTGCGTGAGGTCCGCGCAATCGATCATAGCCGGTGCCGGAAACGCCTTGCCGGTCTCCCAACGGAACAACCGGCCCTCACCCTCCTGGCCGGCCGCGGTGCAACCCAGGCGGATGTACAGATCGGCCACCTGCCCATTTTTGGCGGTGGGAATGTACTCGCCGGTAATGTGCGTGTAATGGTTCTCCACGGCGTACCGCACCAGCGCCGCGAACATCATTTCTTCCAGGCGCCGCCCGAGCACGCGGCAACTCATCAGCCAGGTATCCACGCGCAGACCGTCGCCTTCCGGAATCGCGATCAACACGCCGGTCAAGCCGCTATCGCCGAAACGGTCGCTGGTCCGCATAGCCTGTGTGTAGGCGCCGGCCGCCAGCAGGGCGCGCACCTCCGCATCCGCGCGCCGCCGCGTGGTGAGATTGAACTGATTGGTCTTGTTGATCAATTGCACGATGCGCGGCAAGTTGGCTTCATCGAAAGGCGCCAACCGCACCTTGATGTCGAGTTGCGCCAGATAATCGTCCACGCTGCCGGCAGTGGATTCCAATGTCTTGCGCTCCAGGTTTTCCCTGATCGCTGCGGTGCGCTGCCGGTCCTCCCTGGTGATCGCGAGCGTTTCGAACAGCGCCAACCGGCTCAGTGCGGAAACGTAGAGCGCCGGATCCGCGGGCAAGTCGACCACCTCGACTTCCGGCAGGTTCTGCCGGACACGCGACCGCTCCGCCGGATTGTCGTCCACAAACACCATGGCATCGAGCCCAATGTTCACCGCCGCGGCAATCTCGCGCAGGTTCTCGTCCTTCGATTTCCAGTTGGCCGTGAAGATGGCGATGTCCCGCTCGCGCAGCACCATCTCCGGATGCTCACGGAAGGGAAGCACGGCATCTTCGGGGTTGTTTTTGGAACATACCGCGAGCAGCACACCCGTGCGCGTGAGCGATTGCAGGTAGCGCTGAAAGGCCACGAACGCCTCGCCCGCCGGGCCGCCGCCCAGTTGGATGCCCGCAAGACCGTCCTCGCCAATCACTCCGCCCCAAAGCACCCCGTCCAGATCCAGCGCCAGGCATTTGGAGGTGAGCCCCAGAATCGCGCGCAGCAGGGCTGTGAGCTGGTGGCCCAGCGCCGGCATGGCTTCCGCCGATGGGTACTGCTTGGCGGTATGCCACAACACTGGATCGTTCCAGCGGTCTTTGCCAAAGCGCGCCGCGATCTGGTCCACATCCAGAATCGCCACGCCCTGGGTCCGCCCGGCGGCTTCCCAAAGCGCCAGGTTGATGGCGCGCAGCAGGTGGCCGCGTCCTCCGGGCAGAGCCGCACTCAGATGGCCCAGCGCCTCGAACGGAGGCGCCTCATAGTTGAATTGAATGACTGTGGTGCCCAGGCGCGTTCTCGCTTCCCGCCATAGCGATTCGAGCCGGACCGTATGTTCGTCGATGATGCTGCCCGGTGAGTCTTCCTCGTCGCGCAGGCCGAGCGAACGCCAATCCGTGGCGATCGCGATCACATCCGGCTGGAAGCGGGTCAGGCCCGAATCCGGATGGCGAATCTCCTGCTCGTATTGGTTGAAGGGGCCAAGGTAAATCTCGGCGTCGATCCCGGCGCCGAAGCATTGCGCCTGTAGGATCGGAGCCAGGAGGTCGATCGTGGTACTGCTCAGCAGAGCGATCCGGCAGCGCCGGCGAGACGGCGCGGCCGCCTTCTTGCGTGCTTGCGCCAGCAACCGGGCGGCATTGCGCAGGGTACGCGGCGATGCGCTGGATTTGCACGCTGCGGCCAGCGGATGCCAAGCCTGGTCCGGGTGCCCTGCGGCAAACAGGTTGCGGGCCGAAGCCAGCATCACCAAGGCGCGCTCCTCGCCAGCCACCTTCTCGCGCAGGAAGCGCAGCGCTTCGGCCGCTTCCTCAAAATGGCCGCACGCTTCCAGCAGCGCGGCGCGCAACCAGCAGCCGCAGTCGCCCCGCGCCGATTCCAGCCGGGCGGCCAAATCGAGCGCCGTTTCGGCATGCTCGGACACAATGGCCCCGGCCAGGTGCTCCAACCGTGTCAGATCCGCTGCCGCGCACGGTGTCTCGCGCGAACTGGCCAACTGCAAGAACTCTGAAATCCTGGCGGCGGAGTAGGGCGGCTCTCCTAATTGGAGCAGATCGAGTTCGAGGGAGAGCTTATTCATCGGCTCTGGTATGGCCTGTGAGTGTGCTGCGGCGCGATGGGTCGGGCCGATTCTGAAAACCCATTCTATTTGTATCGCGTTTGCAGGATCGAAGCAATCGAATTATCTACTCGTTCGGTTCAGTCGTCGCTGAGCAGGCCTTCGCCGGATGCTACACTGAATCGAAGAACTTGCCGATGGCATGAGTCCTCCCCGCACACACCCGCCGCCCGCCAGTAGCCCCGCGAACGCAGTCAAGCCTCCTTGGCCGGCCAGTCCGGCGGTCGCGGCCCGCCCGGCGTTCTATCTCACGGCGGTCTTTGTGTTTCTGGTGTATGGCCGGTTTCCGGAGATCATGGACATCGTTACGGGGTCCGCGTTGCGCTCGGTGCGGATCGTCATGGTGCTCGTGCTTTTGTCCATTCCGTTCGGCGCGGATTTACGTGCCGTCTTTTCGAAAGTCGGCATCTGCCTGATCGCCTTTACCCTTTGGATGTGTGCCTGTGTCCCATTCAGCATATGGCGCGGCGGCAGCGCCAGAACGCTCCGGGATTCTTGGGTGATACCGCTTTTCTCCTTCGTCGTCATCGCAGCCGCGGTGCAGGGACTGGAGCAGTGCCGCAAGATCATGTACACTGTGGCGGCGGCCACCGTTTTCATCGAGGTCTTCACCCTCGTGATTGGCCGCGTACAGGGGGGCCGTGTGGCCCTGCTGGCAGGCACTCTGCAGAACGCCAACTATCTGGCCCTGATACTGCTCATGGGCGTGCCGTTTTGTCTCTTTGTGTTGCGCACCAAACCTGGATTGTCGCCCCTGAAGTTCGCTTGTCTGCTGATGCTTCTTTGCATCCCCGTGACTGTGGTCGCCACCGGCTCGCGTGGCGGTCTGGTAACCCTCGCCATTATGTTCCTGCTGTATTTTTGGCCGTTGCCGGCCAGCCAGAAGGTGGTAGTGGGTATTGCCGCGCTGATTCTTTTGGTAATTGCCGTCGCTTGGTCCTCGCGGAGCGCTTTGGATCGATTTAAGACCATCTTTAGAACCTCCGCCCCGGTGGAGTTATCGGGTTCGGAGATATCCGCCATAGAATCCGCGGAGTTACGGAAAGAGCTGCTGCTTTCCAGTTTGAGGTTGACCCTGCGGCATCCCTTGTTCGGCGTCGGCCCGGGGATGTTCTCGGTCGCTAACGCAAACTATGAGGAGGTGACCAAGGGGCGGTCCGACTACAACGCGTGGCATGATACGCATAATACGTTCACGCAACTGTCCTGCGAAGACGGATTGCCCGGCTTGTTTCTGTATGGCCTGGCGCTGCTGTTCTGTTTCAAAATCGTACGCTCTGCCGAAAAGCGGGCCCGTCAGGATCCCGCATTGTCTTCGCTACGGCACATGGCGTTCGCCCTGCGGCTCGCGCTGATCGCGTTCACCGGAACCGCCCTGTTCGCCGGTCTGGCCTACGCCTATTACTTTCCGGTGCTGGCGGGTTTATGCGTGGCCGTGGAACGGGGCATTGCGGCGCAACTCGCGTCCCAAATGCCGGCTGGATCGGAGCAACCCGCTGCCACGCCACCGGCGGCTAAGGCTCTGCCGCAGTTCCGGCCGCGCGCGCTCGGCGGCAGAGGAGCATTACAGGGCCCCACGCCGTGGACTCGTCCGCGGATGTAAAGCAGTTCCGCGCGCGACTTTGTCGGCCGGTATATCGACCTTACCAACGAACGGATTCATGATTTCGTAAAAAGTGCCGTGCGAAGCAAGCACTCTCAACTCAACAAAACAGTATGATTGGCGCGAGCGGCTAGCGCCTGGTCGAGTGTGATCACCTTGCCATCGGCGCACTCGGCGAAGGCCAAAAGCCAGGCGTCCGCCCAGAGCTTGGGGGAAGCGTGGTTCTTGCGCGCATATTTCCGGAAAGCGGCCTCGATGCCGTTGGGTTCATCGACGAACGCCACCCGGTCGTCGCCGAACAAGCGGTCGTAGGCAGCCCAGGCCTCCGGCATCCGCAATGGCCTGCCGTTCATCGCAGCCGCGGTAGTGAGCAGGCGCAGAACGCTCATTTGGGTTAGGCGCAGAAAACCGATCAGGTCGGACTTGGTAGACTCCAGCCACCGCCGGGCAGCGGCGCGGTGCACGTGATCTTCAAGCAGCAGCGCCAACCACACGTTGACATCAGGGAAACTCGATGAGGTCATGAATCTGCTCGTTGGTGAGATCAAATGGTTTTCCCCTGGATGGCACAATCGGCGAATCGAGGTTGAGACGCCGCCGGGGGCGCTTTGGCGTCGACTCCGTGACGGCCCGCTCGATGCTGCGCAGGATCAACTGGCGAGCCGAGCAGCCCTTCCGAACAGCCGCCTCGTGGAGGCGGCGGTGCAGATCACGGGGCAGGTCAATGCTGGTGCGGATCGAATCCTGGTTCACGAATGTGAATATAGCGCGATGACTTAAATAAGTCAACCCGCGCCGGCCAAAATCCGGTTCCACAAAAAACGCCGGACCTTGAGTCTCGACTGACGGTTACCAATTTGGTAACCTAGAGGTGTGAGAGTGATCAGCAAGGCGGCCATCAGAGAGTTCGCCAAGAAGCACGAGGACGCTCTCGAACCGCTGATGTACTGGTATCACGTGACCAAGCGTGCCCGCTGGACCAGTCTCGCCGACTTGCGTGAAGATTTCCGCCACGCGGATATCGTGGGATTGTATACCGTCTTTAACATTGCGGGAAACAGATACCGCTTGATCGCCACCATCAAGTACCGGTGGGCAGTGGTCTATGTCCGCCAAATCCTCACGCACTTTGAATACAACAGGGGGAAATGGAAAGTATGAGCGCCGCTCTGCTCGATGAACGGAAATATCAGATACTGCTAGGCAACGTGCTGCCCGTGGTGATCCGGACGGCAGACGAATACGAGCGATTGCTGCACGCGGCCGAAGCCATGATGGAGATGCCGGAAGAAGGAATCAGCGAAGAGGAAGGCCGGCTCCTGGAATTGCTCAGCGTGCTGATCGAAGAGTATGAAGACCGCGTCCACCCGCTGCCCAAAACGCAGCCGCACAAGATGCTGGCTTATCTCCTTGAGGAGAAGGGCATGAAACCGAGCGATCTCTGGCGAGTGCTTCCCAAGAGCCGGGTGTCGGAGATCCTGAACGGAAGACGTGGTATCAGCAAATCCCAGGCGAAGCAACTGGCGGAACTGTTCGGTGTGCCTGTCGATATATTTCTGTGAGCTTCAAGCCGCGCGTGATCCGCCGCAGTTACGCGGCATCGGCGCGGGCGATGGCTTTACTGCGTTTCGCAATCCATGAAGTAGTACCCGATCATGTGGCACACGTTCATGTGGACATCCTCGATGCGTCCCATGTGTTGCACCGGGACCTGAATGTTCAACTGGGCCTTGGGTCCCAGTTTTCCGCCGTCGCGGCCCGTCAAGGCGATGGTGCGGCAGCCGATGGAGTTGGCGTAATCCATGGCGAGCACTACGTTGGGCGAATTCCCCGAACCGCTGATGGCCATAAACAGATCGCCAGGCTGGGCAAAGTTCTTGAGTTGCTCGGCAAATATCACGTCATAGCCGACATCGTTGGCGTAGGCCGTGATGGTGGCAAGCTGATCGGTCAAGGCCATGATGCGAAAGCGCGAGGAGCGGTTGAAGCTGCAGCCCTTCACGATGTCACAGGCGAAGTGAGAAGCGGTGGCGGCGCTGCCGCCATTGCCGCAAACGAATATATGCCGGCCGGCGTCCCGGGATTCCTTGAACCATTCGATGGCCTGATTCACCTTGTCCAGGTCGATAGATTCGATGGCTTTCAGCAGTTCGGTTCGGTAATGCTCAGGGAAGGACATATATACACTCCATCTTAATCAATGCTAATCGATGCTAATCACGTGCGCACGTATCATGTGTCAAACTGGAAAATGTTGGCCTCTCATTTAAATCAATGGTTTGGGCTCTGTTTGCACAAAAGGTGCCTGTCGATCCGCCCCAGCACCGCCGCGCGAAGCGCGCTCTTGTGTGAGAATTCAGGAAGGTAGCGGCATCCGTATATGTGTGGCATCGCAGGATTCGTAACCCGTTCCCCCGGCATCTCGCCGGACTCGGCTGTAACCCGCATGACGGACATCATCCGTCATCGCGGCCCTGACGGCTCCGGCTACTACCGCGATCCCTTCGCCTCGCTGGGCCACCGCCGCCTCAGCATCATCGATGTCGCCGGCGGCCACCAGCCCATGTCCAACGAGGATGGCGCGCTCTGGATCACCTATAACGGCGAAATCTTCAATCACGCCGATCTCCGCCCAGCCCTCGAACAAGCCGGCCATCAGTACCGCACCCGCTGCGATACCGAAACCATCCTGCATGCCTACGAGCAATACGGGCCGGATTCGGTGACGCGTTTCCGCGGCATGTTCTCCTTCGCCATCTGGGACAAAAACGCCCGCACGCTGTTCTGCGCCCGCGACCGCCTCGGCAAAAAGCCCTTCTACTACTATTGGGACGGTCACCTGTTCGCCTTCGCCTCCGAAATCAAAGCGCTGCTCGCACATCCCACCATCTCCCCGCGCTTCGAAGAATCCCTGCTGTCCGAATACCTCAACTTCGGCTACTGCTCCGGCGAGCGGACGCTGTTCAGCGGCATCCGCAAACTCATGCCGGGCCACTGGCTCCGCCTGACGCCCGAACAACTCGAAATCCGCCAGTATTGGGAGATTCCCTGCCCCACCTCTCACGAAAACCGCGACGACCAATCCTGGATCGCCGAATGCCGCACCCGCCTGGAAGAGGCCGTTCGCACGCGCCTCATGAGCGACGTGCCCCTCGGCATGTTTCTCTCGGGCGGCGTCGATTCCAGCGCCATCGCCGCGCTCATGAAGCCCATGTCCAATGGGCCGGTCAAAACCTTCGCCGTCGGCTACCGCGAGCAGTCCTTTAGCGAACTCGCCTATGCCCGCCAGGTCGCGGAAACAATCGGCACCGAGCACCACGAAGTGGTCATCGGCCGGGACGACTTCTTCAACGCGCTGCCCCAACTGATCTGGCATGAAGATGAGCCCATCAGTTGGCCGTCCAGCGTCTCTCTCTATTTCGTGTCGCGCCTGGCTGCAGAGGAGGTGAAAGTGGTCCTCACCGGCGAAGGCAGCGACGAGTTATTCGGCGGTTATGCCCGATATCGCACGTATATCCTCAACCAGCGGTTGCTAACGTTTTACCGCGCAGTGCCCCGCCCCGTGCGCGATTGCCTCCGCTCCGGGATCGCCGGCTCCCGCCTGCTTTCCGGCAACATCCGCCGCAAGCTGCAGCATTCCGTACTGGGCCGCGGCGAAGATCTGGAATCCCTCTATCTGGATAACTTCTATTCCGCCTTTTCACGCGCCGAGCAGCAACGCTTGCTAACCGCTCCGTTCGACGGCACGTACGATTCCTTCCTGCACTACTGGAATTCCCAACCAAATGCCAGCCTGCTCCCCCGCATGCTGTACGCGGACCAGAAAACCTACCTCGTCGAACTGCTCATGAAGCAGGACCAGATGAGCATGGCCTGCTCGATCGAAAGCCGCGTCCCTTTTCTGGACCACCAGTTAGTCGAATTCGCCGCCGCCGTTCCGGACCGCATGAAACTCCGCGGCGGCGTGGGCAAGTACATCCTGAAGCGCGCCGTCGAAGACATCCTCCCGCGCGACATCGTCTATCGCAAGAAGATGGGCTTCCCCACCCCGCTGCGCCAGTGGCTGATGGAACCCAGC
>Ga0181532_10003157_pt1 | contig 14974 bp, 8 predicted proteins | sample PEATcosm2014_Bin_33_FD_119768 | JGI IMG/M metagenome (GOLD analysis project Ga0181532, IMG submission 119768) | Peatland microbial communities from MTU Mesocosm Facility, Houghton, MI, USA - PEATcosm2014_Bin11_30_metaG | ecosystem: Environmental > Terrestrial > Soil > Wetlands > Peat | place...
ATGGTTTGGAGCTCGTGTTCCGTGGAGCACACTTCTCTCGCTATTCTTCTGGAGTACAGAGCCACTCGCTGTGAATGCCCGGCCGTTTGACTGTCGCGAAGATCGATGGCCGCACCGAGCGCCTTGAGCGTATCTTCGTAACTACGCTCGGTCTGACGAAGCGCAGATTCAAGCCTCAAAGTTCGCTCTCTGACCATCTCCTCGAGGCGCCGATGGTAGTTCTCCACTTCCTGCTGCAAGCGCTTTTTTTCCAGCGCGCGCTTAAGGCTCGCTAGCACGGAGTCAATCTGTAAAGGTTTGACGAGATAATCTTCCGCACCGCCCTGCATCGCCTTGATGCCCATTCGAACGTCATCTTCCCCGGTAACCATCAAAAAAGCCAATGAGGGATATCTGGAGCGAACTCGGGTCAAAAGCTCCATACCAGAGATTCCGGGCATGTTAAGGTCGGTCAACATTGCATCTACTGGCTCTGTCGCGAGGACTCTCAGAGCCTCTTCTCCGCAAGCAGTCACTCTGCATTGAACGCCAGCTTCCGTAAGCATTGCGGCGAGTAGCTTCCGAGCGGGGAATTCATCATCCACGACCAAAACCCGGGCTAGCCCAAAAACATGCGAACTGGTTTCATCCATTACCTTGAGTCTGCTACCGCTTCGGGCGGAGCAAAGTATATTCGTTAGTTGGTACCGTATATTAGTTAATGCCATGTACTACGTAACTATTTCGTGTTAGTCGAGAGCGGGGCGCGAAGAACCCCTGAGTGGATGGCGCGGAAGTCCGCCCATATTTCAAATTCCTAATGGGCAGTCTTTTAGGTAAGGCAAAGCATATGACGTATGTTAGTTACGTAGTATACGGTATTAACTCCTTATCATACCATTTTGATATTCACAATGATATCTGTAGCGGCCCCGTAGCAGACTTGAGCTAACAATGGCGCGACACTAAAGAAGAGTCGCTCAGGGGTTGGCGGGGATGAACAGAAATCTATGTTATTGGATCGGGCTATCGGTTCTTTGGTTCTCATTCGGGACCTATCTTCTCTTGCTCGATTCAAATCAACACCCTGGGGAGTTCGCGGAAGAACGGATCTTGCTGGGCGCCGCCTTGACTGCCCTTGGACTGGTAACTGTATGCATAGGGATCGAACAGCAACTCCAACGAGGAAGATTGGCGCGGCATATGAAAGGGAGTTCTCACAGCATAAGTTATTCGAGCCACGATTGAAGGGTATTCAAAGCGTCCGTATGAATCAGCCTACCCCACAATATAAAATCCTGGTTGTTGACGACTCACCTGTATATAGAAAACTCATCGACCATGTTCTCTCGGCGCAGCCCTTCACCCCAGTTTATGCGCAAGACGGGAAAGAAGCACTGCAACTTTATCGGGACATATCGCCTTCCATCGTGATCACCGACTGGATGATGCCGGATGTTTCGGGAGTTGAACTATGTCGTCAAATCCGGGCGGACAATTCTCGGCCTTACACCTATATCATTCTCATGACGGCTAAGCTCGAAAAGGCCAACATCGTGAAAGGGCTGGAAGCGGGCGCCGATGATTATCTGACGAAACCGTTTGACCACGGTGAAATGCTCGCACGCATCGGCGTCGGTCGCAGAATAGTCGAATTGAATCGCGAGCTTGCCGCGAAAAACCATAAACTCAAAGAGGCAGCGCAGACCGATTCCCTGACCGACCTTCCAAATCGACGTTCGCTTGAAGAGTGGGCGTCCAAACAGTTGGCAGGTGCGGCACGCCATGGATTTTTTGTCTGGATCATCCTCTGCGACATCGATTCATTCAAGACCATAAACGACACATTTGGGCACGAGGCCGGAGATTCAGTTTTGCTGGCGTTTGCGGACATTCTGAAGAATAACGTACGCGGCTCGGATTTTTGCGGGCGGTTGAGCGGTGACGAATTTTTGCTAATGATCACCCATGTAAATGCGGAAAATATTGAACTAACTGTCAACCGAGTTCGTGAAAAGTTCGCCGCACTGTCGTTCCCATTCGCCGGTCACAGCCTGGGTGTGACCGCAAGTTTTGGGGTGGCTGGGTATCAAGGCAGCGATATCCAAGATTTTAGGATTCTACTGCGAGAGGCGGACCAATTGCTATACGAGGCGAAGCGCAAGGGACGCAACTGCGTGCGCGTTCGCTCCCAAACGACTGTCCTAGTTCGAGGCAATACTGACTAGTGATGATGATTGAAGTGGGAAGGGGAAAACACGCGTATTTGGAAGCATGGGGAGGATCATGTTGAACAGGGGCGAAAAATGGCGATGTTTGAACCCTATGTGTTGCGCGGAGATTGTCGTCACCGAATCATCGCGGAAGAAGGACGTGACGAATCCTCTATGTGGCTGCGGCACTGTGATGAAAAGAGACTATCAGAAGCCAGCCGCTCGAACGATCGTGATGACCGCTAAGGAATCGGTCGGAGCGACGCGTACAGAGTGTTGACCGGGGGTCCGTGCATATGAGGCCAGCGAGGAATAGACATTTCTGTCGGTTGCTGGTTCCCCTTGTGGATGGGGAAGACCTTTCCCGCCCCCTATTTTCAACCCTAACCCCGTATCCGTGACGAGCCGATGGAGATTTGGCTATAAATCAAAATGCTCCCATATCGTAAAACGAGATCCAAGGGAATGAGCGCAGGGGGGCACCGGAATCAATTGGGAGTTTCAGGAGCTGCACCGAGTGACTATGAAGAATACTGGCTTTCAGAACATCGATGACTTCCGAGAATCTGGACGCGCCGCCCATGAGAATGGGTCGAGTCAAGTTGAGCGGCGCGAATGGTGGTTGTGGTCGACAGCTGTAGCGATCACGCTCTTACTCACTTCTGGGATTTCATCTTTTCTCCCGGTCCTCATGCATTCCCGGTATGACTTGGAGGCCGCATCCACCTTGCGCCAGGCGGTGTGGGGACTCTTGGGCCTGGTACTACTGTTTGACCTCTACATCATTTACCAGCAGCTACAGATTCACCGAATACGTCAACAATTGACCGCGAGAGCAAGACTTTTCCGCCTGATTACCGAAAATGCCGCCGACATGATCGCAGTGGTGGACTCGGAAGGGAGGCAGATCTACAACAGTCTCTCTTATCAGAAAGTCTTGGGGTATTCACCCGCCGAACTCCAGCGATCGTCGGCATTTGAGCAAATCCATCCTGACGACCGCGAACAAGTGATAGCGGCTGCGGAGGAGGCGCGCCGCAAAGGAGAGGGAAAGACTCTCGAGTACCGAATACGGCACAAAGACGGCACGTGGCGGGTTTTGGAATCCACCTCCAGTGCGATCCGTTTGGGCAAGGGCGAGACCGACATGGTCGTGATCGTGAATCGCGATATTACTGTGAGAAAGCAGGCGGAAGAAGCATTACAGCTGTCAGAAATTAGCTTCCGCTCCGTGGTTGAAGGCGCGCCCTACGGGATTTTTCGCGCGAGTGTGGAGGGCCGCTTCCTCCAAGTCAATTCGGCACTGCGAGAAATGTTGGGATACCGGACCTCGAAGGAACTGTTGGATGCCACGCTTGGGGAACATGTTTTTCGGAACCCAGAAGATTTTCAACATTTAGTCGTACTAATGGGTAGCCTCGACGAATTTACGGACGTGGAGATGGAGTGGAAACGCAAAGACGGCTTCCCCATCACGGTGCGATGCAGCGGCCGGAGTGTGCAAGGTGGAGATGAGGATTCCACTTATTATGAGGTGTTTGTCGAAGACATCACGGAGAGACGAGTCCTCGAGCGTCAACTGCGGATGGCAGCAAAGATGGAGGCTGTGGGTCGTCTTTCGGGTGGAATAGCCCACGATTTTAATAATCTTCTGGGAGTGATCATCGGTTACAGCCAAATTCTTGGGCGGAAAATGGATTGCGGTAATCCTTTACACGAATACATCGAGGAGATTGAGAAAGCGGGACAGCGGGCGGCGTCGCTAACACGCCAATTGCTGGCATTTAGCCGACAACAGATTTTGAACCCCACTGTACTGAATTTGAATGAACTGGTGTCTGACATGGTGAAAATGCTTCCCCGGTTGATCGGTGAGGACATCACCGTAAGCACAAAACTTGAACCTGCGATAGCGAGTGTGAAAGCTGACCAAGGACAGATAGAACAGGTAGTGATGAACTTGGCAGTCAACGCCCGGGATGCAATGCCGAACGGCGGCAGGCTGACCATCGAGACATCAAATGTCGTGATGGATGAAATATATACGCGGCAGCACCCTGGAGCAAAACCGGGGAAGTACGCGATGCTTTCGGTCGCGGATTCGGGGATTGGGATGAATAGCGAGACTCTGCTACACATCTTTGAGCCGTTCTTCACGACGAAGGAAGCGGGCAAGGGGACGGGATTGGGGCTTGCGACAGTCTACGGTGTCGTGAAGCAAAGCGGTGGCTATATCTGGGTCGACAGCGAACTGGGCAACGGTTCTTGCTTCCAAGTCTTTCTTCCGCGCGTGGAGGCGTCGGTTACGCGCGTGCCGGAGGAGACCTTGGCCTCACCCAACTCCCAGGGCAAAGAGACGATACTCGTGGCGGAGGATGCCGAACCTTTGAGAAAGTTGGCACGGTCATTTCTGGAAGAGCGAGGTTTTCAAGTGCTAACAGCTTGCAGCGGAGAAGAGGCTCTCGAGATTGCGGCGGGCTTTTCTGAAAAGATTCATTTGCTGCTAACAGACGTAGTGATGCCCGGGATGAATGGAAGGGTCCTAGCCGAACAACTGCTTCCGAAGCGACCCGGAATGAAAGTTCTTTATATGTCAGGTTACACAGACAGTTTTATTGCAGGTCACGGAGTTCTCGAAGAGGGAACCCATTTACTTCATAAGCCGTTCACAGAAGAGATTTTGATCTCAAAAGTATGTGAAGTTCTGAAATCGGTTCACCTGATTGCAGGAAGGAAAGCACCGCTGATGGCAGAATTGCCGCAGCAGAAAGTGTAAGTGAAGCTCATTATGGCGAAACTTTTAGTTGTCGATGACGAAGAAGCCGTACGGCGCCTGATTCGACTCAATTTGATGGACTCTTACGAAATAGTCGACACGGGAGAGCCCGAACAAGCTCTAGCCCTGGCACTGGAGCATAAGCCAGATGCAATACTGCTTGACTTACGAATGCCAAGATACTCCGGATTCGGGCTGTGCCAAACCTTCACTTCGTTCAGCGCCACACAGTTGATTCCAGTATTTGTGATCAGTGGCGAAGCAGGATCCAAGACAAAAGAGTTTTGTCGCGATCTTGGCGTAGTGGCCTATTTTGAGAAACCCGTCGATTTTGATGCCTTACGCCAATCATTGGAAGCAGTCTTGAAAAATGGACGGAAGGAGCGCAGAAAAGAAGCCCGAGTTCGTCTTCGAGTGCCATTGAAGTTTTCTGGGACCGATCAAAACGACGAGGCCTTTACGGTCCTGACGACGTCGGAAAACATCAGCCGTAGCAGTTTCTTTTGTTCATGTGGTGTGGCACTCCGCATAAATTCAATCGTGGTCGTAAACCTTGTTGGCTCTGGGGAAGCATTGGTCGGGAAAGCAAGGGTCGTTCGCGCGGAATTGCCTGAGACATCGTATCCGCGTTACGCATTCCACTTTGTCGAAAAGACGGATCAATGGGTGTTGGAATGAGCGAGGCAGAGCGAAACAAATTCGCAAAAGCCTCTGCCAAGGAAGGCGGTATGCCTGCCTCAGGACGCCATGAAGGAATCATCCTTGTGGCTGATGACAACGACGCCAATCGCGATCTGCTTTCCGCTTTGCTGGGCCCAGAGGGCTACCAGGTCGTCTGTGCGGCAAACGGCCGGCAAGCGCTGGAGCATGTGAATAGCGGCTCGATTGATGTGGCGCTGCTGGATGTGGTGATGCCCCGCCCAACGGGATTTGAAGTTTGTCAGGCGATGAAATCTCAGCCGGAAACCCGATTGATCCCTGTCGTACTGATTACCAGCCTGAACAGCGATTCGGACCGCATCCACGGGATCATGTGCGGCGCCGATGATTTCCTCAGCCGGCCGGTGGATAAGCACGAGTTGCTAGCGCGCGTGCATTCCCTGCTGCGCTTGAAGCAATTCACCGATGAACTGGACAACGCCGAGACCGTGCTGTTTAGTCTTGCGCTTTCAATCGAGGCGAAGGACCCCTACACCGAAGGGCATTGCGATCGCCTTTCGAAATATTCGGTGGCGCTAGCGGAGAAGCTGGGTTTACCCGACCATCTGCGCGTCGCTCTGCGTCGAGGCGGTCTTATACACGATATCGGCAAGCTGGCCGTGCCGGAGCACATCCTACTGAAACCCGGACCCCTGACTCCCGAAGAACGTAAAATCATGGAACGGCACACCATAGAGGGCGAGCGGATCTGCGCTCCGCTGAGATCCTTCCACAATGTTCTGCCGATCATTCGCCACCACCACGAAAAACAGGACGGCTCCGGGTACCCAGATGGGCTGAAAGGGGAGGAAGTTCCGCTTACCGCCCGCATACTCCAAGTCACGGACATTTATGACGCGCTTACCACGGACCGGCCCTATCGCAAGGCGCTTCCCGTAGAAAAAGCCGTTGCCATCATGCGGGAAGAGGTAAAACGCGGTTGGTGGGATGGGTCTCTTTTGAACGAGCTGGAGGAATTGGTTATCGGCGCAAGGGCCCAAGTGGAAGGATAGAACTGAGCGCGTTGCCCCGAATCTGTAAGAGAATTGCTCACTATTTTCTTCTGGAGACACGCCACGAAAAAATTATCTGCATCCTATACGATGCCTAATTTCCAGGCTCTATTCCAATCAGGGCTGGACTTGTGTCTCGTCCTTACACCTGACTTGAAAATTGTCGCAGTCAACGACGCCTATCTCCGCGCAACCAAGACCAAACGTGAGGAAATTGTGGGGCGCGGGATCTTTGACGTCTTCCCGGATAACCCCGATGATCCCTCAGCCACTGGAGTCCGTAACTTGCGAGCCTCCTTGCACCACGTGCTCCAAGACAAGACGCCGAACACCATGGCAGTGCAGAAGTACGACATCCGAAGGCCGGAATCAGAAGGAGGCGGGTTCGAAGAAAGGTATTGGAGCCCAGTCAATGCGCCCGTCTTGGGGCCGGACAAGGAAGTCTCCTACATCATCCATCGCGTGGAAGATGTTACGGAATTCGTTCGCCTCAAGCAAAAGGGAATCGAGCAACAGAAACTGACGGAAGAACTCAGCACTCACGTAGGGCGAATCGAGGCTGAGGTCTACTTGCGAGCGGCAGAGATACAAGAGGCGAACTGCCGCCTGGCGGCCGTGAACGAAGAACTCGTCCGGGAGTTGTGCGAGCGCAAGCTAGTGCAACAAGCACTCGCAAAGAGTGAAAAATGGTTTTCGACCACGATTGCAAGCATTGGTGATGCAGTGATCGCCACGGACATGAACGGCGCTGTGAGCTTCATGAATTCCGTCGCCGAGTCCCTCACCGGATGGAGTCAGGCAGAAGCCATCGGTAAGTCCACGGATCTTGTGTTTAATATTGTGGACAAGGAAACTCGCCGCACGGTCGAGAACCCCGTCAAGAAAGTTTTCCGCGAAGGGAAGGTTGTCGGTCTGGCCGATCACTCTCTCTTACTCTCCAAAAGCGGCAGAGAATACGACATTGAAGACAGTGCCGCCCCTATTCTCACGGATACGGGGGAATGCTTCGGCGTCGTACTCGTTTTCCGGGACATAACGGGTAAGAAGCAGATAAAAGAGGAGACAAAACGACAAAAAGAACTCCTGCAATTGATTCTCGGAAGTATCGCCGATGGCGTGGTTGTGGCCGATTCGAACGGCAAGTTTCTGCTGTTCAATGCGGCCGCGGAACAGATCCTGGGCATCGGTGCGACAGAAACGACTCCCAATCACTGGTCCGATCAATATGGTGTTTACCTGCCGGATGCCGCGACTCCCTATCGATCCGACCAACTGCCCTTGGCGCGGGCGATCCGTGGTGAGAGTGTTGATGCCGTAGAGCTCTTCATCCGCAATGCGCATGTCCCGGATGGCCGTTTGATCCGTATTTCGGGCCGACCTCTCCGATGCGCGGATCGCGCTCTGCAGGGTGGCGTTGTTGTTTTCCACGACATTACCGAGAACAAGAAAGCCGAGGAGGGCCTCCGTCAAAGTGAAGAGCGGCTCCGTCTGCTGGTTTCAGAGGTGAAGGATTATGCGATTCTGATGTTGGATCCCGAAGGAGTCATTGCCAGTTGGAATGCGGGGGCCGAGCGCATCAAAGGCTATAAGGCTCAGGAAATCATCGGCCAGCACTTCTCCCGCTTCTACCCCAAGGAGGATGTGGAACGAGGCAAGCCTGCTTTCGAACTGAAAATTGCTATAGAGCAAGGGCGAGTGGAAGACGAAGGCTGGCGGGTGCGCAAAGACGGATCGCGGTTCTGGGCCAATGTGGTAATTACCCCCTTGCGCGATGGGACGGGGCGACTGCGCGGATTCGCAAAGGTCACGCGAGACGTCACCGAGCGCAAGCGGACGCAAGAACTTATCGTGCACGCCAAGGAAGAAGCGGAACGCGCAAGTAAGTTCAAGGATCAATTCCTCTCCACGATGAGCCACGAGCTGCGCACACCATTGAACGCAGTCCTGGGTTTTTCCGACCTGCTTGCCGATGAGCGTTACGGCCCGCTGAACGATCGCCAGCAACGCTACGTCAGCCACATAAATACCGGCGGGAAACACCTTCTCAAACTAATCAACGATATTCTTGACCTTTCCAAAATCGAAGCGGGCAGAATGGAGCTTACCCGCGAGGATGTGACGGTCGCGTCCGCCTTTGCCGAAGTGATCAGCGCTCTTTACCCGCTGGCGGAAAAGAAATCGCAGGCATTACTCCAACAGGTCAAGCCCAATCTACATGTTCATGCAGACGCTACGCGATTTAAGCAGGTGCTCATGAATCTTGCCGGCAACGCGATCAAGTTCACACCGGAAGGCGGCCGGATCGAGCTCGCCGCCCGCCAAGTGGACGACAAAGTTAGGGTCGAAGTCCGCGACAATGGCCCTGGAATTCCACCCGACCAACAGCAGCGGATCTTTGAAGCGTTCTTTCGGCTGACACAAAAGGGTAGCGTTACGGAAGGCACAGGGTTGGGTCTAGCCATCACGGCGCGCCTCGTCGAACTGCACGGAAGCAAACTAGGGATCGAAAGCCAACCCGGCGAGGGTACCTGCTTTTATTTTTCTTTTCCTCACGTTGCCATCGCTCCGGACCAACCCACTCAGCTCCACGCAATCGTGCCAAAAGCGAGCAAAGCCCCGCGAATTCTCATTGTGGAGGACGATGCGGCGACGGGACAACTCATCCAATCGCAACTCGCTTCTTCAGGCTACGAGACCCTCAAATGTGACCAGCTGGATCAAGTCACCGATCTTGCCGCTGAACTACAGCCAGATGCCATTACTTTGGACCTCCTAATGAAACCGGTTCACGGGCTGGAGGTGCTATTGCAATTGAAGAATGACCAGCGCACATCAAAGATCCCTGTGATTGTCGTGACCATCGTGGATCAGCCTGGCATCGGAACAGCTTTCGGCGCTGACGAGTATTTGATTAAACCGGTAGACAAGCAGACCTTGCTCGCAGCCGTGGAGCGCTGCCTCCGGTCTCGTGGGGGCTCTGCACCGAGAGGGACCATTCTGGTGGTCGAAGACGATATATCCACACTTGAGTTGGTTGTCGAACTGCTCAAAGCATATGGATATGCTGTCAGTACTGCCACCGATGGTGAACAGGCCCGTGCTAGTGTAATTCAATCCCTGCCCGAGCTAGTCATTCTAGATTTAGTGCTGCCCAAGATGAGCGGCTTTGAATTGCTCGCCGAGTGGCGTTCCAACCCTCGCACAGCTGAACTTTCCGTTTTTGTACTGACCGGCAAGGATCTAACAAAGGAACAGGAAAAGTACCTTCACGCTCGTGCCGAATCGCTTTTCCGGAAACAGGATTCCTGGCAAGAGTTGTTGATCAAGCAGTTGGAGCGCGTGGTCACATCTCTGCATCTGGAGAATGCTTGAACTATTGCATCCTTGTCGTCGAAGACCATCAGCTCAACCGCGAGCTCCTGCGTGACTGGCTCGAAGTGGAAGGTTACGAAGTCTGGGCTGTGGCAGACTTGAAGGCCAGTTATGAATCTTTTGCGAAGCGGGTCCCCGATGCGGTCTTACTCGATATTAATCTCGGTGCCGAAAATGGCCTCGACCTGCTCGCATGGATGCACCAAAAAGCGGAGACGCGTGAAATTCCCGTGATTGCCGTGACGGCACATGCCCTGGTAGCGGACCGGGAACGGATCCTGAAGGCGGGCTGCAGAGCCTGCCTCTCAAAACCAATCGACTTTCAACTGATTCGAAACGAACTGAACCGCTGGCTGCAGGATTTGAAAACCTCGCGGATAAATTCTTAGTTTTGCGAGCATAGCCTCGCCGTGAGTCACGCTCGTCACAGGAGGGATATCTTGCCCGCACGGGTTCTTGTTGTCGACGACGATCCGCCCGACGGTGAACTTATCAGTGAAATCCTTCACTCGTCCGGCTTGGACGCTAGCTTTCTAACCAGCAGTAGCGAAGCCGCAGGGCGGCTGCGGCGAGAAAAATATCACGCCCTTTTTCTGGATATGCACATGTCGGCTTCGGATGGCGTCGAGCTCGCCCGGCAAGTTCGCGCCTCCCACCTTAACGCCTCCACGATCCCCGTAATGATTACCGGAGAGCAGGATAGAACGCTGATGGGGCGCGCCTTCGAAGCCGGAGTTCAGTTATTTCTCTTCAAACCAGTCGAGCGCAATAAGCTGCTAAAGCTCTTCCGTGCGGCGGAAGGCCCAATCGAGTGCGAGAGGCGGAGCTTCTCGCGTGTGCCGCTGCGCTGCAGAGTATCAAAGGTGACGGCGCAAAGAGCAACCAATTTCCAGCATTTCTGGGGAATTATGTTTCAGCACGAAATCCCGATTCGGGCACTTTGCCACCCGGCCATGGCACGGCTTCTCGCGGCAATTCTTGAAGGATTCTTCTTCCCACAGTTTGACCCAGCCGAGATCGCACTTGGTTGGAGTTCACGATGATGAGAAACAAAAACATCGGGCTGAGATTGGGTGTGGCATTTGCCATACTGATTGCCCTCTTGCTGGCCATCGGCCAGTTTGGGCTCCGCAGGATGCAACAGATCGACGAATCCGTTGGCAACATAACACGCAAGCAGTTAACCGACCTGACGCTTGCTCAAAGAGCGCTAACTCTCTCTAACGACAACAACCGTATCGTGATGCAAATCGTCCTCGTGGAGGATAGAGCACTCGTCGAAAAGCTGTCGGCAACTAGGGCTGAGAATAGCAAGGAGATTACGAGACTATTGGAAGAGAGCGAAGGCCGCTGTGCGTCAGAGCAAGAGAGGCATTTACTATCTGAGGTGAAAAAGACAAGAAAACCATATGTGGAAAGCTACTTACGAGCTATCCATCTGCGTGTCGATGAAGAGAAATCCAAGGAAGCGGAAGCGCTCATGGTCAATGAAGCCTTACCGGCCCTGACCAAATATCATGCTGCTTGGAGTGAGTTCTTGGAGTTTCAGAAAGACGAAGTGGACGTAGCTTTGCGACAGGCTCATGTTGATTACGCCAAGACCCGTCGACTTACTGCGTTACTGGTCGGGCTGGCAGTAGCCGTTGCTCTCGCGATTGCTCTATTCGTGACTTATGAGACAAGCAGCGATGTTAAACGCGGGGTGCAACAAAACGAACAACGCATGCGTATGGCAATGGAAGCAGCAAAGATAGGTTTCTGGGACTGGGATGTTATTAGGGGCAAACAAGTATGGTCAGACACCTGCAAAACGTTACTTGGCTTGCCACCTGACAACGCCGCAGACTTTGAGGTGTTGATGAACAGTGTACATCCCGATGATAGGGAAATGATGAAGGATCAAATTGACGCTGCCATTCAGGAAAAAAGAGATTTCGGCCTGGAATTCCGCGTGGTTTGGCCGGATGGAAGCGTGCACTGGCAAGCGGTCAGAGGGCGTGCCTTCTACGACCAAACCGGGCGGACGAGACGGATGGCCGGGATTGCGATGGATATCGATGAGCGCAAACGTGCAGAAGAAAGTCTCTACTTGCAGGCTGCAACTTTGGAAATCGCTGCCAATGCCATTGTGATCACAGATTCACGCGGCACAATAAAGTCGGTGAATAATGCGTTTACGACTTTGACTGGCTATAGCAAAGAAGAGGTACTGGGCAAGAACCCTCGTGTGTTGAAATCCGGAAAGCAGCCCGAAAGCTTTTATGCCGAACTCTGGTCAACAATCACTTCAGGAAAAGTCTGGCAAGGCGAGATTGTAAACAGGCGGAAAGACGGAACAACCTATACCGAAGAGATGACGATCACTCCCGTGACCCAAGGCGTCGGCAAAACCACCTTTACGCGTTTCGTCGCTATCAAGCAGGACATCACTCAACGCAAGGCCGCTGAGATACAGGTCGAATTGCTAGCCTATTACGATGCTCTTACGGGATTGCCCAATCGGACGCTTCTTCAGGATCGCTTGGCCAAGGCACTTGCTGTTGCTCGTAGGCGGAAGGAAAAGCTTGCGCTTTTGTTCCTTGACCTCGATGGTTTCAAAAATATCAACGACTCGTTCGGGCACTCTGTAGGCGACCTTGTGCTGCAAGAAGTTGCAGAACGGCTTAAGAAATGGGGTCGGGAACAGGACACTGTCGCACGAGTCGGGGGAGACGAGTTCATTATCGTGCTCAACGGCGTAAAAGACATCCCTGATGCAGCAGTTGCCACCGAGCGACTCATGGATGCAATGACCGCCGTATTCAACGTCCAAGGACATTTCCTCAATATTGGTTGCAGCATCGGCATCAGCATCTTTCCGGAGGACGGCGCGGACGGAGAAACTCTGATCAAGAATGCAGATGCAGCCATGTATAGCTCAAAGAGCAATGGACGTAACAAATCTACGTTCTTTACTGGGGAAATGAATGCTCAGGTCGTAGAGCGCGTGGCATTGGAGAGCGGTCTACGACTGGCGCTCCACAAGAAACAACTCTCGCTGGTCTATCAGCCGCAAGTGGATATTGCCACTGAAAGGATCATCGGGTTGGAGGCGCTCCTTCGCTGGCAGCATCCGGACTTGGGTCTTGTGCCACCCGATAAGTTCATACGAATTGCTGAGAACAGCGGCCTCATCTTGCCAATCGGTGAATGGGTTCTCAGGACGGCTTGCTCTCAGGCTCGGAAATGGCAAGATGAAGGCCTTCCTGCGGTCACCGTAGCAGTTAATGTATCAGCGGTCCAGTTTCGTCAAGAAGGATTCTGCGAACTCATCAAAAGAGTGCTCCATGAGACCGGCCTCGCTGCTCGATACCTCGAACTGGAGCTAACAGAAAGCGTGCTCTTAGATAATGCGGAGGTGATTCTATCAGTTGTTCGGAAATTAAAGGCCATGGAGTTGAAGCTGGCCATTGACGACTTCGGGACTGGCTATTCCAGTCTCAGCTACTTAAGACAATTTCCCGTTAGCAAGCTCAAAATCGATCGATCGTTTGTCCAAGATGTCGCCGTGAATCCTGATGACGCGGCGATCACAACCGCAATCATCGGCATGGCAAAAAGCCTGCATCTCAAGGTGATTGCCGAAGGCGTCGAAAACGAAGCACAATTGTCATTCCTACGGACGCATCAGTGCGACGAGATTCAGGGCTACTACTTCAGCAGGCCCTTAGCGCCCGCGGATGCGGCCGACAGAATGCGAGGCGAAGCGGTACACGCCTCCTATTTAATCGATGGAGCATGAACAATCATATGCGCGAAAGATGCGTCACGTGAATCGGAAAATCCTCATCGTAGACGACGAACCCGTTGCATTGCGCCTATACTCGCACATGCTGCGAAGCGAATACGACGTGGTGACTGCCGTGAGCGGCGCAGAAGGTCTGGCATTCCTCCGTAATCAAGGTCCGTTTCCCGTCGTTATTTCCGATATGCAGATGACCCGAATGAATGGAGTGCAATTCCTTAAGAGTGTGCGTCAACTTTCACCCAATACGGTAAGACTCCTTCTGACGGGTAATATCGATTTTCAGGGGGCAGTGGATGCCGTCAATGAGGGTTATGTCTTCCGTTTGCTATTGAAGCCTTGCGAACGAGATGCGCTGTTGGAGGCAATCAATGCGGCATTCGATTGTTACGACAAGCGCAGAGAGGAGCGAGTACGAATAGAACTGCCGCTACGCGTTCACCGCTCAGCACGAGGTCTAGAACAACAATCGGGGCACACTGTGGACATCTCCACGTCGGGAGCGCGACTGGCTGGCCTTAAAGACATGCTCGAACAGGGTGAAGTGGTCGAGGTCGAATGTTCCGGCAGGAAAGCATCCTACCGGGTGGTCTGGATAGGTGTCCATGGCACATCATCCGAAGGTCAGGCCGGGCTTGAGTGTCTGGAAGCAGGCGCAGACATATGGAAATTGAACATAAGCCAAATGGAGGATGGTGAGGCGCTGGAACGCGCTCGTGTGGTGCAGCACGGACTCCTGCCTCAGGAAAAACCGCTGCTAACAACGCTCGATTACGCTGGGCACTGTATCGAGGCACGCACGATAGGGGGAGATTACTACGATTTCTTCGACATGGGTCCGGGAGAGGTCGGGTTTGCGCTGGCGGATGTTTCAGGAAAGGGCATCCCGGCTGCCCTACTCATGGCGAGTTTGCAGGGTAGCCTGCACAGTTTGTGCGGCGTTGCCCCGAAAAGTCTTCCCCAATTACTAGCGTCTTTGAATCTCCACTTCTACAAACACACCTCGCAAGCTCGCTATGCCACGTTTTTTTTCGGGCACTACAGCGATGCCACGCGGACGCTGTGTTACGCCAATTGTGGGCATAATCCTCCGATATTGCTCCGCAACGGAGGAGAGGTTGAAAGACTTGAAGCAACG
>Ga0181532_10003159_pt1 | contig 14970 bp, 8 predicted proteins | sample PEATcosm2014_Bin_33_FD_119768 | JGI IMG/M metagenome (GOLD analysis project Ga0181532, IMG submission 119768) | Peatland microbial communities from MTU Mesocosm Facility, Houghton, MI, USA - PEATcosm2014_Bin11_30_metaG | ecosystem: Environmental > Terrestrial > Soil > Wetlands > Peat | place...
CGGCAATAACTACCCTTCATTCCGTAACGGCGTGGTCGCCATCCTTGAAGGGCGATCCCGTCCGCCTTCTGTTATCCTTGCACGAATCTTCACCTGCAAGGAGACAGTGATGAAGCTACGTGGGATTTTCTGTGTCGCTGTGATGATCGCTCTTTTCGCGCTCGGCTCCGCTTGGGCAAAGGGCCGTGCCGACGATTCCAACGATTATCTCGCGCTGGGTGACAGCGTTGCATTCGGCTATATCAACCAGGCGCAATTCGAATATTACAACCCCATAAACTTCGTGGGCTATCCGGACTGGACGGGATTGGCGTTCGGCCTGGACCTGTCGAATGCCAGCTGTCCGGGTGAAACCACCGGCAGCTTTCTCTCGACAACCGCGCCCGATAACGGATGCCGCTTGTACCGTGAACTGACTCAACTGCACGTCAATTACGGCTCTGCAACTACACAATTTGCTTATGCGGTGGGTTTCCTGCAAACCAATCCCAACACTGCGCTGGTGACGCTGCAACTCGGCAGCAACGACGTGGCTCTGTTGGAAGAACAATGCAACAATAACCCGCAGTGCATCGCGAGCGGCCTCCCACAGGTGTTGGCGACGGCGACGGCCAACATGGCCACCATCCTCGCGGGCCTGCGCGCCACGGGGTACGCAGGCACGCTTGTGATCGCAAATTATTATTCGCCGGACTACTCGAACCAGACTACGACCGAAATTACTGCTGCCTTGAACCAGGCGATTACTGCACCAGCGCCCGCTTACGGTGCAGTGGTGGCCGACGTGTTTTCGGCATTCCAGGCGGCGGTGTCGAACCAGTTCGCGCAAGGTAAAACTTGCGTCGCAGGTTTGCTCAACGCCCAACCAGGGTCGAGTACCGTGCTGACGTGCGACGACCATCCCAGCCAGTCAGGCCACAAGTTGATTGCGCAGACGATTGCAGGCGTGGACCAATCTCCTCGCCGTAAGGACGGCAAGTAAGGGAAGCGGCGCTGGGGGATTGGCCGCTGAAGGGCTAGCTGCTCCCACTCATTCGAAAACCGCGAATGAGTGGGGCACCAGGCAATGTATACTGCGAGAACTTAGGATGCCCAAATATAGGTTTGCTAATCGGTTCTACTAGCGGGGAAACATGCTACCTGTAGACATGACGCCTGAAGAGATGCGAAGAATAATGCTCGCTGAGTATACGGCTCTGCGAGGCGAGATTACAGCATTTCTCGCGCTCCAAGGTCAATTCATGAACTACAGCATAGTTCTAAGCGGAATTATTGCCGGATTGGCACTCAAGAGTGAATTCAGAGACACGCTCCAGGCGCCGCCAGCGCTGGCTTTCTTGCCCATACCCTTTCTGATTCTCGGCATTTTGTACACAGACGTCAGGGCTCGTGTTTTGCGGGCTGCGGAATACATCGAAACCGAACTGCGGCCTAATCTGCCCTTTCTAGGGTGGGAATCATTCATTAGAAAGCCGCATAAGCTCACAAAATTTTGGTCAGGCGCGGAACACCTTCGGTCGCTTATATTTTTGTTGCCAGTTTCTATCTTCGTCTTCTTGCTAATAGCGAACTGGCACAACCCTGGCAACCCCACCAAACCCTCCCGTGAACTCTTGCGCTGGATCTTCGTGGGGCTTGACGGCGTCCTGCTTGTCACAGGGGTTTGGAGTTGGGCGAGACTTGAGAGTTATGCTAAAACACTTCAATAGTGGACCCATCAGCGGCCACCCTGCCCGGTTCTTTCCACCTCTAACCGGCTCGAATTACGGCAAGCAACTGAAGCTCCTGCGTGAGAAGTTGCAGGAGCAGGGGACCCTTTCCATTCGGCCCAATAGGAACGGCGTCTATGCGGCGAGCTCCAGCCAGACCGGCGCGTCTCCGACCGGCTATCAAGACGCCTGGTTGCGTGATAATGCGTGGATTGCCTTCTCGCGGTGGCAGTGCGGGGATGCGGAGTCGGCGCTCAAGACCCTGGAGGGCTTAACGACCTTCCTGCAAAGCCAAGCCCACAAGATGGTTGCCATCATCGATGAGCCAGAGTTGAGTCGCGATGTGCAAAAGAGACCCCATGTTCGCTTTAACTCCGAGACCCTGGCAGAACTGGACAAACCCTGGTCTCATGCGCAGAACGATGCACTCGCCTACGTGGCCTGGCTCAGATTTGCGTTAGCTGTCGACAATCCGGAGTTCGAGTTGAGCGCGGACGAGCGTGATTTGTACAACCTGTTTCCTGCCTATTTCCGGGCAATCAAGTATTGGGAGGACGAGGACAGTGGAGCTTGGGAAGAGAGCCGCAAGGTCAACTGCTCTAGCGTTGGAGCCGTCGTTGCCGCTCTTCTCAAGTTTGAAACCCTGGAGGCCCACCGAAAACGGCGCCCCCGCGTAGAGGCGGCGGGTTTACAGGCGCTCATAGACCGTGGCCTGCAGACCCTTCGGAAACAACTCCCGTTCGAAGCGCCTCCTGTCCGAATGGCAGATGCGGCTTTGTTATTTCTCATATACCCGCTAAAGGTCGTCAGTCCTTCAGGGCCCATCAACGACCAACAAACGCAGAACTGGATCCTCTCCCTGGTGGGCGCGAGACTGGTCGGTTCGTTTGGCATAAGACGATACATTGGTGATTCCTATTACTGCCAGGACTACGACAAGTGGTTGCCCGCCGAGATGCGCGCCGGTGATTTCAGCAGCAGGATAGAGCTCCGCGATGAGTTGTTGCAGCCGGGCTGCGAGGCGCAATGGTGTCTGTTCGATCCGCTTTTGTCGGTCATCTACGGAGAGGGAGGTCGGTTGCCGGAGCAGATCGAATTTCTAAACCGCGCGATAGCACAGATCACGAGTAGCGGGGCCTGTCCAGAGCTCTATTACCTAAGAAACGGACAATTCGCTGCCAACGAACACACTCCTCTTGCCTGGACGCAGGCCAACCTTGCCATTGCGATTCATGCGCTCGAGTGCTCAAAGCGCGGCTCCCCCGGCGTGAGCTCGCGCGCCAGGAACAAGCAATAATGTTGTGAGAAGCCGCGCACGATCTGCGGAAGATGCCGCCAGATTGTCCCAAGAAGAAGCTACCCTTTTGCGTCGGCAGGTGTCCCATACGAGCCAGTTTTGCTTGTGGGACAGTCGCTATCCCAGGGCCAGGCTTCTTACCTTCTTCCCCCGCCGCAGTTTAGCGGCTTTCACGGTGTTGCTCATCAGCATGGCGATGGTCAGCGGCCCCACGCCGCCGGGGACGGGCGTCATCGCTCCGGAGACTTCGGCGACTTTGGGATGAACGTCGCCCATCAGAGTTGAGCCTTTGGCGGCGAAGTCGCGCTCACGCTTCTCGTTTCCGGCGAAGAACTCTTTGAACTCCTCAGGATCGGTGACGGTGTTCATGCCGACATCGATGACGGTCGCGCCCGGCTTCACAAAGTCTGGCGTAATCATGCCGGCCTTGCCGATAGCTGCGACGAGGATGTCGGCGCGCCGGCAGACGCCGGGCAGATCGCGCGTCTTGGAATGGCAGATGGTCACGGTCGCGTTGCCGTTGAGCAGCAGCATCGCCACAGGCTTGCCGACGATATCGCTGCGTCCGACGACTACTGCCTCTGCGCCTGCGATGGGAATGTTGCTGCGCTTCAGAATTTCGATGATGCCTGCGGGCGTGCATGGCACCAAGCCCGGTCGCTGCGTCGAGAGATAGCCGACGTTCATGGGATGAAAGCCGTCGACATCTTTCTGGGGCGAGACGGCCAGCAGGACTTTCTTGGAGTCGACCTGCGGCGGCAGCGGAAGCTGCACCAGGATGCCGTCGATCTCGTCGCGGCGGTTGAGTTCGCCGACCAGCGCCAGCAGCTCGTCCGTGGTGACGCTGTCAGGCGGGGTGTGCTTCTCACTGTAGATGCCGAGCTGCTCGCAGCTCTTCACCTTGTTGCGAACGTAAATCTCCGATGCCGGATTGTGCCCGGCGAGGACGACGGCCAGTCCGGGACGAAGCCCGATGGCGGTGAGTTCTTTTACCTCTTCGCCGACTTCCGTCTTGATTTCCGCTGCGACTTTTGTACCGTCGAGAATGATGGCCTGCATAATGGGTCCCTTCGCTGTGGGGATGAATGTCTACAACCCATCTGGCTCCATTGAAAACCCTATGTGCCGCCCGCGAGGGGCTCAATTTCATTAACAGGGCAACCCAGCGCTGAAGCGCTGGGCTATGATGTGCCCGTCCCGCAAGCGGGACTCGGTTCTCGCCATTCGAAACTGATTCGTGCACACGCGCGCAGACGCGAGGATGTCGACAGAGCCAGATCAGTTCTAGTTTATCGCGACGGCGAAGACTGCATCTCGCCCTTCGCGGCTCGTCCTTCGCGCTCGCCACTATCACGCGGAGGTATGTCTGTTGTCACTGACAAATCCCGCGCCAACATGGCTCCGCCAGCCCCACAATCGTATATACTTCCTGCACTGAGAAGTAGCCGCAGGCGCGCGCCCGGGTTTATTTGGTGGGGTTTCAGTATCGTCAAATCCCGGGCCGTTCCGACATCGCAACATGGATGATTCCAGACCACCATCCGACAAGAATTCTGCTCCTGGAAAGCCCGCATCTCCCGGTGTAGGGGCTCCGTTTGCCGGGGAGAGTTCGTCCAGCAATGTCCCGGTTCCTCCGGCGGACAAAGCCAAGCTGGTGGATGCTGCGTCATCGGCAAGAGATCCCGACGCGACTGTCTTTGATATGGGCATGGATGTGGATGCTGGACCGCAGGTTGGGTCCGGCGCCACGCTGGTGGACACCGGAGCTACGATGGTGCCCGCACCGTCACTTCGCCAGTCACAGGCGCCGCCCTCCTACCGCAGTTCCGCCGGGTACGGCAGCGCAGCCGTATTTCAGATCGGCGACATGCTGGGCGGGCGATACGAAATCCTACAATTGCTGGGCGAGGGCGGCATGGGCGCCGTCTACAAGGCCACCGACCACGAGCTTAATCGCTACGTCGCGTTGAAAGTCATCCGCCCGGAGTTGGCGTCGAACCCGGGGATTCTGGCCCGTTTCAAGCAGGAGTTGCTGCTGGCCCACCAGGTCACGCACCGCAATGTGATCCGCATTTACGACCTCGGTGAGGCCGAGGGCGTGAAGTTCATCACCATGGAGTTCATCGAGGGCAAAGATTTACGGACCCTCATTCGCGAGAAACAGAAATTCGCTCCCGAGGAAGCAGTGGATGTCATCCAGCAGGTTTGCCTGGCGCTGGATGCCGCGCACAGCGTTGGAGTGATTCACCGCGATCTGAAACCACAAAACATCATGGAGGACAGCACCGGGCGAATCCTGGTGATGGATTTCGGTTTGGCCCGAACGCTGGAAGGCGACGGTATGACCCAGAGCGGTGCGATGGTCGGCACCATGGAGTACATGTCGCCGGAGCAGGCCCTGACCCAGGAACTCGATCAACGTTCGGACATTTTTGCGCTCGGATTGATCTTGTATGAAATGCTGACCGGCAAAATGCCATTTGCAGCGTCAAGCGCGGTAGCCAGCCTCATCAAGCGAACGCAGGAGCGCGCGATTCCGGTGGCGGATGTTGACGCTCAGATTCCGGGAGCGTTGAGCGGGATCGTGAGCAAGTGCCTGGAACGTGACTTGAACGAGAGGTACCAGAATGTATCGGAGATTCTTGCCGACCTGAACACGTGGAGAGACAAGCGGGCCGCCAACACCATCGCGTTTGACGCGCGGATCGAGCCATGGGGACGGACGGTTCCGTGGCCGCTGATCACCGGCATCGTGACCGTACTGTTATTAGCATTATGCGGATACGTTTTTCGCGCGCGGCTTTTCGGCCCATCGCCCAGCACCCGAAAGGCTCATGCCGGGCCGGTAATGTCGCTGGCGATTGTGCCCTTCCGCAATGCATCAGGGGATCCCAGTCTGGACTGGCTGAGCGCCAGCCTGGCGGAGATGCTGAGCACAGACGTCGGGCAGTCGGCGAGCCTGCGCACGGTCTCGGCGGATCGTCTGCACCAGCTCCTCAAGGACCTTCACATCGAAACTGACAGCCCGCTGGACGCACAAAACATCAAGCAACTGGCGGAGTTCAGTAACGCGCAGACCATCGTATGGGGGCAGTACGTCCGCACTGGCGGCCAGATCCGCGTCGAAGCCACGGTGCAGAACCTGAAGCAGGGAACTTCGCCGGTGACCGTCAGGGTGGAAGCCCCGTCGGAGAAGGAGCTGCTGGCCGCAACCGACCAGTTGGCGCAGAAGATCCGCGAGCAGCTTGTACTCTCGCCGGAGATCGTGAAAGAGCTGACGCAGAATGCATTCCGGCCGACATCGAAGTCGGTTGACGCCCTGCGCGCCTACAACGAGGGCATGGGTTCAATGCGTCAAGGGAACAACCTGGATGCGCAGAAGAAATTTGAAGCGGCGACGCAGGCCGACCCTGATTTTGCGCTGGCGTTCTCGCGGCTGGGGCAGACCTATTCCAATCTTGGCTACGATAATGAGGCGGAGCGTTACTCGCAGCGCGCCGTCGAACTGAGCCAGCAACTGCCGTCCGCCGAACGCTACCTTATCGAAGCCAACGATGCGCGCCTCAGCGGACACACCGACAAGGCGATCGAGCTGTACGGCAATCTGGTGAAGGCTGCGCCGGGTGACGCCGATCTGCAGTTCACGCTCGCCAGTCTGTACGAATCGAATAACGATTTTGACCAAGCTTCGCAGCATTATGCGAAGGTGCTGGAGCAGGACCCGAAGTCGGTTGCGGCCCTGCTGGCCACTGGCCGCGTGCTGATCAAGAGCGGCAAACCGCAGGACAGCCTCGACTCGCTGAACCAGGCGTACAGCCTGGCCGTGCGCCTGGACAATCAGGAACAGAAGGCGGCCATCCTGCAGGCGATCGGGGTGGCCTACCGCTTGATGGACAAGCCGCAGGATGCGTTGAAGAACTACCAGGACTCGATTGCCATCAAGCGTGAGATCGGCGATAAGCGAGGCATTGCGGTCAGCCTGAACGAGAGCGCTCAGGTGCAGGCGACGATGGGGCAGTTCGCCACCGCGGAAGCCAGTTACAAAGAGGCGTTGCAAATCCGGCGGGACATTGGCGACAAGCGCGGCGTAGGCGACACCCTGATGGATCTCGGGGCACTTTACGGCAGCCGGGGAAAACAGGACCAGGCGCTTGCGCTCTACAAGGAAGCGCTCCAGATCGAGCGCGAACGGGGCGATGAGTTGGGCCAGGCAACCTGCCTGAACAACATCGGCGACGCGTACTTTGGCGAGGGACAATACGACGATGCGCTGACCTACTTTCAGCAGGCGCTGCAGTTGCGCGAGAAGCTGAAGACGCCGGACTCGATCGCGGAGTCGGTGCGCAACGTTGCCGTCGTCAACACCAAGCTGGGCCAGTACAGTGAGGCGCTCGCCCAGTATCTGAAGGCGCTCGACCTGCACCGCAGTATCGATGACACTCGGGGCACTGCGATGGATTCCTACGATATGGGGACGGTGTTCCAGTATCAGGGCCGCTACGGCGCAGCGTTGAAGGCGCGGGAGGACGCGCTGAAATCGTTCCGCAACTTGAAGGACCGCGGCTTCTGGATGGTGGAGAGCCTGAGCGGCTACGGCCACTCGCTGGCACAAGTGGGACGCGAAGACGATGCCAAGCGCGCTCTGGATGAAGCGGCAACTCTGGCGCATGAAATCAATAATGACAGTTCCATCGCACAGGTCCAGCTGTTTTACGGGGACGTGGCTAAGTATCGCGTAGACGCGAAGGCTGGGCGCGCTTTTTACGAGCAGGCCTTGCAGACCGCCAACAAGGCCAAGGATCCGGAGAAAGCATTGCGTGCCAAGATCGCGCTGGCCCAGGATGACATTTCGCAGGGACGATCGGCTGCGGCGGCATCGTCGCTTAAGACCCTCGCCGAGCAGGCGGATCGGCTGGGCTTGAAATACGAAGCGGTGCAGGCGTCGGTGGATCTGGGCGAAGCGCTCGCCCGTAACAAGGCGTATCCCCGAGCGAGGCAGGAACTGGAGCGCGCGTTAACCAACAGCCAGAAGCTGGGATTGCAGTGGCTTGAGGCGCGCAGTAACTATCTGCTGGGGATTGTGCTGCGGCAGAGCGGTGACTCGAAACAGGCTGCCGACTACTATCGCGCCGCGATCAGCAAGTGGGATGAGGAACAGAAGGAAGCCGGCAATCCCGCATTTCTTTCTCGCGCCGATCTTGCGCAGATGTATAACGATGCGCAGCATGCGCTGCAAGAGTTGAAGTAGTCCGCTGCCCAGCCTTCCAGCGCGACCGATTTCCCCACATCACAGACAATACATCCGCCGCATGAGGTAACTCAAGCAGTGGATGTCTTACTGCAACTGCGACTCTTCTGCCCAAGCCATCAGAACGAGGCGCATTGGCCTAGCTTGCGAGACGCCGTGTTTCCGCCTCCGGTAATCGAGCTATTGCCGCTGCATTGCAGGTTATGGGTGATGGTGTTGGTGAAGACCTGTGTAGCACCGCGGTTGTTCTGGTCGAGCAGATTGCCGCCGACGGTGTTGGAATCAATCGTGGTGGCGCCATTGTTGTTCAGCACCTGAAGATTCCCGCCTACGGTATTTCCGGCGCATCCCGTAGCCGAGCCAATCTGCGCCGCGGCCCCACTATCCTGTAGCAGCAAGCTCTGCCTGACACTGGAGCCACAGACCTGATTGGCGCCCGAGCTACTGCCAGGACCGAGAATCAGCAAATTGCCCGCGATGCTGGCCGCCGGGCCGATGGAATATGTGCCGTCGCCGATGACCTCCAGACCGTTGCCCACGGTGCTGTTACTGATCCATAGGCCGCCACCATAAGAAAACAGGTTGCCATTGACGAAACTGGAACCCTCCAGCACTACCGTGCCGCCGAATTGCAGCAGGTTTCCGGTAACGCCCCCATTGGAGAAACTACAGAACTGGCCGTCGAAGACCAACAGGGTGCCGCGGTAGGTGCCAGTGTAAACACCGTTGCAGTTGTAGCCATTCAGCCCCGACGCAGGGACGGCACAATTCTGCGCCGCCACAAAGTAGGAGAAGCCCTTGGAGGTGCCTGTACTGGTGGGATCGAAACGGGTTTGTGAGAAGCCCGTCTCGATGTTGATCCATGTGCTGGATGCGGGGGGATTATAAACCTCCGTCTTTAGAAGACAGGGATTGGTGATGTTCTGATTGGTGTTGTAGCTTTCGAACAAGTCGTAAGGCAGGTTGGTGCAATCGCTGCCGGTTTGCTCCGAGCAGGACACCTGGAAGACGACACACTCTCCGCCCGTGCCGTCGTAAACAATGCAACTCGCATTAGGGGCAAAGCTCGACAGAACCGGGTTGACGACTGCCGGGCTACTGGGTATCGCGGTGACGCTGACCTGGTCGCCGGCCTGCGCATTGGAATACCCATACTTGTGGTTGTAGCTGCCAAAAATATAGTTGGTGTAATTCTGCCCCGGCCCCGGCGTCAAGTATTGCGTTATCGTCGTTTGTGAAGATCCTCCCGGAGTGAAGGTCCAGCTCAGAATGTCGCCGTTCTCCGTGGAGTTTCCGGTACCGCCTGTAAAACCGACATAGGCCGTCTGGGTGTTCCCGTTGCCGGGATTTAAGTTCAACAAGGTTGCAATCTGCAGCGGGACGGTAAGGACGGGCGTGCCGTTGTTATCGACAAAAATGCTTAGAGTACCGGGGTCATACTGGAGGATGACGGTGTGGACGTTGCCGTCAGACAAGTTCACACCGAGCGTGGAAGTGATGCCTAGAGTTGAAGATTGCCCTGAAGGGCACAGTAGATTGTGCTCCGGGGTGTTGTTGCCGGTGCCGCAGCTCTGCACTGCGACGTGGTTGGCGTTTGGGTCCCAGGTGTTTTGGTATGTATCGAACTCGATGGCGAGACTGTTGTCGATGGGAAGGTTCTGTTCGCCGGGTACGGAACCGTAGCCGATATCGCCGCCCGGACCACCCAGGGCAGACAATTGTCCATTGCCGCCGAAATTAGCGGCGTTCTGGATCACGAAGGCAATTCCGTCAGCCGGGCCAGGGCCGATGCTGTGCGTGATCTGGAAGGTGAATACGCTGGTAAAGCCGTTCGCGATGGATTGTTGGGTCATCCACCAGGCTGATCCGGCTTGCTGTACCTGCCCGTCTTGCGTGAGTCGCAAGACCTGTTGGTTGTTGCCATTGGTAGCAACAATGGCGCTTCCGTTCAGCTGCATCGATGCGAAGTTGAGAGACGAGATTTGGGCGACCGCCGGGATGCAACAAAGGGCAAAGACCAGGGCCAACACGCACACGGTAAATATTCTGGGAGACAACATTGCACTCAACTCCTCTTAAGGCTGAAATTTCTGGGACTCGTATCGCGCAGCTGCCGGCTGCGGTTGATGGGGCTTCCGCCCACGCCTAGAAACCGCTGGACTACCACACTTGCTTTGCCGCCCCCACGGCGGCGATTCGCAACTCATCCACACCGGGATCGCGCACTTAGGAGCCTTAGTGTAGCTGGGGAATCGCTTATTGAAAAGAGGGAATCTGGCGTTGGACTTTGGGGCCACGAGAACGGTTGACCAGGTCGTCATTTTCGTCAACGTTCATGACTTGGTGGGGCGACCGGCTCTCCACCGTGAACGGACCGGCGACTCGGACCTTCTTGTCGTCGACATACGGCTTGTCGTAGAGATATTCCGAATCTGCGTGAGCCGCTATTGAGGCATCGATCTGGTTTTGTCGGGCTAGTCGCTGGTTCCACCATTCGGCGTGCAGGTCCTTCGCTTTTTTCAGACCAGGTCTCCGACGGCCCACGAGGTATCTCCCATTCTTCCCTTCCTGCTGCCTAACGGTTGAAGGGTTGATTCTGGATCCAATGGAAGCTTCCGTTGACAAGCAGGAACTTCTTGCGGTCAAAGAGTTGCAGCTGCGTGTGAACTCATTATCCTTGGGGAAAGATGGGGGCAAGTCAACATCACAATCCGAATGGCGGGTTGTGGAATCTAATCACCATGCGTGCGCGAAAACGCTTAGTTATTTTCATTGCAATTGTACAGTCTGTTCTTTTCTTGACGCATTTTCTCTTATACGAGACTTGGGCATTCTCGCCCGCAGGAAGCGACAGCCATGGAGCGCCGTGGATCAAGCTGCTTTTTGGCTTATTGTCGGTGAGTTTTGTTACGGTTTCGTTACTCGCCATCCGCTATACAAATGCTGCTGTGCGGACGTTTTACAAGGCAGCTGCGGTCTGGGTTGGCCTGCTGACTTTCCTCTTCCTGGCGGCGGTGGCCTCCTGGATTATTTTCGGGCTTGCGTGGCTGGCTGGGTTGGACATGAACTTCCATCGCTTAGTGGAATTGCTGTTCGGTGCAGCACTACTGGCCGGACTCTACGGAGTCTTTAACGCAAGCTGGACACGAATCACGCGGAAGACGGTGCGGCTCGCCAACTTGCCGGCAGCGTGGCGCGGGCGAAGAGCAGCGCTTATCAGCGATCTGCACCTGGGGCATGTGCGAAACGGCAGTTTTCTGCGGCGTATAGTGGCCAAAATATTGAGAGAGGAGCCGGACGCGATTTTTATTGCCGGAGATTTGTATGACGGCACGGCCATCGACGCGGGACGAGCAGCGGAACCACTAAACGAGCTGACGGCGCCGCACGGCGTGTATTTTGTCGCAGGAAATCACGAGCAATTTGGAGACGACAGCAAATATCTACATGCCATTGCGGCGGCGGGCGTGCGTGTGCTCAGCAATGAGAAGGTAGAAGTGGACGGTTTGCAGATTATTGGCGTGCCTTACCGGAACGCGACACAGGGCAGGCAGTTAGCTTCAGCACTGCACGGCATGCGCTTGGATCGCGACCGCGCGAGCATTCTGTTGACGCATGCACCCGACCATCCTGACGTCGCGGAGGCTGCGGGCGTTTCACTGCAGTTATCCGGGCATACTCATGTCGGCCAGTTCATACCTTGGAGCTGGATGGCGCGGCGGGTCTACCGCCAGTTTGTATACGGCTTAAGCCAGATCGGGAAGATGCAGGTTTTCACTTCGAGCGGAGCCGGAACGTGGGGACCGCCGCTGCGCCTGGGATCGAATCCCGAGATTGTAGTGCTTGAGTTTGAGTGAAGTTTACGAGGGCGCTCGAGGAGTATGCCGGGCTGCAGCCATCCCAATTGGTTAGTGCTGCCTTGAAGCTCATTCGAAGCGCAGAGTAGGCTACGTGCGCATCCAAAGGTCATAGTTGGCGATTGCTTCTTGTAGGCGACCACCCGGAAGGCGGCGAGCCCAGCCAATACAAGGGCGTTTAGCAGTACCGAGCGTGCGCGATGATCGGCTAAAAGTGGCCCGGTGACGCTAGAGACCAAGGCCACGTTCAGACGTCGTCTTCGACGTTTCCTGTTACGTGATTTGGGCTGCGGAGCTCCCGCCACCAAACACAATCAGATGAACTTGCTCAACCAGTTACGCGCTGGCCGTTGTAAGACCGCGCGGAGTAGCTCCGAGGTCACATTGCTTGGCTCGATCCTTCCGCCGCCGGAAAAAGGCAACGCCGTCAAGATTCTGGTGGAGGGGCAGAACGGCGAAACCTCTCCGGAGGAGCTGGGAAGATTCAAACTTAATGTAAATGGGAAAGCCGGTGACAGGGTTCGCCTGCAAATCTATGTAAATGGAAAAATGGCTTACGACGATTTTCAAGTGCTTCCCGGTCCGATTGCAGTAAGTCTATTCAAAGCCAACTAACGAAATTGTCCCGGCGCGGAAGCGGTCGAAACCCTCCGTGCGGCCTTTGCACGGTTGCGGAACGGTGTCGGTCCCAAGTCAGCCCCGGGAGCGGATTCAGTGGAGATGTTAACCGAGTGCTCTCAACCGGGGGCGGTTGGAACTTCTAAAGTGACTGTCCTATCGCTTAACTTATTCATTACAAAAACAGTTATGGCGGAGAGACAGGGATTCGAACCCTGGGTACCCTTTCGAGTACACACGCTTTCCAAGCGTGCGCCTTCAGCCACTCGGCCATCTCTCCGCTCAGCACTGATTGTATGGCGCGAGTCGTGGAACCGCAACCTTGGCCGGTCAGGAGCGGACTCGTCGTGCTTAGGGCGCGAAGTAGCCCGAGATATCCAGGATGAGATAAGTGGTGTTCGAAGCGAATGCGTCAACCGAACCGTTCACGTTCGGAACGATCGCCATATTCGAAGTAATTGCACCATCCACAGCATTCAGAGTTGAGACCAGAGGCTGCTGTTCACTGTCCGGCCACAATGTTAGATATCCGAGCGGACTCCTAGGTGCCACGGTCGCGTTAAGAACGAAAGCTTGAGCCAGCGTTGGCGCACTGCAGCCTGTGGTTACCACGCCGAAGGGATAGGCGCCGCTAAAGGCGCCCGGGTACTGTCCGCGCGTGTCGACTATACGACACGGCGGCGGAGCATAGAGAGAAAGGCCGTTTGTCCCCGGAGGAGCGAAATACCCATTGATATCGATGATAAGTTCGGTGTTATCGGTTGCGTAGGCATTGATATCGCCGTTAGCCCCGGCCGGAATGATCGCTGCGTTCGCGATGATGGTACCGGTTCCGTCGTTCAGAGTCGAAACTGTGGGCTGCGGCTGTCCTGTTGGCCACACGGTCAGATAGTTAAGCGTTTGCTGTGGTACGACGGTGAAGTTCAGAGAATATGCCTTAGCAGTATTCGGTATATTACACTCCGTGGCGTCCAGGACCGGAAAATCGCGGCCCTGTCCAGCTTGCAGGAATGGCCCTCCCAGAGGCCCGTTCGGGTTGCGCGTATCGGCTACACGACAAGGCGTCAGAGGGTAAAAGGCCAGCGCGTTAGGGTCCGGTAAGGCGACAAAGTATCCGCTAATGTCGAGCACAACATCAGTAGTGTCGCTGGCATACACACTGACCGCTCCATTGCTACCAGCGGCCATGATTGCAGCATTGGCTTTCACACGCCCGTCCGGCGAGTTCATTGTAGAAATCACCGGCTGCGGCTGCCCGCTGGGCCAGATGGTGAGATAGCCCAATGGGCCATGCGGGACTACAGTCACATTCAACGCATATGCCGTAGCGGCTGAAGGAATCTCGCATCCACCCTGGGATATTGGGAAATCGCGGTAGTTCCCACCCTGAATCGGTGGCCCGCCAAAGGTTCCGTCGGGGTTGCGTGTATCTACCACTCGGCAAGGATTGACTGGAATAAATTGCCAGGCTGCCGGAGGAGTGCCATCCACAACCGAAACGCTTCCGGGAACATCAAGTCCACAGTATGAAAGAGAGGCACACTGGTTTTCTGTATAGATCCTGTTGTTTGTGGCATTGACGACCAGGTCAATCGGCATGGGCCCGACAGTCACATTCACCATCGAAAGATTTGAGCCATCAAATACGGTTAAGAAACCATTCACGTCGTCGGGGTTGACCTCGCTGGATATGTAAATTTTGTTGGTCGTGCCGTTGATCCCGAGACCAGTTGGATAATTAGGCAATGGATAGAAATATGTTGCGAGGGTTCCTCCGTCTATTGCTGCGAGCTGACCGTACCCATAAATCTGATCCGCGCAAACTACATAGATCTGGTTGGTTATCTGGTTAACTGCCAGCCTAACAGGAGTACTCTGGAGAAGGACCGTGGATGTGGACAGGGTCGCCCCGTCAATCACTGTCACAGACGCCTCACCATTTGCAACATAAATCTTATTGGTGGTGTTGTTGACTGCCACAATACCCGGGAATTTCCCTACCGTTACATAAGTATTCGAGAGCGTAACCGGATCAATCACCATTACGTTGCCATCACCAAAGCAACTCTGATCGGTGCACGGATTCACAACAAAGACTTTGTTAGTAACTGTATTGACAGCCACAGCTGGGGGCGTGTAATAGTAGCCCAGTCCAGTTCCTATCGTCGTCTGCGCTAGAGTAGCCCCATCGATGATCGTGAGAGTCTGAATGAAACAATCGTCGTAGCCGCAGGCATTGAC
>Ga0181532_10003161_pt1 | contig 14956 bp, 11 predicted proteins | sample PEATcosm2014_Bin_33_FD_119768 | JGI IMG/M metagenome (GOLD analysis project Ga0181532, IMG submission 119768) | Peatland microbial communities from MTU Mesocosm Facility, Houghton, MI, USA - PEATcosm2014_Bin11_30_metaG | ecosystem: Environmental > Terrestrial > Soil > Wetlands > Peat | place...
AGTTGGCGGAGGGGTGTGGGAGGCGATGGGTTGTTCATGGCCCTTATCTTACGGCAATACATGCCGTAAGACAATCAAGAAATCAAACGCTCTTACGAAATCCCATTCTGGTGGCGTGCGCCCATGGTCGCACCATCGTTTGCATTCAGGCAGGAAATGTGAATACGGGAGGTTTTGATCCCGCCGCGGAAATCTGATCTTACGCTCGGCACTCGAGAGCCTGGGTCCACGTCGACGGTGCCTTCGGAATGTGGGCTGCGGCCGCCCCGCAGCGAGCGCACCTATTTCGCCCCTTTGTCGATGCTGATTCCTGGGCTACAGACTGCCACAAATGGCTGAATGTTCCATATGATTGCGGGCTTGCTTTTGTGCGCGACGCCGCAGATTTGCGGAATGGGATGGCGCTGAGCGCGGGATACCTGCAGGCGAGCGATGCGCGGCAACCCGCCCATTACACACCCGATGCTTCGCGACGTGCGCGCGGTATCGAGGTCTGGGCAGCTTTGAAATCTCTGGGACTCTCAGGATTGGCTGAAATGGTCGAGCGTCATTGCCGGCTGGCGGAGCGTTTTGCCAAAGGCTTGGTTCAAGCTGATTACGAAGTACTCAATGACGTGGTCTTGAATCAGGTGCTTGTTTCCTTCGGGGACGGTGAACTGAACAGAGAAATAATCGCCGCGATTCAGAAAGACGGAACTTGCTGGTGCGGCGGAACAGAATGGCAAGGCAAACCAGCAATGCGCATTAGCATTTCGTGCTGGGCGACCAGAGAGGAGGACATCGACCGCAGTCTCGCGGCAATAATAAAGATCGCAAAGATGTGGCACTCCAAATCGCGGTAGCACAGAGCGATATCCATCCGCGTACTTCATTGTGTCCGGACTGTCAGCAATGCGGCATAGGCGGGATTAGTCCTCAGAAGCCGGCTTCCAGCAAGCTTTGCTAGCGATTGCCGGCTGGATCACCGGCCATCCGAGAGTTCTCGCCGGGTGGGCGGAATGGGTTCCACCCCAGCTAGAATCCAACACTTATAGCAAGATAGATCAATGGCCAGCGTAAGAATGGACGAGTGGCTCTGGGCCGCTAGATTCTTCAAGACGCGATCATTGGCCGCACGAGCCTGTGAACTCGGTAGGGTTCAATCCAGCGGGCAGCCTGCCAAAGCTGCACGCGAGGTCCGGATTGGAGACATGTTGCGGGTGACAAATGACGGCGGCGACTTTCATGTGGAAGTCCTGCTTCTCAGCCAGGTGCGCGGCCCGGCTTCGGTTGCGCAAACGCTCTACCGCGAGACCGAGGCGAGCCTGAACCTGCGCCTGAAGGTGGCAGCAGAGCGTAAGGCTATAAGGCAGTTCGAAGAGTTACCCGCAGGCAGACCATCAAAACGCGATCGCCGAAAGATCATCCAGTTCCGTGGGAGGGCCTGAGCGCTGGTGACCGGTCAAAGTTTCCCAGAAGGCCGAACCGATAGCTTTCGGGTTGCCCGTCATACGACCAAACATGGCGGGCGTGGGACTTTGCGCGGAGTGTAAGGGTCTGAATTCTCCGAGCAGGTGCTGCGGTTCGGCCAACTCGGCAGGACCTCGCCTGACGGCGTCGGGCCCGGCGTCGCGGCGGGAGTTCACCCAAGAAAAATACAGCCACGACCATCCCCACCTGGGCAACAAGCCAGCGCGGCCCGCTTGGCAACGGGCTCAGTAGGGCGGTTGTGGGAGGCGTCGAGCTAATCGTCATTGGAGCGATGACCGGACTTGTGCCCGTGATGTTGACGGAATTCGGGACGCTGAAGGTGGGCAGATGCTGCGTTCCGCCGGGATAGTACTCGAGCGTGCAAGAGAAATAAACTCCGCCTGTAAAACCATCTCCGGGGAGTTCCTGGAGCGGATCTCGACCACTGGCTCGAAGCGGAACGCGAACTGCTCTTGCGCACAGACACCGACGAAGGTCGACCGGCTAGAGAGGCTCATTATGGCTCGCACCCGCACGAGCTCGGATCGATCAGTCTGGGGGCTATAGGCCTAGACATCAGCTATTTTATTAGGCTATCTTGATGCCGTGGGATCCTCCCGGTGATTCTCCGTGGGCAGGTGCGTAGCCGCCAGCAAGTGAATCGGGCGCCAAGGATCAGTCATCTATGAGGTGTCGCCGAGTCAACATGGCTAAGAGGCAGCCGCGCGACGTCATGCTGCCTGGAGGAGAAGATGAATACGCTTTCGAAATACAAGCTCTGGATCGGCGGAGCGGCCAGCTTGCTCGTCATCGGCCTGATTGTTGGAGCGATATACCCGAGGCACGTAGCGGGAGCGCCACCCAGCGCGGCACCAGATGTTGAAGTCGTGCAGGTCGAGCAGAGGGACGTTCCTATTTTTGGCGAGTGGATCGGCACGCTCGATGGATTCACAAATGCCGACGTCCGGGCACAAGTTACGGGCTACCTGCTGCGGCAGGGCTACCAGGAAGGCGCATTCGTCAAGAAGGGACAGTTACTCTTCGAGATTGATCCGCGACCATTTCAGGCGGCGCTTGACCAGGCGGGAGGACAGTTAGCACAGGCCAGAGCGCAGCTGGCTACCGCTGAAGCTGTTCAAGTAAGGACTCAGCTTGACGTAGAGAAGTACACTCCGCTCGCCAAGCAACAGGCAGCCAGCCAGCAGGATCTCGACAATTCCGTTCAGAACAATTTGGCCGCCAAGGCCACAGTGGAAACTGCTCGGGCTCTGATCAAAACGGACGAGGCCGCCGTCGAAACGGCAAAGATTAACCTTGACTTTACCCGCCTCGTAGCGCCGATCGACGGCATTGCTGGGCAGGCTCAGCTTCAAGTGGGCGCCCTGGTCAATCTCGGCAGCGGGCCCGTAACCTCCGTGTCGACCGTCGACCCCATCAAAGTTTATTTCACCGTGGGCGAGCCCCAGTATCTCGCGTGGAGAAAACGCTTCCCGACAGAAACGACTCGCGCCGCAGCGGACAAGAATCTGCGACTCCAATTGATTTTGGCCGATGGTTCAACCTATGAGCATGAGGGCACTTTCTACTTTGCGGACCGCCAGGTAAACGAGAGTACCGGAGCAATTCGGATCGCGGGGCTGTTTCCCAATCCTGGAAGTATTCTGCGTCCCGGCGGATACGGCAAAGTTCGCGCGGTGATCCGAGTCCAGCGGGACGCGCTGCTCGTGCCGCAACGTGCCGTCTCCGAGCTGCAAGGTGGCTATCAGGTCGCGGCGGTGGATCGCGACAACAAAGTGAACATCCGCACGGTAAACGTCGGCGACCGTGTCGGTAGCCAATGGATTATTGCGGACGGACTTAAGCCCGGTGAACGAGTCGTCGCCGAGGGTATCCAGAAGGTGCGTCCTGGCGCGCCGGTGAACCCCAAGCCGTTTGCCGTGGAAACTATGGGGAGGTAGTCCCATGTCAAAGTTTTTTATCAACCGTCCCATCGTCGCCATGGTGATCTCCATCGTCCTCGTGCTGGTCGGAGGTCTCACCATTCTGAGTTTGCCGGTCGCTCAGTTTCCCAGCATCGCGCCGCCCGAGATTCAAGTGCTGGCCACCTACATTGGGGCGGACGCGCAAACCCTCGAACAGGCGGTTGCCACTCCCATCGAAGAGCAGATGAACGGGGTGGACAACATGAACTACATGTATTCGCTAAATGCCACCGGCAATTCGACCACCAGCCTGATCGTGGACTTCGATGCAAAAACCGATCCGAACACCGATTACATTCTCGCCCAAAGCCGTGAAACTCTGGCTGCTTCTCAGCTTCCCGTCGACGTCACCAATTACGGAGTCAACGTCCGGAAGTCGGTTACTGCTCCGCTCACATTAATTGCTGTGTACTCGCCGCATGGAACGTACGATGCCACCTTTCTGGCGAACTACGCGTACATCAATCTTGTGGATCCCATTCTGCGCTCGCCCGGTATCGGCAACGTTCAGGTATTCGGCGCCGGTCAATATGCGATGCGATTGTGGGTAAAACCCGACACGTTGGCCAAACTCGGCGTCACCGTCCCGGAAATCGTCAGCGCCGTTCAAGCGCAAAACACGGTGAACCCAGCCGGGAAGGCGGGCGGCGAACCGGCCCCGAAGGGCCAGGAATTCACCTATTCGGTGCTTGCGCAGGGCCGTCTCATCTCCCCGGAAGAATTTGGACAGATTGTCGTGCGTGAGACGCCCGACGGCGGGACCGTCCGGGTCCGCGATGTAGCTCGCATCGAGCTGGGAGCCCAGGACTATAGCGTCGCTGGACGGTTTAATGGAAAGCCGAGCGCCATCATTGCCACTTACCAACTGCCGGGCTCGAACGCGGTCGATGCCGCCGCCGCCGTTAACAAGCTGATGGCGAAGATGCGCGAGCGCTTTCCTCAGGATCTGGATTACGTCACTGCGCTGGATACGACGCGCTCGGTCACGGAAGGCATGAAGGAGATCGTCGTAACGCTTTTGATTGCCCTCGGGCTCGTGATCCTGGTGGTGTTCATCTTCTTGCAGAGCTGGCGCGCCACGCTGATTCCGCTGCTGGCTGTACCTGTCTCGCTGGTGGGCACGTTCGTACTATTCCCGTTGTTCGGTTTTTCCATCAACACGCTTTCTCTCTTCGGATTAGTGCTGGCGATCGGTCTGGTGGTGGACGACGCCATCGTGGTGGTCGAAGGTGTCGAACGCCACATTGAAGAGGGCATGACCCCAAAGGCCGCGGCGTTGCAAGCCATGGAGGAACTGTCTGGCCCCGTGGTCGGCATCGCTCTGGTTCTCTCCGCCGTCTTTGTGCCCACCGCCTTCATTCCCGGAATCACGGGCAAACTCTATCAGCAATTCGCGGTCACGATCGCGATTTCCGTTCTGCTTTCTGCGTTCAACGCACTCACCCTCAGCCCGGCGCTTGCGGCACTGCTGCTCAAGCCGCGGACCGAAAGCCACGGACTCCTGAGGAGATTCTTTGATTGGTTCAACCGCGTATTTGAGCGAGCCACGGAAGGCTATGTGCGGTGGAGCGCCGTCTTGGTCCAAAAGACCGTCGTCGTGGTCGTGATGCTGGCGGTCTTCGGAATAGCAGGTTTCTTTTTTGCCAACCGAATCCCGTCGAGCTTCCTTCCTGACGAAGATCAAGGTTACGCCTACGTGAATGTGCAGTTACCCAATGGGGCATCGCTCGAACGCACGACGGCCGTTACTGCTGACGTGGAAAAAATCCTGATCAATACTCCGGGGGTGGAACACGTTACCTGCTTTGTCGGTTTCAGTTTGCTCAGTTTTGTTCGCACCAGTTACAACTCGACCTTTTTTGTGACCTTGAAGCCTTGGGACGAGCGCAAGGCGAGGGCCGAGCAATTTCAATCGTTCAAGGCAAGTCTGAACCAGAAGTTGAGCAAGTTGCCCGCAGCAGTCGCTTTCGGTTTTTCCCCGCCCGCCATCCCCGGTGTTGGCACTGCGGGCGGATTTACCTTCATCCTCGAAGATCGTTCAGGAAGCGACATTCAGTTCCTCGCCAGGAACTTGGGCACTTTTCTTGACGCTGCCCGAAAGCGGCCGGAAATTGGCAGCCTTAGCACCACTTTCCTGGCCAGCGTTCCGCAACAATTCGTGGAAGTCAACCGCGACAAAGTTCTGAAACAAGGTGTGGCCCTCAATGATGTGTACCGTACGATTCAAGCCTTCATGGGCGGCTACTTCATCAACTACTTCAATCGCTTTGGACGCCAATGGCAAGTCTATATCGAAGCGGAGGGCGAAGAGCGCGCCAAGTCGGAAAACGTTGGGCAGTTCTATGTCCGGAATAACAAAGGAGAGAACGTCCCGCTTTCCACGCTCACCAACATCAAGTCGCGCCTCGGCCCGGAATTTACTTTGCGCTTCAATGAATATCGTTCGGCGCAGATCAACGGGAGCGCCGCACCTGGCTTCAGCGCGGACCAAGCCACGGCGGCCCTCGAAGACGTTTTCCGGCAAACGATGCCGCGCGAGATGGGCTTCGACTATTCGGGGATGTCGTTTCAGGAGCAGAAAGCACGTGAGGGAGTTCCTCCTGCTGTCATCTTCGGGCTGTCTCTACTCTTCGTCTTCTTGATTCTGTCGGCATTGTATGAAAGCTGGTCGCTGCCGTTCAGTGTGCTGCTGAGTACACCTGTGGCAATCTTCGGAGCTTTCGGAATCTTGTGGCTGCGCCGAGTGCTGCTCAGTCTCTTCCTGCCTCCTTACCTAGTCCAGATCGAGAGCGATGTCTACTCGCAAATCGGACTGGTCATGCTCATCGGCCTGGCCGCGAAGAATGCAATACTGATCGTCGAGTTCGCCAAGGACGAATACGAGAAAGGAAAGCCCTTGGCGGATGCTGCGCTCGAAGGAGCCAAGCTGCGTCTGCGGCCGATTTTGATGACCTCCTTCGCCTTCATTCTCGGTTGCGTCCCGCTATGGACGGCGACCGGCGCCGGTTCGGTCGCCCGCCAAATCATGGGCACTACGGTGATCGGCGGGATGATGGCCGCCAGCCTGATCGGAATCTTCTTCGTACCCGCAATCTTCTACCTGGTGGAGAAATGGTCAGGTGCCGGCCAGGAGCGCGTCCCTACCGCACTGCCAGGAACGGCCGCGCCGGCGGAGGGAGACTAAAATGGTCCACTGCCGCATGGACAAGAGGGACCAGCAACGGAGATGGTCATGAAAAGGATGGTGCCATTATTGTTGATGTCCGCGATCCTGGCCTCGATCGTAATGGCCGGGTGCATGGTCGGCCCGAATTATCACCGGCCCGTCGTTCAGACTCCAGGCGTCTACCGTGATCTGAACGACGCTCCGCAGGCCCAGCCTCAATCCGCATCCTTCGCAGACCTTCCCTGGTGGCAAGTCTTCCAGGACCCACAGCTGCAAGAACTCATCCGCACCGCCCTGAAGGAGAACTACGACCTGCAACTGGCGACAGAGCGCATCAGCGCTGCACGCGCTCAGGTCGCTATCACGCGCTCCAATCTGTTCCCGCAGGTGCAAGGGAACGCTAATTTCGGCGGGGGAAAAGACCCAAGCACCCAATCTAAGTACAACATTCTCGGCCTGACTGCTGACGCAGCATTCCAGTTGGACCTCTTCGGTCGCCTGCGACGTGCGACTGAGGCGTCGCGCGCCCAACTCCTGGCTACCGAGGATGCAAGGCAAACGGTCACGTTGACCCTGGTGAGCGACGTCGCCAGTGACTATTTTCAGCTCCTCGATCTCGACCTCCAGCTCCGCATCACCCAAGACACGGTCAAGACACAGGAAGAATCTGTCAAGCTGACGCGGTTGCGGCTCGACCACGGCGTTGCCACCAAGCTGGATGTTCTTCAAGCCCAGCAGGTGCTGGATACCGCAAATGCGGCGATCCCGGACCTGGAGCGACAGATTGGCCAGGAGGAAGATGCGATCAGTATTCTGCTTGGCCATTATCCCGAGGGTGTGCGACGTGGGCGCCCGTTGGTGGAGCAGCCCCTTCCTCCGGAAGTGCCTCCGGGCATTCCGTCGACGCTGCTTGAACGCCGGCCCGACATCCGACAAGTCGAGCAAGACCTAATCGCCGCTAACGCTGAGATCGGCGTCGCCAGAGCTTCGTTCTTTCCGCAGATTTCCCTTACCGGCGGCGGAGGAGGCGCGTTCGGGCGCAGCACTCTTTTCACAGGCCGGATGAGTTCACAGACAGGAATTTGGTCCTACGGCGCCCAGGTCTCTCAACCCATTTTCACGGGTGGCGCCCTGCAGGGGAATCTAAGACTGGCTGAATCGCAACATCGGCAGGAACTGATTGCTTACCAGCAGGTAATCCAGTTGGCGTTCCGCGATGTCTCCGATGCTCTGATTGGTTATCAGAAACTCCATCAAGTTCGGGTCGCGCAGGAGACAACGGTCAAGGACCTGCAGGATACAGTCGACACGTCTCTCGTGCGCTATCGGGGAGGCATCACCACCTACCTTGAGGTTCTCGATGGGCAGCGATCGCTCTTTAACGCCGAGATTGTTCTCGCCCAGGCCCGAGGCAGTGAGTATCAAAGCCTGGTGCAACTTTACAAGGCTCTCGGCGGAGGCTGGCAGTGAGCGCTAACATTGACAGCGAAACTCCTGTCATTGAGCGCCTGAATCTTCCTGGTGGGCCCTTCATCCAAAGCGGCTTGCGTATGCGCTGGGTGTCCGTGCCGTCTACCAGAAGCGAGGAGTGCGATGGATGTTTGAGAGTATTCTTTGCGAAGTAACTGAATACGATCCCGACGTTCTTGAGCCGCTGATTGGGCTCGCGGTCGAAATTGCTCGCGAGGGTCGAGAGGGAAAGCGCGTTGGCACGCTGTTCACACTCGGGGATGAGACTGCCGTGCTCGCGAGATCCAGGCCTTTGATTTTGGATCCGTTGTTGGGGCATCCGGAGGCTTCGCGACATATCACCAATCTCAATCTCCGCGGAACCATCAAGGAATTGGCGCAGCTAGACGGTGGGTTCGTGGTAAGTCGCGAAGGAATTGTCCTTTCGGCGTGCCGCTACCTCGATGCCGTTGCCGCACAAGTGGAAGTGCCACTGGGACTCGGCAGCCGTCACATTGCCGCCGCCAACATGAGTGCTGTCACGAAAGCGGTGGGCATTGTGGTTTCCGAGAGTTCGGTGGTGCGACTTTTCTGTCATGGACAACTGGTTGCCGAAATTATTCCCGAGCTTTGGATGATGGATCACGCCGCCCACCTTCGCGGTACCGTCAAGAGGGAACAAGTCGGCGAATTGACAGTGCTGACACCAAATCTGCGCCAAACCACGACCGCGAAGTGAAGAATGACCAACCACTGATATACGGAGCTGAGCGCATCACATCTCTGCGGGAACCTCAAGACCGCAACGCTACACCTTCCTTCCGAAATAGTTGCCGATCTTGACTCAATCAGGGAAGGCCTGCGCACTGATAACGGCGGGACGTTCCATGCTCGGCCGGATCAGTAGCGACAAGTCGGCATAGCGCCACAATTCCAGGATCAGATGGGTAGGAAAATCTGCAGAAGTGGGCAGGCAACGAATGATGAGACATGGGCAGCCCTCTTTGTACATCAAGTCAGCAGCCCGAACACTGCCACGCCATTCGTCGTTCCCACGAAGACCTTGCCGTTCACGATCATCGGGGTGATGAACTTGTTGCCGGCGCCGAACTGATCGCGGCCGTTGCTGGCCTGGTTGCTGTTATAGACCTCGGTGAGGGTGCTGGCATTGTAGGCATGCAGCACCGCGGGGTTGGTATTCTCCACCGCCCAGACGATTCCGTTGCTCGTGCCATTCGCCGACACGCTGGGCGTTGTCCCCGGATAGCCGAAGCTGTTGCTGGTTTGTGCGGTTGCGCTGGTCGACAGTTTCGCGTTGGTTATGGTGAACGCCTGGATGGGGCTGCCCACCGATCCGTAGTAAACCGTGTTGTTGAAATACGCGGGAATCGCCCAAACCCCTCCCGGCAACGCTCCCGCGAGCTCCTGATAAATGCTGCTGTTATTGGAGCTGAACTTGCCCATGGAGTCGCGATTCACCACGTACAGGTTGCTGTCTTTGCCGGCGCCGACCGCCAGATGCAGGGTATGACCCGCGCCGTCACTGAGGTCAGGGAGCACAATCGTGCCACCGGAACCGAGGTCGGTGTCGCTGCCGTTCTCCGATGCCTCGTTGTCCATCTCGAAATAGTCGGCCACCGCCAGTTGATTGCCGGTGCCGCTGGTAGACAGCTTCATGAAGGCGTTGCCGTAGTCGCCGTCGCTGGGGAAACCCTGCGCGTTCACAGTGGTGTCAAAGTCTCCATTGGCATCGAGAAAATAAATGTTGCCCGAGCTGTCGGCAGCAAGCCCGGCTCCCGCCATCCAGATGGCGCCCTCGTTGCCGTTAGGCGTGATGTTGAGCACGCTGGTCTGCGCCAACGTGGTTTCGCTGTAACCCATGATCCAGCCCGTATAGGGCCGATCGTCACAGTGCGAAGCCCAGCCCGTATAAATGACGCCATTCAGCAACAGCAGCGCGGCGCGCTCCTTGTATTGTTTGGGATCGAAGACCACGCTGGTACCGTTTGTGTTGTCGCCGGTGCCAGGATAGGTCGCCTGGATATCGACCGGTCCGCTGAACAATTCCGTTCCCAGCGCGAGGTCGAGTGCGTGTAGCCGCTGGTGGTAGTTGCCCGATCCGTCTTTCGACATAGCGACCACATAAATCGCGCCGTTCGGACCCTGGGTGCGATCGATCACCGGCGTCGAGGTCACGCCGATTTCAGGAGTGACTTGCCCGCAGCCTCGATTGTCGGAAGTAGTTTCGCCGGTCTTCAAGGTTGTGATCTGCCAGATCGTCGTACCGGAATCGGCATCGAAAGCATAGACCGACCCGTGCTCGGTGGGAACGATCAACAGATTATGTGTGCCGTTACTCGGAACTGAAACGCTCGACGCATAGAGTGGCTCGGCGTCAACCAAGCCATCCACGGAATAGAAGCCAAGCTTGCCGAACTTCGCCGAATTCACGTTGCTGGTAGTGAGTGTGGTTTCCGTCAGGTTTTGGCCAGTGCGCGCAATGTCGTTGTGGTAGGTCAGGACATCGGTGGTCCCGGCTGCCACAGGGTTGACCGTCAGCGTAGCCGCATTGCTGGTTGCGTTTCCTAGCGAGTTGCTCACCACCACGCTAAATTGGGATCCATTGTCGGACGTTGTTGTCGCCGGTGTCGTATAGTTTGCCGACGTCGCACCGGTAATTGCGGTCGTGCCCCTCTGCCACTGGTAGGTCAAAGGTGTGGTTCCTGCAGCCGTCACCGAGAACGTTGCCGTCTGGCCGGCCGTAACCGTCCGGTTCGCGGGCTGGGTGGCAATGGCGGGCGCGGTTGCGCTACCCCCTTCCGTTCCACCACAACCGGCGAGAATCAAGCCAACCGTAAGAAAACACACTGTGTTTGTTAGGTGTTGTAGATTCATGCCCTACTCCCAGGGGAACCGGACCTGGCAATCATGGCAGCGATTACTCGCCTTGGATAGATGCCGGAAGGTTACGATAGTCGGAAGAATCCTGTTTTGGGAAAACTCCAGTGCTGGCCGCTCGGACAGGGCCTTGCGGCCTTGTCAATCCGCGGGGTCCGACTCTGCTGCTCTTGACATAGGTTCTGGACGGATTGTCAAACCGGAAATTATCCAGAAACGGGTTCGCCCCTAGCGCCACACCGCGTCGTCTGTCCCAGAAAGCGCCCTGTCCAGATACGTCGCCGCGCTGATCAGCGCCAGGTGAGTAAAGGCTTGAGGAAAGTTTCCAAGGTGCTGACCATTCGAACCAAGCTGCTCCGAATACAGCCCAAGATGATTGGCATAGCCCAGCATCTTCTCAAACAACAACTGAGCCTTTTCCAACTCCCCGGCCCGTGCCAAGCATTCGATGTACCAGAACGAGCAGGCAGTAAAACTCCCCTCGCCACCCGGCATCCCGTCCACATGTGTGCGTTCCGCCTCGTAACGATGAACCAATGTGTCTTCCACGAGCCGGCTCCCAATCGCTCTCATTGTCGCCTTCCACATCGGGTCCATCGGACTGATGAACCTCATCAGCGGCATCAGGAGCACCGAGGCGTCCAAATCTTTGGTCCCCTTCGATTGCACAAACGATTGCAGTTCGTCATTCCAGAAGTTGGTAAAGATGTCCTCGCGAATCGCATCGCGGGTGTTCTGCCACTCCTCTACCGGACCGGAAAGTGAACGCTTCTGCGCCAGCCGCAAGGCGCGGTCGAATGCTACCCAGCACATCAAACGTGAATGCAGAAATTCTCGGGCGCCGCCGCGGACTTCCCATATCCCTTCATCCGCCCGCTGCCAGTTCTTGCCTAGCCACGCCAGAATGCGCTGTACAGCCTGCCATCCTGCATACGAAATAGGGTCCCCATACTTGTTGGCCAGATAAACGCAGTCCATCATCTCCCCGTAAATATCCAATTGCAGCTGTTGATAAGCCGCGTTTCCAATTCGTACCGGCCGCGAATTCTCGTAACCTTTCAGGTGGTCAAGCGTGAGCTCATCCAACTTCTGCCTGCCATCGATGCCATACATTACCTGTAACGGCCCTCGTTCCGCGTCGTCGCCTAGCCGCCCTTTCAGCCAACCGATAAACGCCTCCGCTTCTTCCACAAAGCCAAGCCGGATCAGTGCATAGAGCGTAAAGGCCCCGTCGCGCAACCATGTAAAGCGATAATCCCAGTTGCGCACTCCGCCAATCTCCTCTGGTAAAGAAAACGTCGGCGCGGCAATCAGAGATCCCTGGTCACGGCTCGTCAGCAGTTTCAACATCAGTGCCGAACGGTTGACCATCTCCCGCCACCGTCCCTTGTATTTCGATTTCGCGGTCCATTTCTTCCAGAAACGCGCCGTGTCGTGGAATCGCGCTTCTACGCGCTCCATTTCCGATCGCTGTCCTGGGGGACGAACCCCGCCAAAGACGAATGTCACCGTTTCGCCGGATCGCAGAGTGAACTGCGATGCCGCATCCTGAGATTGTTGTTCCAGGGCAATCGAGGAATACAGTGCCATCGGGGGACAAGTCGAATTCGCGGGGGTAAAAATCGCGCACTTATCTTCTAGCCGGACGGCATGCCCACTCATCCCATAATTGAACCGGGGCTGGCACAGCATCTTGAATCGGACTTCGCCCTTGACCACTGCCACCGTCCGGATGATCTCATTCGGTTGTTCCCCTTTCCCCCCCAGAGGCATGTAGTCAGTCAGCTCCGCGAGGCCCTCCTCCGCCAGGAACCGCGTCAGTAAAATGTTGGTCTCCGGCAAATAGAGCTGGCGTACCCTCCGCTCATCGAACTGTGGCTGGATCTGAAAACAGCCGCCCCGCTCGTCATCGAGCAGAGATGCAAACACTGTAGGGGAATCAAAATTCGGATAGCAGAGAAAGTCGATTGAACCGTCCATGCCCACCAGCGCAATCGAGCACATGTTACCGATCACGCCGTAGTTTTCAATTGGCCGGAACGTCATGCGTAGAGATCTCGTCCACGATCACGTGGTCTGAGGTGCAAACATCGATAATTACCATCTCACTCTGCTTTAAGCCAGCGCGTAGAGATACTCGACGAAGGAGCGCACAGCCCCATCCATCCCCGCAACCTTTGCATTGGTGGAATCGATCAAATAGTACTCATCCGGAGCGTGTGCCCCTGTTCCGTGCCCCACTCCGAAATGTCCGGCGGGTAGATTGAGAGGTTCGGAAGTGAAGATGTATCCCGGCCAGGAGCCGGCGGATCGAGGCCACAGCACGGGATCCAGACCCAGCTTGCGGTAAGTCGCAGTTTGCGCCTGGATGAGCTTAGAATCGGGTGAGGTCTGTGTCGGATCGTAGCCACCACTCATATTGACCTCTATATCGCCGAAGCCGTGTTTGGCAAGATGCTCCTTCAGAAGCGCCAATGTACCAGCAGCCGTCATGTCAGGCACCAGTCGCATGTCAATCTTCGCCAGGGCGCGATGCGGCAGAACGGTCTTGCCACCGGGACCGGTGTACCCACCGACCAAGCCCTCGATGTTGATCGTCGGCTTGGATTCGAGCAGCACGAGCGAGTCAAGCCAGTTTGTGTCATGCACCCAATGTTCAACGCCTAGCTGCTTCTTGACCGTGGCTTCACTGCGGCGAGCGGCGGCATCCTGAATCATCTTCATTTGAGCGGGGGTAAGCGGCTTGACCTTGTCAAAAAAGCCCGCCACAGCAGGCGTGTGTCCATCGGACTCGATGAGCGTGTTGAGCGCTTGCACCAGGTGCCAGGTGGGGCTGTCCACCTGTGCCTCCAGGCTGGAGTGAACATCATGTTTGGGCCCTCGTCCCCATCGCTCTCCACTGGAAACCAGTTCGAGCTCAACTACCCCCTTGGCGCCGAGTGATATCTGTATACCTCCATCCTCGTCCTGGCCTGCTTCCGGGATGAACACACCCATGCATTTCTTCAACGCAGCGGTGACCTTGGGTTGGTGGACAACCTCTGGAAAGTGGGTCGAACCAATCTCTTCTTCACCTTCACAGACGAGCACGAGATTTACAGGCAGCTTTGTTCCCGCTGCCTTGAAAGCATGAAGGGCGCCGAGGAAGGCCGTTTCAGGCCCCTTCTGGTTCACAGCGCCGCGACCGACGCAGATCTTGCCCAATCCTTCCTTGTCCACGATCCGCCCTTCGAGCGGTGGTGAAGACCACTCCGAAGGGTCGAACTGTTTCACGTCGTACATAAAATAGATGCCAACCGTGGTTGCCGCACCTGCATCCAGAGTGCCGAAGACCCCAGGCTTGCCCGAGGTTGGCACAATTTCAATGTTCGCGAATCCTGCGTCGCGAGCGAGTCGTGCCATATAGTCAGGGCCCTGCGGATAGTTGCGGTTCTCGGCCGCGATCGAGGGCAAAGCGATCCAGTCCTGCAGCCGCTTCACGTTCTCGTCATGCATCTTCGGTATTTGGCTCAGCACCGCCTGGAGGACAGGATTGTCTAAAGAGAAAGCAGGGATTGGCAATGCTGCGAAGGCGGCTCCAGCAAGCGCGCCGTGGATGAACTCCCGACGATTAAATGCGTTATGGCTCGAGTCAGTCAATGCGTCCCCCATACGCCGAAGAAAGATCCCTATCCTTGGTTGGCCTCAGATTCTGGCTTTTTATCGAGGTCATCATACCAGTTGGTTCCCTACAGGCCAGGGATCTTTTCTAACCGAGGCGGAGAAATAACTCCCGGTCTGTCGCCCACCCGGAAGCTGTCCAGAAACGGGCCTGAAGGAGATCCATGGCGATCTCCTCGAAGTGGACTTCGGGACAACGTCGGAATCAGCCTGAAAACATGACTTCCGCATAGCCCTTCATCCGTCATCTTGGCCATTACCGCGTGTTCACCCCCGTTCTTGCGAAACACTCCAAGTCGTTCTCGCTCATCGACTGCATCTCGGTTGGGTCGACCGAATGCAGAACAACTTC
>Ga0181532_10003165_pt1 | contig 14946 bp, 14 predicted proteins | sample PEATcosm2014_Bin_33_FD_119768 | JGI IMG/M metagenome (GOLD analysis project Ga0181532, IMG submission 119768) | Peatland microbial communities from MTU Mesocosm Facility, Houghton, MI, USA - PEATcosm2014_Bin11_30_metaG | ecosystem: Environmental > Terrestrial > Soil > Wetlands > Peat | place...
AAAACGGAAGAGTCACGTGGTGTTATGAAACAAAGGGTCGTTACAATTCTCCTTGCCGCGCTGATTATCGCTGCGATAGCGAGTTACATCGTTTACCGGATGGTACAAGTCCGAATCTCGGCCGGCGGTGCCGTGCATATTTCGCGAGTTGTAGTGGCAGCCCACAACCTCGAGATTGGAACCTTGTTGCGCGACTCAGATTTGACCATGGGCGCGTGGGACGGTCCCTTGGCCAGAGGTATGGTCACGGATAGGGGCTTGGTCGTGGGCCGCGGCGTGGTTTCTGCGATCTACGAGGGCGAACCAATCCTGGACTACCGGCTGGCCCTCGCCGGAGCGGGCGGCGGGCTGGCGGCAACCATTCCGGCTGGCATGCGGGCCTGCGCGGTGAAAGTCAACGACGTAGTTGGCTTGGCCGGTTTCGTGGTGCCAGGCATGAGAGTGGACGTGCTGGTATCCGGTAATGCCGGAAGCGGCAACGCCAACATGTCCGGACCGGAAGTGAAAACGGTACTGCAGAACATTCAGGTATTATCCGCCGGTCAAAACATCCAGAAAGATGCGGAAGGCAAGCCGGTGCAGGTGCAGGTCGTCAATCTGCTAGTCACGCCGGAGCAGGCGGAAATCCTGAGCCTCGCAAGCAACGAGACGCGAATCCAGTTGGTGCTCCGAAATCCACTGGACAACGAGGTGGCCAAGGTGCCGGGGACCGCCATGTCTTCCATCTTCAACGATCGCGCGCCAGCTCCAGCCAAACCCACCGTGGCGAGGGTCAAGCTCCCGGCCCCGCCGCCGGTGAAACCGCTCCCGCCCCAAGTATTCGTAATCGAGGTGTTGAACGGCCCCCGGAAAGCCGAAGCCAAATTCTCGCCCGATGGCACTCCGCAACCCGGTCAGTTAGCCAATACACCCGCTAAAGTGGATCTCAAACCCGCACCCTCACCGGAGGTAAAGCCGTGAGCTTTCATCGAGGCGTGTGCACGGCAATGTTGGGTCTTGCTGCTGCTCTTGCGGCGGTTGCAACTGGATTCGCGGCTCCCCCGCAGGAACCGGCGAAGCCCGCCGAATCGCCCGAACAGGGCCAATCGAGCGCCCACGAGCTTTTCGTTACGGTTGGAAAGTCCATTATTGTGAACAGCGCGGCTCCTATCGAGCGCATCTCCCTGGGCTACAACGAAGTCGCTGAGGCGACCGCCATCGGATTGCACGAAGTACTGGTGAATGGAAAGGCCCCGGGAGAGACTACCCTGATCGTCTGGCAGCGGGACGGCAACAAGGTTTTCTTCGATCTCACCGTCCGTCCGAACACCTCCGGAGATCGGGCCAAATTGCAAGCCGTCCGCAGAGAGCTGAAAAAGCAGTTGCCGGGACAGAACGTAGACTTGAGTGTCGACAACGGCAACGTGTTCCTGAGCGGGACAGTCCAGGATGTTTCGAGCGCACAGCGTGCCCAAGCCATCGCCGATACCTTGGGAAAGACCGTCAACCTGCTCTACGTGGCGGTGCCGCCCTCGGAAGCGGAAATCCTGCTGAATATCAAGTTCGCTTTGATTGACAAGACCGTCACAAAGCAATTCGGGTTCAACTTGATCAATACAGGCGCCGGCAACAGCATCGGCGGCACGACCACGGGGCAGTATGCAGCTCCGACAGTGACGCCCGGTACGCCTCTGTCGGTTCCGCCTACGGTCACCCTCTCAAGCGCCCTGAACGTCTTTCTCCTGGACTCGCACCTGAATCTGGGCGCCACGATCGAGGCTCTGGAGTCTAAAAATCTGTTCGAGATTTTGTCGGAGCCGAACGTCCTGGCGATCAATGGACAACCCGCTACTTTTCTTGCGGGCGGCAAGTTCCCTTACCCGGTCGTGCAGGGTGGCGCCTCAGGCAGCGTTCCGACGGTGACGATCCAATTCCAGGAGTTTGGTGTGCGGCTGAATTTCGTGGCAACCATGACTCCCCGAGGAACCATCAGGCTGGAACTGGCGCCGGAAGTCAGCGCCCTCGATTTCAGCAATGGTCTGATCTATCAGGGATTCAATATTCCGGGAATCGATGTGCGGAGGGTGCATACGGAAATCGAACTGGAGCCGGGTCAGAGTTTCGCCATCGGTGGCCTGATGGACCGGCGCACCACGGAGCTTTTGAGCAAAATCCCGATCCTGGGGGACATCCCCCTCTTGGGAAAACTTTTCCAGTCCCGCAATCTTCAAAAGGAGAATACCGAGCTTTTGATTTTGGCCACACCCCAATTGGTACGGCCGATACCGGCTGGCCAGAAGGCGCCCGAGTTGAATATCCCTCAAAAAGGCTCTGAAGCCTTGCCGAAGCCCATAACCGAGACACCCATCCAGACGCCTGGCTTGGCGGTCACGGGACCAGTACCGGTGGCGCCTCCCAGACCCACTATCCCTCTCGAAGACCTGCTGCAGATGCTCAAGACTCCCGCGGCCAAGCTGCCCGCTGAATCGTCGACTCAGGGAATGAGTGGAGGCACCGCCCCTCCAAGGTAACGAATAGAGGTTCGGTGTTAGGGCAAAGTCAAAATCAGGCGAGCTGATTCCGAGCCACTCCGTCGAGTGTATACTCGTTAGAACCAGCAGACCGGAAATCCGTCGGAAAGCTTGGTACACGGTAATGGAGGTCCCCGATGAGAGTGAACTTGCGGCAGGAGCCAAGACACACTGCCAAAGAAAACTACTCCATTTGCTGGCATGACCAAAGCGGCCTGACACGATCGGCGCAAGCTCGCGGCATAGACCTATCGCGATCGGGGGTGCGTCTCCGTTGTCCAGCGGAGCTGCCCGTGGGCACCAACGTTTTCGTGCAAGCCGAAGGCGGATCTCCGTCCGGCTACGGTACCGTCCGGCATTGCACATTCGGGGGTTCCGATTGCGTTATCGGGCTTGAATTCCAAGAAGAAACCAAGGGTGGCTTCGCGGTCCAGCCCGATGACGAAACGAATTACTACGAGTTTCTCCAGATCAGTCCGAAGGCCGAACAGGCCACGATTCAGCGTGTCTATCGATTCCTCGCCAGCCGCTATCACCCCGACAACCCGGAGACGGGCGATGCCGAAAAATTCCTCCTGTTGAAGCACGCCTTCGAGGTGCTGTCCGATCCCAAGCGCCGCGCCGCGTACGATCTCTCCCGGCCGGCGCACGAGCCCCGTCCGAACCCGGCCTTCGAGTCAATCGATTATATGGATGGGATCGAGGGCGAGGTAAACCGCCGCCTGGCCGTACTGTCCCTGCTCTACAGCAAACGCCGCGCCAGTCCGGACGAACCGAAGGTCTCGCTGGCCGACGTCGAGACGCGCATGGGCTTTCCACGCGAATACCTGGATTTCGCTACGTGGTATCTCAAAAGCAAGAAATATATAACCAAGGAGGACAATTCGGATTTCGAACTGACCGCGCTGGGTGTGGACTACGTGGAATCGAACGCCTCGAAGATCCCGGTTCTGCACAAAATGCTCAACAGCAGCCCCTGGGGCGCACCCAAATCCGGAGGCGCGGCGCGCCGGAATGGCGCTTTCTCAGACGAAGTTTACAGATTGGGACGAGGCGATACTGCGCCCGAAGAGCAAAAGCTGATAGAGAATGCCCCCGGCTCCGAGCCGTAGTCCTTCAGGCGAGCCTGGCAATGATGGTCACGTTCCAGGCGATGATGGCCACAAAGGCGAAGTTTGCCAGGCGCAAGGCACGCGGTTTGGTTCCCAGGTAACACGCTACGCCGAGGGCCACCGCCAACAGCTTCGCAAGGATCAGGCCTTCCACCGGACCGAAAGCCATCAAGTGCTTGATCAAAGGGTTCTCTTCCACCCCTCCGAGCCGTAAGACGGCCAAAGTCGTTCCCAGATCGGCCAACTGAAGGAAGGAAAAAATCAATAGCGCCTTGAGCATGAATTCCCCTCACTGAATTTATTCTACAGCGGCCTGGTCGCACAACGTTCACCTTAGACAACTGGCTTCGTGCGGAACAACCCGCGACGACGGTCCCCTTTTGGGTGCGTCCGTGTGGCAGGCCACATTGATAAGGTTGCAGATTGTGGCTTTTATCTCAGCTATCGTGGGGTGAGTGGGACGCTCTGTGGGGGGGCAGACCCCCGGACCGCTCTTCCGTTTCGACTAATCAAGTCCCTTGACGACCGCGACAGGCCGAATCAGGCTGCGTCCACATCCTCGGGGGTTGCCCGGAGCAGGCGGTGCAGATACGCCCGCGAAATGTTAAGGCTGCGGGCGGCCAGCGTCTTGTTGCCGTTGCACGACCGCAGAGCCTTGTTTACGAGTTGCAGTTTATAAACCCTGATTTGGTCCTCGAACGAATCGCCTACCGGATCGGGCGCCAGTTGTGGAGGCTTGAGCGCATCGGGCAGGTCGTGGGGCCCGATGCTCTCCCCCTCCGCCAGAATCACGGCGCCCTGGATCATGTTCTCCAACTCGCGAACGTTGCCAGGCCAGTCGTATTCCACCAGCATCGCCAGCGCCGACGGCAGGATGTCCCGCACTGGCTTGTCGTATTCCGCTGCGTATTGGTGGACGAAATGATACGCCAGAAGCGGGATGTCCTCAGTCCGGTCCCGAAGGGCGGGGACGTCTATTCTCAAGACGTTCACGCGGAAGTAAAGATCGCGCCGGAACTGTCCTTCTTCCACCATCTGTCCGAGGTCCCGATGCGTGGCGAACAAAACACGGGCTCTAAGTGGAATCGGTTTGCTGCTTCCCAAACGGCTGAACTCTTTCTGCTGCAAAACTCGCAGCAGCTTGACCTGCGTTTGCAGGCTGAGTTCGCCAATCTCGTCCAACAGAATGGTGCCCTCGCCGGCCTGCTCCAGGTAACCTTGACGCACACCCGCCGTTCCGGTAAACGCGCCCTTTTCGTGTCCAAATAACTCCGCTTCGACCAGTGTCTCCGGGATGGCTCCGCAGGAGAAAGCCACAAAAGGCAACTTAGCGCGATTGCTGAGATTGTGAATCGCCCGGGCGACCAGTTCTTTGCCGGTACCGCTCTCGCCGGTGATTAGCACAAACGCGTTCAGGTTGGCGACCCGCCGGATCAGGTCGTACACGACTTGCGATCGCCCGCTCGATCCGATCAAACGATCGCATCCACGGGTCGCATTCAGCGCCTCTCTGGCCGACTCGACATCCTTCTTGAGGGACGCGTGCTCGTAGGCGCGGTGGATGACGATTTTCAGCTCCACTAAGGAGAGCGGCTTGCTGATGTAATCGTAGATGCCGCATTGCACCAGCTCGAGCGCGGTGGAGCGGCGTCCGTCACTGGTCATCACGACAACTGGGGTACGGGAGTTTCGGATCTGGTCGAAAAAAGTCTGGTATTCGCGCTGCGAGTCGAAGCTGGAATCTAGATCGACCACTATGACATCGCATGCGGACTCCAGAGCGATCCTCTTGACCTTTTCTTTGCTCGACTCCCTTCGAATGCTGTAGCCTGATCCGAGTGCACCCTGCAGAATGGGCTGCAGGCGATCATCCTCGGCACATAGAATGAGTTCAATCGTGGGTGCTGTGGACACTTGCTTTGGAATGGAGGAGGTCATTAAAGTAAATGTATTGTAAATCGCATTCGAGGCCCTGACAAGGACCCAGTACTCACAAAAAACAACCGGTGCCTCCGTACCAGTTAGATGCGATGATAATGGAGCCCGCCAGACTACTAGTACTTTTCGATCGAATGGTGCCTTGCCGAAAACTTCTGTCTGACACAATGCGGCCTCTTCGCGGGAGTCTCTGCTGTGCACCACGGAGCACGTTTGAACAGTCAAACTGTAACCGCCGGTAGACATTCGAGGTCCTTTGTACGCCTCGCGAACGCCGGGCCCTCCCGTCCTCCTACCAAAACCGGAGATCTGACCGGACAAATCCTAGGCCTGATCCGATTGTCCAACACCAGCAAATGCTCTATCCTTATCGTGGACAGTTTTTATCGGGCAGCCTGACATATTTGGTATAATGGTTGCTCCCAGTTGTCGACTGGTGTGTTGGGTACGACGCGAGTGTCAGACACAATGTCAGACCAACGTCTTACGCGGCGACCCAGTTCGCGCCAGTACGGACGGAGGCATTTATGACCAGACACAGATCGCAAGGCGGTCAAGCCGTCATATTGCTGGCTCTGGCACTGCCAGTCGTGTTCGGTATGGTGGGGCTGGCGTTCGATGTCGGATTCCTTGAGATGATGAATCGCCAGGCGCAAACCGCGGCGGATTCGGCCGCCGTAGCCGGCGCCATAAGCTTGTCGTACGGGACGGCAGACATGAACGCGGGCGCCATCGGCGCCGCGGCCCAAAACGGCTTCCCGAGTTCGAGCGTCACGGTACATAATCCGCCTTCCGTCGGTCCGTATGTCGGCAACTCGAGCTTCGTGGAAGTGTTTATCACTCAGACGGAGCCCACGTTCTTCTTGAGGATGATTGGGGCTGGTTCGTCCTCGTCGGTCAGGGCGAGAGCCGTTGCCACCAACCTTGCGGGCGATTGCATCTTCGCTCTGAGTCCGACGGCGGGGCCGGCGGGATCCAGTCCCAGTAACTACACCTCCGCTCTTTACGTGGGCGGCAACAGTCTGATCAATGTTTCGGGATGCGGCGTTGAAGTGGATTCGAAAACAGCAGGCAGCCTCTGGCTTTATTATGGCAACATTTTGACAAATTATTTGGGTGACGCGGCGTCGACATATTGGTGCGGCGACAGTACTGCTCCCGTTGGGCCGGAAAACGGGCCGCAAGGCGACCCGGGCTGCTATGACCCAACCTACCCCATCGTGAACATGTACCCCCTGCCGAGCGCGCCGTTAAGCGATCCACTGGCGTACCTATCGCCGCCGGGTTCCACCACCTGCACTCTTGGCAGCCCCACGATCATAACCGGCGGCACTGTTACGGTCAATCCGAACTGCCAGGACGTCAATGTCCAAAGCGCCAGCGCAAATATAACGTTTAATCCCGGTGTATACCATTCAATTACGTTTGGGTTTTCCTATACGTCTGGCCTGGACTGCGGGTGCTACGTCCCTTATGGCTCGCGCGGGCCCTATCCCTGCGGGTCCAATTACGGTAGCTACATCGGCTGCCTCCCGAGCGCAAACGTGACTTTCAATCCGGGTACTTACAGTATTCTGGGCCAGGCCCCCTCAGAATATTGCGTCCCTAATGCATTGCTCCCATACGGCTACTACAGCTATGGCCCCAGCACTTGCGGCCTCACCATCACCGCGTCGGGAGCGAATATTACAGGCACAGGGGTTATGTTTTACAACGGCCCAAATGCCGGCAGTGCTACCATCGACGGCTACTGGTGCAGTAATGGATGTACCTCTAACACTATAAATTTCGCCGCGCCGACCACTGGAGAGTACGCTGGAATTCTGCTTTACCAAGACCGGTCCAACACCTACAATGCCTGTATCGGCGGGTGCTATACCTTCCCGAGCGGTCCCCCCAGCTATTTCATAATCGCGGGAGCGATGTACGTTCCGGATGCCGGGCTGTATTTCACCGGCTGTTGTGAGGGTGCCAACGCCAGCCAGACATACCAGATCACCGTCGCAAATACTTTGTATTTCGAATTCGACAATTTCTACAGCGATTACGCTTCGCTGCCAGGCGGCTCACCGATCAAGAAAACGACGCTGGTCGAATGAAAGTAAAGATCGTTGCGGAAATCTATATGATGTCTCTCTTCAATCGCTGGCGCACGAAGGGCGGTTTGCGACCGGGCCGCCGGAAGGCCGGAGCGAGCGTGGTGGAAGTTGCGCTGCTCTGTCCAGTGCTGATGCTGATATTGTTCGGGATGGTCGATTTGGGCCGGTGGGTCTTCCTGGGCCTGGAAGTTACGAGCGCAGCCCGCGCCGGTGCCCAGTTCGGCTCCCTGAGTCAAGCCAACGCGAACAACACTTCCGGGATCCAGACGGCGGCGAAGAACGATGTGCCGGATATTCCCAGCTTGTTGGTCTCGTCTAATACCACAAGCTGCTGGTGCGCCAACAACCCTGGCGTTACCCACGTGGTCACCTGCAGCACTAGCTATCCGTACACCGCCTGCACAAGCGGCAGCCAGATCGTTCTTCTGCAAGTGAATACCTCGGCGACGTATACTCCATGGATTTCTATTCCGCCGTTCAACAAAACCTTCACCATTAAGGGATCAGCCATGATACCAACGGGGCAGTATTAATGCGGGCGGAGCACGGTACGACGCGAACAAATACCTCCAGCGTTGACGTTCAGGCGCTTCGAACCGTGACGGGCCGGGCCCAGAAACGCGGTAGCGCAATAGTAGAGTTCGCCGTCTCGTTTTTTGTCCTGATGGCGTTCCTGTTCGGCATCATCGACTCTTGCCGGGCCGTCTACTCATACGAATTCGTCACCTACGCGGCGCGTGCGGGTGCGCGTTGGGCCATTGTCCGGGGTAGTAGCTGCTATACAAACCTGTCGATATCAGCGCCCTCATATGCGGCCACTTGGTGCTATCCCGGCGGCACGTCGTATAACGGCGGCGCTGCCGCGGCAGATGTTAAGAAGTACGTCCAGGGCCTTCACCTGCCGGGAATTGCCGGGCACCTCATCGCCGTGACGGTGACTTGGCCGGCTACCGGAACTGCCTGCCCCGCCTCAACGTCCGGCAGTACGTCCCCAATTAACTCCCCCGGTTGCCCGGTACAGGTTATAGTTCAGTACCCATATTCTTCGCAAATCCCGTTTCTTCGCATTAAGACCATCACGCTGACGGCCGATTCCCAGATGGTGATTTCGCAGTGATTCGGCTCGCGCTGGTTTAGGCGATCCTGTTACAATTCCCGTGATCGCAGTACAGCCTAAGTCTCAGTATTCCGCTGCTCGCGGCCGATTCACGTCCGGAATCGAGTCCGAGAACGACCCGGCCACCCGTCTCTGCTCAGCCGCTACCAATTGCGGCATCTGTCCATCGTCCCGACGTCGCCGAACCGGAGCCATTCCATACAGCGTGGCGGAAAACCGGTGGTGTCGGCGGCAGCTACCGAAGTGAACTTCCGCTTGCTGTAACCATTGACCGGAGCGCGGCCAGGGGTTGCAAGGGCGTCTTCACCACCTCGTCGCCGGCTGCCTAACGATCCCCGTTCTGAGCCGCACGGAACTCTTGCGCGGCCTCCTCGCCCCTTCCTTGTCTCTGAAAAACCAGGCCAAGATTAAAGTGCGCAGAGGCGAACTTGGGCTGCAGGCGGATAGCCTCCTCTAACTGGCGACGCGCCCGATCCAAGTCGCGGCGCTGGAGATAGAAGCTGCCCAAGGTGTTATGAGCCTCGGCCGAACCGGGATCGGCACGCAGTGCGGAGAGCATTTGCTGTTCGGCCTCGCTCCACTTCTGCTCGAGCGCCGCGAGAGTGCCCAGCTTAAGGTGCGCCGTGTAACTGCTGGGATCGAGTGACAGAAGGTGGTTCAGATGAGCGCGGGCCTGCGTGTAATCCTTGTCTTGAAAATAGATATCCGCCAGCACCTCGTCCGCTCGTGTGTACCGTGGTTCGAGGGCCAGGGCCGCTTTGAGCTGTTTGATAGCGTTGCTCTGTTGGCGGAGCCGGAGGTAGCAGAACCCGAGTTCGAAGTGGGCGAGGGCGTTCGCTGGATCCAGCTCGATCGCTCGCTTGAATTCAAGCGTGGCCCGTGCGTAATCGCCGAGCCGCTGTTGGTTGAATCCCAGGCTGTTCCGGATTTCCACGACGTCCGGTAATTTGTCGCGCAAGTTCTCCAACAAGCCGTCGGCTTCAACCAGCTTGCCTCCGGACGCCAGCGTTAGCGCGTCGAGGTATCGTTCGAAGAGTCCGATTCGATCCTTCGGATCCACGCGGGGTTCGATGCGGCTAGGGCTCGTGGATCCGCCAAGATAGCCGAGTGAGCGGAGTATCCCGATAGTTTCCGGAGTGGGCGAAGGAGGATTGCCAGAGCGGCCGGCTGGAGCGCTGGCGCGCACCGAATCGAGACGCACACTTAGCGCGGTGGCCCTCGCGCGCTGCTGGTCGTAAAGGTTTCGCAGCTCGTTTGGGTCGCTGGAGAGATCGTAGAACTCACGCTTAGGAGCCTCGATGTACTTGTAATCGCCCACCCGCAGACTTCGCAGAGATGCGCACCCAAAGTGGTTTCGCGCGTAGGTGGATTCCGAATAGATTTCTTCGGCGACACGGACCCCCATCAGGCTGCGGCCGCGCATCTCGCTGGGACGTGGAACGCCGATCGCGTCCAGGATCGTCGGCGCAACGTCCAGCAGGCCGGCGGGTTGGTCCACACGGTCCTGCGGAAAGCGCCAGTGTTCTGCCGGCCAGTGAATGATCAGGGGCACCTGCAGGGTGCTCTGGTAAATGAAAAACCCGTGACTGCTCTCGCCATGCTCTCCAAGGCCCTCGCCATGATCGGAGGTGAACACGATCAGCGCCTTTCGCAGAAGCTGGCGGCGGTCCAGGAAAGCCAGAAAATCCCCCAGCACCCGATCCACGTAGGCCAACTCGGCGGCATAGCCAGTCTCGCCGTGGCGCAGGCTGGAGTCCTGCGGGAGGTCGTACGGTAAGTGCAAGTCGTAAAAGTGGAGAAAAAGAAAAAATGGTGTGCTTGAATTGCGCTCCACCCAGTGCGTAGCGGCTTCAGCCACCTGGGCTCCTGACCGCTTGCGTTCGCTCACGCCGGTTATGGTCTTATTGTGAGGATCTAAGGGGCCGTCGTACACATCGAAGCCCCGGCTCAGCCCGAAACGCACCCCCAAAATGGAGCTTCCGACGAACGCGGCGGTCCGGTATCCCGCACTTTTCAAGACCGTGGTAAGCGTAACGGCCGCGGGCTGGAGGGGGATGCCATTATCCCTGACTCCGTTGGCGAACGGATACGTGGAGGTGAACAGCGCAACGTGAGCGGGCAGAGTGAGGGGAAAAGGGCTGCTGACTTGCGAGAACAAGGTTCCGCTCTTCGCCAGCGCGTCGATGTAAGGCGTTTGCCGTCTGCCCGCTTGATAACAGCCAAGGTGATCGGCCCTCAGCGTATCCACCGAGATCAGGATCACTGGCGTGGACGCACGGGCGAAGCCAGCGGAGCACACGAGCGCAGCCATCGTAAGGTAGATGGAGCGCGACAAGCCCATAGTCCACGTTAACACGAGAGTGGCGCAGACACTCATTTGCGACCGCACGAGCCGAGCACAGACGGGACGTCCGGCGCCACCCAAACGGATGTCACGACCTAGCTGCAGAGTCTTGCGATGCGGGGAATCAACGGGAACTCACTGACAGTAAACGTAGCGTGGCCCTACAGAGTAGTGTTAGACAGGCGTCATACAATGCGCCTTACGGTATTTGCGACGTCGGCCTTCAACTCGTAGCGTTTTGAGATGCTCAATTGCTGGCAAACCACGAAGCTTCAAAACAATGGTGAGGGAACCTGCCGGCGATACAGTTGATTGAGGGCTGCCACGAGTTGGGGTAGATCGAACTGGTGCTCGCGCGCAAAGCACTGCTCTCCAAGTCGATGATAGGAGTCCCGCGCTTCCCGGTGGTGCACAGAGCAGAGCGGGATTGCTGAGAAATCCGACGTCTTCTGTCCCATTCCCCTCGCGCCCACGGCGTTCGTGTGGGCAGCTTCGACCACAGTCGACCCGCCGCTGACTCTCGAACAGACTACGCATCCCAGTGTCCGAATCCAAGCCAGATAATCCGGGTTTCTATCGGGACCCCGCCGCGGCCGGGATCGCCGCATGCGGACCGGTGTTCGCCGTTTCGGCGGCAAACTCCGCTGCAACGGCACACGCCGGCGTAATGGCACACGTCTCCTAATCACAAAATCACCTCGATAGCTTTTTAGCGGAGGACTAGCGCCCGGCCCGGGACGCCGCCATGGCATCCTGAGCCGGGCGCTTTGCGTTTAAGGCGCAGTGACGAGGGTCAGGACCGCCGGACCTGGCCGCCGAACTCGGCTTCGCAATGCTTCCAGAAGCTGCAGTGCTTCTGGCTGCAGAGCAGCGACTGCCGGTTCGGACAATACATCCCCGATCCCAGGGCCTTCTGCGCCATCGGGTACAGCACCTGGGTGGCCCGGATGTCCGGCTCCCCCACGGTGTAGGCCTGCTGCACGATCTGGATCGTCTGGGTCTTCACCAGGCTGTCGATGCGCACCTCGCCGCTCGCGCCGGGAGTGATCTGCTGGTAAGTGGCTAACTGGAACGCATAGTCGGGCGAGACACAGGACGGACGACGCGAGGCTGTTTTGAAATCGATCAGCCGTCCTTCCACGTCGAGCACATCCACTCGTCCCCGGACCGCGACACCGGCAATCTCACCCTGCACATCGAGTTCGACCGCGGCGGGCTCGACTTTGGGCGCTACCTCGTCCATGTACTTGGCGACGAGCCTTTCGCCCAAACGCCGAAGCTCCGCTTGACTCTCGTCGGAGGTGAACTCCGTCTCGGGGACCTGTTCCATCCAGGCCTCCCGAAAGACCATGACCACACCGGGAGTCTCCAGGTCTTCCTGGGTTTCGATCTTCTCCCGGAAATTGACTTCGAGGGCGTGGTGAACGGCAAGGCCCAGAGCGAGCGAGCTGTTCTTCCGCTCCGGCAAGTGCAGTCCGTACTTGAACCACCACCGCGCCGGGCAGTCGAAAAAGCATCGGACCTGGCTGGGGGACAGCACCGGAGCCGGATCGGTCTCGGCGACCACGGCGCCGTTAGTCGCGGGCAATTTTGTGAGTGCCACTTCCGGAGCCACGATCAGTTCCGCGGAGGAACTCTCCGGGGCTGGAGCAAAGAGCGGCAAATCCTGCGGGGCCGGCAGATTGAGCTGCACCAGCGGAGCAGGCGTCATGTCGATCGTCAGCGCTGATCCCATGTCACACCTCGCTCGCGCATGGCCTGGATGAACATGGTGAGCCCGATGGCCCGGATATCTTCGCTCGTGAACTGGAGCGAGTAGTTGCGGATGCGAGCTCTGGACTCGACCCGCTGCGCGATCTCCGCCGCTCCGCTCATAGCCAGCTCCATGGCGGTAATGCCAGCTCCGGTTACGGGAACCGGAAGCAAGGTCCCGTCGGGCGAGGCCTGAAAATCCAGCGGCCTTGCGGTTTGGCGTGTGCTACCATTGCGGTGGTTCTGAGCTTCCTTGTTCAGAGCAGATGCCGCGGCTGCCGGAGCGTTTGGCGACTCTACCGGCTGCCGCGGTTCCTCTAGCCTGCGCACGCGCCACTCGATCCAGCGCTTGTTGTCGTCGCGTAGTTCGGCCTTGCAGATCTCGAAGGCCTCACGCGCCCGAATCCCGAGCTGGCGAATCTGGTTGGCCACCACCGGCGGCACGTACATCACCCGATCGCCTTCGAGCGTGAACATGACCTGCTCGCCGTAGCGTCCGTCCACGCGTTTTCCATTGTCGAACCGCAGTGCTACTTCCACTGGGGTGTTGGGGTTGAATCGCAGAATTCCGTTCGTCATTGTTGTTCTCCTTGTTCTTCTTCAACTTCTTCTTCCGTGGGTTCCGGTCCATCTTCTTGTTGCTCTTTCGGCTCATCTCCGCCGAATCCGGATTGGCCGGTGAAGTACATCACGCCACCTCTGGAAGCGCGCCCTCAGCGATCCCCATCCCGCCGGCCATGCGCGGCGGCCACATGTGCGGCATAATCTCGGCGGCGCTCTCCATCACGTGGGCCACCTCGTCTAGCTCGGTCCAAGGCTGCGTCGGTGGTTCGCATTCGGAGGCCTCGCCGCGCGACCCGCAGTTGTGGCACTCGAACATCTCGGCTGACTCGTCGTCGGTCGATTCGGCGTAGTGCATCGCAAACGACAGATCGTCGATGCCGGCATCGCAGTTCGGGCACTTGTAATCGCTGCCTGGTGTGCAGCAGATTACTTCCGCTACTCCCTGCGTGTCCGATCGGTTGGGGTAGCGCGCCACTAGGATCTCGCGGTCGATCTGGACCTTGCGCCGGTCTGCATGGCAGTAGAGGCAGGTCAGGTGCCGGGGTATTTCGAAGAGGGTCATTTGTTGTGTGCTCATGATTCTTTGTTCTCCTTGTTGTTCTTTGTCCTTTCGGATCTCGAGAGGGTCAGGCTCTTTGGCTCCCACAATGCTAGCGTAACCGAGCAAGCAAGCAGTGTCAATACCCAAAACGCAATTATTTTTAAAACTTCTTCCGTGACCGCTATCGCTAGGAGTTATGCTGTTACTGATGCCTCATCAGAAGAATCCAGCCGCCGTGGCTCTCGGGAGGTTGGGTGGAAAGAAAGGCGGAAAGGCTCGCGCCGCAGCTCTAACCGCTGAAGAACGCAGCGAGAGCGCCCGTATAGCCGCTGAAGGTCGTGCTCAGAAGTTGAGTCCAAAGCGCCGTGCAGAGATCGCGCGCAAAGCCGCGGAGGCAAGGTGGGGCAAAAAGAAGTAACCAAGCTCATCGTGTCGCTGCAAGAAGAGAGCGATTGGGAACGCGGCTCGGCCACGCAAGAGCGACTGCACAAGCCGGCTCGACGTGGAAACGATCTGGCCCACGAAATAAAGGTTGGAAGAGGGGATGTGGGGGAGAAACTTTGGAAGGTTTCGCCCCAACTGGCCCAGCCCCCCCCAAACCTTCAACCTAACCCTCAACCAAACCTGCAACCAAACCGTTGCCTATGCCGCAAACACCGCAGATTCTCGCGAAAACAGATTTCATGTGATATGTTTGGATTTAGCCGAATGCGCGATACCCGACTTCAGGAATCGGGTACGGTAATTCCGAGCCGTTGCGAGAGTATTGGGGAAACCGAAATGCCTGGAGCCACGACCAAAACTACCAAGCGAGTCCGGAAAGATAACGACCCAAATCACGCCGGCCGAAAGTCGGCTGCTCAATCCAAGCCATCGCGGAGCAACGCAACACGAGGGTTGAACCGCAGAGGAGCTGAAATCCAGGAGCCGATTTCCGATCAAGGATGGGGCGCCCTCCGTCGTGAAGAT
>Ga0181532_10003170_pt1 | contig 14937 bp, 9 predicted proteins | sample PEATcosm2014_Bin_33_FD_119768 | JGI IMG/M metagenome (GOLD analysis project Ga0181532, IMG submission 119768) | Peatland microbial communities from MTU Mesocosm Facility, Houghton, MI, USA - PEATcosm2014_Bin11_30_metaG | ecosystem: Environmental > Terrestrial > Soil > Wetlands > Peat | place...
CCCGTACCGCAATCCCAGATTCCACACGCCCGTTCCAGACTGGCTTCCGTTGATGCCATGCCCTCCGCCGGTCCACACCTGCCACTCCCGTGACGAATCTTCCGGGCTCGCCTGCGCGCGGCCTCGCGGCGCATCTACCAAGCCCATCACCACCAGCACCGCCATCCAAACCAACGCGTTTTTCACCCTTCGTGTCTCCCTCAAATCAGAACCAGCACATTATCTGAAACGCCGCGCACAGACAATCAGAGATATCGGACCTACAGAACGGCCCTCTGGCTCCTCTTCGGCGGGCCCCTACGGGGATCGCCGCCACCGCCACACCGCACCGGCGGCAATCGCCGTCAACAACATCACTGCAGGATCGATGGGATGCCGGTACCGCAGCGAAGTGTGCGTCATGTAATACAAAAAAGGAAAAAGAACAGGGAACCCGGCAAGCGGTATCGCGTACGGGCTCCGCCTCAAAAAAAGCGCTAGCATTCCAAGCAACGCACCAAGTGAACTCACCAAGTCTCCCATCAGAATGAGGCGAATCAACCACGAGTCTGCTTCCACAAACGTTCTCCACGGATCTGGCACTCCCATCCAAAAGTCCACAATTCGCCATGCCAAGAGTCGCATTTCCATCCGCGGATGGGACTTCATGAACTGAAGTGCCTTTCGCTTCTCTTCGTCCATGAACGCCGTTTCTCCCATCCTTAGATACCGCAACGTTTCCAGATCCTGGGTTATTGCCGCAGGCAAACCAATCCGCAGTTCATCGTAGTTTTCATTGTTGCCGATATACAGCTCGTAGCTCAGGTTGGATCGGAACGGAATGAACCGGTGGAATACTACATAGTTCCGCACGGTCCACGGAACGCAACACACCATCACAAGAGCCGCCGCCATCGCCGGTTTCGTTAAGGGGAATCTCCCTTCGCGACCTACCCGATAGAGCAACCATCCGAAGAGCACCGGAAACACTGCCCCCACGGCAGGGTTGGCCATCAGCGTAAAGCCCCAAAGCAACCCGTAACCGATCCAATCACGCCATCGCCCGGATTCCGCCAATTCCAGCGTGGCCCACAGAAGCGTCGCCGCCAGCAGCGCTGCCAGCGAGGTATCCCAAATCCATTCGAACGGGATCATGATGGCATTGGTGAACAACGCCCACAGCCACGTCGCCCCACTCGCCACACCCAGCCCGGCCACACGTTTGCCGGCATAAAAAATCGGCACACACGTGGCTGCAGAAAAGACAATATTCAGAAGAACAGCCGCAAAGAAAGAAGCGCGCGTGTATACGCCAAACACCTTGAAGATTCCCGCCAGCAGAAGTGGATACACCGGCGTGAGCCACGCCGTCGGGCCGCTCTCCCGCTGAAACGGCGAAGCAAACCCTTTCCCGGTCACCAACGAGTACGCTATATGTCCGGTTTCCGTCTGAAACGAGACCACGCCCACTACTTCACGCGGAATCTTCAGTGTCTGATTCCACGCAAACCCTACCCTCGCTGCCAGCGCGACTACCACGATCAACAGCAGCGACGTGGCAGCCTTTTGGAAAATCTGCTTCATGCGATTATTTCCCCGATGAGTATGACAGCGGTTCCCGATTCTCCGAATGATCGTGAGTCCACGCCCGGACTTCGTTATTTGGTGAGTTGTTTTAGGATCTGCTCGAAGCGTGCGTCGCCCCGCAGGGAATGGAAGGCAGGGTCGGCGTTAATGGTGGCGGAATCGCGGAAACCGCTATTCACAGCCCGTTGTAGTGTGGCAAGCGCTTTTTCTTTTTCGCCGTTGCCTGCATAAAACGAACTCAGCCAATAGGCATCGATCATGCTCTTCGGCGCGCCGCGCTTCAGAATCGTGGTGATGGCTTCGGAGTAGCGGCCTTCTGCAGCAAGCGCTTGGGAGCGACCCAGATCTGCGCCGTTGGTATTCTCGCTTAGCTCTTCGCAGCGATCGAAAGCAGCCATAGCTTCGGGAAAACGCCCTTGAAGGTACAGTGCGCGCCCCAGGTGGTACTGCGCGTAGCTCATCGAGGGATTTAGGCGGTAAGCTTCGCGCGCTGCTTTTTCTGCTTCTGAAGGCTCAGGAGGAATGGTGTAGCCCAGCGCCCAACTCAACATATCCCAAGCCAAAGCGTTGTCCGGTTCTTCCTCAACGGCGAGTCGTGCCTCACGCACGGCATCGGCGTACTTGAAACTCTCACCGTAGAATCGGGCAAGGGCGACGTGGGCCTCGGGAAGCTGTGGATCGATGGCCAGGGCCTGTTTGGCAAGTTGCTCGGCTCGCTGTTGATGAATGGGATTGGGATCCACATCGCGAAAATAGTAGCCCTCCACATGAGAGAGGCCTGCAAGAGCAGGTGCATAGTTGGGATCGAACCTGAGCGCGGCCTGAAAGTGTTTCCGTGCGGCTTCGAGCGACGCGGGCTGATCTTCGTGGTCCAGAAGCGAGCGGCCCACCAAGAATTCCTGGTAGGCCTGGGGATTTTGCGTGTAATGCCGTTTGACGGCTTCTTGTTCCTGCGGGCTCAGATGAATATTAAGAGCTTCGGCGATTTTGAGTGCAGCCTGATCCTGGAGAGAGAAAACATTTTGCAGATCACCAGTAAAGTCGTCGGCCCAGGTCTGAAAACCGGTGGTCGAATCGATCAGTTGGACATTGATGCGCACCTGGTCTCCCGCCTTGCGCACGCTCCCTTCCAGGAGATAACGCACACCCAATTGTCGACCGATCTCGGAAGCAGTTTTGTCCCCAGTCTTGAGAGCTACGATGGCGGCGCGCGGTGCAACGTCCACGCCTTTGATTTTCGAGAGCTTCGTAGAGATCTCATCGGACATGCCGTCGCTGAAGTACGCGCTGTCCGATTCCGTGCTCAGATTCTGTAGAGGTAGAACTGCAATGGAAGGTCGGGCTGCCGATGTGCTCGTGCCCACTCCAGAATTCCTCGGAAACCACAAAAAGCCGCCAACGCCGAGGAGCGCGAGGAGCGCCATGCCCGCAATGATGCCCAGCCAACGATTTCGCGGAGTTGTCCCTCTAACCGCAGCGCTCACGCGTGACGATGACGGTGCTTTTTGGTTGGCGTTAGAAATTCGCGTCGAGGAAACCTGTGTCTCGACGGGGTCTTCAACAGGCCGGACGGCAGAGTGGCCGGAAGATTCGCGGCGGAGGCGTTTGAGGTCGGCGCGCAATTCAGCCGCAGACTGGCACCGCAGCTCACGATCTTTTTCCAGAGCTTTGTTGATGATTCTTTCGAGTTCGGACGGAGCCTGGGGATTCAGCCGGGCACTGGAGAATGGCGCCCGGCGCAGTATCCCATCAAAAATGGCGGCGGAGGTATCACCCGGAAAGGGAAGAACGCCGGTAGTCATTTCGTACAGAACGATCCCAAATGAAAAAAGGTCGCTCCTCGCATCCAAAGACTTGCCGAGAGCTTGCTCAGGAGACATATAGGCAACCGTGCCGACGGCGCTGCCGGGACTGGTGAGATATTCCGGAGCCAGCGTTTCGCCGGCCTGGGTCTCCCCTGAGTTTTTGGGCGATTCGGTATCGCTTTTGAGTTTGGCCAACCCGAAGTCCAGAATCTTCGCGTGGCCTCGCGATGTGACAAAGATGTTGGCGGGCTTGATATCGCGGTGAAGTATTCCTTTGGAGTGCGCTGCGTCCAGCGCGTCAGCGACGTCGATGGCAATGTCTAATATCCGGTCCGTTTCGAGTGGGGATCCGTTCATCAGGTGCTTGAGGGTGCCTCCCTCCATTCGTTCCATGATCAGAAACGCCCGACCACCCTCCTCCCCGATGTCATGAACGGTGCAAATGTTCGGATGATTCAGCGCCGAGGCCGCTTTCGCTTCGCGCCGGAAACGCTCGATGGTGGCCGGATCGCTCGCGAGGTTTTCGGGCAGGAATTTGATGGCAACAAAGCGGTCCAGTCGCGTGTCCTCGGCTTTATAAACGACACCCATGCCGCCGCCGCCGAGTTTTTCCATAATCCGGTAGTGCGAGATGGTCTGCCCAATGAGGGAGTCTGTGCCTGGCATGTGTCGCACATATTAAGTTGGGCCAAGAAGCAAGTCAACGCGGTGCACGCGTTGCGTTTCCCAGCAGACCCGATTCGAGCCATTTCGGTTGGCCGACCATTCATCCGCTACCCCCCAGAAGCCCGTATTGGGAAAATTGGACTTCAGACTCCGAACGCATTCACGGGCTATTCGGAGGTAATTCCATCTCGACGAGAAGCACGCTACGGGTCGAATTAAATCGCTGGTCGAAAGATGCGAGTCAAATGTACGGGAACCCCACGATAAGTCCACCCACAAGATGTGCGAATTAGCGTCAAGGGGTAATAAGCCGCAGTTGAGCGGTCTGCGCCTCAAGGTAAAAATAATCAGGAGCTCGGGCAAAGGCTGGGTCTGCTAGTTCGGCGTCAGGCGCGTGATAAAAGCGGAGGGTCCCCGTCGCTGCGACGAGTTTGCCCTCCATTTCAGGGTAGGGTGCTCCCCACGTGAACGACGCCCCCGTGGGAACGAGATAGACTACCTGCTGATTGCCGAGCAAGACATACGCGCCAAACTTACCGCGTAGCGAAAACGTCCCGCGAATAGTGACCTGCTTTCCGATCAGTGTGTGCAACACCTCATAGGAGGCTGCGGTCGCATCTTCTGGCATCGAGCGCGAACGGTCACAGCCTCCCGCTAGAGCAACCATGGCGATCGGCAAGAAAGTAGCCGCGCGCAAGCCCTTCGAGAGACGAGCAGTCACGGTTTCTCCTCGGCCTCATTATAAACTCTCTTGTGCGGGACGACACTCGAGAGCCTCCCGTCAAGCACCGGCCAGAAATTCCGTTTTGGCTCCCGAGGCAAGACCCGTGCCAAAGCCATTCTTGGTCATGGCCTGCACGGTGCCTGCAGCCTAACGTGGACCTAGGAAGGGCAACTCTGACGTAACGCCATTAGATAAAGGTTACCGGGAACTACTCCCTGCACAGACACAGGCACGGGACCTGAGCAGTGAACTGCTGCTCTTTTCTCAATTGCATACGAGTTTCCCTCCAACCCAGAATCCGCGGGTTTGCCGAGAACTGCCTTCTACGCCACTTCCCATTGGCATTCGCGATGACTAAACCACATCGATGACGATAAGGGTGATGTCGTCCTGCTGGGCCAGTGAGGCAGGTTGCCAAAGGTGTATCTCGGAAAGCAGTTGATCGGATAGCTCAGAGGGCGAGCGCGATTCATTGTTGCGCATAACTTGTTCAAGCTTCCGGTGGCCAAAGGAATCGCCGCTGGCATTCTCGGGTTCAATCACACCGTCGGTGTAAAGTAGGAAGCGGTCGCCTGATTGGATTGGTAGGTCACAAACGGGATAGTCGGGATCCGGGATGACTCCAAACAATAAGCCATTGCTTTCGATGCTTTCTAGCTTACCTTCCCGCCAGCGGAGAAGCGGCGGGTGCCCCGCAGCTGCATACAATGCCTTGTGATTCTCGGTGTCAAGCCACAAATAGGCCGCACTAACGAACTGATCATGGAGCTGCCTGAACAGGATGCGGTTCAACACCCGCAACACTTCTCGTGGGTCATGCGCACAAGGTACGACCGATTGCATCGCCACTTTGATCATCGAAGCGATCAGCGCGGCTGGCACACCGTGTCCGGTGACGTCCGCCACGAGGAAACCGATGCGCATTCGATCGACGGGAATGAATTCATAGAAATCACCGGCGACGGCAGTCATGGGCCGATAGGCAACCGCAATCCGGACGTTGCGGACCTCGGGAATGGTGGTAGGGAGGATCGAAAACTGCAATTGCCGGGCCACCTCGAGTTCGTTTTCAATGGACAGCAAGCGACGCTCGTTGGCAAAAGTGATTTGCACGGCGACGTACCCGAACGAAAGCAGGAACACAGCAAAAGCTAGATGGTCCAGGAGGCGCGGAGTCTGGTAAGGCAAAGATCGCGACAGGTTGGCCCATAGTGCCTCACTGAGGAAGACGAGCGTGCCCACTCCGAGAACGCGGCGGTTGAGGAGAATCAGGTACTTGTCAGACAGCTTTTTCACGGAGACGACAGTTACAAAGATAAGAAGGAAGCAAACCGTGACGAGATTATTGTAAAGGATGAACTTCTTGTCTGAGCCGCTGAACAGGAACCAGCCAATGCCGGCAAGTGCGACGGCTATCCCGGCAAAGATGGCCATCTCGATCAGAAGCCGAAGTCTTCCTCGGCTAAGTTCCAAGATGGCAAACGATGCAACAACTATGGTCAGGTAGGTGGTCACAGCCTTAACGTAGGGAATGCTCAGCTGCAACGCGTGCGGCAGAGCCGCAACGACAGCTGGCGATCGAGCTAGCAGCCCGACTCCATACATCGCGCTCCAGATTCCTAACCAGATAACGAGACGTATACCGCTCCGGCGACGGATGGCAGCGATGGAGCAAGCTGCCAATCCCATAAACAGGAAAACTGACCCTGAAATGATTTCGGCGAGTTGGCCGCGGAGCAATGCCTGGACCTGATCTCCCAACCGCTCACCTCCCAGCCATCCTCAAGATGGCAGAGCTGATGTCGCCCCTTCTTCTGTCTGTGGCCAGATCATCCGGGGTGTGAAGGGCTCACCTCTTTCCGTCGGGTTTCACGGCGGATTGCTGCACGGGTTTCGTTCCCGCATTGCCCATTAACACCATTAATCCGTCGGCAAGCGTGCCGCGCCAACTTAAATAATCGTGGTTGCCGGCGAACTCCTGGAAGTGAACCTCATAGCCCTTTGCCAGCAGCACATCTCGCAGGTTTCGCGTGGTCAGCAGAATGGAATTGCCGTTTCCGGAAAGGTCTAATTCATCGCTGCCGGCGTCAAGGTAGAAGCGCAGCGGCAGCTTGGGGCTGCCGATGAATTGTTTGGCGATCCAGTTGGGCTCCGAATCGCTTTGTGAATGGGCGGAATTGTCACTGTTCGGGGGAATCCAATGGAACGAACCGGATTGCGAGAGGATGTTGCCAAAAGTCTCGGGGTGGCGCAGACCGGCATACGCGCTGGCGAGTCCGCCGAAACTGGAGCCACCAACCACGGTCTGGCGGGGATCAGTCGTAAAGTTGTACAGGCCGTGCGCCCAGGGCAGCAATTCGGAAACGATGAACTCCGCAAACACAGGATTGCAGGGCAGCTCGCGGCTGCGCGCATCATCGGGGCCATTGCCGATGAACAGCGCGACCATCGGCGGAATTCGCTTTTCCGAGATGAGGTTATTGAGGATCGTGGGAGTGGGCACAAGAGCGTCTTGATTCTGGTCGCCCAGATAGGCTTCTTCGTCGAAGAGCATGAGAAGCGCATACGGTTTCGCGGCTTTGGAATATCCCGGGGGAAGATACACGGCAATCTCGCGTTCGTTTTTCAGCAAGGTACTTTTGAATTGGTGCCTTTCCACCAGGCCTGCGGGAACGCCGGGCCTTTCTGCGATCCACGGCTGGGCTGGCGCATCCGGCATTTCGAGGATGGAGCGACCCAGATACTCGGGAGCATCCACGCTGGCCTTGTCTACACGCCAACGCTTGGGGTTCAGGGGATCAACTCTGGCAGCCGCTGCAATCATCGTGATCGTGTCTTGATCGATGCCGTAGGCGAGTCCTTGGAGCCGCGCGACATTGGGGGCCAAGGTGTAATCAAATCTCATTTTCCTATCAACCACGACGCTCGCGTACCAAACGTCCGTCTCTCCCAATCGCTACATGAGATAGTCGTCTGGCGTGGCAGCAGCATTAGGAATCCGCAGGACGATTACGTTCTGCGTGTAAGGGGTTCCCTTCCAAAGAAAAGTGACCAACATGTTCTTGTTATCGCCGGGCAGCGGTTCGATCAGCGGTGTGCCCTGTGTCTTAACTTCATCCCAGAAGGAGTCAACACGTTCCTGTTTTCCAGACTCGAGCGACGCTCTTAGAAGTCTAATCCGCGGGCTTTCCTGTAGCGGTTTGGGCGGAGCCAGACTGGCACTCAACGTTACGAGCTTCTCGAGTGTGATGGTAAAGGCTCCCGCCACACTCTTGTTGCGGGCCGCAACCTCCAATCGGTACGTGCCCGGACGTTCCGCAACGAAGTTGAACGTGCCCGCGTTGGGTCCGAGCGCGGTCCCGCGAAACTTACTGCCTGACGGATCGTAGACGATGACCAGCAGTTCTATTCCGCGAGGGTCAAGATTGATCTGAGCGAAATCTCCCGCATTGAGCGAGACGGCAAACGATTGCGCTTTACCCGCGCTCAGCCGACCCTCTCGAACTCTCGCGACAGAGAGTTCAGCGTCGTTTGCGAACGTGGTGATAGTGAAGTGTAGGAGTAGCAAGGATACGATTAGCGACAGTTGTTTGACGGACAACGCAGTGCTCCTTCCATCTCCGAGAGGTTTCACGGAAGGTATAGCAGTCTTGTCAGTCACCGGTCTGTGACGGACGCCATCGTATTTCTCACAACCGTTAGCAGTTCTGGCCTAATCACTCCACAACGAACAAATCCAGGTAACTCGGCAGGGGGGAAGTGCTCTCCGCGCTGGGTATCGATCCTGGACGAAGTACGGGCAACTCGAAAGTTATTCTGCCAATGGGTCTGCTCGCTCCGAGTCCTATGACACGGGCCAGAAGTCCCGTTCGGGGAGGTGTGATGCTCGCTCCCGTCGCAAATTGTCCGATCAACCAGAACCCCGTTCTGCGAGTCGGAGGGAGAAAACAGCCGGTGACCCGCGGTTGGCACAACCCAGCATTTTCTATAGTAGACTTTTCCCATGATTCGTCGGATCGCGCCTCAGTTCTTCACCCTGGACATCCCTGCCACCCTTGCCTATTACGAGGCTAAGCTTGGCTTCCAGTGTTTGGGCACGTGGCAGGACCCGCCGGTATATGCCATCGTCGCGCGCGACCAGCAGGCGATTCACTTCCGCTGTGCCGAACCTCCCACCGCCAATCCCAACAAGTATTCTGACGAATTGCTCGACGCGTACGTATTCATCGAAGATGCGGACGCGCTTTACGCTGAGTATGCAGCGCGAGGCGTCGAGTTCGCGCGGGGACTTGCCAACATGCCATGGAATTCGCGTGAGTTTGTGGTGAAGGATCGCGATGGCCGATTGCTTGCCTTCGGCGCGCACTTGTAGTCTTGTCTCGGTTATCCTGCCCCAAACGCCTGAGCCATCGTCCGGCCAGGCGTAGCTAGCACGACGAGAGCCCCTAGGACTGCGAGAAACATAGATCGCGCGAATAGAGCCGGGATTCTCGTCTGTAAATGCTTGACCATGAGCTCCCACCTCCGCGTCTTGCAAGCATTTCAAATCGAAACTATCCCATAAATGTGGGTCGCAGCGCGGGCATCTGGTCGGATCGGTACGGTGAAGTCCGCGAGTAGGAGGTGATCGCGGTTGCTCCCGTTTGACGGCAAACCGGAAATAATCTCAAGGTAAGGGTTGCCGACCATCGGCCCAGAATCATCTGGTCGATGGATTGGCGTGGCGAGGGAATCCTGACAGAAGACCTGACGCGATCACGCCAAATCACACCGGGTAGTGATCATCATCACATCAAGGTTCTGCAGGAGGAATATATTGGCTGAGAATGTGGCGGCCATTCGTGCCCTTGCGGCGGCAGAAAATTCGTGTTTGTGAGTAGTCCGCCTGCCCGGCAGCTTCCGGCCTCGGGAGAGAATTTGCCATGCACGATGTTCGCTACGGAATCCGAGCGCTGCGGAAGAATCCAGGTTTCACGGCCGTAGCCGTCCTCACTCTCGCCCTGGGCATCGGTGTTACCACTACAATCTTCACTGCCGCCAACGACTTCCTGCTGCGCCCACTCCCTTTCGCCAATTCCGACCGGCTCGTCATGGTCAAGCAATACAACCGGGCACTTGCGCAGTCCGGATGGACTGATCCGCCCACATTCAAACACTGGCAGGAGCAAAACCACGTCTTCGAAGAGATCGCCGCTTGGAGCGAAGTTACCCGCCAATTCAACCTGACCGGCATAGAGGGGCCTGAGCGTGTGCCAGCAATGCAAGTCTCATCCGCATTCTTCCGCTTGCTCGGGGTCAGACCGATTCTCGGCCGAACACCATCGGCCGAAGAGGATCGGCCCGGCGGGAATCGTGTAGTGGTCATAAGCCACTCGCTCTGGGAAACGCGATACGGCGGAAACGCAAGCATCCTCGGCAAGGCGATCATCCTCGACGGCAAGGATTACACCGTTATTGGAGTGCTGCCCACCGGTTTCCATTTCTCCACCAGCCCGGAGGAGGTCTGGACGCCGCTCGCTGAGACGTTCGATGGAGGGTCCGGCAGTTTTTACTTAAACGCAATCGCGTCGTTGAAGCCCGGTGTGACACTGGCCCAGGCACAGGCAGATATGGAAGTCATTACCGCAGCATTGGCCCAGCAACTTCCCGATTCCTGGAACGGAGATCAGAGGGTTGCGGTAGAGAGTTTGCGCGACCGGTACGTTCGGGACCTCCGGCCTGCTCTCCTCACGCTCCTCGTGGCCGCGGCGCTGGTGTTGCTGATTGCCTGTGTCAACCTTGCTAACCTCCAGGTTGTTCGTGCCGCCAACCGGTATAAGGAAATTGCGCTGCGCCGTGCGCTGGGCGCAAGCAGGGCACGGATCATCCGGCAAATGCTCTCAGAGAATTCCGTGCTGGCGCTCCTCGGAGGCTCGGGGGGCCTGTTGATCGCTTTTGCGAGCGTGCGAGCTTTGTATGCTGTCCTGCCCGCTGGGTGGCAACCGATCGCGCGCGATGGGATCGACGCTGCGGTTCTCGCCTTTGCTTTGGTGACCTTGCTTTTGACCGTGTTCCTGAGTGGTATGTTGCCCGCGTGGAGCGCTACCGGCTTCGATCTGAACGAAGGTCTCAAGGAAGGCCTGCGAACTCCAGCGGCCAGTATTGGCAGGCGGTCGTTCCGTGCCGCGCTGGTAGTTGGTGAGATTGCGCTTGCGACCGTGCTTTTGACGGGTGCGGCCTTGGTGATGCAGAGCTTCGTCCGTCTTTCGGCAGTGAGCCTGGGCTTCGACTCTGAAAACGTGTTGACAGTGGATTTGGCACGGACCAAGCAGAGAGAGAATGCGTTTTACAATGAAGTGCTCGAGCGCCTTTCCACCCTGCCCCAGGTGCGAGCTGCTGGAGCCATCAACTTCAAACCTCTATCCGGCACTGGTTGGAACCAGGACATCAGCATCGAGGGTCGCCCGCCTCGCCCTCGGGGCGACTTCCTATGGGCCGCTCATCGGCAGGTCAGCCTCGGGTACTTCCGTGCCATGAGAATCCCACTGCTCAAGGGCCGATCATTCGCTCCCACCGACCAGGGTAAGAACGTCGCCGTTATCAGTGAAACCATGGCCAGACGGTACTGGCCCGGCGAGAATCCAATTGGCAAGCGCTTTGGGGTCAACTGTTCTGAAACACCGTGTGAGTGGAAATCCATTGTCGGAGTGGTTGGCGAGGTGAAAGAGCTTAGCGCGGCCGCCGAGCCCGTCACCGCGATGTACTTTCTGGAGACAACGTCCGAGATGACGCTCGTGATTCGTGCTGCCGAGGACCCCACAAACCTCATTGCCGACGTTCGCAGCATCATCCACTCTGTTGACCCCGATCAGCCCATTGCCGCTATTCGAACCATGAGCAACATTGTCTCGGAATCCGTCGCGCCGCAGCGCCTCACCATGTTGATCGCGGGGCTCTTTGCTGGGCTGGCGCTCCTTCTGGCCATGATCGGTCTTTATGGAGTGATTTCGTATTCGGTTGCCCAACGAAACCACGAGTTCGGCATTCGCATGGCGGTGGGTGCCGCGAAGGGAGACATTCTCCAGCTCATCGTTACTCAGGGATTTAGCCTCGCGATGACAGGAATCGTTGCGGGCATAGTGGGATCTCTCGCGCTGAGACGAATTCTGGCAAGCTTGCTATTTGGAATCTCCCCAACCGATCCTCTGACCTTTGGCGCTGTGGCGTTGCTGCTGGTTGGTGTAGCGCTGCTGGCCTGCTACATTCCCGCGCGGCGGGCGGCGGCGGTCGACCCCATGGTGGCGCTGAGACACGAATAATCCTCCGCGCAGATGACGGGTAACTACCTCCTTAGAACATCCCCACGGCATACGCGTTGACGCACGGTTCGTAAGTGTAATACGCGGGTTTTGGTGGCGATGCCGCCCGAGTGGCGGCTTCGTTCTTGCGGGCAAACCCGAGGTAATCCAACCGACGTAACCGGCGTTGCGGATTCGGGATTGTGTCATGTTATGGTCCGACGCCATCAAGGGAGGCAAACTGTTCCTCAGAACTACCAAGACAGGGACTGACGTATTCTGCCCATTGCCGAAAGAGGTTTTGGACGTACTACACGCGATTAAACACGGCGAATACTTCTTTTGGTCTGGCGACTCAAAACCAAAGAGGGCAGTAGGAGACTACCAGCGTGCGCTTCGACAGGTGTTCAGAAATGCGAAAGTTCCACGTGCGTTTCCACATTTATTCCGCCACACCTGGCTGACAAACATGTTGACGGCGGGCGTTCCCGTGGAAACTGTCGCGGTTTTGGTCGAACACAGCTCAACAAAAGTGACCATGAAACACGATTCGCATTGGGTAAGAGAGCGCTGAGAGAACTGGGAAGCTCAGATAAAAAAATCATGGGCACCAGGGGGCACAGTGGCTTGCTTTTCAGTCCAGGGAATCGCACATAACCGCATAAATACGGGGGGATTTGAAAGAAGGGAGGCAGGCCAGGTCTTCCCGCCTCCCCATTATTCCCCTTTCGGGGAATTCCGATTAGCCTGACGGAGGGCGGCTAATCGGTCGTGTGTTGGCCTGCCTATGAAACTCCTCGATCTCGAAAATAGTTACAAGTATTTTTCAAAAAATGACTAGAATGGGTCGAGCATCCCTTCGCTCCCAGAAAGGCATTCGTAGTATGCCTCGCCCCTCTCACCTAAGCATCGATAACATCCTTCGTTTTCTGCAAGTTAGAAACGATCCCGTCTCACTCGAAGACCTCTCCCGGTCGCTTCGCTTGAAGAAAAATGATCGCCGTCCCCTTCTTCAAATGCTCGACAAATTAAAGAAGCGTGGCTTGGTCGAAGAACTCACGCACGGCCGCTTCCTCTTTCGCCAGTCACCAAAGCCGGCCGCACCTTCCCCAAGGAACAAACGGGCTCCCGCGGAAGTCGCTGACAAATTCACGCAACACAAAGCCACCTCGCGCGACGAAATCAAGGGCCGCCTGGTCCTCCACCAGGACGGCTACGGCTTCGTCGTCGCTGATGTGGCGCTCCCGAACGTCGACGGCGACATCTTTATTCCCCGCGATTACGTGGAAGACGCCATGCACGGCGACACGGTCATCGCCCGTATCGCCCGCCTTAGCGGTCTCCCCGGCGCCCGTCGCGCCGAAGGGCGCATCGTCCGCATCGTTGGCCGCGCTCATCCCTCCGTTGTCGGCCTATTTCGTTACACCTCTCACGGCTGCGTGGTCGTTCCCTACGATCCGCGCGTCCAGCATGAAATTGAGTTGCTCACCGGCGAGGAACTGACACCCGCGTTGCGCGAGCAACTTCTGGCTGGCAAGAAAGATCAGCCTGGCCGCGGCAAGCGCTTACCGCACATTCCCAAACTGGATGGCGCTGTCGTCAACGCCGAACTGCTCCGCTATGGCCGTGGTGGCACCGCGCCTGCCGGCCGCGTCATGGAAATCCTTGGCCGTCCCGGCGACCTCGGCGTCGACACCGAAATCATTATCCGCAAGCATCACCTGCCCCACACCTTTGCCGCAGAAGTCCTCGAGGAAAGCGAACGCCTGGCTCATCCGGTGACCGACGCGGAACGCACGGGCCGTGAAGATTTTCGCGAACTGCCCATCGTCACCATCGACGGTGAAACCGCCCGGGATTTCGACGATGCCGTTTACGTCGAGCGCCGCGACGACGGCGGCTGGCTCCTTCAAGTTCACATCGCCGACGTCGCCCACTACGTCCATCCCGAATCGCCTCTCGACCGCGAAGCGCGCGTGCGCGGCAATTCTGTGTACTTCATCGACCGCGCCGTACCCATGTTGCCCGAAACCCTTTCCAACGGCATGTGCTCTCTGAATCCCCGTGAAGAGCGCCTGGTCATGAGCGCCGTTTTGCATTTTGACGCCGCCGGTCATCCGCTCACCGCCGTTATGGTTCCCGGCGTGATTCGCTCCACCGAGCGCATGACCTATACCAATGTCAATAAAGTGCTGATTGGTGATCCCGAAATGAGCGAGCGCTACGCTCACCTCCATCACCATTTCCGCGCCATGCGCGGCCTCGCCCTTCTCCTCAAAGCGCGCCGCGACGATAACGGCTCTATCGATTTCGATCTGCCCGAACCCATCATCGAATTTGACGCCCAGCAGAACATGACCAACATCGGCCGCAGCGAGCGCAACATCGCCCACCGCATCATCGAGGAGTTCATGCTCGCCGCCAATCGCGCCGTCGCCCACTACCTCCTCGAGCGTGGCATTCATGCCTTGCATCGTGTCCATGAAAAACCCGACGGTCGCAAGGTCCTCGAATTCGAAGAACTCGCCCATGCTTTCGGTTATTCCCTCGGCGTCGAGAATCTCTACCAGCGCGAAGTCACCGTCCGTCACGGCAAAGTTCCTTCTCCCGCAAAAGCGGGCAAGCCTGAAACTCGCGGCCACGGGCGCGAGCGCCAGCAACGCGTCTCCCTTCCCGGCACGGACATCAAGATCACCCCACAGCATTACCAGAAACTGGTCGAAAAACTCTCCGGCCATCCGGAAGAACGTATCGTTTCCTATCTAATGCTGCGCTCCCTCAAGCAGGCGCGATACGCCGCCGATTCTCTCGGCCACTTTGCTCTGGGCTTTGATGAGTACACCCACTTCACCTCGCCGATACGCCGTTATCCCGATCTCATCGTTCACCGCATCCTAAA
>Ga0181532_10003173_pt1 | contig 14935 bp, 8 predicted proteins | sample PEATcosm2014_Bin_33_FD_119768 | JGI IMG/M metagenome (GOLD analysis project Ga0181532, IMG submission 119768) | Peatland microbial communities from MTU Mesocosm Facility, Houghton, MI, USA - PEATcosm2014_Bin11_30_metaG | ecosystem: Environmental > Terrestrial > Soil > Wetlands > Peat | place...
CGCGATGCCGTCATTGGCGGTTCCGCTGAGCCACGCCTGTACCGCTGCGGTGACATCAACCAGGATGTACTGGTTCTTATCCGCCGTGGTCAGCGGGACGCTGGCGGCAATCGTGGTTCCGAGTGCCGGAGCGTTGCTGGCATCGATCGTACTCTCGGTCCAGGTGCCGTTGACATAATCCACGTTGAAGCTGCCGGCAGTGGTCACGGCATTGACGTAGAGCTTAAGTGTGGCCTTGGTGATGTCGGCGCTGGTGTAACCGGAGGGAATCGACGACAGATCGAACTGAATGAAAGTAGTCTGCGTGCTCTCGACATCGAGCAGCGTCTTGGCTCCGTAGTTGGTGGTGGAGGCTGCGGTGTTGGTGTAGGAGTCTCCGGTGGGAGTAAGTTGGCCATAGGTTCCGGTCAACAAACCTAGAATGGAAAGTAACAGTACTGCCAAACGCATCTGCACGTTCTTCATGGCGCGCTCCAGATTGTTTTTTTTGCGAGAACCCCGTCCGATTGCAGAACGGGCCAAACACTTATTTAGAAAGCTGGTACGGAAATAAGGTCCAGGCAACAGAGGAAGGATAGTAAGCCCAAAACGCAGCCGGGATTATGTTCGATGTTGGTCGCCCTGTCAATCTGGAAATAATTGCAGCCGTACAGTCAGCACTGGCTTATGAGCCCTAGTAGAAAAAACTCGCTTTGAACTGGAGAGCAGTTCCGGGTGGTTAGTCGGCTAACCCGAAAACTATGCGGTTGTCGGCGAGAAATCCCGATTACATTTATTGATCTGGATCGGCCAATTCAATGCGTGCTAATGCCTGATTTCTTCAATTGACGCTCCCATCCTCCGCGCGATGCAAAGAAAAACCGCCCGAAACATCCGAGCGGCGTTCTTGTGCATTCTGATTGCTGTCGCTTCTATCTTAGCGAGGTGGGTGGCGTTTTCAGCGACGACACATGGGCGGTTTCGTCCTGTGCAGAGGCCTTCGTCGGGAGGGGCGGAGCCTGGTAGCCGATCGCTTCTTCGGCGGGAGCGCCGAATAGTTCGGGATGCAAGTAGCGTCCCTGCTCCTGCGGCGGCTTTTCTACTTCCACCTGAATGCGGTGGGCGTCGGCGTAGGCGTCGTGGCGAATGCCGGTCACCTGCCAGGAAACCTCCACGTTCGGCTTGCTCGTGCGGATCACGAAACGATTGTGCCCAATCTTCTTCGCCACGATCGCCTGCGCGAACTGGCCGATGACCGTGAGTTGATAACGAAAGTCCTGGTTGAGGGCTTCAAAGTAGTCGGGCAAAGTCACTGTGGCGACTCCGCGCTGGTTGGTGACGACGTTGCCGTTGTAGACATTCATCATGTCTGGCGATTCGACGAACGAGTGGTAGAGATACTTGTTCGCGGGATCGAGCGGGTGGTCGATTTTGAACGAACCGCCACCCTTACTAAGGTTGCCGGTGATCGCCACGTTGCCCTGAAAGTATCCGGCGTAGTCATTGCCGCCGCTGCCGGTGTTCACGCCCACGACGGCGCTACCTGCTGGGCTCGCAGTATAGAAGGCTGCGCCGTTCGCAAGGCCGGCGGTCGACGTGTTAATGCCGTACACGGCGTCATTGACGGCGGCGGAGGTCGCCGAGATGGTGTTGCCACCAGAACCGTTGTCGCGCACGTCCAGGGTCGCGGCGGGAGCGGTGGTGCCGATGCCCACGCTGACACTGGCCGGGGCGGCATTCACGCCCTTGATGCTGCCCAGCACCAGGGCATTGCTCTCCGCCACCACCGCGCTTGCGCCTATGGCCGTGGCGTTGTTGAGGCTCCCAGTTGAAAAAAAGGCGTCAGTGCCCACAGCGGTGTTATAGGACCCGGTCACGAAAGAACTATCGGCGGTAATTCCGGCCCCAAAACCTGCCGCTGTGTTGTCAACGCCTGTGGTGTTGTAGAAAAGCGCCTGGTATCCGCTGGCGGTGTTGTAGTTGCCCGTGGTGTTGGAGTAGAGCGCTTCAGAGCCGCTGGCGGTGTTGTCGGCGCCCGTGGTGTTAGAGACGAGCGCGCCCCCGCCGCTGGCGGTGTTGTAGTTGCCGGTGGTGTTAGAGGCGAGCGCGTCCACGCCGCTGGCGGTGTTGGTGCCGCCCCTGGACGTGGTATTCCCCGCAAACCCGAGAAACGCGTTCCCGTTTAAGATGGAGCCGAAGGCGAAACGGCTTCCTCCCAGGTTGTAGCTGGTCGCGGCGTTGACCGCTCCGTTGACATCAAGCATGGCGGCCGGTGTCGTCGTACCGATGCCCACGTTGCCCGCATTCGTGATCCACACCTTCGTCGACAGGCCGACTCCCAGCGCCAGGTTGGTCGCCACCGAAGGGCCGAAATACGTGTACTTGGTGCTCGCCCGCGGCGCGGTCACGATCACATTCAGGTCCTGATCCTGCAGGTTCGTCGCGTTCAGCACGGTTCCTCCCAGCGGAGCACCGATCACCAGCCGCTGCTGTGGGTTGCTGTACCCAATCCCCACATTCCCCGCATTGTTGATTCGCATCATCTCCGTCCCACCTACCCCCAGCGTCAGGTTGGTGTTCGTCGAAGGGCCGATTAACGCATGCTTGTCGCCCACTACAGGGCAGCTAGAGCTAAGGCCCGTGCAACCCCCGTGCGGGGTCAGCACCACCTGCATGTCCTGATCCAGGAAGTTCGACGCGTTCAGCACGGCTCCTCCCGCCGTCGCCGCGATGACGTAGTTGCCCGGATTGCTCTGATAGATCGTCGAGTTGCCGATGTCGCCCGAACTGTCGGTGAAGACCGGAATGTAGGTCGCTGTACCGGAACTCGTGTTGCGTGGATTTTGTTCGCCATTTCGTTGGCGGCTGTTGTCCTTGCGTGGATAGGTCTCTGCTCGCATTGGAGCACAGAGCGCCACCGCGTTTCGAAGGCCGCGACTATTCTGTTGTCAACCGCAGCGGCGTTGCTGGCTTGCGGCGCTCTGGCATACGTGCAGTTGGTAAGACCAATCGAGTCCCGAAACTACAGCGTTGAAGCGTGGGGTTTGCTGCTTTCGCTGTCGGGCACCATTTCGGGTTTGGTTGTTGCCCTGCGGTTCCCAAGCTGGTTTTCTTGGTTGGCACTAGCTGCATCGGCTTGGATGCTCGTGCCGTTTTTTCTGGCGGCTTCGACATACTGAAAAGCCCCAGCACGTGTCCGCGCTGATTACTGTTGCGATAAGCTGATACCAGTGTTCAATCGCGTCGCGGAAAGTGTCGAAGAGAGCGGGTTCGCAATTGTTTCCCAATGTCTTTCTGAGCAAATGGTGGAACATCTCTGCTCAGACCTTGGCAATACCAAACACGCTCAAAGGAATCTGTTGGACATTCCAATCGTGCGCGGACTGGCAGCTTCGGAACCCGTTAAACAACTTGTGACTGCATGTCTCGGCAAGGGATGCTTTGCGGTACGCGGCATCCTGTTTAACAAGACCCCAGACTCTAATTGGAAAGTTGCGTGTAATATCCGATATCACTCATCGACCCCGGATCAGCCAATTCTCATTGACCGGGTTCTGGGTGCTAACGCCGCCTCCTCCACACGGAAAGTTCTTTGCAGACACTGCGGACGATATTTTTACTGGCGTTTGTCAATTGGCGACAGAGCTTGATCCCGACGATTGGATCGCAGAGTTGAATCCCGATAAGACAATTACCGTACGAGACCTTATCGACAAGGGTAGGGATGGGGTTCTTGAGGCCGAACTGACTAAATTCGGCAAGAGACTCGGCAACAAATCGCTACCTACAAAGGCTGAATTGCTGTTTAAACATGTTACTATCCGACAACATAAAGACAATCTACCCTCCAGTGCAGAATATTTTCGGGCTTCGGAACTGAAGATCGCTGATGATCTTCGCAACGAAATTATTCACGGCGGAGTGTTGCCGCATATACCCGTCTCGCGCGCACTCGCAATTACTATGTTTCTCCACGAAGCAGCCTCAACCGCAATTCGGTCCATCGGCTTTGCCTATCCCCTTTCACTGGACGAAGACTATTGGCGGGAACTCGCCGCCACGAAGAATCCTGGCGTTGTATTAACGCAACCGAAGCCGTCGCAAACTTAGTTTTCATCAGGGGTTTTGCTTTCTCTCCGTAATCAACAGGGCACGGTTGAATGTGGCCCATTTTTGCCTCAACATATCTGCGAAAGCAACAACTGTATCCGTACTCTTCGTTTGTGGACTCGTAAAGGTCAGAATCGGATAAGCACGAGAAACCCCGGGAATTCCGCCACGAGCTACGGTATGCGCTTCTGAAATCAGGATCACGCCGTCATTCTGTGCGTACCGGAGAGCGCCGCCTTGAGTTTTCTTTTGGAAGCTGTTCGCAAGAGCGTAGTGGATCACGTCAGGAGCCAGTATCGTAGCGCTCTCATTCAGTAAGATCAAGATGCCAACTGCGTCGGGGACACTAAAAATCAGCCGTGGGTCGCGTGTTTGTTTATCTGCTTTAGCTACATCGTCGTCAATAGTCTTCGCAATCTTGAGCACCAAGCCCCGTTGCAAAGCCGTGGCATCAGGTTGGCCGGAAAAGATGCGTTGCGTTGTCACTCTGCCAAAAGCAACGATCACGCGCTCGCGCATTATCCTTTCCGCAAATTTCTGCGGCTTGTCTATCGGGTCAGATTCGAGCGTCTTTTGCTCGACGATAAATCGGCGGTTTTGAAAGAGGTAGTCAGCTCGCATTCTGCCGTCTGGTTTTTTGCTGCTTTTCAGCAAGGCGTCAATGTCCTCGAATCCATCGAGAGTCTTGACGAAAGATTCAAACCGCTCGCGCAGGGTAGATCTCGTGTTTTCCTCCCTGGCCTTCCGAAAGTGTCCCATCTCGTTCCGATCTAGAAGTAACGCAGATATGCCCGAACTCTGCCCAATCGCTAAAGAAAAGACGTAATAAGACGACATAAAACGACTCGCACAAGAGCGGAGCAGTTCTTCGGCAACTCTCTGAAAAGCCGTATGTTTACTGGGGTTTCGCGAGAAAAGAGAATGGGTCGGGTTCGGGAGCCACAGTCCGATGCTCTACCAGTTGAGCTACTCCCACCGCAGATGAGAGCATTATAACCCAACCCATTCACAGGAAAACTAGTTAGGCAGAACAGCATGCTACCCGATGTTTACCCTGGAACGGCTCTTCGACGCGGCGGAACTGATTGCAAATCGCCGGTTTTGATCCTTACGCCTATCGCGGAGCTCACGGGCAATCGATGGAGATGGCAATGCAGTACGCCTGCTTTGCCAAGGGAGCGGGTTTCTACAAGACGGTCACACCGGAAGATTCCGGGTGTCTGAACGCCGCGCTTTGGTATTACTGGCCTACAAGAATATTTTTGCTCGAGGCGGAACCCGTGCGCGCCGTACAGATCAAGTCAGTGACTGCATCGCCCGCCACCGAAACGTCATCTGCAAATGATAAGACCAGGGCAGATCTCGACTCTGATCCAAAATAAGAGTAGATGGGGTCGGCATCGGGCACAGCGGAACATCCTGCAAATTGGTCGTTATCTATGCGGTCATTTCTGGTTCCGGTTACATAGATCCCGGTGCCAGTTGCACTTTGGATCGTGTTCCCGGAAATTTCAATGTCTTGAAACAAGGGATAGATTCCGGTGACCTCGTTCCAGACGCCGTCATACGTGGAAGAAATGTCGGCAAACATCGCAATCGACGCATTACGGGACGGATATTAGTTTGTACCGTCGACGCTGGTTTGATAGAGCTTCGGTACATGATTCGTTCTGACAATCGTATTGTTGCGAATGGCGATGTCGGAAGCGCCCGTGCTTTCGCTGAAATAACGCGAGACGATCGACGCGATGGCACTGGCGGTCATGTTCTCGAATCTCGAGTTCTGGATCACCATGTGAAATCCGCCAACGAGAATACCGCGGCCGACTTTGTCATGGATATTCACGTCGGAAACAAAGACACGGGATGGAGCATGATTCATGTTGAGCGCGTGGATTCCAGAACTCAACCAACTGACGGGTGAGTTGAGCTGCACTGTTATCGGCTGTCCGCCCCAAGGCGGCAGGTTGGGTGGGCTGATCGACAGGACAGTGGCCGATCCAAGATATCCCAGAGCCTGGTCAAAGAAAGCCAGCGCGTCGCCAGCGTCAGGGATGGCATCCGGGCCACTCATCACAAAGGAATCGGTGGAGTTCACCGCCGTCAACGTATCCCACGCTACGGTGATATTCATCACGTCGTCTCCTTCGTGCGTGAAATCGCCGCCTTCGACGATGATGTCTCCACCGACTCCTGTAAAGTGTGTTCCATCAGCAACGGTCGAAATGGGACGACCTTGACTTGGCTTCTCGATTACATTCTCAAGCGACAATCCTCGCCCACCCTGGCCGGCTGTGATCCCCATATAGGGCGAAGTGAGAACCGAGGTGTTGATGATTCGAACGTCACTTGATCCGTAGTCATCCTCGATCACCATGCCCCAGAATTTCTGGAAGCGAACCAAAACCGCACGGTTCGGGTATGGTCGCAACTGCGAAGCAACCCACTGCCCGGCTGGATTGGATCCGGGGTAGAGGCTTCCATCCTTGATATACATCGACTGCTGCGAGGGATCCTGCTGGCCATGGCTCACGATGCATGCATAATCACAGCCTTGATCGCTCGGGCCGGTGTTGAGATAGTCGTCGTGTGCCGGCATGTGACGCGGCCGGGACGAGGCTGGTGCTTCCAGCCGGGAAAATTCTTTTGACCGGCACCGCGACCGTCGTGCTCAACCATTGCGCCATGATGGGCGTGGGAGCTCCAGCAGGGGACGATAGCGGAGACTACGGTACTACCATCCTGTTGACCAGCGAAGCTGTGCCTCCTTTTATACTCGAAACCGGCTGGCAGGTTTCCGGCATCAACTGCAGCCTGCGAGGCGGCCATCAATGACGCGAACCACGTCAACGCTCTTTTCCACATTACGGCCGGAGGAACGGTGACATTGGTTGTGCATAGCACGGAAACTTTTTCCTGGCGTTACGGCATTCTCATCGACTCCGGCGCGCTGCTGGGTGCATCGATTTCGCCAAGCGCGCCGCGGTGCAGGGCATTCGCATCCAGTTGATCGTTGGCCCCGAATACTCACCCTATGCACCCACTCGGCCCTACCAGCCCAATGAATTTCCTGCCATGTGGGGCGGGCATCCGCTCTCTTTTGCCGACCCCCCGCTTTCCAAAACAGCGTTTCAGCGTCTCTTCGATAGCCTGGACACGAACGGTATCGCGCTGGCGGGCGTCGAACTCGGAAACGAGATCAATTGGGCCGCCTTCAATCCGGAGTTCCCGCTTCCCGGCGAGGGAAAGATTCTCAGTCTTGACGATCTCGGCCATGATCTCGAGGGCAAGCAGATCGCGAAGGGCTTTCTCCAGTACATCAAAATTCTTGAGGTCCTCAAGGAAGTCCGCGACCACTCACGTCTCAACAAGAGCACGCCCATCATCTCCGCCGGCATGGTAAGTGCCGAGGATGGCGCGAAGCTCTACAACAATAAGAAGGAGGACATGGTCAGCTTGTCGGCGACCATCGCGCTTCTTCGCGCCCATGGCCTCGATTCGCTCGTGGATGCCTATGGGGTTCACAGCTATCCCTCCTCCGCGAAGCCCGGCAACCCGGCCGCCGCGGCGCAACGCCTGGGCCGGCTGAACAGCGTCGATCTGGCAGAGTGCCGCGCAAAGGGAGCCAATGATGGCAAGCCCTGCTGGATCACCGAGTGGGGATTCCCCAACAAGGACCTATCGTGTCCTCCGAAAGAAGCCGGCCGCACGCTCCTCATCGAGGAGTTACGGGGAGATTTTGCGGCAGCAGCCGCCGAGCATCGCCTGGTGGGCGTCGACTACTTCTCCTGGGACTCCGATCCATGGTCCAAAACAATCGATGCGGACAGCGTGTACCGCTGCGGCGTGCTGACCGAAAGCGGCCGCGAAGCGGTTGCTCCCGAGGGGCGGGAGAAGACTGCGGATCTCGGCACTTCGATAAAGGTTCGGGTCGGCGTTCCGCTGGTCGCGCGCGGACCGGCGCCGAATATCGCCGATAGCGCGTTCACTGAGATCAGGCTTCCCAATAATGGCCGATTTCGCGGATTCACCGCTGCCGGAACCAGTTTCGCCATTGACGGGAAAGAGCCGTATGACATGGGCGGACAGGCCGCGACGGTGCTGAAACCTGGACCGGGCGGCAGTCCCGATTCCTGCGGGCAATGGATCAACCACGTGGAGCTGGAGGGCAAGACGCTCTTCGGCTGGGTGCATAACGAAACGGCGTGCGATTATGCGAAATACGGCCAAACCCACGCGATGATGACTATCGGCGTCTCCACCGACTACGGGCTCACCTGGAAGATCCTGGGACCGATCATTAAAGGCACCGATCCGCCCGTCGCGAACAAGGAGACCGGCGACAGCTGCATGATAGCGGTGCGCGACCAGGACGGCTATGACTACGCCTATTGCCTGCACAACGGCGGCCATTCCTGGGATGGCGGCTACACCTTTGCCGCGCGCGCGCCTGCAACCGATCCGGCGCCGGGCAGGTGGAAAAAGTACTTTAACGGCGAGTGGAGTCAGCCGGGGGTTGACGGCAAGTCGAGCCCAATCGACGGCTTCGGCGTGGCGTACTGGACTACCATCCACGAAATGATCGGCCTCAAGGGAGTCAACGGCAAAATAGGCATTTCTGTTTCTTTGGATCAGCTTCATTTCACGCCGATCCTTTCGCAGCCTCTGATGCTGATTGAGCCGGGCGACTGGGCGCGCAAGAACGGCCTCGAACTGGTGGCGTATACCGACTTGATCGATGCCCACACAGGACTCAACCAGCTTAGCGACCACTGGCTGCTGGCGTATATGTATCTGAACCCAGGCGAGAATTTCGGTAAACGCTATCTCATCTTTCGTCCCGTCGATATCTCGTGGTCGCGCGCACCCGGCGAACCGCAGGTGGGGGAGATGCTGACCCACTGGTACAACGCAGCGCAGCACGATCACTGGGCCACCACAGCTCCCGTGCCCGGCAACTATGCCAGGTACAAGTTGGTCGCTCAGCTGGGATACATGATGACGGCGCCCGCTGCCAAAGAGGCTTCCGTCGAACTGGAAGAGTGCGTCAGCGAGTGGCCTGGCCACGCGGACCACATCCTTATTCAAAAGGGCGAGTGCGAAACCCACGGCTACAAGCTTCTGCGCAGCGCTGGATTCGTCTTCTCGGCCGTCCAGCCCAATACACAGCCCTTATACCGCTGCTACTCCGACAACGAAAAATCCCACTTCGCGGCCAACCGAGATGACTGCAACAGCATGGGCAAGCGAGAGGCGCTTCTCGGCTACGATCTCAAGCAATAGCCTTCATGAGGGACCAGAACCGCGTCACCGAAGGAGCGCTTATCGCAGAGAGAGCCACAGTCCGATGCTCTACCAGTTGAACTACTCCCACGGCAGATCTGATTGTACAGAGTACGATGATAGCAATTGCGGCTGGTGTTCGGCCCGGGCTGGCTTGTCCTTTTGCAGTGCGATCTCTACTGTCGTCCCACGCCCATGTACTGGAATCCCATGGCGCGCAGACGCGACGAGTCGAGCAGATTCTTGGTATCGATGATGATCGGCCGCTTCACCAGGTGCCGTATTCTCGCGAAATCCAGCGTCCGGAACTCCGGCCAGCCCGTGGCCACGACCAGGGCATCCACTCCTTCGGCCACTCCGTAGGCGGATTCGCAGTACTTCACCATGCCGTTCAGTTGCAGCCGGGCATCGGGCATCGCCACCGGATCGTAAGTCCGCACCCGCGCTCCACCGGCCAGCAAGCTCTGCGCCAGTTGCACCGAGGCAGATCCCGCAACGGAATTCGTGTTCGGCTTGAAAGACAGCCCCAGAATGCCGACATCCTTGTTCTGCACGGTATCGATCGCAGCCGACACTTTCTGCAAAAGCCGGTTCGCCAGGTCCACATTCACTGCGCGGGCGGCATTCAGCACCTTCAATTCGACGCGGTTTTCTCGCGCCAGCCCGGTCAGCGATTCCATGTCACTCTCGGCAAAAATTCCACCCATGCCGGCGCCCGGCTGCAGGCAGCGCGGAGCAATTTTCTTGTCCAACCCCAGGGCAAGCGCCAGGCCGACGGCATCGGCGTTCACGTGTTCACACAGGCTCGCGATTTCGTTGATAAACGAAATCTTGGTCGCCACAAACGCCGTGGTCGCTTCGCGGGTCAACTCCGCCGTCTCGTAATTCGTAACCAGCACCGGAACCCCGCGCATCACCAGCGGATGAAAAATCTGTTTCAGCGAAGAAACCGCTTCGCTCGAAGGTGTTCCCAGGATAATCCGGTCGGGCCAGTTGAAGTCTTCCACCGCGCATCCGTTGGTGAAGAACATCGGCTGGCATACCAGCAGACTCTTTAGCCCTTTATCCTTCAGCCTCTTCTCAATCTTTGTGGTCGAACCCACTCGAACCGGCGTCACGATCGACAGCACCTGAAACCGGCCAGCCGCAGCCGCCAAACGAACAACGATTTCTTCCAGTCCCTGCGCGGAGTCTTCGGCGAGAAAAATTACCTGTGCCTTGCGAGCTAGTTCTTCCGGGTCTGCCGAATAAACCAGGCGTCCCGACCGCACGTTGCGCCGAATGACTTCCTGAAGATTTTTCTCGAAAAAGGGTATGTTGCCCTTCGCAACGTCCATGATGCGTGTATTGTCGGCGTAACAGCAGCAAACCGGCGTGCCGAAGTCGGCAAGACAAGCGGAGATGACTGTAGCGAGGTAGCCGGATCCATAAACCCCAATTTGCATATTCACTCTTCCGAATCAAACCCGCAGCCTGGGATCCGGCGCTTGGTTTCGAGCCCGTTGAATCTATAGTAATCCCGCCAATAGACTTGGCAACGGGCGGAAAGTACATGTCCCGAAGAGGGGTGAAACTGGCCGCTAGTTGCGGGTTTTCATGGGTTTTTGCGGAACCTGACTGAAGAGCCAGTTACGAGCTATGACTTAGAGGACAATTGCCCGTGTCCCAGCGGCAGTGGCGCCACGTCCTGCCAGAAACCGTCCGTCTCGCGGACGAACATCAACTTGTCCACGTAGACCTGGCGCGTGCCCGGAAACTTCGCCCAGCGCTCGCGGGCGATGACCAAAGCCGCGCGCGCCTGCTCGTCCCGCTCTGTTTTCAGAATCGTCAGATGCGGAATATAGGGCCAACTTTCTTCGCAGCACAGCCCTTGCCCATTGAGCTGATCATGCAGCTCACGCATCCGATAAGCGGCCCGCTTCACCTGGATGAACAACGTCGGAGTTGTAGGCAGAAACGTTTCCACATCTCCCAACTCGACGTTGAACGGAAGAACGCGCCCACAAGCCTCTTCTAGAAATTCCACCGCGGCCGCTTCGGTCATCGTCAGCTCCCGCGGCGGGAGAATCGTGAGATGGGCGGGCATGTGGGCCAAAGTCGGGTGGAGTTCCCGGCGCAGCTGTTCCACAAACTCGCCAACCGAATTGCGTACGTAGGTGACCAACGCGTAGCGTGAACTGGGCATGACTTCCGAAGCTGAAATTATAGCCTGAGCGCGGCAGGCAGGGGCAGCCCACCTCCAGGCAGTGCCACGGAGGTCACCGCAGCCGGCGAATTAATCGGTAGCGCTGGGGACTGGTCCGGCTCCATAGCTAACGATTTCATGCTGCTTTCCCTGCATTCGTAGCCGCAGCCTGTCGAAAGCCAGATAGACGACCGGCGTGGTATAGAGCGTGAGCAACTGGCTCAGGATCAACCCTCCCACGATGGTGATGCCCAGGGGCCGGCGGAGCTCATACCCCGTGCCCGTCCCCAGCGCCAATGGCAGAGCGCCCAACAACGCAGCCATCGTCGTCATCAGGATCGGACGAAAGCGCAACATGCACGCTTCAAAAATCGAATCGGTCGTGTTCTTTCCCTCCTCGCGCTCTGCTTGAAGCGCAAAATCGATCATCATGATGGCGTTCTTTTTTACGATTCCAATCAGCAGCACAATTCCAATGATGGAGATGATGTTCAGATCCTGCTTAAAGAGCAGCAGTGCCAGCATCGCGCCCACGCTCGCCGATGGCAGCGAGGAGATGATCGTCCAGGGATGGACCAGGCTTTCGTACAAAATGCCGAGAATGATATAGACGGCCAGCAGTGCGGTCGCGATCAGCCATGGCTCGGTGCCCAGAGATTGTTGGTAAGCCTGCAGCGTGCCCGCAAAAAAGCCCTGCAGCGTGGAAGGCGTGCCCAGTCGCTTTTGCATCTGGGTGATGGCCAACGTGGCTTCGCTCAATGACTTACCCGCCGCGAGATTAAACGACACGGTGACCGAGGGAAACAAGCCGGTGTGGTTGATGGCCAGCGGGGTGGTGTTGGCTTGGCCCTTCGCCACCGCGAGCAGCGGAATGTTGCCGCCGGAAGACTGCAGGTAGATGTCTTTCAATCCCTCCGGGCTTTGCCAATACTGGGGAGCAACTTCCAGTACCACATAATACTGATTTAACTGCGTGTAGATGATGGACACTTCCGATTGTCCGAAAGCACCGTATAACGCCGAGTCCAGCGACTGCACGGTAAGGCCGAGTTTGGCTGCGGTGACGCGATCATAGTTCATCAACTCGTCAAGGCCGCCATTCTGCTGGTCTGAGCTAACGTCCTGCAGACCGGGCAGGTGCTGCATCTGACTCAGCAGGATCGGCGCCCACTTGGAAAGATCCTGCACATTGTCGGATTGCAGCGTGTACTGGTACATCGCATTACTGGACCGGCCGCCGATGCGCAGATCTTGCGCGGCTTGGAGGAATGCGGAAGCCACCGGCAGACGGTTCAACTGCGGACGCAAGCGGTCGATGATCTGGGCAGCGCTGACCTTGCGCTCCGCCAGCGGTTTAAGCGCAATGTAGAGGGAGCCGGTATTGGTGGCTCCGCCGCCGCCAGTAAACGCAATCACATTAGCGACCGCAGGATCGTTCTTGACCACGGCGCCAATCTGCCGAATCGAGTCATTCATCGCTGGAAACGATGAATCCTGCGGCCCGCGCACGCTGCCGGTGATTGCTCCCGTATCCTCTACTGGGAAAAAACCCTTGGGTATCTCGATGATCAGCACCACATTGAGCGCTATGGTGACGAAGAGTACGACAAGGGTGAGCGTCGGATGGTCGAGCACCCAGTGCAGGCTGCCGCGATATAACGACAGCACCCAGTCAAAGAACTTTTCGGTGGCCATATAGATACGGCCATGTTTTTCCGCGCGCTCGTTTTTCAACAGATAGGCGCACATCATCGGGGTCGTGGTCAGCGAGATGACCATGGACACGAAAACGGCCGTCGAAAGAGTGACGGCGAATTCACGGAAGAGGCGTCCCACGATTCCGCCCATCATGAGAAGAGGAATAAAAACGGCAATGAGTGAAATGCTGATGGTGAATACGGTGAAACCGATTTCTTCCGCGCCCTTCAGCGCCGCGGCAAAGGGCTCCATGCCGTTTTCCAGATGGCGCGCGATGTTCTCCATCACCACGATGGCGTCATCGACCACAAATCCGGTGGCGATGGTCATGGCCATCAGCGAGAGGTTGTCCAGGGTATATCCGAGCAGATACATCACGGCGAAGGTACCGACCAGCGAGACCGGCACAGCGACGGCCGGAATCAGCGTGGCTCGCCCGTTGCGCAGAAAGACAAACACCACAACGATGACGAGGCCGATGGAGATCAGCAGCGTTCTCTCCACATCACTGACCGAGGCGCGGATAGTTGTGGTGCGATCGAGAACGATGGTTGTATCGATGCCGAGCGGAATGGTTGCCTGAATAGACGGCAGTTGCGCGCGGATGCGGTCGACCGTATCAATGATGTTGGCGCCAGGCTGACGGAAAATGATGACCGTAACCGAGCGCTTCCCGTTCAGATAACCGGCCGCACGAATGTTCTGCACCGAGTCCGTCACCTCAGCGACATCGGACAGCCGGACCGCCGCGCCGTTCTTATAGCCGACGACGAGCGGCTTGTAGTCATCCGCGTGCGAAATCTGGTCGTTGGCAAGGATGTCCTTAGTCACCACGCCATCGGTGATTTGGCCCTTTGCCAGGTCGGAGTTCTGCAGGCTCAGCGCCGACTGCAAATTCGCCAGGGTAAGTCCATAGGCGGCCAATTGTGTGGGATTCGCGTCCACACGTACGGACGGCAGCGCGCCACCTCCAACCGAGACTTGCCCTACGCCCTGTATCTGCGACAGCTTTTGCGCGAGAACGGTCGAGGCTTCGTCGTACATTTTATCGGGACCGTATTTGTCAGAGGTGAGGCCGAGAATCATGATCGGTGAATCGGCGGGATTGACCTTGCGATAAGTCGGATTGCCCGGCAGGTTGGCGGGCAGATAGGTTCGCGCCGCATTAATGGCCGCTTCCACATCGCGCGCGGCGCCGTCAATATCGCGACTGAGGTCAAACTGAATGGTGATCGAGGTGCTGCCCAGAGTGCTGGAGGAGGTCATCTCCGTCACTCCTGCAATATGACCCAACTGCCGCTCCAGTGGAGTGGCGACCGACGATGCCATAATGTCGGCGCTGGCTCCGGGCAAGCCTCCGCTGACTGAAATGGTTGGAAAGTCGACCTCCGGCAACGGCGCCACCGGCAGCACTTCAAACGCAATCGCCCCGGCAAGAGCGATCGCCACCGTGAGCAGCGTGGTAGCCACTGGCCGGCGAATGAAGGGGGTGGAGATGCTCATGCGGGCCCTGCCAGTTCCGTGCCTCCGGCTTCCTGCTGAGTTGATTTGTGCGCAAAGCGCTGCGCCAGATTGTCAAAGAAGATGTAGATGACGGGCGTGGTGTAAAGCGTGAGCACCTGGCTCAGCAGCAGTCCGCCCACCATGGCGATGCCCAGCGGCCGGCGCAACTCGGAACCG
>Ga0181532_10003176_pt1 | contig 14921 bp, 7 predicted proteins | sample PEATcosm2014_Bin_33_FD_119768 | JGI IMG/M metagenome (GOLD analysis project Ga0181532, IMG submission 119768) | Peatland microbial communities from MTU Mesocosm Facility, Houghton, MI, USA - PEATcosm2014_Bin11_30_metaG | ecosystem: Environmental > Terrestrial > Soil > Wetlands > Peat | place...
CAGATCAACGGCGAGCAAAATGCCGCCAGCCGTCAGATCTACGACGAAAAGCACAACGGGGATACTGTGAAGCCGAACGAAGTCGACGACCGGGAAGCCAACCAGCAGCAGCGCACCGCCGAGGGGCTGCGCAGCGGCCAGATGACTTCCGGCGAAGCAGCCCGGACCAACGAGAACCAGGCCAATGTCGCCCAGCAGGTTCACAACGAGCGCACCGCCAACGGCGGCGCCTTGACCAAGCAACAGAAGCAACAGGTCAACCAAGAACAAAACAGAAACAGCAAGCAGATCTACAACGAGAAGCACAACAACAACAAGACGAAACCTGCCAAGGAGAGCGACTGATAAACTAAAGCAGGAGCGATAAGATGGACGGCCGCCATTGCAGGCGGCCGTTCCATTTTGTTCTTGCCGTCTATCGTCCGTCACGGTTGGCGAGTTAATCTACCCTCGGGCGCAGGCCCAATCTTCTCCAGTTTTCTCCTTGCTAACGGAGCAGCGGTCAGATCGGCTGATGTCTGCCCCTGCGGACCTCTACGACAGGCGAACCCGCCAAGTTGACTTAAGCCTGCAAGGCCAAGCTTCTCTGCGCGTCTCCCGGGGCCGGCACACCGGTCTGAGACTCGGGGAAAAACTACTGTGACCGGGATCACAGAAAAGCCGGCCCTTCTGATGTAGGCTTCATCGATCACTCATCAGCGCCATTTCAAACTTTCCGGTCTGTAGCGAGCAGTGAACCACTGAGCTGTAAGCCCTTCGTCCAGCGAGCTGATATCAACGGTCCTCTATCTTGATCAAGTATAAGGAGGCCCTCCATGGCACTGACACATGGTCTGAACGGGAGTTCTCGAACAAAACAGCTGCGACTATTTCTCACGTTCGCAGTCGTCGGAGCGCTCAGCTTCTGGTTGCCAGATTTGGCTATCCATGTCAACGCAGCACGGAATTTTGGTTCTCCGCATGTATGGCTAATTACGATCCTGCTGCCAGCAATATTCCTGTTTGCCTATGTAGTCGCACGCAGGTTCGGAGTGAAGCGGGATTTCAAATGCGTCGGTGCTGCAATGTTACTTGGCGTATGGCTCACTGGCGGACTATTCATGACGCTCGCAGCAACGGCATCGGGCGGCGGATTTGTTGGCACCGGAGTTTTGGGCTCGCTGCTCATCATAATGATGTCGATAATCCCCATAGTCACATACATATTGGCAGCGTATGATGGCAGCTTATTTGCTTTGCTTGCCGTGACCTTTGGCGCACTGCTGTTTTGCGGTGTTCGGGCGAGCTGGATACTTTTAACTTCCGTTCCGTCACCGCCTAATATCATTGGCGACAAATCGCGTCACTCACAACCGGGTCGGCAATCTTGAGGATCGTGCCTGAACGGGAGGGCGCAGCCCACTCAAGTCCTCCCCTGACGGGGCAAATGCGACAAGCTGACGTACCGCTTGCCCTGACAAACTGCTTCCACCGCAGCTAGGATCTCGGCTGCGGAAGATAGTTTCTCAACGTAGCCTAGTGCCCCCAAGCTCAAAGCTTTCTGTACCACAGCGAGGGAGTACTCCATGCTCAGGAATACTATCTTGGACTCGGGGACGAGTTCGTGGATTCGTCGAGCGACCTCGATTCCATCCAGCGTCGGGAGTCCGATGTCAAGAAGAACCAAGTCCGGTTTCAGTTCCTCCGCCTTTTCAACCGCTTCTGGTCCGTCCGAGACTTCGCCGACGACCTGCAATTCCGCTCTTTTCACCAGCGCCGAACAGACGAATCGCCGAAACGGTTCGTAATCCTCTACGATGAGAATGCGGACTGACATGGGCACCGCTGTACTTCGTCGATTCGGCCCGGACAGGATGATGGAGACGTACTTCTTACGTTAGAGCAGGACCCCGCAATAAAGGAAACTGGCAGAAATCCCAGTGACAGCGAAATGTCACGCGGGACTCTATGTTTTACACAGCGCGGAGGCGCAAACTCGCCCGCCAGACTCGCAACTCTATGCCTAGCTTAGCTAGTTGTTGTGTAATATTGCCGCTAATGTCCAGTGGTCAAAACGGTGAAGTCGAGGGGTGGCGCGACGGTTTAGGTGCGGCCTAGCCGAGTCCGGCCCTTTCGTTTGCCGGTGCCTCAATAGCGTAGGGCCCGCCCGTGGTCGGGGCAATGCGGAAAGGAACTCGTCTTGGTCGAGCCATTTCTGCATCCTGAGACGGAGCGACAGGCAACGGAAGTAGGGCGTTGTGGCAGTGGAGGGTTGTTAGTACACCGATCAATGGCGTGGCTCCAAGTTTCGTGCGCAGAGCAGTGGTTAACAGTGGGGTGACCCAACCGATTCCGTTTGGAAGAGTACCTTCGATTGCGCAGCTTGGCCGTTGCTTGCAGCTCAGAAAGCGAGCAACCGTGAACAAGCCACAGGTCGGTAATCTGCAGCCGCCGAAAGCGAAATCCAAGCGGCGGAGACGAAACAAGGGGATGTGCTTGGCGGACCGGTCGTTGTTGAAGCCGAATGCAGCCGGTATCGACGTTGGCGCGCGAGAAATGTTTGTGGCCGTACCTCCCGGGCGGGACGAGAATCCCGTGCGGGTGTTCGCCACCTTCACCGAAGATCTGGAGCGCTTAACTGATTGGCTCGAGCAGTGCGGGGTGACGACGGTGGCGCTGGAATCCACTGGAGTGTATTGGATTCCACTGTTCGAGATTCTCGAACAACGAGGCATCCGCCCCTGTTTGGTGAATGCTCGCCACATGAAGAATGTACCCGGACGGGCGTCAATGCCTTATGCATGTGCTGCACGTGTTGACTGGCCGCCGCGACCAATTCGGTACGGTGCCGCAGTATGGTCCGCACGGCGCAGACGTCCTGCCCAGGTCGAAATGCAGCCCGCAGTAATCCCGCCGAGTGCGCGAGACAGGCGCAGTTAACGCATCCAGCTCTCAAATTCCTGCGGCTGCTGATCCCCTTTGATAGGTTCCCGCGCGCCCCAAAACCAACGGTACCAATGCACTCGCCAACCGCCTAAGCTTTTCCCTCTCATTGCCCACTTGGCTGGCATCCTTTTTGTTCGCCGGTTTGTACGCCGGCGGTTTTACTCAGACTCGACCCCGCGAGACGGCGAGGCTGGAATCCCCGCACCAACATCAGATCGCACACCAAAGCGTACACGGCCAGCAACCACCGGAGCTTGACCGATCCCATCAATGCCAGGAGGCGCGCCCACAGCAGCGAAAGGGAGTCCAATCAACGCATAACTGCGAGGAAGGTAACACCTGGGGAAAAACCCTATAAGGAGCAACGGCAGGCAAAGTGTTATACGCTAGCGCCGTCACCGCTTTTCCGGAGCGTTCCCCCGGCTGGTGCCGCCCCGTCTTAAACCACCAGACCCAGCTGTAGCCTAAGCCGAACAGACAGAACAGCGAGAGTCCGACGAAGACGTAGTCGTGCCACTTCATACCGGTCTGCAACTTACCGCACAGTGTGTTCTGCCCATGCGTTCGTTAACCGCGATATTTGTGAGTCTTTTCATTCCTTCAACCCCAGGCGTTCCAGCAATGCGGGAAATCTGGGATCATTCCGCAGCGGATCTGCCATCGGTTCGGTGGGCAGATAAACGAGATATTCACAACGCTCCGCGAAGGCTTTGTCGAGCCAAGCGAACGCCTCATCCTTGTCGCCGAGACCGGTGTAGATCATGGCCACGTAGAGACTCGGGACGTATCTTTCGGTGCTGATCTGCTGCAATTGCGAAATGATTCCGCGCGCGGCCGCTTTCTGCCCGGAAACGGCATAGAGGTGCCCAAGCAGTCCGAGGAGAGCAGGGTCGTGCGGCGCAAACGCCAGAATTGACTGATAAGCCTGCTGAGCTTGCGGATACATTCCCATTTGCTCGTAGGCACGACCGATTTGGATGATCGCAACCGGATAGTGCGGGTCAATCGAGAGGGCCGCTTGGTTTGGCCCGATGCTATCGCTAAACCGATGCGCCTCGTAGTACGCCTCTCCCAGAGCGGCGTTGAGCAGAGGAGACCTCGGATCAATCGAAACCGCGCGCTTCCGCTCGGCAATCGCCTGTTCCATGTCTCCCATTGCAGTCAGAGAATAGGCGTAATACTGATGTGCGGTGGCGTAATCTGGCCTTAGTTCGATAGCCTTGCGAAATTCTTTTCCAGCTTCCGGATAGTTCCAATCGTATACCAGCGCGGAATATCCCAGCGAAACATGAGCCTCTGCCAAGTCTTTGTCCAATGCGAGCGCCTTTAAAGCATTGTCCTTCGCCTTTGGAAAGGCTTCGGCTGGCGGCAGAGCAGTATTGGGTGCGCTCCCTAACAGAGCATAACAGTCCGCCAAACCGGCGTAAGAGGGCGCGTAAGACGCGTCGTATCCGATCGCCTGTTGAAAATAAGAAATAGCCTGCATCAGGCTTTGTGTAGTACGCAGGTTCCACTCAAAACGCCCCTGCAAATAGGCCTCGTATGCTCTGGGGTTTACTTGGTGCGTGGGCTGCACGTCCCTGGGCAGTGCAGCCAATATCTTCTGAACGATGTCGTCTACAACCGGACCCATGCCTGTCCCATCGGGATTCATTACATGTCGGTCTCCCACCATGCCGGTCTGGTCTCTGCATGACACCAGTTGATCGGTGATTGCCAACTGATTACCGTCATGGTGAACCGCACCCGACAGAACATAGGTTCGTTCGCGACTTGCGCAAATCTGCTCATAGCTGAGTTCAGAATCTGCTGTGGTTAGCTCCGCCACTCCCAGTCTTTGCGGGTGAAGTTCGCTCATTCGAGTAAAAATCTCTTCTCTTACGATCTCGCCGAGCCGGTGCGTATCAGGGTCGCCACCGAGGGTTTTGAAAGGCTGGATAGCTAGGATTGTCCTCTGCGGCCAAAACCACTCCATGACACGCTGGATACCGACATACGCGACAATAGCAGTGACGAGGGCGGCGGCGATCCCTAGAAGCAGCTTGGGCGCAAACGGGCTGGGCGGTCGAGGATGTTTTAGAATCGGCCCAGGCGGAGGATGGACAACGTCGAGCCCGGTATCTCGCTGCAAGCCCACTTGCGTCAGAATCGCCGAGAAGCGGGGATCCGGCCGCAAACTGTCGAAAACTGAGCCGACTTTCATGTAGATCAATAGCCCGTCACGCTCCTCGACGGCTTTCGTCAACCAATGAAACGCATCGTCGGTCTTACCCAAGCCGGCGTACACGACGGCGAAAGCGACGGGTGGCACGTAGTGGTTCTTTGCGGTCGCAAACAGTTCGTGCAATATCTCGACCGCGTCCTCAGTCTTCCCCGCCGACGCGTACACCTGTCCCAGGAAACCTGACCAAAGAGGGCTTACGCCCGCGATCGTCACGGCTTGCTTGAGTTCGGCGATCGCTTCATCAAATTTGCCCTTCCGCCCAAACGTTAGCCCAAGAACAACGCGAGAAAGCGGAAACTGGGCGTCCATGGCCACGGTATCGCGAAGCTGCTCGATTGCCTCCTCATTCTGGCTTGAGGCATAAAGCAACAGCCCCAGGCTAAAGTGCATCAATGGCGAGAAGGGGCTAAGTTGCCGTGCCAGCTTCGCCTCCACGAAAGCTTCATCGAAGCGCGCCAAGACCGCCAGGTAGACCGAATACCAGTAGTGCGCCCCGGAATAGCCGTGGTCGAGTTCAAGCGCTCGCTGGAACTCCTTTTCCGCGCCCTCCCAGTCCCAATCAAAGCGAAACTTCACCATCGCCAACGCCAAGTGCGCTTCCGCAATCGAGTCATCAATACTCAAAGCTTTGAGCGCGGCCACCTTCGCTTTCTCCATCATCTCGGAAGGCGCCCTGAGGCCATATTCCCCGGTTCCCATCAAAAGAGAACAGTGAGCCAAACCCGCATAAATCAGCGCGGATTGTGGATCAATCTCGAGCGCGCGTTGGTAGTGCTCCACGGCTTTCCGGAAATCTTCGTCAGTCACCCGGTTGTTCCAAAAATGCCGGCCCTTCAGGTAGAGGTCGTACGCCAGAGGATTGATCGAAGCCGAGGGCTTGCTGCTCTCGGCAGTGGGGTTTGCCGTCTCCGGGAGCGAAGGATCAAGCGCAGACCTGCTCGACGGGGAAACCCCTTCCGACGGGGATCGACCGGAAGGGCTAAGCTTGGCCCTTATCTCATTCGCGATGGCAGCCGCCACTTGCGACTGCAAGTTCAGGATGTCGCTGAGGTCCCGGTCGTAGCTTTCAGTCCAGAGATGCTGATCGGTGCGGGCCTCGATCAACTCCGCGGTGATGCGCACCCGATCGCCATCGCGACGCACGGAGCCCTCCACGATGGCATCCACGCCCAATTCGCGCGCGATCTGAGGGAGCGTTTTTGGGGCATGCTTGTACTGCATGATCGAAGTGCGCGAAATGACGCGTAAGCCCGGGACTTTCGCCAGGGCAATGATCAGCGACTCGGTCAGGCCATCGGCAAAATATTCCTGCTCGGGAGCACCCGAAAGATTCTCCAACGGCAACACGGCAACCGAGCGGATCGCGGGAAGTTGCGCCCGCACTGCACCTGTAGGACGCGGAGAGCGGTGATCGACGTTCGGTTCGATCGCCTCAAGCGCAGCCTTTATTTCGCTGACATGCTGATAGCGCTGGCCGATATCCTTGCGTAAGCAGCGGTAGGTGATTCTCGCGAGCGCCTCCGGCACATGTTCGGGCAGCGGCAAAGGGGAGCTTTGCAGGATCGCGGAGCCGAGCTCAATCATGGTGGCCCCTTTGAACGGCATTTGCCCGCTAGCCATTTCGTACAGCAGCACACCAAAGCTCCAAATGTCGCTGCGGGTATCGCTCGGACGATGTTTCAGCACTTCCGGAGCCAAGTAGGGCGGGGTTCCCACGATGATGTCTGAACTGTCCTTGGTATCAGGGTTCTGGAGGGAATTGGGAAGCTCGCTGCGGCGTTGTATCTTCGACAGGCCGAAATCCAGTAGCTTTATCTGGCCGTCGCGATTGAGCATCACATTGCCGCTCTTGAGATCGCGGTGGATCACGTCATTTTGGTGCGCGTGAGAAATGGCGTCGGCGATCTGGATGCCGTATTCGACTACAAGATCGAATGGAAGCCCGACATTGGCAGGAATGGCATTGGTGAGAACCTGCCCCTCGACAAACTCCATGACAATGCCGGCTTGGCCCGATTCTTCTATTACATCTTTGATTCGACATATATTGGTGTGGTTCAGAGACGAAGCAATTCGGGCTTCGGTATAGAGTTGGCGGCGGGCGGTCTCGTCGGGAATCGTGTTTTCGCTAACCAGTTTGATGGCCACTACGCACGCCAGCGTGGGGTCCCAGGCACGGTAAACCACACCCATGCCGCTCACCGCCACCAACTCTCGGAGTTGGTAGCGGCCGAAGGTTCTACTCGCTAATGCCGCGTCGCCAGACAATGCGGCAGATGTTAGATCGGCTCCACGCGCAAGTCAATCTAATCCGCAAGCCGTGTTGACGCTGCGGACTCAACCCGTCAACCGTGCATTAGTCTGACGCTTACCCTGCACCGGAGTACGACCAGTCGAGCATGAGTTCCAAAGCCGTGAGACAGGGGACACTTGATTTGGACGAGGAGGGCTTCTCCAGTTGCTTAATGCGTCCTTGCCATCGTGCTGTCGCTAATACCCCGCCAAAGTGGTTCGCCGTTTCGGTCAGTTTGCGACGCGCCATGCTGCCTTCATCCAGCTACGAAGATTTCGGCCTTTGGGGCGACTATTTTTCGAGGCTACTTTGCGTTCACTTTTGTTACGGCCCGATGACTTGCTCACCATCCGGAAGATGGCTTTGTCAATAGACTCAAGAGATTCGGTTTCCCTCTTCCCTTCTATCCAAGCTACGAGTTCTGACTTTTGCCTCGGTGGGCTTATCTCCCACTGAACCCATCAGCCTTTCTCTCTCTTTTTCTGGACATGCCGCAGCTCACTTGCCACCCAGCCGATCCTCTATCTACGCTTCGCTGTGTCCCTCGCGGTGGCAGCGCAAGACTCGAGGCCGAGTAGATCGCTGTAGGGGGTCGGAGGAGGCGCGCTGGCGCGGCCTCCGTCCGCCGCCCAAACTGCCCGTACAGATTTCGCGTAGGCAGCTTTCACGAAGACTCAAGGTGTCCGAGACGCCAACGAAGGGATTATCCTGACATAACCGGTGTTCGGATTCTTCGCGGCTCGAGTCCAAGGCAGCCGTAGGAGACACGCTGCTCGCTTTCAATCCGCATACCGTACTCCCGTCACTTAACTCCAAATGTCCAGCTTAGCCCCGAACTGGAGCCGTAGTCGCTGCCGGAGAAGCCAACTGGAGGGCGGTTGTCCCAGTTTCCGTAAAACGAGACGTTCCACGAAAGGTTGCTGATGAGCTTAATGTAATAGGTCGCGTTCGTATTGAAACGGACGCGGCCCGGCTCGGAGAGGGCCGGGAAAAGTGTAGCGGTTACGCTTAGATTGGTCTTGTTAAACCTGAAAAGATTGACGTCCGCAGCGATCACAGCAGCTGCAAGATTTTGATTGCCGACTGGGACTATGGAGGGCTGGTAATTCGTACCCTGCCAGGCGAAGCCGCCCAGTAGTGAGATTTTGGAATGGTCGGTGTTCTTTAGGTAGCGTCCGAGTCCACCGCCAACTGTGGTTTGCAGGGTGATTCCCTGCGCTGAGCTTTGCAGAAAGCTGCCTAAGCCCGAGTAAAAGTAGTTGTTCCATGGCAACAAATGGCTGCCGCTGAGGTCCAACAAGTTTCGGGTGGAGGCGCTGGTACCGCTACTCGAAGACAGGGTGGAACTCAAGCTGGCCCCCGCGGACCAGCGTTCGCGCAGGTATTCGGCCTGGGAGCCCAAGCTGTATTGGGTCGACTCATTGCCTTTGGAATAGATAACTCCAAAATTTAGCTGGCCGTTGAATCGCTGCCAGAATTTTTCCGAAGTCTCACTCATTCCGACGATCTTTGGCCTGTCGAGCACCACTTCCTTTTCCGGGCTCTCGACGATCTGAATCTTTACTGGCTGACCAGCGGGTGTTTCGGGAGTGTGGAGTCTCCCGGTGTACACCGAGCCATCCTCCGTCTTCACGATGAACAACTGATTGCTCTCCAGATGGGCCACTTTCGACCATTGAACCGAGGCTGTGCCGTCGATGTAATCGAAACTGACGTATAGCACGCCTTCATCAAGCCCTTTCACTTGGCAGGTCATCCGGTCGCCATTCTTCATGACGAGCACGTCGGTATTGGTTCGCGCGAAGAGTGGGGTGGTGAGAACGAGGGCTGAAATGAGGAGGACCGCTCGGATGTTCATAGTGGATCCTTGAAGCTGCCTTTCCAATTTCGATCGTCCGTTTACGCGACACGGGACTTCGTCAGACACACTAAAGTTGCCGGTTGCGAAGCATCAAGTTGCGAACGCGGACTAAGTTGTAAACCGCAGGCCCGAAGGTGAAGGCTCAACAACGCAGATCAATGTGAGAAAAGCCCATGTTCCAAGCCACAAGCAATCTTCGCAGGAGTGAAGGGGATTATTCCGTGCCGGTTCGGGCTTCGCCGGGGAATGCAACCTTATCACTGGCCCGGAGTTCGCTCACGCGGCGCACAATGTTATTTTGCTGGTCTGCATCGACGCCCCTGTCTCGGGACAGGTACGCTAATTGTGTGGGCGCTGCAAAGCGGGTACCGGAAGACTCGACGATTTCTGCGATCTTCAATATCACGTCCTGACGAATTACGGTGAATTGCGTCCAATCGCCTGTCGTGGCGTAGGCGAACAGCTCCAACTGGAAAGCCGCGCCCACAAAATTCGTTACCCGAACTCTGCAGGTCTTGGGTTCGATCGACGGATGTTGGTCTAACATGCTCTGCACGCGGTCCAGCACGAAACGTAATTGATCGACTTCCGTTTCAATTCGCAGCGCAAAGGTCTGGTTGATGAGCAATTTGCCGCGGCGCGCCATGTTTTGGAATTGCATTTGCGCCAGCGCTCCGTTAGGAACGACCGACAGATTCTGGTCTAGGGTCCGCAGTTTGAGGGAACGGAGCCCAATATCTTCCACAGTACCAAGCTGATCGCCGATCTGGCAGAAGTCACCGACATGCACTGCCTTGTCCATCAACAACGTGATCCCGCCGATCAGGTTCTCAAGGGTCTTTTGCGCGGCCAGCGCTATCGCCAGCCCTCCGATGCCAAGGCCAGCCAGCGTCGTGGTCACATTAAGGCCAAATAAGGCCAGTGCAACCACCAACGCGATGATCACCAGAACGATGCGCGTGATTCGCTGCATCACGATGAGGATCGACTCCCCACCTTTCTGTTGGGTTCGCGTTTGGCTCACCGCGTATTCGAAGCCTCGGTCAGTAATCGTGCTTACGAGCCACACGAAAGATCCGACCATGAGAGTTGCCATGAAACGGAAGTAGTAGGCGCGATACAAGAGCGGCGGCGCAAGTAGGTAGACGAAAAGGCTGTGCATCAAGATCGCAATGATGCACCTAAGTGGCATGCCAATTCTCGTCGCCCAGACGTGTCTAAAAGGACGTTGTTGGAGTTTGCACCGGATTCGAGCGGGCACAGTCAGGAAGAACGCAAACAACCAAGCCAGCAACAACGAGATCGGGATCGAGAGCAGCCACCCCAGCCATTGCGCAAGTGACATGCCCAACAGCCACCGACTGGTCAGCGCAGCGGGTATGATTCGAGTGTCTGCCGTCGGCGCTTCGGTTTCCATTTGGGAATAGAGCTCCGGGATCCTCGCAACGGTCTCTTTCGAAATCAGCCAGATTTTCCCTGAAGCCGGATCATCCACCCGAACCAGGATGACATCCACCTTGGTGCTGCCTGCTGCCCACGCGCCAGCCCGTATCTGACCGGGTGGAAGTCCAGGTTCAACGGTGCCATTGGGATCATCACTCAACAAATTGATGTTGCTTTTGAACTCTCGCTGCAGCGCTCGAAATTCCTGGGCTCGCTGCACCAGGTTCGCGTTTCGATTCGGTGGCTGCAGGTAACGGGCGGCGTTCTCGTAGTCTTCGCGTTCTTCGTAGCTAAGCAAGCCGATCATCGCCCTACGCGGAGTTTCGCGTCCGAGTAGGTCGATAGGTGTCGCGGGCTCTTGTTTGGCTGGTGGATGCGGCGCCGATGTCGGATGTTGGGTTTGCGAATGGACTGCGCCCACCAACACGAAAATCGCCAGAGCCGCGCCGAGAGAGCGGGCCCTGCGCAGCAATCCTCCGCGATTCTTGCGTGATCCTTCGGGTAGAGTCACGGTGATCCGCCGTTCACACTTTCGGTGAGCGTGTTCTGATCGTCATTTTCTTTACGGCAGTCCTCGAATTCAATCAAGCGACCAGCTTATCCCGTGTCGGCTCTGGTTTGACAAATGCGCTTCCTTTGCCAGCGTTTAGCATTTGAGCTCCGTCGAGCCTGCCAAACAGTTCGATCAGTTTCGCGACGAGACCCGTCCAGCCAGTCTGGTGGCTCGCCCCCAAGCCCGCGCCATTATCTCCGTGGAAGTATTCGTAGAACAGGATGTAATCCTTCCAGTGAGGATCGGTCTGGAATTTCTCCGTTGCTCCGTACACCGGCCGCCGACCAGACTCATCGCGGAGGAAGATCCGAGTCAACCGATTGGCAATTTCACGGGCCACCTCAAAAAGGTTCATCCGGTTGCCCGAGCCAGTCGGACACTCAATTTTGAAGTTGTCGCCGTAATACAGATAATACGAGAGCAGAGCGCGGATCAGCAGAGTGTTCACCGGCATCCATATCGGACCACGCCAATTGGAGTTTCCACCGAACATGCCGGTGTCGGATTCTGCCGGGAGATAATTTACGCGGTATTCCTGGCCGCTCACATTAAAGATGTAGGGATGCTCGGCGTGGTAGCGGGAGAGTGCGCGAATGCCGTAGGGGCTCAGGAATTCATTCTCATCGAGCATGCGCGTCAGAATTCGGCGCAACCGTTCGGGATTCACCAACGCTGCGATGCCGCGACCGCCATACCCCAAATGGCCCGGACCGGTTGGATGAATGCTCCGGAGGAGTTCGGGTCGGCGGCGCAAGCGTTCCCTCAGGGTCTCCATCACTCTCGGTACGCGCTCGCGCTGCCATGGTTCGATGACACTGGTCGCACAGAGGGGCAACAGGCCCACCATGGAGCGAACCTTGAGCCGCGTTGCGCTACCGTCGGGAAGTCGCAGAACGTCGTAGTAGAACCCATCCTCTTCGTCCCACATGCCATCTGGTCCCACCTGATTCATGGCTTGGGCAATCCAGAGAAAATGCTCAGCAAACTTTATCGCCATGTCTTCATAGTGGGAATCGTGGGCTGCCAATTCGACGCTGATCTCGAGCATGTTCTGGCAGAACAGCGATACCCACGCGGTACCGTCCGCTTGCTCGAGGTGGCCTCCCGTGGGTAGTTGTGCGCTGCGGTCGAAGACGCCGATATTGTCCAGTCCAAGAAAGCCCCCTTCGAAGAGGTTCTTGCCGAAGCGGTCTTTGCGGTTCACCCACCAGCTGAAGTTCAGCATCAGCTTCGCAAAGGACCGCTTGAGGAACTCCAGATCGCCTTTGCCCTTGAGCGCCTGCTCTGTCCGGTACAGGAAAATCGTTGCCCAGGCATGGACGGGCGGATTTACGTCGCTGAAGTTCCACTCGTAGGCCGGAATCTGACCGGTCGGATGCAGGAAGAACTCCTGCAACATCAGGTCGAGCTGTTCTTTCGCGAAATCCACGTCCACGGAAGACAGTGCTATTGCGTGAAACGCCAGGTCCCACGCGGCAAACCACGGATACTCCCACTTGTCGGGCATGGAAATGATGTGTTCATTCACCATGTGTGACCATTCGCTGTTGCGCGATTGTGGGCCGCCCGGTCGCATCGAATCCACGCCATGTTCATGCAGCCATTTGTCCACGTCGAAACCGAAGTACTGCTTGCTCCACAGCATCCCTGCCAGCGCCTGTCGCATGACGCGGGCCTCATCTTGGCTGACCCGTTCCGGGGTAATGGCTTGATAGAACTCGTTCGCTTCATTCTCACGAGCCTGCATAATTTCAGCAAACCTCTTGAAAGGATCGCCCATCGCAGCAGGTGCCAGATCACTGAGTCGTACGCGGATCGTAGCGGTTTGGCCCGCGTCAATGTTGACTATGTGGTGGGCTGCGGCTTTTGTTCCGGTATGCTCCGGATTGACGGCTTCCTGTGTTCCCTGAACCACATAGTTGTTAATCCCATCTTTCACGTGCTGGCCGGCATTGCGGGTGCCAAAAATCCGCTCGTTGTTCGTCTCATTCTCCGTGAACAGCAGCGGGGCACCCTTTTCGCAATACAGATAGCGCTCCCCCAGTTCGGTGTGTGACGCTGAGACCAAAGGGTAGCCATTCTGACTCGTGATCTGCTTCAGAGAAGGCTTAGGTGTGCCCGGCCACCAAGTCCAGGTGTTGCGGAACCACAGCGTCGGCAAAACGTGGATCGTTGCTGGCTCAGGCCCCCGATTACACACACTGATCTGGATCAGGATGTCCTCTGGAGTCTGCTTGGCATACTCGACGAAGACATCGAAGTAGCGATCGCTGTTGAAGATGCCCGTATCCAGCAACTCGTATTCCATGTCGCCGCGGTTGCGCCCCTTGCTGGTAGCGACCAAGTTCTCGTAAGGGAAGGCGGCCTGCGGATACTTGTACAGGTATTTCATGTAGGAATGGGTGGGAGTGCTATCAAGATAGAAGTAATATTCTTTGACATCCTCACCGTGGTTGCTTTCGCTGTTCGTTAGCCCGAAGAGACGTTCCTTGAGGATTGGATCGTTGCCATTCCATACGCCTACGCTGAAGCAGAGCAACTGCTTCTCATCGCTGATCCCGGCAAGGCCGTCCTCCCCCCAGTGATAGGCGCGGGACCGGGCCTGGTCATGATTGAAGTAGTCCCAGGCATTTCCATCCTGGCTGTAGTCCTCGCGGACCGTACCCCACTGCCGCTCGCTAAGATACGGGCCCCACTTTCTCCAGGGAGTCTTGCTTGTACGAGCTTCCTGCAGCCTGACTGTTTCCGGATTGCTGGTCATATCTCGCCTCCTAATTTCGTTTGGCATCGCGTCAGTGGCTCCGCGGCGTCGGCAACTGTGGGAGAACAATCAAAAGTCTTGCACGACGTATTCATGGGACGGGTCCTTTGTCGGACGAAGAGGGGCGCGCTCCGCAGATCGCGAACGTCAATTAGATCCGCAACGACGACGACGATGCCTAGACTTATAGGGGCTGAGGAGGATGCGCACAACTGGCAGAAATAACAGTTCAACCCAGAAAAACCCAGAAAAGACACCTTTCAGAGACAGCTTCTGCAGATCCCCCGAGGCTTAGGCTGTGTCGATCATGACGAGATCAAGCCTTCGCCAGGTGCCCTCCCGTTGGCGCGCTAACTCCTGCGTGTTTCGCTGAACCGGAAGTTATCCGAGCGGCCGCCCGTCAAGGAATCGCCTCCAGTGGTGAAACATCGTCATTACGCATTGACCGGAACCCGAATCGTGTGTGGTAACGCTGAAGGCGGCGGGGCCGTATATGATTCGGGACGCTCGGATACGCTGTTGGCTTCTTTCCGGGGAGAGATGAATATGGAAGGATCGGTCGAGTGCATCAGGTGTCACGCGCACATGGAGTCGGGCTGGCTAGTAGATAACACGCATGGCGCATACCAGCAACAAAACTGGCCTCCGGGGGAACCCCAACCGAGTTTCTGGACGGGTCTCCAGGTCGAGAAAGATCAAGTCATTCCAGTCACAACGCTCCGGTGCCCGAACTGTGGGTAGCTAAAGGCTGATGCAAAACCCAGGGCTCAACCCCTGGATTGACGCGGGTTGCTGACGCAGGGGCGTGGCAGATCTGCAGATTCGCTCATCTTCATTCGCTAATCTCCACAAATAAAAATC
>Ga0181532_10003177_pt1 | contig 14915 bp, 14 predicted proteins | sample PEATcosm2014_Bin_33_FD_119768 | JGI IMG/M metagenome (GOLD analysis project Ga0181532, IMG submission 119768) | Peatland microbial communities from MTU Mesocosm Facility, Houghton, MI, USA - PEATcosm2014_Bin11_30_metaG | ecosystem: Environmental > Terrestrial > Soil > Wetlands > Peat | place...
GGCCCTTACATGCTGACAGCTTGTAAGACCAACCAGAAATGCGGCCAGAACTGCGAGAGCGAGCCAACTGTAACGTGACGCCATAGGTCGCCTCACTTTCTTTAGTGCTTTAGAAACAGTAGCAGGATGTAAGCAGCTGTCAAGGAATAATGCAGTCGACAGTTTCCGGGTACAAGATTTGGATGCTAGCTTCCCGAGCGCATAATCCATCTAAAAGACGCTGGTAGCGCGGGAGCGCATACCTACACTGGAGAGCGCTAGAAGAGCCATGGTTGTCTTAACAAGAATCACCACAGGGCCTTAAGGGCGGAGCTTGATGTGAATACCCATAGCTTCGGCATCATTACATGACTGGTTATTAATCGTCATACCGCTGTAGTTGAATATCGTCCCCACTATCCCCGCATTCGGCTGTCCCATATTGACGGATGTTCCATGTGGACTGTTTGCCGGACAGGAAGCAAACGGGCATGCCGCAAATCTTACCTGGAATTCCGCTAGCTCAGCTGCGGTCTGATAGATTACGGTCTGGTCCTGATATACATCGATAACCCCAGAGGAACCGTTCTGTTCACAAGCGCCAGCATTAAACATAAGCATGATGTACAGCGGTCCCGAGTCTTTCGGAGCACGGTGACAACCTGGAAGGAAGAAAAGAAGAATCGCCATAACAGCAAGAGCACTTCGGCGGCAGCTTGAGGTCATGTGAATCCTCACATTTTGTAATTCGCAGAAAGACTATAGCGTTGTGAACAAAGGTTAAACGAATATTGTTGGCCATCTAGCGGCAGAAAGCTGCCGGGGCATGTTAATCCGCATCCTCCTTCTTCAGGTCTGACTTGATGTCCAAATTGCGAATCAGGCGATGCAGATAGTTAGGGTGGACGCCCAGCGTTTTGGCGGCTTCGGTATAGTTTCCCTTGCTCTGCTTCACGGCATCGGCAATCATCCGCTTCTTTAGATGGTTGATCTGGTCGTGATATTTCACGCTGCTGCTCTCTGCTGGTTGCACTTCCAGCAGGGCCTCAGGCAAGTCGTCGAGAACAATTTCCTCGCTGGTCCCCAGAACCAGGGCGTGCTCGATAGCGTTCTCTAACTCGCGAACATTGCCCGGCCAGCTATAGCTCACCAGCAGCGAACGCACGGCCGAAGAGATACCCTTCAAGGGACGCTTACACCTTTCGGAATACTTGGCCGCGAAATACATTGCCAGAAGAGGGATGTCGTCAGGACGCTCGCGCAGCGGTGGTACCACCACGGAGACTACGTTCAGGCGGTAATAAAGGTCCTGGCGAAACTGGCCTGCCTTGATGGCTTCTTCAAGGTTCTTGTTGGTTGCCGCAATCACCCGGGCGCTCAGCTTCAGCGTCCGCGTACCCCCCAGGCGCTCAAATTCGTGTTCTTGCACGGCGCGCAGGATCTTTGCCTGGAGTATGGGTGCCAGCTCGCCGACCTCGTCGAGGAAAATTGTTCCGCCTTCGGCAATCTCCAGTTTTCCCTTCTTGGTGGCAATAGCTCCTGTGAACGCGCCTTTTTCATGGCCAAACAACTCGCTCTCCAGTAGCGCTTCGGGAATCGCCGCGCAATTGATGGCGACGAACGGTTTGTCGACGAGAGGGCTATTGCGATGAATGGCCCGTGCCACCAGTTCCTTGCCGGTGCCACTCTCGCCGCGAATCAGGACGGTGGAATCGCTCTTCGCCACCCGGGCGATGAAGTTCTCGACCTGATGCATGGGTTTGCTTTCGCCAATAATCACTCCCTCGAGATCCAGTTCCGCCTGCAACCGTCGATTCTCGCTGCGCAGAGACTCGGTCGCCAAAACATTTTCCAGCGTAACCGCGGCGATGCCTGCAACCGAATTCAGAAAGTGCACGTGTGCGTCTTCGAACTTATCCGCTGACCCGGCAGCGGCCATGTAAAGAACTCCGACGGTTCGTTCCACCCCCACCAGGGGCACGCAAAGAATGCTTTCCGTCTCGCCGGAATCGGGGAGTGGCCGGCTGAGGATGGGCGAGCGCTCCCACAAGGCGCGCTGCACAATCTCACGCCGAATGTGCATCTGCGAGGCAGAGTTGGAGTTCCGCTGCCAGACGCAACTGGAGCTCGGCTCTTCATCGGCGTGACGCAAGATCACGATTGCGCCGGAGTCCGCGGGTATGACTTCGCCGATCAATTGCAGCAGGAGTCGCTGCAGCACCTCGAGGTCACGGACGGAATTAATTGTGTTGGCGATCTTGAAAAGAGCGTTCAGATCGCGGGCCATCCGCCCGACATCGGTGCCCTGGTGCGGCGGCGAGGCATAAGCGCGCACGTTCGACGTGGTTAACAGATCGACTGTGTCTTGCTCCCTGAACTGCACAGGTTGAAGAATCTGCTGATCGTCCTCCGTGATCAGGAAGACCAGCTCACAGCGGCCGACGCGAACCGTGTCGCCGTGCGTCAGGAATTTACGTCGCACCGGAATGCCATTTACGAATGTGCCATTATGACTTTCCAGGTCGATGAGTTGGAAGGCAGCATCGGTTTTGCTGATCGCGAAGTGGCGTCGCGAAACTGCGCGATCGCGCAGGCAAAGATGGTTGGCGGAATCCCGACCGACCGAGAGCTGGTCGCCTGTCAGCCTTACGACGGTTCCTTTCGAAGGTCCCGAAACCACTACCACTCTCGAGTCCAAGGCCGCCTCCCCAAGGCAGCTAGTGTAGCTGACTTCCTCGCAGGCCGTATGCGGAAACGTAGCAGTCGAGGAAGACGCAGCTTCATCAGGCGTCACCACTTCTGCAGGCTTCGCAAAAGAACAAACCTTATGGATAGTTGTAACTATCCAATCGGATAGAAAAATGGCGGGAATTAATCACGGCCCGTTCTTCCCGCTCCAATCATGTCCTCGTATCTGAATGGAAATTAAGCTACTTCTGAATTGCTTTAAACGAGCTGTCCAGTGGCACGCGACGTGCAGTATTGAATTTCGCAATCGTTAGCCGAGGGAGACCCCGAGACGTCGAGCAGCGATGTCGGTAGGCGCGAACAGACTCTCCGATGGCCCGGAGACCGTGAAGGTGGCCCAAGCGATGCTACCTCACGAGATAGAGAGACTTGGAGTGGGAGCGCTCCAAGTCTCTTTTTTTTGCCCCTCACCTTCTCAACACTTCCACCCCAGTTCCACGCTTTGTGACCTGCCTCACTGACGTCTGTCTCATCACTTGCCTATGGTTAATACGTATTCGCGTCCAGCCATTTTCTTGCGTTTGAAAGGCACTTCGATGTCGACTGCTGTGGTCCCAACCTCCTCCCGTGTATTGAACTCCACCCTGGCAAACCGAATTATGAGCGCCGAAGAAGCGGCCGCGTTGATCCACCACGGTCACCAGGTTGGCATGAGCGGCTTCACTGGCTCCGGCTACCCCAAAGCTGTGCCGATGGCGCTGGCGCGTCGTATCTCCGACGCGAACCTGCGTGGGCAGAAGTTTCAAGTCAGCATCTTTACCGGCGCCTCCACCGGTCCTGAGCTCGATGGCGCGCTGGCCATGGCTGGTGGTATTCACTTGCGGCTGCCGTATCAGTCCGATCCGGAGACGCGCAAGCGGATCAATGCCGGCGAGATGGAGTACATGGACATCCACCTCAGTCACGTTGCGCAATTTGTGGAATACGGCTTCCTCGGCAAACTCGACCTCGCGTTGATTGAAGTGACTGCGGTGCTGGAAGACGGCCGCCTGGTTCCTAGTTCGTCTATTGGCAACAACAAGACATGGATTGAGCAGGCCGAGCGCGTGATCATCGAGGTGAACTCGTGGCAGCCAGAGGCACTCGAAGGCATGCACGACATCTACTACGGATTGCGGCCGCCACCCAATCGCGGACCGATTCCACTGACACACACGGGACAGCGCATCGGCAGTCCCTACCTTGAAATGCCGATCGAAAAGATTGCGGCTGTCGTGCTCACCGATTCGCCCGACCGCAACAGTCCGTTCAAAGCCCCGGACGAGAACTCACGCCGCATTGCCGGACACATCCTCGAATTCCTTGCTTGGGAAGTGAAGAAGGGACGCATTCCTGCTAATCTGCTGCCGCTGCAGTCGGGCGTGGGCAACATTGCCAACGCCGTGCTATTCGGCTTGGAAGAAGGTCCGTTCGAAGGTTTCACCTCTTACACCGAAGTGATTCAGGATGGCATGATTCGCCTGCTGAAATCGGGCAAGCTGACGGCAGCCTCAGCCACTGCGTTTTCACTGAGTCCGGAGATGCTGACTGAAGTCAACGCCGATATGGCGAGGTATCGCAAGCAGATCGTGCTGCGTCCGCAGGAAATCTCCAATCACCCCGAGATCATCCGCCGGCTTGGCGTCATTGCGATGAATGGGATGATCGAGGCCGACATCTATGGCAACGTGAACTCGACCCACGTGATGGGATCGCGCATTCAGAACGGCATCGGCGGCTCCGGCGACTTCGCGCGCAATGGATATGTCTCCATTTTCATGGCGCCCTCGATCGCGCAGAAGGGCAGCATTTCGACCATCGTGCCGATGGTTTCGCACGTAGATCACACCGAACACGATGTATCCGTGATTGTGACCGAACAGGGTTTGGCCGATCTGCGCGGATTGTCTCCACGTCAGCGCGCCCACCTCATCATTGAGAAGTGCGCCTCGCCCGATTACAAGCCACTGCTGGTCGATTACCTGAATCGCGCCGAACGGCTTTCATACGGCCGACACACGCCGCACTTGATGACCGAATCGCTGGGCTGGCACAACCGCTATCTGCGTTGCGGGCAGATGAAACCGCACTCGGAGGACTGAAGAAGGTACTCCATCGCCAATGACAAAAGCCGCCCCACGGGGCGGCTTCCTATTCTGCGCGCAAACGGCTTAGATGCTGCTGTGCTCGAGTATCCCCTTTTCCAGCTTTTCCTGGCACTCGATGCAGTGCCGCGTCCAGGGAACAGCCTCCAGACGCTTGGCGTTGATCTCCTCGCCACAAGAGATGCATTGGCCGAAACTGCCTTCCCGGATCCGTTCGAGAGCGCCGTCCACCATCTGCAACAACTGGCGATCATTGTTGCTTTGATGGAACAGGAATTCTTTGTTGTACGAATTGGCAGCCCGGTCGGCGATGTCCTGTGCGGACTCCACGTCGGCGTCCCGGCCATCCTGGGCCGTACGGGTCATGGCATACCGCAACTCCCGCTGGCGCTCTTCTAACCGTTTCTTGAAAGTTTCGAGTTTTTTTCTCTCCATAGCTACTGTACCCCGCCGATCCCGCACTGCAGGCTGACTGGCCTAGCGGGCAAGAAATGCAGTGTGCGAACCGGAATCATATGCGTCCGGAAGAACGTACGTCAACTCCACCCGTCACCGCCGTTTGGCCATGTGGGCCAATTTAGCAATTGGATGCCTAAGATTCGCCTTTGGGATCAATTACACCGTTTAGACGCAAAAAAGCGGCCCTCGGGGACCGCTTTTTGAAAGAGGCTAGAAAGGTAGGCGTCGTTCAGGGAAGGCGATGCAAGGCGATGTCCCGCTCCGCGGGACGAAAAGAGATACGTCGACAGAAGGTTAACTTCAAGGATCTTGTGCCTCTTTGGTGTTTTGGATACTGCACTTCGCCTTCCAAAAGTCGGGACGACAGCAGCGTAGCGCGAAGGACCGCGAAGTCATTGTAACCAGTGATGATGGGTGACTTGTCTCGAGAAACTGTTCTGTAATACAGGCGAAACATCCAAGCAGAGTGGTACGTGAATGCAAACCTTTAGGCGGTCAAATTCTTATTCTGAGCATTTTGTTCTTCGATGACCTTCAGTTTGTTTAGCAGCGCCTTGTAGCTGATTTTCAGAATTTTAGCCGCTTGCCGGCGGTTCCAGCGGGTTTGTGTCAAGACCCTCTCGATTGCCTCGCGCTCCGCAGACAAGGCTGCACGCCTTCCAATTTCCAGCAAGGACGGGGCATCCGCGTCGACTCCGTTGCCTTTGGCAGAGTTGATTGGGATCGGTCCGCCTGAGGCCGATGATCGATCCCCGTCAGATTTTACGTCCCTGGCGTCAGTCCCGGAGCCGGTTCCAGGCATGACACTCATGATCGGTTTGTGGATCGATAGTTCGCGGATGATCTGCGCTTCGTTACCTACAATTACGTAGCGCTTTACCAGATTTTCCAGCTCACGAATATTGCCTGGCCAGCAGTATTCCATCATGCAACTGATCGCCGAATCGCCGAACGGCGCTGGTTGCTTGCCGTAAAACTCGCTGTATTTGCGCAGGAAATAATCCAGAAAAACTGGGATCTCTTCGCGCCTCTCGCGCAGCGGCGGAATGTGAATGGTGATTACGTTCAGGCGATAGAAGAGATCCTCGCGAAAGGTCCCATCCTGGACGGCATGCTCCAGCAACTTGTTGGTGGCCGCCAGGACCCGCACGTCAACCGAGATGTCGCGCTTGCCGCCGAGCCGGGAAAAGCCGCCGTCCTGCAGGACATGCAGCAACTTGGCCTGCAGCGCGGGATGCATTTCACTCACTTCGTCCAGGAAAAGGGTGCCGGAGTTCGCCAGGTCGAACTTACCGAGCTTCTTGCGGCTGGCGCCAGTGAAAGCGCCGGGCTCGTAGCCAAACAACTCGCTTTCCAGCAAGTCATAGGGTATGGCCGCACAATTGACTTTGACGAAGGGCTTGTCGAATCGCCCCGACTGAGCATAAACCATACGGGCGACGACTTCCTTGCCGGTGCCACTTTCCCCGCGAATGAGCACCGTCGCCGTCGTGTCGGCCACTTGTTCGATGGTGTTCTTCACCTCTTCCATCCGGGGGCTGGTTCCGAACAAGCCGGCGAAATCGCGATTGCGCCGAACCTGATCTCGAAGTTGGGTTACTTCACCGGGAACGCGTTGTTTCTCCAGTATCTTGTCGATACGGAGATCCAGTTCCTTAACCTCAAACGGCTGGGCCAGGTAAGCGTCGGCCCCCAGCTTGGACGCATTGAAAATGGTCTCAGCGTCGTGGCGGGCGGATAACATCACCACCGGCACATGCGGCTTCATTTGCTTGATTTGTTCCAGAGTGTCGAGCACACTGCCGCCGGGAGTCGAGAGGTCCAGCAGGACCAAAGTTGGATCCTGCACGCGCAGCACACGGAGAGCTTCGTCGCCACTGGTAGCACTGCTCACCTCAAACCCGCGACGAACCAAGTGGGAAGAGAGGAATCGCCCTCTACCGGTGTCATCATCAGCGATCAACACCCGCACTTTCGCTGCTGGAATCAACTCCACTCCAATTCGAGGCCGCCAGGAAGCATTCCGCGACCTACACAGGGAAATCAATGGTCCAATATGAGAATCCCGATACCCACTTCCAGGTTGCACCGTCCCACGCGACGCCGGTAGATATGGGGTTCCGACAGGAACGGCCCAGTCCTGGAGTTTCGAATGATGGTTATTTGGACTGATTGTAACTCCGCGGGGCCCCCGGGATGAGCGATCGCTGGAGAGAATTTTCTGTTAAGAGGGCTGTTTCGGACGGGGGATCGGAAAGGGCGGCCTCAATCGGCCACCCCTTCGGAAAAGAAACCTAGCTACCGGAAACGGTGCGGAGCTTGCCCGGCATGAAGTGATACGGAGGCCAGGGGCCTGTGATGGTGACGTGGCAGTCTTTGAAGTGACGTGTGGCCGTGCCATAGCGATTTTGATACTTGGCCACGGAGTTGGAGTCGATCAGGTGGGCAAAATCAATGAGCATACCGCCGGAGTCGGTACGCTTGCAGATCACGTCTTCCTCAAGGGGCGAAAACAGCTTGTGCACCTGCATGGAAAGCGCGCGCGCCTTGGTCTGCCGCTCCCGGTCTCGCGTAGCATGCTCCCGTAGCTGCCGCAGATATTCCCCGCCAACGCCCTTGGGCAACTCCAGAATCGCTTCTTCCAACATGCCGTCCTTTACCAGGAGCTTGAAGTGCATTTCGGCTTTGCCGCGCAAACGGTCAACGGTCTCCAGAAAGGTCCTGCGGTTCGCCCTTACCGCACGCCGCAAGGCTTCATCGGTATCGAAGATGGTGCCAAAACGGAAAGGAAGAACGGTAAGTGTGCGAAAACACTCGCTGACTACGCGAGAGTGATCGACGATGGCTTGTTGGGTGAGAGTTTGTCCGGTGGAATATTCGCTGACGATGACCGCGAAATCGCCACTAGGATAGGCCAGTATCGGAGCGCCATTCACGCCTCGAAGGTTCTCTATCGCGAAAGGGCGCCGAGCTCGTGTGCCGTTCTGGAGGCCCTGTTGCTCCGTAATACAATACGCGTACCACGCCATCTTAGTCTCTCCTGGGAGTACTCGCACACAGATTGAGGGGCGCTGTGCATGAGGGAATGCTTGACTTTCGAACGTGGAACTGCAGATTTTAGGTGTTAATTGGGAATGTACGAGGAGCCAGTCCCAACACCTCTATCCTAAGCCTTTAGCCCCATTAACCGCAACATAGAATTTACGTTATAGGGCTGTTTTTATTGGCGGGATAGAACAAACCTTCGGAAGAGTGAGCTGTGCGACTCATGGAGGTGCCAAGAACAGCACTTTCCGGAAGTCCTGTACCACCTCTTTCGAGGGATAGAAGCCGCGACACTTCCAGCTTTGGACCGGGCGATCCGAAGCGTGCCGGCCCAGGAAATGCGGGGATACTGAATCCTCGAAAACGAGCTACACAGTGACGTCGATACCTGCGCTCGCGGCCCCCGTCGTCTGTGAAATGGCGCTGGTGGCTGACACGGCATTCAGCGGAACCTGCTGCCAGGTTTGCTGCATCGCTGCGAATGCCTGCTGCGCCGCCGACAGATTGCCGGACTGCAAGGCCTGCCCGAGCTGGTTCAAGGCTTGCCCGAACGGATTATGCGTGGTGCCGACGTGACTGTGACGGGGTTCCGCGCACGGGCCCACTATCCCGACCGGAAGAGAAGAGAACGCCTGCCGGGCGGTTGCGAGATCGCCCGATTGCAAAGCCTGTCCGATGGTGTTTAGCGTTTTGGTCACCGGACTATTGCTACCGAACTGACTGCCCGCAGACTGCGACAAGGTGACGAAGTCGGTCTGGGCCTGCGCCAGATTTCCGGCTTGCAAGTCCTGCCCCAGTTGTTTGAACTCGCCCCGCACCTGCTGATAGTTCCGTTGAATATTGGCAAGCTGAGAAAGGCTGCTGCTGGCGATCCCGGCAATCGACATGTTTGCCTCCATTGCGATAGCGCCTCCCGCGCCACAGGTACGCGCGGAGGACGGCGCCCGGAAGGCACTATCGCACCCATAACAAAGGCAATCCGCATACCGCTGAAGGTTAGGAAATTCTAGGGAGTGACGCAAACGACATCCCCCAGATTCCGCCAAATGCTGACGGCTGCCACCTGACGGCTTATAATCGAGGGTTTTCTGACTTCATTCCGAGGCAACCGTAATGGCTCAAGTGTCAATGGCAGCGATTCCCGCCCTGAAGGACAGCTTTGCCCAACTCCGCACCCGCATGGAGAAGGCGGTGGAAGACTTCCGCCAGGAGATGGCTTCAACCCGTACCGGGCGTGCATCCGGGCACATGCTGGACAGCGTGACAGTGGACGCCTACGGCTCGCAGATGCCGCTGAACCAGTTGGCCAACGTAAGCGCGCCGGAGCCGCAGCTCATCACCGTGCAGGCCTGGGACGTCAGCCTGATCGGCGCCATCGAGAAGGCCATCCGCAGCGCCGACCTCGGCTTGAATCCCATGAACGATGGCAAGCTGGTGCGCGTGCCCGTGCCCGCGCTGACCGAAGAGCGCCGCAAGGACATGGTGAAGCATCTGCACAAGGTGCTGGAAGAACATCGCACCGCGGTGCGCAACATCCGCCGCGACGGCAACGACCTGATTAAGAAGGCCATGAAGGACAAGAAGATCACCGAAGACGAAGAGCGCGGTGCCTTGGAGCAGATACAGAAGCTGACCGACGACGAAATCAAGAAGATGGAAGAGCTGGCCAAGGGCAAAGAGAAGGAAGTGATGTCGATCTGAAGGCAGCAATTGGCAATTAGCAACTAGCGAGGATCGCGATCATGCGAGGCAAGACGGCAGGATGGATGCTGTTCCTGGGCTCCCTGTTGCTGCTAAGTTTTGCTGCCACCACTCGCTATTCCAAAACCGCGGATCTCGCTCTGATCTGTGGCCGCATGACTCTCTTGGTCGCGGTGTCAGTGCTGGTGGTGCGGGAGCGGTGGAAGAACTATCGCAATTCCGGTATCAGGTACAACTCCAAACCAGATGTGCCCGCTACAGCGCTGCAACGAGTGCGGCGCTGGTATTACGCCGAGCGATGACGTCCCCCATAGTCTGGCGCTTGCATGGAACCGAGTTCATGCCGCAACATTCCTCTCATGCTGCTCGATCTTGGCGATCTGCGGGTACGCGATTGGCGCAGAGATGATCTCGACGCCTTGCTTCGCTGCGCCAATAATCCGAAGATTGCCGCCAACCTGCGCGATCAATTTCCCCACCCTTACACCCGGCGCGACGGCATCGACTATTTAAACTATGTGCGATCCATGAATGTGCCAATGTCCTTCGCGATCGAGTATGACGGCGAGGCCATCGGGGGCATTGGATTCAAGCTGGGCACCGATATCGCGCGACTGAGTGTGGAGATGGGATACTGGCTGGCCGAACCCTTCTGGGGACGCGGCTTGACCAGCCGCGCCGTGAGCGCAGCCTCCGACTGGGCCTTTGAGAACTACAAGATTGTCCGCATCTTCGCCACGGTTTTCTCCTACAACGTGGCATCCATCCGGGTATTGGAGAAAGCTGGGTTCGAGCGCGAGGGAATCCAGCGTCGGAGTGCGATCAAAAACGGGGTCATTCTGGACCAGTTGATGTACGCCAAGGTGCGATGAGCAAAACTCCCCCGTCCTGCTAGCATACCTGTGTGTCCCCGCTGCTGGATGTTCGCAACCTGAGCATCGAATTCGTCACCGCTCAGGAGATGGTGACGGCTGTGCGCGATGTCAGCTTTCGCATCGGCGCGGGCGAGGTGCTGGGACTGGTTGGGGAATCGGGTTCGGGAAAATCCGTCAGCGCGCTGGCCATCCTGCGCCTGCTACCGCCGCAAGCTCGCATTCAGGGCAGCATTCAGTTTCGTGGCGAAGAGTTGCTGCCATTGCCTGAACAAGAGATGCGTCGCATCCGCGGCGCGGGAATCAGCATGATCTTCCAGGAGCCGATGACCGCGCTGAATCCGGTGATGCGCGTCGGCGACCAGATTGCCGAAGCGGTGCTGGCACACGCGGGCTTTGCGGCGAGCCCGAGCAGTCTGGCGCCAGCATCGGAAAAGCAGATCCCTCGCGGGCTAAAGCCCGCTCGTGATGACAACAAAGATGTTAGGGGCGCCGACTCGGCGCAGCTAAAGCTGCGCCCCTTCAAAGACGATCGCAATGGGCCCGCGCGCAAGATCAGCAAGGCCGACGCATGGCGTCTAGCCGTGGAGGCGCTTCGCACGGTCGCGATCGACGACGCCGACCGCCGCGCGCGCGACTATCCCCACCAACTCTCCGGCGGCCAGCGCCAACGAGTGATGATTGCCATGGCCGTCGTGAATCGTCCGTCGCTGCTCATCGCGGATGAGCCCACTACGGCCCTCGACGTCACCATCCAGGCGCAGGTCCTTGACCTGCTCGCCCAGCTGCGCGAAAGATTCTCTCTGGCCATGCTCTTCATCTCGCACGATCTCGCCGTGGTCTCGCAGATCTCGCACCGCATCGGCGTGATGTACGCAGGAAGCGTGGTCGAGATGGGAACGGCGACGGAGGTTTTTCGCAATCCGGCGCACCCTTACACGCGCGGGCTGTTACACTCGGTGCCAACGTTGCGCTCCGATCGGAACAAACCGCTGCCGACTATCGATGGGGCCGTCCCCGCGATTGCCGCTTTGCCGCCAGGCTGTGCCTTTGAGCCGCGCTGCAACTTGCGGATCGCGAGCTGTTGCGCCGCCATGCCGCCTCTGGTCGAAGTTGCCGCCGGACATCTTGCGCGCTGTCCCGTGATTGCGCCGGGGGTGCGCTGACCATGCGCCTGCTCGTGCTCAGCGATATTCACGCCAATCTGGAAGCGCTGGAGGCCTGTCTGGAGGCTGCGCCCGCCTACGATGGCGCGGTGAACCTGGGCGATGTCGTAGGCTACAATGCTTCTCCCAACGAGGTTTGCGATCGGGTGCGGACCATGAAATGCCCGGTGGTGCGCGGCAATCACGATCGCGCCTGCGCCGGCCTGCTGGCCCTGTCGGAGTTCAACCTGGTGGCGGCCATGTCGGCGCGCTGGACCCAAACCGCGCTGGCGAATCACCATCTCAACTGGCTTAGGGCGTTGCCGCAAGGACCGTTGCTTCGCGAAGAGCTTCCCGGCATCGAGTTTGTGCACGGCTCCCCGCGCGACGAAGACGAGTATGTGCTGAACAATTCGACCGCCGGCCTCGACTTTCACATGCCGGGCCACCGCGACGTCATCTTTTTCGGACACACTCATCTGCAAGGCGGCTTCGCTTACAAAGATGGCCAGACGCTTCCCTTCGCGCCGCGATATCAAAGCAGCGATGGCGTTGCGCGCGCGGAAATGACTCTGGCTCCGGACGAACGATATCTCATCAATCCTGGATCGGTGGGACAACCTCGGGACAACGACTGGCGGGCCGCCTTTGCGCTTTATGAATCCGACGGAGAAAAGCCGGCGCGCTTGACCTTCTACCGCGTTCCCTATGATGTCGAGAAAACCCAGGCGAAGATTCTTAAGGCCGATCTGCCGGAACGGCTGGCGAACCGACTGGCCCTGGGGCGGTGATCGCGAGCTCCGACATAGTGATCAGTTGATCGCCTCCCTTGCAGCTGTGTTGTGAGCTTGCGCTGATCATTTCGTTGCAACTAGGTGCCAAACATCGGCATCCCATCTTCTGTAGCGTCTCGTCTGGTTGGAGCTGGATTCGGTTTCGCTCCGTGACTGTCCACTAAATAATTGACCTGCCCACTTCTGTAATTCTGGCCTGGCAACCGCTGCCGGATGGAGGTCAAATGTTAAGCACAGACGAAGTTATGCCTGCGTGTCCTGCCTGTTGTGGCGACAGAACTTCAATGACGAGTAAGCGGGAGATTTACTGCGTGGATTGCAACCGTATCTACCCCGTTATTGAATCGAAAACTGAGACAGCTAAGGCCATAAGGCGCAGATCGGACGCGGACCGAGAAGCCGCCTGAACGCCACTGTCGAAAATCCTGCTTGGCAAGAGAGCGCCGTCATCCAGAGGTGTTGAGGTGTTAGGGTAAGCTTGTAATCATGCCCATCAATCCGTTTCCAGGAAAATCGCGCTATCACTCACAGGAATTCATCGGCGCGCCGATCACCAGTCAGGATCAGGGATACTTGGTGGCCTACATCGACGGCGGCGCGCGCGGCAATCCCGGCCCGGCGGGATATGGAGTCGTCATCGAGGACGAACTCGGGCGTCCAGTGGCCGAGCTCAGTGAGTTCCTCGGCCACCAGACGAACAATTACGCCGAGTACTCCGGCCTGCTGGGAGCGCTGAACTATACCTTGCAGCATAGCTTTAAGGCGTTGAAGGTGGTCAGCGATTCCGAGCTGATGGTGAAGCAGATCAACGGCCAGTACAAGGTCAGCAATCCCACATTGAGGGAATTGCACCAGAGCGCGATGAAGCTGATCGATCAGCTCGATTGCTTTGAGATCAAGCACGTGCTGCGCGAGAAGAACCGCGACGCCGACCGGCTGGCCAATCTGGCGATGGATCGCGGAATCGCGAAACGGGCACCGGCGGTCAGCGCTACCGACGTCGGAGGTGTTGCCGCAGTCGTGCCCGAACTCAATGGCGTAGTTCGCGACGGCGTCGTCCACTTCACGGGCAATCCCCTGCCCGATGGGACGCTGGTAAAAATCCGCGCGGTTAAGCCCTAGAGCGAATGCGGTGTGATAGCGTCAGAACGCATCCTAGAGGCTCCGCGCTTATGACACGACCAACGACGCAGGCAATTTCACCGTTCTTCATCGTCAGCAACGTCGATCAAACCATCGCTTTTTACCGCGAGAAGCTGAGCTTTGAGACGAGATTCCAGCAGCCGGATCGAAACCCCTTTTTCGCGATCATCGGCCGCGACGGAGCGCAGATTTTCGTCAAGTCCGACAAAGACACGGCGCCGCTGCCAAACCCAAAGCGCAGCCCCTCCATGAGGTGGGATGCCTATGTCTATGCACCCGACCCGGATGCGCTCGCCGCCGAATTTGCCGCTCATGGAGCAGCATTTAGCGTGCCCCTTAAGGATACCCACGACGGTCTTCGCGGGTTCGAGATTTGCGATCCTGACGGCTACGTCTTGTTCTTCGGTCGACCAAGGTAGACGGCGGCGCGGCGATGCGGGTTCAACTACATCCTAAAGTTTTGGGTTTCGGAGGAGAATAACACCCGGCGGACCGAGAGATTTGGCATCCGGTTGCCGAATCGCCATTTGTCAAGGCGTGGCGGCGGAGGGTTCGTCTTCTTCGGCGCGCATCAGGCCGAATTTCTTCAGCTTGTAGCGCAGGGCATCGCGGCTGATGTCGAGCAATTTAGCGGCGTGGGTCTGATTACCGTCGGCCTGCCCCATGGCAATCTCCACCAACTCGCGCTCCACTTCCTCCAGCGAAGTACCGCCCTCGGGGATCTCCAGTTTGGGCAGCCTACGTCCATTCGGCAACTCCTTAGCGGCGTTGCCTCCGTTGTTTGCCGATGAGATTTCGAACGCCGTCAGCACAGACTGTTGCTGCGCCACTGCAAACGGCAGGTAGTCGGGCTGGAGCTCGTTCTTCTCTTCCAGAATCATGGCCCGCTCGACCGCGTTCTTCAGTTCGCGAACATTGCCCGGCCAGTCGTACTTCAGCATCAAC
>Ga0181532_10003182_pt1 | contig 14895 bp, 12 predicted proteins | sample PEATcosm2014_Bin_33_FD_119768 | JGI IMG/M metagenome (GOLD analysis project Ga0181532, IMG submission 119768) | Peatland microbial communities from MTU Mesocosm Facility, Houghton, MI, USA - PEATcosm2014_Bin11_30_metaG | ecosystem: Environmental > Terrestrial > Soil > Wetlands > Peat | place...
ACGACCCGATCGAGGGCGGAACATCGAGGGACTTCAGCGTTGCGAGTTGCCCCGGAACGGAGCCTTGGTACACCGCTTATTCGTTGAACGTGACCGTGGTACCACACCGGTCGCTGGGCTACCTGACAACTTGGCCAACGGGAGAAGCGCAACCACTTATCTCCACCATGAATTCCCCCGACGGCCGGGTCAAAGCCAACGCGGCCATTGTGCCGCTCGGCAACAACGGATTGGTCACGGTCTACGTGACGGATACCAGCGATGTCATTCTCGACATCAATGGTTATTTCGCCCCGACTCAGTACCAATATCAATTCTTTCCGCTTCCGCCGTGCCGCGTGGTCGACACCCGCGCCGGGTCACAGCAGCCTCACGGATTGGGACCGCCGTTCCTGGGCAATATGGAAATACGCGAGCTGCCGTTCCCCTCGAGTCCCTGTTTGCAGGGAATCAGCAATCCGCAGGCTTACTCGTTGAACGTTACGGTTGTTCCCAATCCCGCGGGACAGCCTCTGAACTACCTGACCTTGTGGCCGAGCGATCAGCAGCAGCCCTAGGTGTCAACCCTGAACAATCCGACAGGCACCGTCGTGGCCAACGCGGCGATTGTACCCGCTGCGGCCAATGGCGATATCAGCGTGTTCGCATACAACAGCACGGATTTGGTGATGGACATCAACGGCTATTTTGCTGTCCCGGGAACAGGTGGGCTCACGTTCTATCCGGTTGCGCCTTGCCGGGTGCTGGACACGCGTCAGAGCGGCGGCTCGTTCTCTGGGGAGAAAACCGTAAAGGTTGAGGGCAGCGCGTGCGCTCCTCCCAGCAATGCGGCGGCCTACATCTTCAACGCGACCGTGGCGCCGCCGGCCTCCATGCCTTATCTCACGCTATGGCCAGATGGCGAGCAACAGCCCGTAGTCTCGACGCTCAATGCCTACGATGGGTTCATCACGTCGAACATGGCAATCGTGTCGAACGTCAACGGCTCGATCGACGCGTATGCCGCCGGGTTGACGCAGCTGATTCTGGACATCTCCGGCTACTTCGCGCCGTAAGAGAGCGCCGCCATATCCTGGAGCAGCCGGCGGCCAGAACCCCCATACGTTTAGTGAAACCGGATTCGGGCGACTTTGCTTACATCGGGGAGCTACGCGCAAGTGGTCAACGGAGGCGCAGCGTAAGGCGATCGACAACCTTATGGTCGACATTGACAGCCGCACAAACAGTCGTTCGGACTGCAAAAGCATTCCAGTGGAAGTTCAATTGGAACGTTTTGAAACGTAACAGGGATTTGACGCTCTGTAACTTATTGCTTTATTTGGTGGAGCTAGTCGGGATCGAACCGACGACCTCATCGTTGCGAACGATGCGCTCTCCCAGCTGAGCTATAGCCCCACAGCAGAACGGAACGGGGAAACTGGTGATGGGCCACGGGATCCAACCAGCGTCTTTCATTATACAAGCACTAGCGCGCCGCGAAAAATGAGTGCGCTGCTTTCACGTGCGGATGATCGCTGAGTAGCTGTTGGATTTCCTGACTATTTCTGTAGATTATCCGTTCCCTCTGCCAGTCGCTCCAGGAGAGCAGCCTTCAGTTCGGTGGATTCGCCTTCAACCTTGTTGAGCAGCACCTCGACCTGCTGCAGGAGTTGTGGATTTTCCTCCCGCAAAGCCTGGCGCAGTGCCTGCACTGCAACCAGGTTCTTGAACAATTCAATCATCAATAGGAGGAGTTCGTCCTGCTGCGACAGAGAATTCTGCACGTGAACAGACTTGTCGGTTGCCGTGACGCCTGTGGCCATTTCCTGGTGCAGGGCTGCGATCTGCTGTTGCAGTCCAAGCATGTCCTGGCGAACTTGCTGCAATGCGGCGATCGTCGCGCGATCGAAGTCATGGGCGGGTCGCGAGTACCAGCCGATTGCTTTCCGCACGGCGCGTTTCAGGAAGACGCCAGCCGCACCCATCTCGCTGTGCGGCTCAACCTGCCCTTGTCGCGCCGCAATCTCCGACAATCCAGCGATATTCGCGCCTTGCATGTTGAACTGCGAAGAGGCGATTGCGCCTGAGCCAGTTTTGCTTGGGCCACTCCAAGACGGGACGTTGGAACCGGTGCTATTTTTGGCCTCGAGGTACCGTCGCACCTCTGCCATGGCCTGCTCCAGGCTCATCGAGGAAAGGATCCGCAACTTCGGCACCTTCGCGTTCGTCGACATAGTTTGGCACGTTCACCCGCAACTCATCGTACGGGCCCAGGCTCTTGGAGATAAGCCACATTTTACCGTAGCCACTCCGGCGCCACGAATTTGACAGCATGTCGGCGAATGGTGCGAAACGATTGAGAACTGGGGCTATGCTGCGAGTTGCAGCGTGCTCTGGTAATCGGCCACGAACCGCTCGATGCCCCTGGTGGTGAGCTCATGGCGTACGTCGAAGCTTTCCCAAGGGGCATCCAACTCGATTTCTTTGTACGGAATTGGCTTCAGTGGCTTGCCCACGGCATTCAGTGCCTGATACGAAAAACTGGCATCAGCCTCTCGCCGACCGGTGTCAGCCCACTGCTCCAGAAGCTTTGCAGGAGTGGTAGCCAACTCTGTTCCAACGGAAAAGGCACTGAGGAGATGATCGATGCGGCGCAGGCTGGCTGCCAGCACGTGAACGTGACCGTCGCCTTGTGCATACATTTTCTTGATGTTCCAAACCAAATCCATTCCGTTTTCGCCGCGGTCGTCGAGCCTTCCTACGAATGGAGAGACATAGACCGGGTGCGCCGCACCTTGGGTGGCAGCGTACACGGCGGCAGCCTGCTCCTGGCTGAAGCACAGCGTCATGTTGACTCGCATGCCGCGTTGCACCGACATCCGGGCCGCGTGCAGGCCTTCTGGCAAGCACGGGTACTTCACATAAGCATTGGGAATCCAAGAGAACATTTCCTCGCCTTGCTCGAGCATTTCCTTGGCCGTAGTGTGCAAGTCGGCGAACACTTCAATCGACACACCCGCATCACCAACCAGCGGTGAAATCTGTTGCACGATCGCCTTATAGGCTTGCAGTTGCTCCCGCGGGCTGAGCCTGCGGCCCGCCGCGATTCGCCGCTGGATTCCAGGATTCTTTGCGACATAACTCGGATTGGTGGTCTGGCCGTCTAAGAACTCCAGCTTCGCCTTTACGCGCAGCGTTTCGTCGGGATCGCCTCCGTCGAGCAAGATCCTGGTCCTCGGTCTGTCCGCTACCATCAGGTTTGTCCTCCCGTTACCCACCAGTTAGACGACGATGTACTGCCTAACGTTGTGCTCAAAAGCGGGAGACAATTTTGCCTCCTGGCATCAGACCGGCTTTGCCGAAGGTGACTGAGCGAGCTTATCGTCGAGGCAACGATTGTAGTGGGGTTCATGCCGTCGCTATCAGCAACTGCTCCAGGTCCAATTTGAATTTGCGCAGCGCTTCCTGTCGCTCGAGCGTCGCTTCCACGATCTCGGTTTTCGCCTGAAAGACTTCCCTGCCGTCTTTTTCAACGAGCACGCCCATAACCTCCCCCATACGCCAGCCCGGCGCTCCAACCATTTGCAGTCCGGCGGGAGTCGATCGCAGCAAAGCAATACAGCCGTCCCGAATCACGCCAACGGAATTGGGATAGCGCTCGAAGGTCTGAAGTTCGAAGCCGGCGAGATAGATGCGTTGCAGTTGTTCGGCGGAAGGATCGGCAGTTGGCATTTGGCAGTTAGCACTTTGGCATTTAGCACTTCGAATCATCTCGCCATTGCTCTAGCTCCTACGGCAGCGCCGCTTAGCTAATTGCTAATTGCTAGTTGCTGCCTTTCTCACATCTTGTAGCGCCCAAGGTCGTCTTCGCCCAGAGTCTCCAGCCACTTGCGCAACTCATCGCTGGAGACCTTATCGCTGACATTTCCGGCGACCTTGCTGCTCTTCAGCACCTCATCTTCGACGAAGATGGGGCAATCCATGCGCAGGGCCAGCGCTAGGGCGTCCGACGGCCGCGAGTCGATGCTGATGCTCTGCCCCTCGCGCTCCAGCCAGATCACGGCGAAGAACGTATCGTCCTTCAGTTCGGTGACGACCACCTTGCGCACCATGGTTTCCAGCCCGACCAACAAGTTCCTCAGCAGGTCATGAGTCATGGGCCGTGGCGTGGTGATTTTTTCGATCTCAAGCGCGATGGCGTTGGCTTCGTAGACGCCGACCCAGATGGGCAGCACGGTCTCGCTACCCTGGTCTTTCAGCACCACGATGGGCATATTGGTCACGGGGTCCATCATCAACCCGCGAATCTTCATCTCGACTTCCATCGTGGCCTCCATCTTCCTGTCCCTTTGATACTCCCTATACAGTACGCGGCGCAAGGTGTTTGTGGATGTTCAGCCTACCATCTTGCCCAGGAGACTATTCGGAAATATCTGTGTAACTTCCACGTCGACGTACTGCCCGGCGCCCGGCTCGTGTCCGCCATTGACGATGAAATTCAGCGTCTTGTTCTGCGAGGTGCGCCCGATCATCTGTCGGCGGGCAGCGTTCTTTCCTTCCACCATTACTTCAAGTATCTGACCTAAATGCCTGCTATAGCTGGCGCGCTGTATTTCTCGCTGGCGCTCCTGCAGGACCTGGAGACGGCGTGATTTTTCCGCGTCGGGAATCGAGTCGATGTATTGCAGCGACGGCGTGTTGGGGCGCGGGGAGTACTTGAAGGAGAAAACGCCGTCGTAACCGACCTCATCCAGCAGACTGAGCGTCTCGTCAAACTCGGCTTCGGTTTCGCCGGGGAAGCCGACGATCACATCCGTGGTGATGCTGATCTCTTTATTGCGTGCCGATTTTATCCAGGCGATGCGTTCCAGATATTGCTCGCGCGTGTATTCGCGGAACATCGAGGCCAGCAGGCGCGACGACCCGCTCTGCACCGGCAGGTGCACGTGATCGCAGAGCGCTGGGACGGAGTCGATCGCATCAACAATGTCCTTCGTAAAGTCGCGCGGATGCGAAGTCGTAAAGCGCACGCGGCGAATTCCAGTAAGCTCACCAATCGCAGACAGCAATTCGGCGAACGTCATCTTGCCCGCCGGATCGCGATACGAGTTCACATTCTGGCCGAGCAATTGAATATCGGTGTAGCCGGCGTCAGCCATGCGCATGGCTTCGTCCAGCACCGACTGCGAGGTGCGGCTGCGCTCCTTGCCGCGCGTGTACGGCACAACGCAATAGGCGCAAAACTTGTCGCAGCCTTCGATGATAGTGATGTAGCCGCGATGCGGATTGGTGCGCGCGGTGAACTCGGTCTCGAAGGTCTGGTCGGTCTCGCGGTCGTCGAGGCCGGTGACGCGCGAGGCGCCCGACTCAATCTGTATCAGCATCTCGGGCAGGTTGCGATACGATGCCGAGCCGGCCACAAGCGAAACATAGGGCGCGCGCTCGAAAATCTTCTCGCCCTCCTGCTGAGCGACGCAGCCGAGAACGCCAAAGCGCTTCCCTTCCTTGTACAGCTTCTTGAAGTCGTTGAGGCGGTGGAAGACCTTCTGCTCGGCCTTATCGCGGATGGAGCAGGTGTTGTAGAAGATGAGGTCGGCATCTTCCTCGCGCTGCACCTGCTGATAGCCTTCAGAGATGAGCGTCCCCACGACTTTTTCAGAGTCGTGGAAGTTCATCTGGCACCCGAAGGTCTCAATGTAAAACGTTTTTTGCTGAGAGCTCACACCATCCCCGATATCAATCAGTATAACGCGGGCAATCGGGTCGAGTACGGCTTCAGCGCCGCAGTCACTCGCAGCTTGCGAGCAGACGCGCTTCACGACTTGGTAGTTGGCACTTGGCATTTAGGCCCTCTGGCCACCGGCCACTAGCCACTGCTCTCCCGCTGCACAAACGCAAACACCGGCGTCTTCCTTCCCTGTAAATGGGCTGCGGGGACAACCTCCAGCCGCCGGCTCGGCGCATCCCGCTCCATTCTGGCGGGTGCCCCATACATTCCGTCTTTTGGAATGTGTGGGACGATCTCTTGCGGCGCGGGTGCCCCATACAAGCCGTCTTTTGGCTTGTGTGGGTCTTCTGGCAGACCTTCAGCAACCGGCTCTTCCTCAACCTTCAACTCCGGCGCGGTACAGCCCAACTGATAATCCTCTTCAAAATCGTCGTACCTGCAAGCGGCCGTCGCGCCATCCCTTTGACCCAGATCCACGCCGTTGGCCAGGTTCGCGCTGGCCGTCTGCAGCGCATACAGAACAAGGCCGGCGCGCTTGTTGTCCAGCCGGCTGTGCATCACATCGTCGATCACCTGCGACAGCGCCAGCTGTATGGCGTTGGCGTCCTCCAGCAAGGGCAACTCCATCGCCATCGCACTTGAGTCGCACTGGATCGCCATAGCCAACTCGTGCACGCGCTCGGCGCGCAGCCGCCGTCCAATGTGAATCAGATGAAAGAAGCAATACTTGCGTCCGCGCAAGGCCACGGCGCGGCAGAATTCGCCATTGGTCATGACGTGATCGCACTGCCGCGCAATCTTCGCGTACTTCGTCTGCGTCTCAACCACCTTGCCCTTTACGTCAATAGGGCTGTCTTTCTGCGAGACGATTTCGAGGCCCTCTGTTTTGTTCGTTGGCTTCGATTTGGCTTGGTTCTTCGATTTAGGTTGGTTCATTGTTGTGTCCTTAGTTGAGCAATTAGCATTTAGCAATTAGCACTTAGCAAGTGCGCAATTAGCATCGATCCTTTCCGACAACTGACAACTGGCGAATGATCTGTCATCCCGACCGAGGGCTTCAGCCCGAGCGGAGGGGCCTGCTGTTCCCGCTTCAAGGAAGGATATGTCCGGCCACTGCCCGCCGTCCGTGCGGTTCAACGCGATCCACCATCCACGATCCACCGCACTACCCCCTCCCTTTCCTCGACCGTAAATCACTGATTCCACACAAAACCCCTCGTAAAAAATTGAGCCCGTAGGACTTACACGGAAAAATTTGAGCGGCAAGGACTTAGGGAGGAAACATGCGAGAACGAGATGGGAGGAACTCCGGTTTCCTAGCTGATAGCCGACAGCCGATAGCTGAGAGCTGGTTAACGACAACGGTTTCATACCCCAGACATAAATAGGGCAAGAGCGCCGGGGTGAAGGCGGATCCTACCCTAACGAATCAGTATCTAATTCCATGCAGCTAGAAGCAACGAAAAATGACAAATTCTGCGGGACGCTTCCCATCTTGGGAAAACCGTCCGCAGGCACTGCTTGCGCTATGGGGATATTGTGTCAACTATGAGAAGGGTTACTTCCGTTTTGCCGAAATCTCGGTTGCAGCAATGAAGTCTGGGCGAAAAATAAACTAGAAGAGGTCCGTTCTTGTGCGATCTCCACGCAGGCCTGTCAATGTGGATGGCGAATGACGATCCGCCATCCACGATTCACGATTTGCCGACTTGCATCACCTGCCGGGCACCTTTGGGAGCAGTTGTGAGAGCGGCTTTGGATCCTGGGCAGTGATTGGCTGCTCACCCAAGGGCACATCTACCAGGAATCCGGAGATGTTGCAGCTATAGGTGCCCTCAGAATTCGCTGGCAGCGCCACGAAGCACTGCGGCGTTGAGCCTTGGAGCACGTAAACGCGCGTTTCCTGGTGCGTGGCCAGAAAGTCGAAGCCATCGGCGTTGACCATGAACGTGTACGTGAAGTAGTTGCCCACCGTGATTGTGCGAGCGAGAGCCAGTTCGAAAGGTCTGTTGCCGGTTTCCACCCGCCCGAAGGCGTCAAATTCCTGGACGACCAGTTGCTTTCCGTAAGGGATGGGTGTGAAGGCACACGAGCCGGAGTCGTTGCCGCCGAAAGAAACAGCGCAGTGGGAACCGTAAACCTGAACAGCCTCTAGCGTCGCCAAAGGGGTTGGGTTGCCCTGGCTGTCGGGCGGATTCGTGACGTTCACGCTGGCTCCGCTCGACAGCGTGACCGTCGGCGTGTTGGCCACGTTGACGTTAGGCGTGTTGCCGACATTCACCGTGCCGGCAACTGTGGTTGTGCCTTGCGCGGCGGTTGGAACTGGCTGCCCGGTGCCGTTAACCACCTTAACCGGCTGGGTAACGGCCTGAGCGACCAGTGACACCGACATCAGGATGCAGACTGCGATCACGCAAACATCGATGGCATGTTTCCTTGCGTTCTTCGACACGGCATTCTCCTTTTGAAATGCGAGATAGGGGCTTGTGGAGGAGGGGAGCTCCGCTACCGCAGGTGACGAACGGCGGCGGTCAGAGCAACCAGGCCACAAGCAAGGGCCCGACACGAGCGGTAGTGTGTGGCACGTTTGTCGGTAATGCAAGCCGAAAACTGTGCAGCGGCGAGGAGTGATCGCCACGCCCACACCAACTTCCGAAACGCCGGGTGCCCCACTCATTCGCGGGTTTCGAATGAGTGGGCGTCCGAATCATAACTTGTAGCTGACAACCGACGACGGACAATCGACAATGGTTTCATAACCCAGACATAAATAGGGCAGGAGCGCCGGGGTGTAGGCGGATCCGAAGAGCCGGTTTTGCCGTGTGTATCAGTACGGCTTCGCCGGGCCGATCAGCGGAGTCTTGACGGGCTTCGCCATGCCGTAGAAGACAACCACGCCCTGACCGGCGCCTTGAGTTTGTAATGCTTCATCGACCTTTCCCATCGCATCCTGGTACACCTGCCAGTTGTTGGTCACCCAGACATCTCCGGCGGGACCGATGCCAACGTCAACCATCAACTGCAATCCTCCGCCGACATAGCCACCTGGAGGCGAAATGGCGTCTCCCGTCTTCACGCCCGGCGGGCAATGCTCGGTGCGGAAGCCGCACAATTCCACGATTCCGGCCGACGCCGTGCTGAAGTTGGAGATCCAGATGTTGTCGTTGCCATCCACGGAAACCGCCCACGGGCCGACGATGCCCTTACCGTACACCGGCGAGAAAGATGCTTCAGTCCCGTCGGGACGCAACACGGTAATGCTGCCCCCTTCATAGCCCGATTTCTCCTCGGTCATGGCAGGCACCAGTACCTTGGTCGCTCGTTGTCCGGCGTCGGGGTCGTTGTCGAAGTTGAATTTAAATGCGGCCAGCATCTCCGCGAACTTCAATGCCCCCTTGGGCGAGCTGCCCAGCTTGTTCGTCACCCAAACGTCCCCTGGCTGTCGACGGCGAGGCCGCTGGCGGAGTATCCCACCTTGAAGGTTTCAAACTTCTCAGGATCAGAAGCGGGGAAACGAACAACGTGGTCCGCGACGGCGTTGGTAACCCAGATACGGTCTTGCTGGTCGATGGCGAGAGCGAACGGCCCCATTAGTTTGCAGGGGTTTTTCAGCGGATCGCCCGTCTTGTTCTGACAGAAGAACTGGGCCCTGGACGGGTCACCTTGGGGAAGCTTCACGACCTGGCCCTTGATCAGATCGAGGGTCCAGATATCCCCACTGGGCGTGGCAATGATGCCCTGCATCTGGCTGATCTGGCGGTTGAAGTTCCAGCCCTCCGGGGGCGACAGAGCTTTGCCGTTCTTGTCGAACTTCGTGATGTTCTGGCCGGTGAAGCTGGTGGCCCACGCGTCGTCTTGTGCGTCGAGGGTCAAGCCGAAACCGGGGCCAGCGATACCTCCGCCTCTGAATCCCAGAGGGCTGGGCGAAAGCGGTCTACCGTTGGGGGCGAACTTGGTGAGGCCACCAGTCCATGAGGCATCCTGGTTTTCTGCCCCGACCGTGAAGTTGTCAGCAACCCAGGCATTGCCTTCGCTGTCGATCATGAGTTTCCCGCCTCCGCTGTAGCCACCGCCCGTGAACTTGAGGGGAAAGATCCAGGCGCTCGGCGCGAAGGTCAAATATGGCAGGAACGGCGTAGGCCGCAAGAGTTTGCCGGGCGTGTTGGGCGGTGGGAGGGGATAAAAGTAATTAAGCAGCTCGAAAACTTTGTCAGCCTGATGCGAGGGGTAACGGACGATGGACTCGGCAGCCGCCAGCGTATCCTTCGGGTAGGCGCCCGTCGGAGACGTCGCCACGTAGAAGAGACTGCTGCAAGCGTCGGACTTCAACCGCGTGACGCACGCTGCCAGAATGCTGGATAGAGTGGCGAAGTTGGCCATGGTGGGTGTCTGCGCACTATTGAGAGCGTCCAGAATGGTCGCGCCGTAGCCGCCGGTTTCGAGATCCACAAAATTGGGTACGTTGCCCGCGGCAATGCGGAGCTGCAGCGGCGAGCCCTGGATCGCGGTGCCCTCGATAACCTGTGTCTGGGTGACAACCGATGCGATGGTGGTGAACTCGTTGATCACTACGCGGGCCGGGGGCTTGCCGCCCACCACGGCCAGCAGCGCGATCGCCGGATTGTCGCCACCCGCCTTGTTCCTCGCAGGAATTCCTCCGCCCGCCGTGAGGTAGAGGCTCGAATCGGCCGGCGCGCGCGCGGTGCTTACTTCGAATCGGCCTTCGTTGTCGGTCTTGGCTTGCGCGAGCTGCTTGGGTGCGTCAGAACTTGCAGCCCAAAGCGTGACCGTGGATTGAGCGATAGGCGCTCCTCCTCCCATCACTTGACCTTATATCGGCGGCGTAGGCCCGAGTCGCCAGGAACATGCCTGAGATGGCAACGGCAGCCAATGTCAACTTTACAGCTGCTGTCTGAGAGCGCATTCCTTTTTCTCCTTCAGGCTACCGACCGGTGCCGCCGCGATGACAGTAGGCGCGACGACGCTTGCATGCGGGAGCAGTTTCGCACCAATTCTACGTGAGGTCCGCTGTAGGGCGGAAGGCGGGTGGGCCAGGTCTCGCGTCTTTCGAGACCTGGGTACCTACGAGACGTTTCGCCAAAGGAACGAATTGTTGCCTACGTGCTGTGATTGCGGGCGCACTAGCCGACTGATCGATGTGGAAGTTCTCGGGTCTCGAACCCCGCGAGACCCGGGCCACCCGCCGCCGGCACATGTCCACTACTTCCCAATCGGCGGAACGGGTTTGCCATCCAACAGCGCCGTCACATTGGCGGCAACGCCGTCGGCGGGTACCGGCTTGCCTGGCATCATATCCAGACAGTCGTAGAGGACGACGATAGCGCGATCGCGTTTCGGCTCAAAGGTCACCAGCGCCGAGTATCCCGCGGTGCCGCCGTCATGCCAATAAACATCGGTTTCCGGACGGACGAGCCAGCCCAGCGCGATCTTCAGAGCTCCAGGTCCGTCAGCCTGCGGCTGCTGTGCCATGCGCAATGCCGCCGCCAACGTCAACGCGGGACCAGCAGAGGCTGCCGGCAGCTTCTCGGGATGCAGATAGGCTTCGGTATAAGTCAGCAGATCGTCCACGGTAGAATGCAAAGCGCCGGCACCGGCCAGAGCGTCGAAGGTCCAGACGTGCGCTTTGTCGTGGGCGCCGTTGTAGCCCTGGATGAGCCTCGCCTGCTGCGAAGGCGACAATGCTACCGTCGTGTCCTTCATGCCCAGAGGACCGGTGATTTGCCGGCGAATGAGCGCCTCGTAGGACTCGTTTGCTTTGACCGCCAGCGCCTGTCCCAACAACCCAAATCCCAGATTGCTGTAAAGGAAGCCCGTCGGCTCGGGATGTCCCACACCTTGCTTTGCCAGAAAGTCGTACAGATCTTTGGCTGTGTAATGCGCGTAAGGATCAGCCTGGTCTTCCGGATGCATGTTACTGGGCAAGCGCGGCAGCCCAGAGTGCTGTGTGGCCAAATCGAGGAGCGTGATCTCCGGCGGAGCCGCAGGCTTGGAAACGCTTCCGGCGGGCAGCAGTTCGCGCACAGGCTGGTCGAGAGCGACAACGTGCTGCTGCACCATTTGCGCCAGTGCCAGGCCGGTAAAGGTCTTGGTCACCGATCCGATCTCGAAAATCGAATCGGCCCGCGCTGTTCCGTAGGCGAAGACTTTGCGCTCCCCGTGATCGAGCACGCCGACCACCACGCCCACCTCAGGCCACGCGGCGATGACCGATGCAAACTCCTTGTCCAGCACCGGCTTCAGGTCTTTCAGAGCGATAGGATATCCGGCAGGCTGAGGTCCAGTGGCAGCCGCAGGCTCGGCTTGGCGCGTCAGATCAAGAGGAAATACCCTGTGCTGCACCCACGTTCCGGTAAGCTTGTTGCCGTCCGCGCTGAGGGTTGCTTTATAGATTCCACCCACGTTGGGAACGCCGAGCGACAGTTGCCGTCCGTCGAGTTTTACCACGCTGAACGGAAGTCCCATGGCTCCCTGATCGAGCGAATCGAGCGTGCCGTCGATCTTGTCTCCGGGCGCGGCGTGGAAGTGAAACACCAGCCTGAGGGAAGCGTCGCCGGTGCTGAGCACACCCGACCAGTCACCGTCGATGGGAGATGGCTTGACCTGCGCCAACTCGGCTGCGGTTGCAGTCTGCTGCAACACCAGCGGAAGCGGCTTGCCTTGGGTCCAGCTTCCCGAAATCGTTTTGCCGTCGGCGCTTAGAGTTCCGGTGTAGGAGCCGTGAACCGAAGGCACTTCAAAGCTGAAGTTAGATCCGGTTATCTGCACATTGTTTCCCGGAATTCCGTAGCCGCCTTGCGCGGGGCTGTCCAGTGCGGCGTTCAGCTTTCCGTCGGGCGCGGTGGTGAGATGAAGGACCAGCGGCAGAGACTCTGCGCCAGTACCCAAGGTTCCGCGCCAGTCGCCGGCCAGATTTTGCGCCGTGGGAGCCTGGGCGAATGTAGGCAGTCCATAAAATGCAGTCGCGAGCATCGCGATCAAGCAAAACCATTTTCCTGGGTTCATAGCCTCTTCGTTAAAACCGGTACGCTGATTTGCAGAACGATGGCTATGATACAGCCAGACCGACCACGGGCGGCGGGCGTACGAGAGGCGCAGCGAAATGCCCCGCCTTGGCCTGGGACGGGCTGGAACGGGGCACACACCCTACTGCGATGATCTTCTCCTGCTATTTGTTGATGTCCTGCTGCGATTGCAGGCGTTTCACCAAGTTCTCAACTCCGGACTTGGCGTTGTCGGGAGCGACGGCCAGCGCCAGCTGCATCTGTTTGGTGGCCTCGGGATAATTCCCTGCCCCGCACGCGATACGAGCCAGCCCGGCGTGCGCGAGCCAGTTGTTGGGATCCTTCTGCGCCGCCTGCTTGAAGACCGCAAACGCTTCCTGCTGCTTGCCCTCGCGCTGCAGCTGCCGCCCGTAACCATACAGTTGCTGGGCATTGCCAAGCGACAGCGCCTTTGCCTTCGCCTGCTCCGCCTCGGATTTCTGACCCATCGCCGCCAGAATCCGCGACTTCGTCATCTCGTTCTCGAAGCGGTCTTCGTTGCCAATGGAGTTGTTTTCGTACTTCAGGGCCTCGTTCAGGTCCATTTTGTTATCGACCAGGTAGGTTGCGGCGTCGTCCCAGGCGTCCCAGGTGTACTGCGTCAGCCCGCGCATTTGATTGTGCAGGCTGGCTTCCACAACTTTGTTGACGTCAACCGAAACTTTGAACGGCACCGCTACCTTGTCCCAACTCATCACCACGACGGCGGAATCGGGCTGAAGCTGATCGAAGTCATAGGCCAGCGCATTGTGGAACTCGGTCGCTTGCGGCCTAACGGTGACTCGCAGCGCGTCCTCGGCCTGGTCGTAGCTGAAGCTGCCCCACGCCGTATGCATCCTGGAGAAGATGATTGTCCACTGGTCCTGGTTGGGGATCATGTGCAGCCCATAGGTTCCCGCGGGCAGTGGCTGGCCCTCAACCGTGACGTCGTTGGCAAACGTGATGGTGGTGTTGACGTTGGCGCCGGCTCGCCACACCTGGCCATAAGGCACCAGATCGCCCCAGACCTTGCGGCCGTTTACCAGCGGGCGATGATAGTTGACCGTGATGTCGGTGATACCGATGGTTTGCGTCACCCGCGCGGCCTGGCTTTGCAGAGGAAGGTCTAACAGCGTCGACTGCGCGCTGGCGATCGCGGCCAGCCACAACGCACATGGAAGCAACAGCAGGAAGCGAAGCTTGCTCATCAAAAGGTACCTCTCTGTTTATGTAGTAATTCCGGCGGCGAATCCGCCCACGGAAATCGTGGCTCGCCCCACGGATTCTTCGGAGAGCTTGGACTGTAGCACAGGCGCGGTGGTAAGCAGGCGAGTGACGAATGCTAGGAGCAGTCCTATGGATGCATGTTTGGACGGGACGGAAAAGCAAGATGCGGTCCAGCTCCCGCCACTTGTTAGCCAATGCAGGGTACAGGTCAGTTTGAAGTTCACGCGCTTACCCTGTGTCGGGTAGAGCACGCCTTGAGGCGTGCATATTGCGGCCCCCAATTCGATATGCGCTTTAGCGCCTGAGGTAAATCTACCCGTCACCTCAGCGGCCGAAGCCGAAACGTCTGGAGGATCTCAACTGCACGCCTAAAGAGTCTCCGTGAGAACTAAATTACGCATGTGCTTGTAGTTATGTATATACAGCACAGTTTCCTGTCGGCAGTGGAGTAAGAACCGCGAGATACGAGCGCCGCAGGCGCGGGACAGTCTAGCCCAGCACGCAGCCGAAACCGGGGCCCCCGATTCGCGCAGCTGTTGCGCGAATTGGGGTGGGACGGCGGAGTGCTGGGTGAAGTGGAAAAAAGGTCAGAGTCCCGTAGGGACGGCACAGTCCTCACGCAGACTCTGAAGGCGTGCTCCACCCAAGATCACTTGACCGCGATTTCAGACTTACCCGTCACGCTCCTCTGCTGCTGCGATAGACGAGTGCGAAAGCTGCGGAGTATAAAAGTAAGTTACAGTTCAGAGTGACGGTCGCGCCTGGAGTGCGACCAGGATCATCCACGGCGGTCGGGGACCGCGAGAGGTATTCATGTCGACGACGGTGCAAGGCCCAAAGGGACTGGAAGGTATTACCGCTGCAAATTCCGGCATCTGCTACATCGATGGCGACCTGGGTGTGCTCGCCTATCGCGGCATC
>Ga0181532_10003184_pt1 | contig 14891 bp, 8 predicted proteins | sample PEATcosm2014_Bin_33_FD_119768 | JGI IMG/M metagenome (GOLD analysis project Ga0181532, IMG submission 119768) | Peatland microbial communities from MTU Mesocosm Facility, Houghton, MI, USA - PEATcosm2014_Bin11_30_metaG | ecosystem: Environmental > Terrestrial > Soil > Wetlands > Peat | place...
GCCAGAGGAGACGATCCAAAATGCAACGCAAGTCTCAGCAAGACTAAAGAGAATGAGACAAAGACATTAAAAGCGGTTGTTCCCCTTGACGGACCACCCCATAGCAGGTGTCAATGATAATGTCATATACTCAGGCTGGGTTGGTTGGCATGTAGGGGCTCAGAGGATGTTTCGGCGTTGCGATAGAGCAGGTGCGCCAAGTGCCCCCGGGTTCCCATCGCCAGCCGCTCAGCAATCCAACTGACGGTGACGGGGCTGTCGGCTCGAAGCCTGGCAGCCAACTTCACGACAGGGTAACTGCTCCACCGGTAAGCCTCTAACGGCTGGCCCGGCCTCAGCAGCCCGGCTCGCACCGGATTCAGATGCACGTAATCGCATACGCTCTTGATAAAGCGTAGCGGGCGTCCCGGCAGGCGACGATGCCCGCTACTCTATCTGTCAATCGAAATCACTTCGGATTCGCTCTTACAGGATGTATCCTTGACAGTACAGCGGAGGAGAAAGCGCCGATGCCCAGAACACACACTTAAGTCATTGCATTACAGTTTGTTACAATGGCAGAATGGAGAGTGCCGAGTGGGGAGCTTTACGGCAGCACGTTTTCGGTAAGTCAGCGCAGGCCAGGAGGTTACGCCAAAAGGTGTCCAAAGAGCTGTTACGGTGTGTATAAGGAGAGGATACGGCGAGGCTACGGCGAGGCCAGGGTGAGACTGGCTCGCGTCCTGCAAGCTACTATGGTCAATTGAAATCGCTTCGTGCCCGTCCCGGAATCCATGCCCGCCGCCGAGTGTCTTGCCCACCCCTTCCTGCGGGGGTGGCCAGGTAATACTACGGCCCGGTTATGGCCCCAGCCGCACGCGGTAGTAGCGTTGGGTCGCGTTGGTGGCGGCCCCGACATCCAGGTAGTTGGTAACCGAGCCGGTGGTCAGGAGAGTGACCACATCCGTGAAGCTGCCGCTCCCGCCCAGGCTGTCCGCTTCCTGGAGCACGTTGGTTTTGCCGGCGCCCATGGTCCAGGTGATGAGCAGGTCGTTCGTTTGCTGCGTGATTGAGGCAATGCGGAACACGGAAGCCGGGTCGGTGGGGTCGGTGCCGGCCAGGAATTCAGCCCAGTTGTTCATGCCATCGTTGTCAGGATCGGCAGTGGGCGCGGCGGCAGGGTTGGTGGTGCTGCCGAAGTAGAAGACCTGCCAGCTCTGGAAAGGCGTCAGGACCGTGATGTAGCTGGGCTGGCTGTTGGTGCTGGCGCCGCCGGGGCCGCTGGCGACGAGCGTTACGCCGTAGGAGCCCGCCGCATAAACATGGGTCACATTGGTGCCGGTCGTATTGGTCGTGGCGCCGTCGCCGAAGGTCCAGAGCCGATTGGTAATGTTGCCCGTCGAGGTGTCGGTAAAGGCCACGCTTAGCGGGTCCATGCCAGTGGTCGGACCGCCCGAGAAACTGGCGACCGGCGGCGGCACGGCCGGCGTCAGCGCGTTATATACCGTGGCAAAGCTATCCGACACGATGACCTTGCCGATGGACAGGCCGTCGCTGGCCACGCTGCTCGTTCCATCCTGGGATATCACGAAGGAGCCCACTGAAGCTGGCACCGTGCCGCCGGCAATCGGGTTGGTGGCGTACACGGCCTGCGAGGCGAGGTCAGCGCTGGTCGGGTTCACATAGACGAACATGTTCGTGTAGCCCAGGGGCGCCTGAACAATGACGCGGTATGGGACGCCGAAACTGAGGGTCGTGCTGCCAAAGGTATAAGGCCCGCCGAACTGCGCGGTGACGCGGATACCCAGGACGAAGTTGGTCAGGCTGGCATCGCCAGCCTTGGCGCTGAGCCGGAAGTCAGCATAACCGGACGCGTTGTTGCTAGTGTAAAGCGCCGTGAAGTACGAGGGTGCGGTGCTATTGACCGCGCTCGTCAGGGTCAGGGTCAGGCCGTAAAAGACGGTGATGTTGGTTTGGGTGAAGTTCTTATAGGCATCCTGGGTATCGGTCGTCTGGCCGCCGGGAATGATGACCTTGCCGCCGCTGACCTGGAGCGGCGCGCCGGACTGTGTGCTGTACTGCACCCAATTGCTTTGGCCCACCAGGTTGCCCGCCGCAAAGGTGCTGAAGTCATCGTAGAACCCGAAGCTGGTGACCGTGAGGCTGGCCAAGCGGGTGGTGTTGCCGGCGCCGTTGCTCACGTTTACGAAGGAGATGGTGTCGGAGTAGCTGCCGCCGGCGAGGCTGGCGGCATTCGTGTTGGCGGAGGCGGTGACCGAGGTGCCCGTGCCAGGATCGAGCGTGCCGCTGGTGGCGGAAAGAGCAAGCCAGGCAGCGTTGTTGGTTGCGGCCCAGAGCAGCGTGCCCGAGCCCACATTGGTGAGGTAGTAGGTCTGGTTGGCCGGGACGAATGGCCCGCCCACGGGTCCGCTCGAAGTGATCCCCGAGGCTGGGGTCACAGCGAGTTGGGGGATCGTCAGGCCCACAATCAAGCTAACCGCGCGCGAAGTGCTGCCTGCATCGTTGCTGGCGTTCGTGAACGAGACGGTGTCCGAGTAAGTGCCCGCGGCCAGGCTGGTGGCGTTGGCGTTGATCGAGACGGTGACGTTCGTACCGGCGCCTGCCGCCAACGTGCCGCTGGTCGCAGAAAGTGTCAGCCAGTTAGCGGTGTTGCTCGCCGACCAGTTCAATGAGCCCGTGCCTGTGTTCGTCAGCGTGTAGGTCTGGCTGGCCGGGCTGAAGGGGCCACCCGGCTCGCCTAAGCTGGCAAGATTGCTGACCGGTGACACCGCCAGCAGCGGGCCAGAGAGCTGCAGGGTGTAATCGGCCACTACGGGCAAGTGATCGCTGGCCGTGGTGAGGTCCAGGTAAAGCTGGGCGGCGCTGATGGGCGCACCGGCTTGGAGATTGGTCAGGGATGTGTTGGAACCGGAGTTGACGCTGGTCTCGTAGGAGGTCGAGCCGTTATTGCCAAACACATGGTAGGTGCCTGGAACCAACGCTAACCCGCCCGGCGTGCCGTAATACACGTTGGTCGTCATGACCTGAAAATCATCCCGGTAATGGAGGCTGGTGGCGGATTCGGACTTCTCGTTCAGAAGGGAATTGGCCGTCCAATCTACGCCCGACACGCTGGACGGATTTATCACGTCAATGCCCTGGCCTGGAACCGCCCCATTGGGCGCGCTGGCCGCGAGCATGATCTGGTAAGAGGTTTCCGTGCTGGTGCTGATATTGTAATCGCCCACGTAAAGTATCCGCGCGTTGGCGGGCAGGTTGGTCGCGGCATCATTGCGGATGATAGTGGCTTCCCCCGTGCGGTCGGTCTGGTCGCTGGAAGTGGCGCCCGACTTGTAGTGGCTGACATAGACGTAAAACTCGTTCGCCGGTGTAGGCGTCACCCCAGCCGGCGCAAACTCGTAGCGTACCACCTCGCGATACATGCCGCTGCTGGAACCGAGCTGGCCCGTGCCGCCCGGGGGGTCCACGGGCACGGTGGCCACAAGCTGCACGGTCGTCGTGTTGTAGATGCAGGCATTAGGGCCGTTCCCGTCCGCGGTGTCGCCGCCGCTTTCCGTCGCCTGGTAGGGGCTGTTGGTGTACATGCCAGGCGCGTTATAGAAGGAGTTCAAGGCGCTCGCGATGGGGGCAACCGTGCTCGCGTTGCTGGTGGTTTCCTGCAACGCCAGAATGTCAATCGGCCGGGCGGGGTCGCTGCCCAGGATCTCCTCGCCAATGCCTTCGAGCACACCGCCCTGCTGCACCGTGCCGCCGGCAGAGGGGGTGACTAAGCCGGGGAGCGCCGCGGTAACGCCGTTAATGTCGGCCTCGATGTTGTAGGTGACGATGCGCAACGTGATGGTTTGGGCGGAAGCGGCAGACCCTATGCCGAAGGCCAAAAAGAGGGTTGTGCAGGCTCGCAGGGCGCGGATGGTGCTGGTTCTGTTCATCACTGATAAGACTGTTGTGTGGGATCAACCGGTCAGGTCGGCAGCCGGTGTTGGTGTTTGGAAGGGCAGCCGGCAGTTGGGCGGGCTGATCTTCTGATAGCGCTGGCAGAATATGGACAGGCGGCAACTCCAGTTGCCGCCGACGCATCCAGGTGGCTACACGGGGTCACTATACAAACCATGTTAGCAGCACATTTGCGCTGGCGCAAGTATGCATCCCCTGGATGTGCATTCCCCGGGCTGTTCCTCGCCTTCAAGATGCGGCTACACGGAAAGGCGGAGGCTCAGCTCGGGTTGGTTCCGGCGGGTTCGGGCGGCGTGGTCGAACCGGGCGCCACGTCCACGATCTTCGCGTTCTGCTGCAGCATATCCATCACCTTCTCATTCATGATCTGATCAAATATCTCGATCAGCCCATTCCGCTTCTGCAGGTCCTTGAGGAACTTGTCCGCCGGGATCTGATACAGGGTCGCCAGGAACTGAGCGCGGCGCGCGATTTCCTCCTGCGAGACCTTGATGTCCTCCTTCTCGGCGATCTTCTGCATCAGGAAGGCAACCTTCACCCGTTCCTTGGCCCCGTGAGTGGCCGCCGAGTAGATCTGCTCCTTCTGTTGCTCGATCACGTCGCGCGACACGCCCCGCTTGGCGTTCTCCTGCACGATATTAAAGACCACGTTGCGGGTCTCCTGCGCCACGGCGGAAGCCGGCAGCTCGAAGTTCACCCGGTCCAGCAGGCTGCGGACCAATTGGTTCCGCACCGTCGTGTTCTGCTTGTGGTTCAGCTCGTTCTCCAGGTCCCGCCGCACGCCGGTGCGGAGCTTCTCCAGGTTTTCCGCGTCATAGGCCTTGGCCAGCGCGTCATCCAGCGGCGGCAGCACTTTTTCTTTCACCTCGACCACCTCCACTTCATACACGCCCTTCTTGCCCGCGAGTTGCGGTGTCACGAAATCGGCTGGGAAATCCACGCTCACCGTCCGCTTTTCACCCGCTTTGGCCCCGACAAGCTGGTCGGCGAAGCCTGGGATAAAGGAGTTTGGCACGGCTTCCACCCAGAAGTTCTGCTTCTCGGTCAAGCCCTTGGCCGTCGGCGCAATGTCCGTAATCGGCTTGCCCTCGCACGTGCCGGTGTAATTGACGACGGCGATGTCCCCTGCCTGCACGGGCCGATCAACTGTGTTGAAATTGACCTTCTGCTCGCGCAGCACATCGAGCGCCTTCTCGACGTCCGCTTCCGTCACAATCCGCGCCTCGCGTGTGACGACCAGGCCCTTGTAATCGGGCAATTGGAACTCCGGGGCGGTCTCGATGGTCGCCGCAAATTGGAGCGGCTGGCCGCGGCTGAATTGGATCTCTTCAATGTCGGGCTGCCCCAGGACATCCAGCTTCTGCTCCTCCACCGCCTTGCGATAGGACTGGGCGATGAGCTTACGCCTGACCTCATCCGTGATGTCCTTTTCATACTTGCGCACCACCATTTCCTTCGGGGCTTTGCCGGGGCGAAAGCCCGGCAGGTTCGCCTGCTTGCGGAAATCATTCGTGACCGAATCGAAGGTCTCAGTCACTTTCTCCGCCTCGACCTCGACGCGCACAAGCTTCTTGCACGGGGCCAGATTCTCTACCGTTACATTCACAAAGATACCTTTCCGTTAATCGCTGACACCGTCCAGTGGGCGAGTGGGTTTTGAGCTTCCGCCGCTCAGCAAGCCGGAAACAATAGGCAAGCAGTGGATGGCGGTCAATCCCGCTTTTTCGGCATTGAACGCCTCCGGGAGCCTGAGTTGAATGGGGCTGGCATGAACTACACGATCCGCAGCACCGCTGTCCCGCCCAAGCTGGATCCGAATTGGCAGGACCCGATTTGGAACGGCGCTGACACGCTGGAAGTCAGCCATTTCCGTCCCGAAGGCAGCGATCACCACCCGCGCACGCTCGCCCGGTTGCTGCACACGGCCGAGGGGATCTCTGGCATCTTCCAGGTCCACGACCGATATGTGCGCTGCGTGCGAACGAACTACTTCGATGAGGTGTGGAAGGACAGTTGCGTGGAATTCTTTGCGCAGCCCAAGCCCGACCGCGGCTATTTCAACCTGGAGTTCAACTGCGGCGGTGCGTTTCTGTGCTCCTACATCACCAACCCGGAGCGGACGCCTGCCGGGTTCAAGGAGTTCGTAAAGCTGCCCGCCAGCATTGGAAAGACCATCGAAGTGCGCTCCTCCTTGCCGCAGCGCGTTGAGCCGGAGTTCACCGAACCGGTAATCTGGTGCCTGGCGTTCTACGTGCCCTTCGCGCTATTCGAGTCCTATGTCGGGCGGTTAGGGACGGTCTCCGGCCAAGTGTGGCGCGGGAATTTCCAGAAGTGCGCTGATGAGAGCTCGCACCCGCACTGGGTGTCATGGTCGCCGCTGGACGGGCTTAATTTCCATCGGCCAAACTGCTTCGGCACCCTTCACCTCGCGTAAAGCTGGCGGCGCAGGAGCTTTTAGAGTTTCCAAGGCGTCAGGACCTTGGTGTCGGGCGCAAACTTCACCGAACGATACTGCGGCCAGGGACAGCAGATCACCGCCAGCGTGACGTCCGCGCGCTGCTGGAGCAAAGCGGGATCATCCAGGTGTTCGAACTCGTGCACGCTGGGCGCGATGTCCGGCCGGGCGCCGTAATCGTGGACCACCACCTTGTAGCCGTGACGCTTAAGCTGTTGCGCCAGGTAAAGCCCCGCCGATTCCTCAGTGATGTAGGTGTCGGGTTTGTAGGATAGCCCGAGCACGGCTATGGTGTCTTTCTTGGTCACCAACTGCCGCACGGTTTTGAAGAGGCTGGCATTGGTTTCTTTATTGACTCGATCCGAGGCTTCCGCCAGCGGGGCTTCCAGGCCCGCCTGTCGGGCGGTGTACGCCAGCAGCCGGTTGTCCCGCGGGAAGCATGGCCCGCCGTAGCTCAAGCCGGCGCGCAAGTATTTCTGGCCGATGCGGCTGTCGCTGCCGATGGCTTCGAGGATGTGGTGGATGTTGGCCTTCGGGAACTGCTCGGCAATCATCCGCAACTGGTTGGTGAAGCTGATCTTCATCGTGACGTAGCTGTTCACGGAGATCTTGGTCAGCTCGGCGCTCACGATGGACATGCGGGCGATGTGGGGCTGGTTGCGGTTATACTTTTTATACAGGTCCTCCAGGGCGGCGCCGCTGGCCGAGTCTGACTCACCGATCAACACCATGTCCGGTTCCAGCAGCCCCTTCACCACGTTGCCCAGGGCGATGAACTCAGGGTTGTAGCACACGCCGAAGTCGCGCCCGCAGACGCCGCCGATCTCCCGTTCCAGCATGGGGATTAGCACCGTGTCCACTGCGCCGGGGGTCGTGGTCGAACTGCACACAAAGAGGTGGCCTTTCTTGCCCTTCTCGCGCATGGCCGCGGCGACGGGTTGCATGGCGCGCAGCAGAAACTCATTGGAGAAGCTTCCGTCCGGCAGGCTCGGCGAGGGAGGGATGAAGAACGTGACGTCGGTGGCCGCCGCCTCGCGGTAATCCTGCGTGGCGCGCAGGCGGGCGTGGCCCGCGGTGACGGTTTCCGCCAGCAGGGGCTCTTCGACCGGCGGCTTGCCCGCGTTGATCTTCTGGACCTTCTCGGCGTCAATATCTATGCCGGTAACCGCGAACCCACGCTGGGCCAGCGTCGCCGCGATGCACGCACCGAGCTTGCCCAACCCGCAAACGGAAGCTGTCTGTAAGGCTTTCATTAATTCGGATGCTTACCGTATTGGACGGCGGGCACAGGTCAAGATCAAAGCCGCCGCGCGTCAAGTCGGGGGCGCGTTCAAAAACCGCATGTAGCCAGGGTGTGCCTCCGGCCCGCCTGCGGGCATGGAGGAGGCCGGCGCCAAGAGGCCGCCAGAGGCGGTGAGGAGACGCGCCTTTACAATTCACTGTTCACCCGGCGCAGCTTCTCCTTATCTTCCGCGCATGGAAATCTATGACCATCCTACGTTCCGGATGGCTTGCCAGCAGTTCGACCTGGTGGCCGACCATCTGCAGATGCCCGCTTCCGAGCGCGACCGGGTCAAATACCCGAAGCGCTCGCTGACCGTCGCCCTGCCGATTCATCGTGACGACGGTTCCACGCAGGTGTTCACCGGCTACCGCGTGCAACACCACCTCACGCTTGGCCCGACCAAAGGCGGCTTGCGCTTCCACCCGGACGTGACGCTGGGCGAGGTCGCCGCGCTGGCAATGTGGATGAGCTGGAAATGCGCCTTGACGGGGCTGCCTTATGGCGGCGCCAAGGGCGGGGTGGCCTGCGACCCCGGCAAGCTGTCGAGAACAGAGCTGGAACGGGTGACCCGCCGCTATACGCAGGAAATGATGCCGTTCATCGGCCCACAGATTGACGTCATGGCCCCGGACCTCGGCACCAACGAGCAGGTCATGGCCTGGATGATGGACACTTACTCGGTGCACGTCGGCGCCACGGTCCCCAGCATTGTCACCGGCAAGCCCGTTGGGCTGGGCGGCTCGTTGGGTCGGCGCGAAGCCACGGGACGAGGCGTCGGTTACCTCGTGAACCGCGCCACCGACACCATCGGTCTCGACATCAGTAAGGCGACCGCCGTCGTCCAGGGATTTGGCAATGTGGGCTCTGTCGCCGCGCTCTCGCTGGCACGATATGGCGTCAAGATCTTGGCCGTGACGGATGCCTTCGGCGGAGCTTACAACTCAAACGGGCTGGACCTTTGGGGCCTGGAAAAGCACGTCGCCAGCACCCGTTCCGTGGCCGGCTTCCCCGAGGCTGAGCCCATTACCAATGACCAACTGCTGGTGCTGCCCTGCGACATCCTGGTGCCCGCCGCCCTGGAGCGGCAAATCACCGAGGCCAATGCCGCCAAGGTCCAGTGCCGCATCATCGCCGAAGCTGCCAACGGGCCGACCACCCCGGAGGCCGACGTGATCCTGAACCAGCGCCCGGAGATCTTCCTGCTCCCCGACGTGCTGTGCAATGCAGGCGGCGTGGTGGTGTCTTACTTCGAGTGGGTGCAGGACTTGCAGAGCTTCTTCTGGGGTGAGACGGAGGTGGTGGACAAGCTATTCCGCATCCTGGAGACCGCCTTCACGCAAGTCGTGTCCCTGAGCCGCAAGCAGAAGCTGCCGATGCGCCTGGCCGCCCTGACCCTGGGTATCAAGCGGGTGCAGGAGGCGAAGCGCATCCGGGGGTTGTTCCCGTAGCCTCTCACTCCAGCCCACGGTCGAATAGAGCGTCTTCGTCCAGCCCGAGGTAGTGGCCCAGCTCGTGGAGATAGGTCGTGCGCACCTCCTCGCGGAAAATCTCCTCGTCGGCTTCGGCCTGGTCCCAGAGGTTATCGAGGAATAGGATAATCTGCGGCGGCAACGGGGAGGCGGTGCTTCCCTCATAAGCAAACTCCGGCCCTACGAACAGCCCGAGTGTGTCAGGCTCAATGCCGTCGCGGCGATGCGCGGCGTTGGGGCGGCGCTCGAAAGTGACGGGCAGCGCCTGCGCCCGCTCACGTAGCGGCCCGGGCAGAGCGGACAGGGTTTCTTTCACCTCGGCCAGTGCCAGTGCGTAGGCGGTCTTCCAGTCAGTTCGCATGAGTCATCAGCGGGCCTCGCGGTACGGCTGTCCGGACCGGTATAGCGCCAGCAACTTCGTGTTCATGGCGGCCGCTTCGCTATCGTCCGCCTTCTCGGCGAGGGCTTTGGCCTTTTCCGCCGCCTCCACCGCTTCGGGGAAACGCCCCGCTTCGGCGTAAGCGGCGGCGAGAGTCCCCAGCATGGCCGCCTGTTTGTATTCGGTCAGCCGGCATGCCCGCTCGGCCAGCTCAACCGCCTCCCGGCCATCGCGAAGTTGAGAGTCCGGGTGCGTCGCCCGAAGCCAGGCCAGGTTATTGAGCGCCTCGGGGAAGTCCGGGCGCGCCTGGAGGGCGGCGCGATAATGCGTGAGCGCCTCGTTGGATTTCCCCTGAGCGCTTAGCGCCAGGGCAAGGTGATAGTGGGCCGCCGAGTCGCCCGGGTCAGCGCGCAGCAACTCCAAGAACTCGGCGATGGCCTGGTCGGTCCGACCCTGGCGGGCAAGAATGACCCCGAGTTGGAGGCGCGCCGGGGCACAGGATGGCTGGGCCTTTAGGAAGTCGGACAGCGCACGAACCGCGTCGTCGGATTTGCCTTCTTTTGCCAGCGCGCCCGCGAGTCCGCATTGGGCCTCGGTCAGGTCGGGGTCCCGGTCCAGGGCCAGCCTGTATTCGGCGATGGCTTGCTCCCATTGGCCTTCCCTGGCGAGCAAGGCGCCGAGGTTGCTGTGGGGTTCGGCGGCCTGGGGATCAACCTGTAAAGCGGCGCGGCATTGGGCCTTCGCCTCCTCGACGCGTCCGCAGGCGGCCAGCGCAATCGCGAGGTTGTTGCGCGCTTTGATGTGATGCGGGTTCAGGCTCACCGCCTTTTCGTAGCTGGCAATGGCCTCGTCATAGTTCCCTAGGTTAGCCAGGGCATAGCCGAGACCGTTCCAGGCTTCGGCGAAGGACGGGCTGATCTCAACCGCCGCGCGGTAGCAGGCCTCGGCCTCACGCGGCTGGCCCTGCTCCCCTAGATAATATCCCAGGCCGCTCCAGGCCACGAAGTTGTTCCGGTTGATGCCGAGGGCATGGCGGAAGAGGGATTCGGAGTTCTGCCAATAGCGGAGTTGGGAGTGGGCGACCAGGCCACAGGCGATGAGTGCTGCACTGGCAGCGGCAGCCAGGACCTTCCGGCCTCTCGGCCAGGCGGCAGCGACTTCCGCCGCGCCCCAGGCGAGCATGATGAACAGCCCGATGGCAGGGAGATAGGTGTAGCGGTCGGCCATGGTCTGGTTGCCCACCTGCACCAGGCCGATGACCGGCACGAGTGTCCCCACATACCACGCCCAGCCCACCAGCAGATAGGGGCGCCGCTTCTGCTGCCAAAGAGCGATGAGCGTCACACCGGTCACGAGCAGCCCAGCGACAGCTAGTTCGGCGGCTGGGCGAGCAGTGAAGGTGTAAACGACCGCGAGATCGGCAGGCCAGACCAGTTGCCAGAGGTAACGGAGGTAGCTGTCGAGGGCATTGAGCATTCTTGCCCCGAGCGGCAGCGTCACCAGCGTCGCCAGGGCACCGCCCGCCCTTTGCGCTACGACGGTGATGACGCAGGACGCAGCGGACAGGGCGAAGAAGGGGAGCTTTTCCAGAAGGATGAAGGATGAATTATGAAGGATGAATGAGGAAGAGTCCCCTTCCGCCTTCTGCCTTCTGCCTTCTGCCTTCTGCATTCTTCCCAGCGGCCAGTAGTCCAGCAGCAACATTACACAAGGCCAGGTGACCAGCATCGGCTTGCTCATCAGGCCCAGCGCAAAGAAGCAGAGCGACAGGAGATAGAACGTGGAGGCCGGAAGGTGGAACGTGCTTCGACCAGCAGTCCGTGTTCCGTGGTCCGTGGTCCTGTCGCTGGCGCTCTTGGCCTTCCGACCTCTGGCGTCCGGCCTCTGACTGCTGCCTTCTGCATTGTGCATTCTCCCTTGCGCATAGCGGCTGTAAGCCCATAGCGAGAGCAGCCCGAAGAAAGAGCACAGCACGTCCTTGCGTTCCGCCACCCAGGCGACCGATTCGACATGCAAGGGATGCAGGGCGAACAGCGCCGCCACCAACGCGCTGCGCCAGAACGCGGCCGTGAGCGACCGCAGCCAAAGGAAGAGCAGGACCGTGTTCGCGGCGTGGAAGAGGAGGTTGGTCAGGTGGTGCCCGGCTGGGCGCAACCCGTAGAGCTGGCAGTCGAGCATGTGCGACAGCCACGTCAGCGGATGCCAATTAGCGGAGTGGATATGTGTGAAGGCCCAACGCAGCCCCGCCGTGGTCAGTCCCGCTGCGACATGGGGATTGCCCGTGACGTAGTAATCATCGTCGAAGGTGAGGAAGCCAAGTCCTCTCACCGGCAGATACACCGCCAGGACAGCCAACGCCAGCAAGGCGCAGACCAGCCACGGGCGTTCGAGGTTCCTGTTTCGCGGCATTCCAGGGCGGAATAGTTGGGCAGGCAGGTGAAACTGCAAGCCTCAAAGCCCATTCCTCAGGACAAATGGTCGGGGCGGTGAGATTTGAACTCACGACCTTCTGAACCCCATTCAGACGCGCTACCAAGCTACGCTACGCCCCGAACCATTTCACCATTCGGACTCGAACGGCCAGGGAAGATAGTATCCCCCGGCGTCGCGAATTCAAGAACCAAGATGCGCAAATGCCGCGCCGAGTTTTGCCCCCTGCTTCCCGCCCCCGTCACGCCTTCTTGCGCACGAGCGTATGGGTAGAGTGGCCGTAGAAGGCTTCGGCCGCCTCCATGAGGGTCTCCGACAGCGTAGGGTGCGGATGGACCGCCAAGGCCAGGTCTTTTGCCGTCGCCCCCATCTCCACGGCCAGCACGCCTTCGGAAATCAACTCGCCTGCGCCGTAACCGACAATGCCCACGCCCAGGATGCGCTCGCTGTCCGGCTCGATGACCAGCTTGGTCAAGCCCTCTGGATGGTCGAATGACAACGCCCGTCCGGAGGCAGCCCAGGGAAACCGGGCTACTTGCACTTCGATGCCCTTGGCCTTCGCCTCCGACTCCGTCAGCCCGCACCAGGCGAGCTCCGGGTCGGTGAACACCACTGCGGGAATCGTTACATTCACGAAGGCGCTGTCCTGGCCAGCGATCACTTCCACTGCGATCCTGCCTTCCTTGGTGGCCTTGTGCGCCAGCAAGACGCCCCCGGCAATGTCCCCGATGGCGTAGATTGCCGGGTCCGTCGTTTGCTGCTTCTCGTTCACGTGGATGAAGCCCCTCTCATCGAAGGACACCTTGGTGTTTTCCAGGCCGAGGTCGTCAGCGTTGGGCGACCGGCCTACGGCGACCAGCACGCGGTCGTAAAGCTCTTCCTTCTTCTGCCCATCGGCGGTGAACTCGACTTTGATGTGCTTCCCGCTCGTGGCCATCCTGGCCACCTTGGTCTTGAGGCGGACTTCCTTGAAGTTCTTCTTGGCATAAGCGACGATGGGCCGCGCCAGGTCCGGGTCGGCCCCGGCCAGGATGCTGTCGAGGGCCTCCACCAGGACCACCTTGCTCCCGAACGTGGCATACACTGTCCCCAGCTCCATCCCGATGTAGCCGCCGCCGATCACCAGCAGGTTCTCGGGAATGTCCTCGACTTCCAGCGCCTCGGTCGAGGTCATTACGCGCGGGTTGCCCAGGTCGAAATCCCGCGGCAAGGCCGGCTTGGAGCCCACGGCAACGATGGCATGGTCGTAATGCACGAACTGCTGGCCTTGGTCGGTCTCGACCCGCAAGGCGCGCGAATCCTCGAAGTAGCCGCGCCCCTGCATGACCTGGACTCCGCGCAGCTTCGCCAACTGGGCAACACCGCCCGAAAGCCGGCTCAGGATCGAGTTCTTCCACGCGCGCAGCCTGTTCAGGTCAATGCCCGGCGCGCCGTAGGTGATGCCACGGTGCTCCGACTCGCGCGCGGAGGTGACCGCGTGGGCCGCGTGCAGCAGCGCCTTGGAAGGAATGCAACCCCGGTTCAAACACACCCCGCCGAGCACCTTCTCTCGCTCGACCAACACAACCTTCTTGCCCAGGTCCGCCGCGTAAAATGCCGCCGCGTACCCGCCGGGGCCTGCGCCCACAACCACGATTTCAGTCTTAATAGGTGCCATATAAAGATAAACACTCTCCCGGCACTCCCGCTCCTCGTGTGCCCATCTCAAATCCATCCGAGGTTACGGCCGTAGCAGGAAAGGAGCGCGGACATTCTTGTCCGCCCTTCCGAGCCAGGCGCCCCAAGGCGGACAAAAATGTCCGCGCTCCTACGAGGACAGTCATATCTTCACTTGCTCCTCGGGGAAGTTCTCGAACCCCTGCACCAAGTCCACGATAAAGCGCGCCGCCGCGCCGCCGTCAATGATGCGGTGATCGTAGGAAAGGGCGAGCGGCAACATCAGGCGTGGCACGATGGCATGGTCGCGCACCACCGCGCGCATGGCGCCGCGCCCCAGGCCGAGGATGGCCAACTCGGGTTTGTTCACGATGGGCGTGAAGTGCGCCCCGCCGATGCCGCCCTGGTTCGAGATGGTGAATGTGCCGCCTTTCAGCTCCTCAGCCGAGATCTTGCGCTCGCGGGCCTTCCTGGCCAGCTCCTCCAGCTCCCGCGAGAGGGCCAGCAGGTCCTTCTTGTCCACGTCCTGGATGACCGGAACAATCAAGCCCGCCTTTGTGTCCACGGCCACGCCGAGGTGGTAGTACTGCTTGAACACAACCTGCTCCGCGACCTCGTCCACGCTGGCATTGAAGATGGCGTGCTTCTTGAGCGCCTCGGCCACAACCCTCAAGGCGAAAGAGGTCAGCGTGAGCCGCGTCCCCTTCTGCTCGTAAGCGGCGGCGTACTTCTTGCGCAGAGCCATCACCGCGGTGACGTCCGCCTCGTCGAACTGCGTGACACGAGGCGTGGCACTCCAGCTTTCCAGCATGCGGCGCGCAATGACTTTGCGCAGAGGCGAGAACGGGGTCTTGGTAATGGCGCCCCATTTTGCAAAATCAATCTGGTCCGCTGGCGGCTTGTTCTCAGCCGGCACAGCACGCTTCGGTCCTGCGGCCAGGCGTTGCAACTGCTGGATATACGCGCGCACATCTTCCAGCACGATCCTGCCGCCGCGGGCGCTGCCGCGCACCCGGGGGAGGTCAATTCCCAAGTCGCGCGCCAGCTTGCGGATAGACGGAGCGGCGGCAGGCGAAGTCCCCGGCCTAGGCTCCTCCCCTGTATCAGAAGGTACCTCGTCGCCTGGGGCCGGCTCCTGTTCCGGCGAGGGGGTCTGGAGAATCCGTTGGCGCGGGCTTTCGGGAGCGGGTTCCGTTCTGGCTTGAGTGGGAACGCTCGCCACGCCGCCCTCGGCAACGGAGAGGATTCGCTGTCCGACGCTGA
>Ga0181532_10003185_pt1 | contig 14889 bp, 13 predicted proteins | sample PEATcosm2014_Bin_33_FD_119768 | JGI IMG/M metagenome (GOLD analysis project Ga0181532, IMG submission 119768) | Peatland microbial communities from MTU Mesocosm Facility, Houghton, MI, USA - PEATcosm2014_Bin11_30_metaG | ecosystem: Environmental > Terrestrial > Soil > Wetlands > Peat | place...
AGACCGCCGGTTCTGCGGTCTGCGGCTCTCCCATGACCACAGGCCGCGGACCGCAAGAACGGCGGTCCGCGCTACGCCGAAAATCGACGGAACAAAGCGAGAATGTCTATGAAAACAAAGGACCGTAATCTAGATGAGCAGCTTTATGCTAATTGAACCACTCCACCCCAAGGTAGACGGACAGTGCGACCCACAATTTCTCATGGGTGGGCACGCGGACGCGGTCGCCAAACACGTTATAGCGCCGCCGCTCGATCCACCCCAAGAGACGCCAGTAGATCGCCGCCATAATCTCGGCGGAAACCATCCTGCGGCGGTCCTGCGGAGGAAGGAAGCGGCGCGCTTCGGCGAAGAAGCGGCGGGCCCGGTCAGATTCGAACCTCATGAGCCGAATGAAAGCGTCCTGATAAACGCCCGAGAGCAGGTCCTCGGGACGCACGCCGAATTGCTCGAGGTCTGCGCTGGGGAGGTAGATGCGCCCGCGGCGTGCGTCGCTTTGAATATCCCGCAGGATGTTGACAAGTTGCAGGGCCTTGCCGAGATTCACGGCGTAATCGCGCACGCGGAGGTCCGTATAACCGAAGATCTCGATCGCAATCAACCCAATGGTGGAGGCCACGCGATAGCAGTAAACCGAGAGGTCATCGAAGGTCTCATAACGCGTCCCTGCCAAATCCATCTCGAGGCCGAGGATGAGGTCCTCGAAGGGCTGGCGGGGAATTTTGAATCTCCGAATGCTCGCGGCAAGCGCAGCGAGGTCAGGATCCGCAACTGCCGCGCCCCGCTCGGCGTAACAGGCGTCCAGCGCCTGCCGGTAAAGGGCCATCTGGCGAGCAGCTTCGTCCGGCGGGAGGCCGCTGTCCACAACATCATCGCCGCGGCGGGCAAAAGCGTAAACGGCCTCGATGGCGCGCCGCTTCTCGCCAGGAAGAAATACGAATGAGAAGTAGAAATTGGTGCGGCGAAACGCAGCAGCGCGAGAGGCTTTCATTGCGGCGCTCCAGGCGGTGTCATGACGACGGAAGCGTGTCCACGCTCTGCCACCGGAAGAGCGTGCCCGGCGCGGAAATACAGGCGCACGAAGTCGAGCTTCGAGAGGGACGGCCTGCGCCGGAAAACGTCATAACCCGCAGCCTCGATCTTACGCAGTACCGTCGTCCCGCCCAGCCACGTCAAGCGAAGCTGGCGGCGCAATTCCGGCACGACCCTCTCCGGCAGTGCCTGGCCTTGCTGGAACAACGCCCGTGTGCGGGCGATTTCGAACTTCAGCAAGTCGCGCCAATGCCCGTCCGCGCGATGGGCGCGCAGGTCGTCCAGAGTGTACTCAAAACGTTCGAGGTCTTCCAGGGGCAAGTAGATCCGGTCGCGCTCGAGGTCCACGGCAACATCCTGCCAGAAATTGGTGAGCTGGAGCGCCGTACAGATGCAGTCCGAAAGAGCGAAAAGCTCCGGGTCCCGCTGTCCGTGAAGCTCGAGCACCAACCGCCCGACGGGATTGGCAGAGCACGAGCAATAGGCGAGCAGGGAAGCAAAATCCTGGTGACGATTCACCTTCACGTCGGATTCAAAGGCTTGCAGCAGGTCTTCGAAATTCTTCAGAGAAAGGTGGAATCGCTGCGCCGAATCTTCGAGCGCCACGAAAACCGGGTGTTGCGCCCGCCCGGAGAAGCATTCATGCAGCAGTTCGCGCCAGGCGGCGAGTTTTTCGAGCCTTCCCTCGACTCCCGGTTCATCGGCAACGTCGTCCGCGTAGCGGGCAAAGGCGTAGATGGCAGCCAGAGCATCGCGCTTATCGCGAGGCACGAGGCGCGAGGCGACAGGAAAGTTCTCGTAATGACGGCGCGCCAACCGCCGGCACTCAGCATAGGCAGCGCGAATTGTTTGCGATTGAGCCATCGGGTCATTGAGTCATCGGGTCATTGAGCCATTGAGTCATTTCCTGATTGACTCATTGAGACGAAGCTGTGAAGAAACTAACTACGTGTCATCCTGAGCGAAGCGAAGGATCTCTGCAGTTGTTCGTAAACCATTAAATCTCAGCAAACTGCGGAGATCCTTCGCTTCGCTCGGGATGACAAACATCGGTTTTTTCACACCTTCGACCAAATGGGAATTCGCTGGACCAGTGGAACGGCAATGACCCAATGGCTCAATGACCCGATGACTCAATGGCTCAATGAATCTACTGTTTCGTTTCCGGCTTGCGCCGCCGCAGAAAGGCAGGCACGTCAAAGTCATCTTTGGCGATTTCCGTGGTCATCTCCGTCGGTTCCGGTTCGGTGGGGAGCTTGTCCTTCTTGGCAAGAGCTGACTTGACGCTCTGCTGCGCGCTGCGCATCGCCATCGAGGAACTATTGAGAGGCTTAATGCCATATCTCTCGGATTTGATCCCGGTAGCGATGACCGTGACCTTCACCGCATCGCCCATGGCCTCGTTGAGAACGGCGCCGAAAATGATGTTGGCGTTCTCCGCTGCGGCTTTCTGCACAATGCTGGAGGCCTCATGGACTTCGAACAGGGTCAGTTTGCTGGACCCGGTGATATTCAGCAGGATGCCCTGGGCGCCGTTGATGCTGCCGTCTTCCAGCAGGGGGCTGGCGATGGCACGATTGGTGGCTTCCACCGCCCGGTTCTCTCCCGCGGCTTCGGCGGTTCCCATGACCGCGTAACCCATGCCTTCCATAATCGTTTTGATATCAGCAAAATCACGGTTAATCATTCCAGTAATAGTAATGATATCGGAAATCCCCTGCACCGCCTGGCGCAGAACGTCGTCGGCCTTTCTAAATGCTTCGAAGAAGCTGGTGTCCTTATCCACGAATTGCATCAAGCGCTCGTTGGGTATGCAGATGACCGTGTCCACGCTCTGGCCTAATTCCGCTAATCCGGTTTCGGCCTGCATCATTCGGCGCTTGCCTTCGAAGGCGAAGGGCTTGGTGACCACAGCGACCGTAAGGGCATGGAGTTCGCGCGCCAGGCTGGCGACAATGGGCGCGCCTCCGCTGCCGGTGCCCCCTCCCAACCCGGCCGTGACGAAAACCATGTCGGCGCCCTCGAGCGCGTCGATGACCTTGTCCGTGTCCTCGAGCGCGGCGCGCCGGCCGATTTCAGGATTCGCTCCCGCTCCCAGGCCTTTCGTCAACTTGGCGCCCAGTTGGATTTTCACCGGCGCTTTCGACATGCGGAGCGCTTGCGCATCGGTGTTGGCCACGAGGAAATCCACCCCCGTCACTCCGGCTTCAATCATATGGTTCACAGCGTTTCCGCCGCCCCCGCCCACGCCAATCACCTTGAGCTTGGCGCCCACACGAAGCTCATCGGAAAAGTCCACGCGAAGGTTATTGTCGGTTTCTTCGATCTCCATTTTGCCTCTCCCTCTATCACCTCCGCGGTCGGGGCCAGTCGACTCTTGCACGACGGCCCCGCAACGGGGTTCTATGCTATGCCGCGCTCTTCCCAAACAGGGCCCGCCACAATTTCGTCATAAAGCCGGTTACCTTGGCGTCCCGAAGCAAGCGGCGGCGATTCGCGTAGACCACGAGGCCGACCAGCGTTGCGTACTCCGGCTCGGGGAGTTCCTCTCCCATCTTCTCGAGTCCCGCGCAACGACCCAGGCGCACGGGTGCGCCGAGGTTTTGCTCGGCCAAATGCAGCAAGCCTCCTTGCTTTGCTCCCCCGCCGACCAGAATCACCCCCGCGCCCAATTGCCGAATAGGGCCGCAACGTTCGAGTTCATCATGGATCAATTCCAGCAATTCCAGGGTGCGCGGCTGGATGATCTCGTCAAGCACTTCGTAGCTGACCACCCGTGCAGGGCGCTCGCCCATGCCGGGAACCTCCAAGACTCCGCCCGGCATATTGGCGAGCTCGCGCTCCGCCCATGATCGTTTTACTCGTTCCGCTTCAGGAATTGTCGTCCGCAGCCCAACGGCGATGTCGTTGGTAAAGTGTTCGCCGCCTACCGGGATGGAGGCCGTGTGCCGGACACTGCCCTCGGCGTACACGATCACGTCAGTGGAGCCGCCCCCAATGTCCACCAGCGCCACGCCCAATTCACGTTCGTCCGGCGTCAGGCAAGCAGCCGCCGCGGCGAAGGGCTCATACACGGTGTCGAGCACCTTGATTCCGACCAGATTCGCCGCTGTAACCACGTTCCGCAATGCGGTGGAAGAGCCCGTAATAAGGTGGACGTTGGCTTCCAGCCGCGCGCCGCTCATCCCCACCGGGTTGCGGATGCCCTCGTGAGAATCCAAAACGTAATCCTGCGGTTCCAGGTATACGATCTCGCGGTCCGGAGGGAGTGTGATGCCACGGGCTGCCTGGAGGACTTTCACAATGTCTTCCTCGGTGACAGTCCCCGTGCCGTCCGAGCCTCTTGCCACGCTCACCGCGCCACGCGAGGTCACGCCTTTGATGTGCGAGCCGGCAACCCCCACGTAAGCCGAAGCGATGGAAACCCCCGCCGCGGATTCAGCAGCTTCGACGGCCTTTTTCAGGGCCACCACCGTAAGATCGAGGTTGACGATGACGCTCTTGCGCCAGCCTTTCGACTCCGCCACTCCGAATCCTGCCACCTGGAGTTTCCCGCCCTCTTTCGGCTGACAGACGAGCGCGCAGGTTTTCGTGCTGCCGAGATCCAAGCCTACGAAGAACTGTTCGTTGCGTGCCAAGGTCGCTATTCCTTTAGTGTTTGCGGGTGCTCAACATCACCCGCGGAAGAAGCCGGCGTTCTCTCCTGCGGATTCACCACAACCTGATTCCGATAACGCAAGTCTACCGAGTCAAGCGGCGTAGTGGACTTGCGCAGCTCCGGGAGCAGCGCCAGAAAGGTGTGAAAATGCGGAAGAAAGTTCTCATGCCCAAAGTGCACCTGCAAAGTTTCCCGCCCCTGAACGAGCAGGGCCTTAAGGTCGTCGCCGTCCGAAAGATCGGCCTCCGAAATTACCCATCCGGAGTGGACGATCTCAGCGCCGACTTCGCGCATGAAATCCTGGTACAGTGCGATACGAGTCTTGCATTCCTCGGGCCCTGCTTTCGGGTCCATGCCGGTAATTACCGGGAAGTCGAAGTTGGCGCTCTCGGGCTTATCCAGAAAGATTCCCTCACCATCGACCAGGCTGACGTGGCCGCCCACATTGGCGTAAGCCACCGGTTGCCTTTCAACCACACGGATCACTAAATGGTTGGGCAAGACCCGCGTTAACGTGGCGCTATGAACCCAGGGTATCGCTTCCACTTGTTTGCGTACATCCTCCAGAGAAAGACGCAAAATCTTCAGGCCGAAACCGTTGCTGCCGCGCACCGGCAACCCCAGAGCGGCGGCGACGTCCTCACGGGTAACAAAGTGATTCGCCATTAACTGAATATCGTCCGCGGAACGCAGTTCGAATCTCGGCGACGACAATACGAAGGTTGTCAGGAAATAGCTGACGATTCCGAGCGGCGCCACGGCGGTGACGATAAAGATGGCCCATTGCCGGGTCCAATTGAGCCCGCGGCGGCGAACAGTCACAGCCTTCTGTCGCCGGAGATAAGGAGACTCCTCTTCACCGTCCAGCCCCTGGGCTGACAGCGTCGCTTCGTCTTCGATCAACTTCCTGGCCATTTGATTCCAGACCCCTCAAAGTAGAACAGTCCCGCGCACCGCCTCGACCCCCCGTTACTTCTCAGCCTTGACCAACTCCTAATCGAGCCGGGCGGTTTCGGATCTCCACCGCCAGGGCCTCTCCGATCTTCCACACGCTTCCGGCGCCGACCGTTAAAATCAGGTCGCCGGGCCGTACGTCGTCCAGAATGCCATTGATCACAGCCTGTTCGGAAGGCGCATATTCGGCATTGTGATAACCCAACTCGGCCATCCGTTCAACTAGCCGCTGAGCTGTGACGCCCTGGATAGGCCTCTCGCTCGCCGGATAAATGTCCAGAACATAAACGCGATCCGCAGCCTGAAAACACTGCGCAAAATCATCCATCAGGAACTGGGTGCGCGTATAGCGGTGGGGTTGGAAAATAGCAATGACCCGTTTGGCGCCCCAGAGACGGGCCGCCTCCAGCGTGGCGCGAATTTCCGTCGGATGATGTCCATAATCATCCACGATCGTTATGCCTTCGAATTCCATCTTGACCTGAAACCGGCGGTCAGCGCCACGGAAGTACGCCAGGCCTTCACGAATCAGTTCTGTGCTCAGTCCAAGTTCCAGTCCCACAGCAACAGCCGCCAGAGCGTTCTGCGCGTTATGCCGCCCCGGAACGTTGATGTTCACGCTACCCAGGTGCTTCTTTCCTGCATCCACTTCGAAGCTTGAGCCGTGAGGCAAGAGTTGGAGCGAGATTCCCCTTACCTCAGCGCCTGGTTCCAGACCGTACGTAACCACACGCCGCCGGATGTGCGGCAGTAACGCTTTAAAGCGCTCGCCCCAAGGGGCATCAGAACAGGCCACCACCGCGCCGTAGAAGGGCACCTTGTTCGCGAAGGCAAGGAAAGCGGAAGTTATCTCCTCCAAGTCGCGGTAATGATCCAAATGCTCCCGGTCGATATTGGTAATCACCGCGAGGGAGGGCGGAAGATACAGGAATGAGCGATCACTTTCGTCGGCTTCGACGACCATCAGTTCGCTCTTGCCCAGGCGGACACTCGAGGCGAAAACATCCAGGCGTCCGCCAATAACGGCTGTCGGGTCGAGTCCGGCTTGGGTCAGCATCACCGCGATCATTGAGGTGACCGTAGTTTTCCCGTGAGCCCCGGCGACCGCCACGCAGAACTTCAAACGCATCAATTCCGCGAGCATTTCGGCCCTGGGAATAACCGGGATTTGCAGGCGCTGGGCCTCCTGCACCTCAGGGTTGTCGGGAGGGACCGCAGAAGAAACCACCACTACTTGGGCGTCCAGGAGATGACTCGCGGCGTGGCCTTCCGAGATTCGCACGCCAAGCTTGGACAGCCGCTCTGTAACCGGTGTCGCCTTGAGGTCGGAGCCTGAAACCGTAAACCCGAGGTTCAACAACACCTCGGCGATGCCGCTCATCCCGATGCCGCCAATGCCCACGAAGTGTATTCTTCGAATCTTACCTAGCATGATTATGCCGTATTTGTAGCGGCGAGTTTATCTCGCCACATGGCGGCGCAGGGGCGCCTCTACACTAGCAGGCTGCGGGAAAACTCCCCCGGGCTGTCATCCTGAGCGAAGCGAAGGATCTGCATTTGCTTGGTTTCAAGGAGATACTTCAGATGCTTCGCTTCGCTCAGCATGACACATAACCCTTTCCTCAGCCCACTAACCCCTGGCAGCCAGTCCCTCCACCAGGTCCGCAATCTGCGCGGTCGCCTCCGGACGCGCCAGGGTCTTCGCGGCCAACTCCATTTCGATCAATCTCTGCGGTTCACTGACTAGCTCGCTGATCTCGCGGATCAACCGCTCCGGGGTCAGCTCCGCCTGGAGAATTATCCGGGCGGCGCCGGCGCGCTCGAAAGCTCGGGCATTTGCCAGTTGATGCTGGTCAGTGGCTGCCGGAAAAGGAATCAGCAATGACGCTCGCCCCCCTGCCGCTAACTCAGCCACCGCAGCCGCTCCGGCGCGTGTAACCACCAGGTCGGCCTGTGCCAATGCTTCCGGCATGTCCTCGATGAAAGCGCAGACATGAGCAGCCACGTTGTGTTCCAGATAAGCCTCGCGCATTAAGTTATAGCCCGCTTCCCCGGTTTGATGGACGACCTCGAGCCGCCCCGTTTCGCGCTTCAAGAACGGCGCGCATTGGACCATTACTTCATTGATAGCTTTCGATCCCTGGCTGCCCCCGACCACCAGGATGCTAAAAGGGGCCTGGTGGTTCTTCGGAGGAATCGCAAAGAAAGCCGCTCGGACCGGAATGCCGGTGACCCGCGCCTTCTCGCCGTAGAAGCGTGCGGCCTCCTCGAAGCCAACCGCCGCCAAACGCACCACCGGGGCCAAAACACGGTTGGTGAAGCCCGGCAACGCGTTGGGCTCAATGAGCACGGTCGGAATATCCTGGAGCGCGGCTTCCAGCATCACCGGTCCGGCCAAATACCCGCCCACCCCCACCACGACCTGGGGCCGAAAGTCCCGCAGAGCCTGCGCCGTTGCCACCGCCGTTCGCGGAAGCAGCATCAAATTCCGCAAGCCCCGAATCGCACCGATCCCCTTAAGTCCCGCCGACTGGATGGTGCGAAGTGGAAAACCAGCTCCCGGAATCAAGCGCGCCTCGAGAGGCCGCGTGGTGCCGAGAAACTCGATGACGTACTTCACTCCGGAGCGTTCCAGGCGGGCGCCACGGGCGCGCAGTTCCAACGCCACGGAGAGCGCCGGAAAGATATGCCCCCCGGTCCCTCCAGCGACCATCAGAAATCGCATCACACACTACCCGTCTAGGCTTCATCCTGCGAAATATTCAGGAGCACGCCCACCGCAGCCAGCGTAAAGAAGAGAGACGACCCGCCGTAACTGATCAGCGGCAAGGGAATGCCCTTCGTCGGAAGCAGGCCGAGCACCACGCTCATGTTGACGAGGGCCTGGCCGACCACCATCACCGTCAACCCGATGGCCAGCAGCCGGCCAAACTCGCACGTACATCGGGCGCTCGCCCGCAGGCCTCGCCAGAGAATAATTGCGAACGCTATGATGAGAATGAAAGCTCCGATGAACCCCAGTTCCTCGCTCACGACGGCGAAAATGAAGTCGGTCTGAGGTTCCGGAAGATAGAAGAGCTTCTGTTTTCCTTCCATCAGTCCCACGCCGGTAATCCCGCCTGTGCCCACCGCGATCAGGGACTGGAGGATGTGAAACCCTTTTCCGAGTGGATCGGAATTCGGGTGCAGGAACGCCATCAGGCGGATGTACCGGTAGTTGGAGCTAAAAATCAGCCAATAAACCAGAGGAACAGCCCCGAGCCCCATGCCGGCGAAATATCTGGTACGCAACCCCGCGACGAACAGCATTGCCGCCACGATCATAGCGATGGCAATTGAGGTGCCGAAGTCAGGCTCCACCACCACCAGAGCCATCGTCGCTCCACTCACCAAGCCCACAGGAAGCAGCGTGTGGACAAAGTCGTTCACTTTGCCGGCGCGCTGCTCGAGGAAGTAGGCCATGAAGAGAACTACAACGAGCTTCGCGAATTCGGAAGGCTGCAAGCTGGCGGGCCCCAAATGAAGCCAGCGGTGGGTGTTGTGGGTGCGCGGCGTAAATAAGACTGCCACCAGGAGCAGCATCTGCACGGACAGCGCCGTAAACACCACGAGGGGGCTCGCTAAGCGGCGATAGTCCACATACATCAGTACGAGCAAGGCGGCAAGCCCCGCCGCAGCCCAGGCCAATTGGCGAATCAGGAAATAATTGCTACTGCCGAACTTCTCTGCAGCTACCACCGCCGAGGCGCTGAAAACCATGAGAGCCCCGAAAAGGGTCAATGCCACCACGGTGCCGAAAAGGACCTTGTCGGTTTGGAGTCGCCTTGACATGCTCTACTCATCCATTCGAGGCAGCCTAAGTTGGGCCGACTCGCTTCGTTCTACCGAGTTCGACTTCTTCTCTTCCGCGATCTTCCGGCCCGGTTTTCCCTCGTTCATGCCGGTTTCGGAATCATCGACGGCTGTTGATTCGCCCGCGGCCGGACCTTGCTCTTCGAACCCTCCCTCATAAGGCAATGGGGAGCCGTCGACTTTCTCACGAGTAGCTGGAGTTCGGAGTTGCCGGGTTTCCGGCCGCTCCGAGGAGTCTTGTTCCAACTCGACGTCCGCCGGGAAATACTCGTCGGCGTTGATTTCGTACACCAGGGTCAATTCATGAGTGGGCGGCATAATGGGGCGAGCGCTGTCCGCGAGACGTTCCGCGTGTTCGCCGGCAGGGGCGGCGGCTTCCCTGTTTACAACCTCGGGCGCCGGCGTCTCTACTTCCGGCTCGGCGGTCACCCGGGGCGCCTCCTGCTTTGGGGTAGCCGCAGGCGGAGCAGGCGCCGGCGTCTCTACCTCCGCTTCGGCGGCCACCTGGGGCGCCGCTTGCTTTGGGGTAGCCGCAGGCGGAGCCGGGGCAGGAACGGGCGGGGCCATCTGAACCCGCGCAGGCGCAGCCGAAGTCCGACTCTCCGCTTCCCGTTTCTTCCATCTCCATTCGACCGCGCCCGATCCCACATCCTGGGCTAGCCGCCCCACCAGGTCTTTAAACACCCGTCCTCGATGCTCATAATCCTGGAACTGATCGAAGCTCGAACAGGCCGGGGCAAGCAGAACCACATCGCCAGGCCGCGCGCGCTGGAACGCCTCCGGCACGGCCGTCTCGAGGTTGCCGGCGTGAATCAAGTCCACAGCACCGGACAATTCCTGGGCGATGCGATCTGCTGCCGCGCCGATGAGGAGAACTTCGCGCACCCGGTCCTTCATGAGGGGTAGCAGAGGAGCGTAGGGAGCGCCTTTGTCCTTGCCACCCATAATGAGGTGAACGCCCCGCTCAAAAGCCTGGAGCGACTTCGCCGTAGCATCGACGCTGGTGGCTTTGGAATTGTTGTAAAACTCCACTCCGCAGATCTCACGCACATATTCGAGCCGGTGCTCGACGCCCTTGAATTCCCGCACCGCCTTGCGCACGGCGTCGAAGTCCGCCCCGAGGACGCAGGCCGCCGCCGCGGCCCCTAGAACGTCCTCGAGATTGAAGCTACCCCGCAGGCGCACCTCCTTCGTCTCCAGGAGCACCCGCTCCATATGCCCGGTCCGGTACACGATGTTGCCATTCGACACAAAGAGGCCGCAGGGAATCTGCTCCAGCCGGCTGAAATACACCTTGCGGCTCACCAAGGCGGGACCGAGGCTGCGTACCCAGGGATCGTCGGCATTCAGCACGGCGTAATCATCCGCTCGCTGATTGCGGAAAATCTGCCTTTTGGCCTGGGCGTAAGCCTCGAAGGTGGGGTGGCGGTCCAAGTGGTTCGGCGAGATATTCAGCAACACAGCTACGTGTGGGCGAAAGTCACGAATCGCTTCCAGTTGAAAACTGCTCAATTCGGCGACCACGATCGAGCCGGGCTTGAGCGATTCCACAGCGCTGCTCAAAGCCACACCAATGTTGCCGCCCACAAAGGTCGAAAACCCGGAGGCTTCGAGCATTTTGCCCAGCAGTGTGGTCGTCGTGGTCTTGCCGTTCGAGCCGGTGACGCCCACGATGGGAGCATCCATGTACCAGCCGGCGACTTCGACTTCAGGCACGACAGCGATGCCGCGTGCGCGGGCGGCCTCGAGTTGCGGCAAATCCCACGGCACCCCCGGGCTGACGACCACCAGATCGTGTGCGAGAAAGAGCTCAACCGGCTGCCATCCCAGCGCCAGACCGATCTTCTCCGCCAGAAGCCCCGACAGCGAGTCTCCGAAAGTGGCTGGAGGCTTGATGTCGGTCACCGTCACAATCGCGCCTTGCCGTCGCAGTAAGAAGGCAGTTGCCCGCCCGCTCCTTCCTAAGCCGACAACGAGCGCGCGCTTGTTGCGTACGTCAATCATGCCAACCCCCTCGGCCGGGAGCGAATACTCTTGCGAAAGTGGGAGTCCAGAATCTCGGAGACGAGCTCCGAAAGCGACCTCCTGGCCTGGCGTGCCAGCCGCCGGGCCGTCACCAATGTCTCTCTGTTGAGTGTCAAACTCACGCGCCTCGGATTGCGAAAGGATCTCGGCCTGCCCATAAGAATTATCGCGCATTTTATGCGCAAAAACGACCGACAGTCAAGCATTCGCGGCTGGCGCAGAGCAAAGCTCTGCGCTTTGGCAGCATTTCAATCAATGAAGACCGCAGAGCTCCGCTCTGCGCCAGCCGATTACGATATTGCTATCTCAACTTCAGGGTCGTCAGAGCCAGCAGGGCAAAGACCAGAGCGGCGATCCAAAAGCGCACAATGATCTTTGACTCCTTCCACCCCGCCAGCTCAAAGTGATGATGGATCGGCGCCATCCGGAACACCCGTTTGCCCCGCAACTTAAACGACATCACCTGGATGATCACCGAGAGCGCTTCAATCACGAAGACTCCGCCAATGAATGGTAATAGAAGTTCCTGTTTGATAAGCACTGCGACACAGGCGATGGCGCCGCCCAGCGCCAGAGAACCAACATCGCCCATGAAAATCTCTGCCGGATAGGCGTTGTACCAAAGGAACCCCAGACTTGACCCCACCATCGATCCGCAGAAAATAGTCAGCTCGCCGACTCGCGGGAGGTGCTGCAAATCCAGATATTCGGAAAACACGGCATGGCCGGTGATGTAGGTCAGCACGGTCAAGGCCGAGGCTGCAATGATGACGCATCCTATGGCCAATCCATCCAGTCCATCAGTCAGGTTCACGGCGTTCGATGAACCCACCACGACCAGGATTACAAAAAGCAGAAACGGTATGAAGGCGAGCGGGTAGGTCCAGAATCGAGACAGAAAACCGGTAATCAGGAAATCGGGCCGGAAGCGCTTGAAGAAGGGGACGGTCAATGTGGTCGAGTAGAAGCCACGCGCCGAAAGGAAAATCAGCGCCACGCCAAATACAAAGCTCACCAGGATCTGGAGCAAGAACTTGGTCCGCCCGGTGAGGCCCAGGTTCTTATGCTTGCGGACCTTCTGGTAGTCATCCCAGAATCCGATCGCGGCTAAGGCCGCCGTCACCCCCAGAACCAGCCAAATAAAAACGTTACTCAGGTCGGCCCACAGGAGGGTCGGAACGAAAATGCAGAGATTGATCAGCACACCGCCCATAGTCGGAGTGCCTGCCTTAGACATGTGGGACTGTGGCCCGTCTTCTCGAATGTACTGCCCGATCTGAAACCGCTTCAGCACTCGCACTACCCACGGTCCAACCACTAAGCAGAGCAACAAGGCCGTCAGGCTGGCGTAGGCAGTTCGGAAAGTGATATAGCGAAAGAGATTGAGGACGTGGAACTGGTTGTGAAATTTGATGTAGAGGTAGTAGAACATGTGCGTTCGCGGGTAAGTCGAGAGTCGAGAGTCGAAAGTCAAAAGTCTCGACCCCGCTTCGCTTGACCTTTTAACTCCTGGACTACCCGCCTTCGGCTTGACCTTTTGACTTCGAACTTTCGACTTTCGACTCGTTCCTAAGAATCTCGACCGCAGCTTCCAAGTGCACTCCGCGCGAACCTTTCACCAGGACCACGTCTCCGGATTCGAGTTGGGACCGGCAGAACTCTCCCGCCGGAGGCGCATCGGAGAAAAAACGAATCTGCGCGGACGGCATGCCGGCCGCCACTGCACCTTCCAGGAAGAACCTCGCATCGCCCTGGACCGCGATCAACCATGCCAGATCGGCCTCCGCGCACTTGCGGCCGACCTCTTCGTGCAATCTCGGTGACTGCGGGCCCAATTCGAGCATCTCCCCGGCGACCACGATCCGGCGGCGGGCGCCGGGCCATGCGTGCAGCGTCTCCAGCATGGACTCCATGGCCTGCGGGTTCGAGTTGTAGGAATCGTTGATAATCGTCACGGGCCCCGGCAGCGTGAAACTCTCTCCCCTTTGCGGCATACTCTGGAATTCGGCCAAAGCCAGCCGCATTTCCAGCGCCGGGATTTCGAACTGCGAGGCCACGGCAATGGCGGCCAGTGCATTCTGGACGTTGTGGCGTCCCGGAGCGGGGAGTAGAAAATCGCAATCCAAGTTCGGCCCCACAACCCGGAACTCGCTACCGATTCCTTGGCCGGGTCTTACCCAGAGGGCTTGAAAGTCTGCGCCGGATCCCGTTCCAAATGTAACCACTCGCCCCTCAAAACCCTCCGCGAATTTCCGGACGCGGGGATCATCGTTGTTCAAGACGGCAGTGGGCGGGCCGCCGCGAGACGAGAGGTTTTCGACCAGTTCTCGCTTTGCTTTGGCAATGGAATCCACCGAATCAAAGAACTCCAGGTGTGCGGGGGCGACGTTCGTCACCACGCCGGTTTCCGGCTCAGCGATCGATGCCAAATGTGCAATCTCGCCGGCGGCGGACATGGCGAGCTCAACTACCGCGATCTCGTGCTCGGGTTCGAGTTCCAACAGGGTTAGCGGCAGGCCGTAGTGGTTATTCAAGTTTCCAGCCGACCGATGCACGACGAAGCACCGGCCCAGCAGAGCGGCGATCATCTCCTTCGTGGTGCTCTTTCCGGTGCTGCCGGTCACTCCAATCAGGGGCCGCCCCCACTTGCGGCGCACGGCCCGCCCCAAACTCTGGAGAGCCTCGAGTGGGCTCTCGACGGGGACGAGGGCCGGCCGGAGGTCCGGCGGCGCATGGTCAAAGAAAACCTTCTCGACCACCGCTCCCGCGGCCTTGCTCTCAATGACCCGGGCGGCGAACTTGTGCCCATCGAACCGTGGCCCCCGCATCGCAAAAAAGAGCTGACCCGGCGCGATCGAGCGGGAGTCCAGCGAATACCCCGTCACCACTCGTTCCGGGACGCCGCACTGGGAATGAAGCAGTGTCGCAATGTCGCCTAAGGTGAGTCTCATGCGTTCTCAAGACCTACAGGCCCGGTGTCATCCCCTGACCGACCCCGAAGTCATTCGAGTGCAGACGGACCTGCGGTCACCCATGGAACCGAAAGTGGCTGTCATCCTGAGCGGAGCGAAGGATCTGCAGTGCAGGTCCGAGGCGAACTGATGCAGATTCTTCGCTTCGCTCAGAATGACAGGCTTTCGAGAGCGCGAAGCGAGGAATCTCGCTCTGATTCCTTATTCGACTGACCATGGCAGATTTCCTCGCTCCGTTCTCTCGAAAGTCATTTCGGTGTTTGATAGCCCATTTCTCTCAGCACTCTTCGGGCTACCTCACGATCGTCAAATGGAATTGTCCCGTCCTTCAGTACTTGGTACGTCTCGTGTCCCTTTCCAGCCAAGACCACCACATCTCCTTCGCGGGCTTCTTCG
>Ga0181532_10003195_pt1 | contig 14858 bp, 10 predicted proteins | sample PEATcosm2014_Bin_33_FD_119768 | JGI IMG/M metagenome (GOLD analysis project Ga0181532, IMG submission 119768) | Peatland microbial communities from MTU Mesocosm Facility, Houghton, MI, USA - PEATcosm2014_Bin11_30_metaG | ecosystem: Environmental > Terrestrial > Soil > Wetlands > Peat | place...
AGTGACGACACTCGATTCTCCGGCGCGCATCGTCGTCGACTTTCCCAACACCGTGATGGCCACGGCGCAGAGCCGCATCAGCGTTGGCAGCGATGGCGTGAAAGACGTCCGCGTGGGGATGGACGGGCAAACACCGCCCACCACCCGCGTGGTCATCGATCTCGCCGGCGCCGACAGCCGACAGCATGAAATAGCGGCGAGCCCGGACGGCAGTTTCGTTCTCACGATCCGCGACGCGGTTCTGGCCCATCGCCAGCCCGCGCCGGCCGTAAAATCGGTGGCCGCGAGCGCCGCGCCGCAACTGGTGCTGGCTTCGGCTCCGGTAACTTTGGCTCCAGTGGCGGCAGCTTCCACAGGGTCGCTGGCGCAAGCTCCAGCCTCGGCAGAGAACGCCCAGGCACCGGTGGATTTTGCTCTCGTCGAGCCCAAGTACTCGGTGAAGGACGCCAAAGCTGACGACAAGGTCGACGACAAAGCCGCCCAGCCGGCTGCCAAGGCCGAGGAAGCAGCCAGTCGATTTGCCGACAAGACCGCGTCGGAACTGGTTGCCACCAAGACCAATGCCGCCCTCGGACAAGCTGCCGCCAGCGCTCCGACCATCCAGCCTGCGGTCAACCTGGCCGCCGAACAGAAGGTCCAGTTGGAGCAGAAGCCGGCTGAGAAGGGCGCCAAGTATACTGGCGAGCCGATCTCGGTCAATCTCAAGGACGTGGATCTGAAAGATTTCTTTCGTCTGATTCACGAGATCAGCGGTCTGAACGTCGTGCTCGATCCCCTGGTCCACGGCAATCTGACGATTGTGCTCGATGACGTGCCGTGGGATCAGGCGCTGGACATCGTGCTCAAAAACAACGATCTGTCCCGCCAATTGGACGGCAACGTACTGCGCATCGCCACCGTGGAAACGCTGAAGAAGGAAGCCGAAAACCGGCGCGCCCAGGTCGAAGCCGAGGCGCTCGCGGTCGACAAAGTCAGCATCACCCGCTTCCTCAGCTACGCCCACGCCAAAGACCTGATCATGCCGGTCAAGAAATTCCTCAGTCAGCGTGGCGACATTGTGGCCGACGAACGTACGAACGCGCTGATCGTCTCCGACATACCGGCGGTTCTGCCGCAGATTGACCGCATCATCCAGCAGATGGACCGCAAGACGCAGGAAGTCGAAATTGAAGCCCGCGTCGTGGCGGCTACCCGCAGCTTCGCGCGCGACATCGGTGTGCAACTGGGCGTGGGCTGGGGCAACGGCACCACCGGCGTTGGCGGCGTAAACGCGGTTGGTACCTCGCCGATTATTGTCGGTGGTGGCGCCGTGCCAAATCCGCTGTATCCCGTCGTCGGTACCCCCGCGACCGGAACTCAGGTTCCGTTGTTTTCGAACCTGGGCGTAACTGGGCCGACCAGCGGCTTGCAATTTACGAACTTCTCAAACAACATGCGGATTGACATGATTCTCACCATGGCCGAGTCGCGCGGGTTGCTGAAAGTTCTTTCCCGTCCGCGAATCGTCACCCAGAACAACATTCAGGCGGTGGTGAAACAGGGCGTGAAAATACCGATCATGACCGCAGCCTCGTTAGGTGCTCCGCCAACCACTACCTACGTGGATGCTTTCCTGCGGCTGACGGTTACTCCGCAGATCACGTCGGAAGGAACCATCTTCCTCAACGTGGATGTGGAAAACACATTGCCTGACTATAGCCACGAAGACTCCAACAACAACCCGTCCCTGATTACACAGCAGGCCACCACGCAAGTGCTGGTTACCGACGGCGGAACGGTGGTGATTGGCGGCGTGATCCAGACCCAGAACACGCTGGCCATATCGCAGGTGCCTGTGCTCGGGGATATCCCGTACCTTGGCAACCTGTTCAAGCATCGCACCGTGACTACAACCAGCCAGGAACTGATTTTCTTCATTACTCCGCGCATTATTCAGACGTAAGCGCGAAGTTAAAACAGCAAAAGCCGCCGGCTTTCTCGGAGAACCTGCCGAGAGCCCGGCGGCTTCGCTATTTCAGGTCTTAGTCAGGTCTCAGGAAAACCGTCGGCGGCTCTAAGAATGTCTCGACGTCGCAGCGCTAGGAGAATTGGGTTTCCTGAGATCTGAGGCCTAAGACCTGCCTCTTGCTACACTCCTCTTATGGAGTACGCTGGCCGCATGAGTCGTCTTCGATCCGGGCTCGAAGAGAACCATCTGGACTCGCTGCTGGTGGCTCATCTTCCGAATATCCGCTATCTCTGTGGGTTTACGGGCAGCGCCGGGGTCTTGCTAGTCGCGGATCGTGGCTGCACCCTGTTTACGGATGGCCGTTACCGCACCCAGGCAAGAGAAGAGGTCGACGGTGCAAGCATTGTCATTGCGCGCAAGTCCCCGCTGGCGGCGGCGGCGGAATGGTTGATCGCGCACCAAGGACGTTCGGCACCAGTATCAGTAGGCATCGAAGCGGAATCGATAACCGCCGGTATGCGCGACCGGTTAGCGTTTGTGCTGAAAGGGAGCATGAGGATGAACGGGAGGCTGAGAGGGACGAATAAAGCTCGCCTCCGTTCCGCGCCGCCGCTGGTCGAGCGTGCTCGCATGGTGAAGGATGCTGCCGAGATCCTGCTTATCCGGCGAGCGGTGGAACTCGGCGCCAGTCTCTTCCACATAGCACGCAAGAAAATTCGGCCGGGTGTGACCGAAGTCGAAGTCGCCGGCGCCATGGAATACGAAGCTCGTTGTGCGGGGGCTGAAGGGATGTCCTTCCCGACGATACTGGCTTCCGGATCTCGCTCGGCCATTGTGCATGGCCGTGCCTCCGCCGCACGCATTCCACGGCGCGGGTTCGTGGTGTGTGATTTTGGTGTTATACTCGCCGGTTATTGTTCGGATCGCACGCGAACCGTGCACGTCGGGCGGCCGTCGAAAGAAGCTCGATACTTATACGAAGCGGTTCTGGAAGCGCAGCAGGCTGCCATCGCGGCCGTTCGCCCGGGAGTGACTGCCGCTGAGGTAGATGGCGCGGCTAGGCGTACGCTTCGCAAACGGAAACTGGCCCGGTATTTCACCCATTCGACCGGGCATGGTTTAGGATTAGAGATACACGAGGCGCCCAGACTGGCGGCAGGACACACCCAGACACTGGAGCCGGGAGAGGTCATTACGATTGAGCCGGGCGTGTATGTTCCCGGGGAATGCGGTGTGCGGATCGAAGACGTGGTAGTGGTTACCGCTTCCGGCTGCGAAGTGCTAACGCCGACAGACAAAGAACTGGTCATTATTTAGAATTTAGAGCGTGATTTTCCGTAGAGACACGGCTTGCCGCGTCTTCTGCCGCAGAGTGATACGGGACAAGCCCTGTCTCTGCTTAGAATCTAAAACGGAACCAGCCCTCATCCATGAATCAAAAAGAGTTGAAAGAACTCATCGAGTTCTTAATCGAGAAGGACATCGCCGAATTTGAATTGGAGCGCGGCGATGTCAAGGTGAAGATCAAGCGCGCCGTTGAGCCGGTACCGGTGGCGTTGCCAGACTCGCGCTATGTCGCGGTTCACCCCGAGCCAGTCCCGGTTCCGACTTCTGGACCCATGTCTGGCCGGATTGATTTGGCAGCCAACGCCGGTGCGCCCGAACCTGAGCCAGGCTTGCACATTGTGCGTTCGCCCATTGTGGGCACCTTTTACGAAGCGCCCTCACCGGGGGCGCCGCCATTCGTCAAAGTCGGCGATGCGCTGGAGGTGGGCCAGGTTTTGTGCATAGTTGAGGCAATGAAGCTGATGAACGAGATCGAATGCGACGTGGCGGGAGAGTTGGTCAAGAAGCTCATCGCTAACGGCCAGCCCATCGAGTACGGCCAGGAACTTTTCGTCGTCCGGCCGGCAAAATAAGCTCTCAGTTCTCAGCTCGCAGCTCTCAGGGAAAATTCCAGTGCTGTGCAGTCACGTGATTTTCCTGAGAGCGGAGAGCTGACAGCTGAGAGCTTTCACATCTATGTTCAAGAAAATTCTGGTAGCGAATCGCGGCGAGATTGCGTTGCGCGTCATTTGCGCATGCAAGGAACTCGGCATCCGCTCGGTGGCAATCTACAGCGAGGCGGACCGGAATTCGCTCCACGTGCGCTTTGCCGATGAAGCGATTTGCATTGGCCCGCCGCAGCTGGCGCTGAGTTATCTCAACATTCCTGCGGTGATTAGCGCGGCCGAGATCGCAAACGTCGACGCCATCCATCCCGGCTACGGCCTGCTTTCGGAAAACGCCAACTTCGCGGAAGTCTGCGAAGCCTGTCACATCAAGTTCATCGGTCCGACTCCCGATGTTATCCGGCTCATGGGCGAGAAGGAAAAGGCTCGCGCCGCCATGAAACAGCACGGCGTGCAGATCGTTCCCGGTTCGGACGGAGTGGTCGCTTCTGCCGAAGAAGCGCAGGAATGGGCACGGCAAATCGGTTTTCCGGTCATCGTAAAGGCCACGGCCGGCGGCGGCGGGCGCGGCATGCGTATTGTGCGCAACCAGGAGGAACTACCCGGGCTCTACCGTCAGGCGCAGTCGGAGGCCGCGGGCGCCTTCGGCAACGGCGACCTTTACCTGGAACGCTATGTCGAGAACCCGCGCCACATCGAATTCCAGGTGCTGGGCGACGAGCACGGCAACGTCGTCAGTCTGGGAGAACGCGAGTGCTCGATTCAGCGCCGCCATCAGAAGCTGCTGGAAGAGTCGCCCTCGGTGCGGATGACGCCCGAGCTGCGCAAGGAAGTCGGAGACGTCATCAGCAAAACGCTCAGCCGGGTCGGCTATCACAATGCGGGCACCATTGAATTTCTCATGGACCAGGAGCGGCGGCTCTACTTCATCGAGATGAATACCCGCATCCAGGTGGAGCATCCGGTCACGGAAATGGTCACGGACGTGGACCTAGTCAAGAGTCAGATCATGATCGCCGCAGGCGAGAAGCTGGCCGACGTGTTGCACGGCCCCATCGTGCATCGAGGACACGCCATCGAGTGCCGCATCAATGCCGAGCATCCGGAAAAGTTCACGCCCTCGGCGGGCAAGATTACGACGTTCAACCCTCCGGGAGGGACGGGCGTGCGCATCGACACGGCCGCCTACGCCGAAGGCACGATTCCTCCTTATTATGACTCGCTGATTGCGAAGCTGGTCGTTCGTGGCAAGGACCGCGACGAAGCGATTTCGCGCATGAGCCGCGCGCTGGGAATGTTTATCGTGGAAGGAATCCACACCACCATTCCGCTGCACCGGAGAATTCTGGCCGACCCGGATTTCCGCGCGGGCAATTTCGATACCGGCTTCATTGAGAGATTCCTGGCGAAAAAGGAACCGGCTGGATAAAAAATTGTCTGTAGAGACGCGGCTTGCCGCGTCTCCGCTGCTGCGATCTTAGGCGCGGCAAGCGGCGTATCGACAGTCGAAACCCATGTTGCAACTACCGCGACTCTACCCGATTCTCGATCCGGCGTGTTTTCCCGACGTTGCCGGGATGTTTGCCGCCGCCGAGGAACTTGCCGCCGCTGGCTGTACGCTGCTCCAGTACCGGAACAAGACAGGAAACGCCAGCCGAATGCTAGACGAGGCTCGTGAACTCAGGGCGCGTCTCGGAGCAAGCGTCAGCCTCATCATGAACGACCGCGCCGACCTCTGCCTCGCGGCTGGTTTCGACGGCCTGCATGTCGGGCAGGATGATCTCACTCCCGAAGCCGCTCGCCTGATCGTTGGCGCTGCTCGCTGGCTGGGAGTATCAACCCACAATCCGGAGCAGCTAGCGGAAGCCGATAAAACTTCCGCCGACTACCTCGCCATCGGCCCGATCTTTGCGACCAGCAGCAAGGCGAATCCCGACCCGGTCGTCGGACTCGCAGGCGTTCGCCGGGCACGGAAACTGACGCGCAAGCCTCTGGTTGCGATCGGCGGTATTACCCGCGCCAACGCCCGTTCCGTCATCGAGGCCGGCGCCGACTCCGTGGCGGTGATATCTGACTTGTTACGGGATCCCCGCAAATCAGCAGAAGAATTTTTGGGGGTATTGGGTTAAAGTTGAAAAGCGTTTGCAGCCGATTAGGATTCCGGTAGAGACGCGGCAAGCCCCGTCTCTACAGCGGAAGTGGTTTAGGAGGTTCGTGAGCACAATCGTTCCACCCCCAGTTCCCGCGAGCGTCAGCGATTGGGAGCGTCACACCCATCAGGATAAAGAGCTGGTCAAAGCCCTCGGCCTGACCAGCGCGACCATGCTGGTCATGGGTTCCATGATCGGCTCGGGCATTTTCATAGTCTCCGCCGAAATTTCTCGTGAGGTAACCTCGCCGGCGCTGCTCATTGGTGCCTGGGTCGTTACCGGCTTTCTCACCATCGTCGGCGCGCTCACCTACGGTGAACTGGCCGCCATGATGCCGCGGGCCGGCGGGCAGTATGTCTACCTGCGCGAGTCGCTCGGCCCGCTCTGGGGTTTTCTCTACGGTTGGACTCTGTTTCTCGTGATTCAGACGGGCACGATCGCCGCCGTGGGCGTCGCCTTCGGCAAATTCCTCGGAATCTTCTGGCCGGCAATCTCCTCCAGTAATTGGATCATCCACCTGTGGAAAGTACCGAAGTTTGCGGTCGGCCCCATGATGCTCGGCGGCATGGATGTGGGACTGAACACGCAGAATCTCGCTGCCATCTTTGTCGTGATCGCGCTTTCAGTCATCAACATTTTCGGTGTGAAGACGGGCGCTTTCATCCAGAACATTTTTACTACCGCGAAAGTGTCGGCGCTGCTCGGGTTGGTGCTCTTCGGAATATTCCTTGGCCGGAACGCGCAGGCGGTGGCCGCGAATTTCGGCGCAAGCTTCTGGCACAACTCCAGCCTTGGCACGTTGCATGACGTGAGCGGCGGCATGGGAGCAAGCGTCTTGGTCTCGACGTTGACCGTGCTGGCGATTGCGCAGGTCGGTTCGCTATTTTCCGCCGATGCCTGGAACAACGTTACCTTTACCGCCGGAGAGGTGAAAAATCCCAGCCGGAATCTTCCCTTGTCGCTGGCGCTCGGCACCGGCGTGGTGATCGCGCTCTACATCGCATGCAACTTTATCTATCTGAGCGCCCTGCCGCTAGTGGGCAGTCCGACCGGAGCGACGCTACTCGAGCGCGGCATCCAGTACGCCCGTGAAGACCGCGTCGCCACCGCCGTCATGACCCAGATGTTCGGTTCCATCGGCGGATCGCTGATGGCGGTCGCGATCATGATTTCAGGCTTTGGCTGCTGCAATGGCCTGATACTATCCGGCGCCCGCGTCTACTACGCCATGGCGAAAGATGGCCTGTTCTTTCGCAGCGTGGCCCGGCTGCATCCCCGCTACAAAACGCCCGCGATTTCGCTGATGGTGCAGATGGTCTGGACATGTGTCCTCTGCATCTCCGGCAGTTACGGCCAGCTTCTGGATTACATTATTTTTGCGGTGCTGGTTTTCTACGTGCTCACCATCGTCGGACTTTTCGTCTTGCGCCGCACTCATCCCGAGGCCGAGCGTCCGTACAAAGCCGTCGGATACCCAGTACTGCCTGTGATTTACATCGTGATGGCTTTGTTTATTGACGTTGTCCTGTTACGCTACAAACCGCAATACACTTGGCCGGGATTGTTTATCGTGCTGCTTGGCATTCCGGTGTACTACACCTGGCGGCCGCGTGCCCAGAGGACTTCGGTTTAACTGACAAGGTTCAAACTAACAGGAGAGATGCCACTGATGACTGACCTCTTTGCGAAAAAGCCGCTTGAACTGCTGATGGAGGAGGCGCGAGAGACGGGCTCGCATAGTTTGAAACGCACGCTGGGCGTATTTCAGTTGACGGCGCTCGGCGTCGGCGCGGTGATTGGAGCCGGAATCTTCGTGCTCTCCGGCTTGGGCGCTCACTACGCGGGGCCTGGCCTGATGCTCTCCTTCGTGCTTTCCGGGTTGGGTTGCACTTTCGCGGCTCTTTGCTACGCGGAGTTTGCGGCCATGATCCCATTGGCGGGCAGCGCGTATACCTATGCGTACGCTACCTTGGGCGAAATTATTGCCTGGATCATCGGCTGGGACCTCACCCTCGAATACGCCATGGGTGCGAGCACGGTGTCGTCTGGTTGGTCAAATCACTTTATCGAACTGCTCAATATTTTTCATATCAAGATGCCGCTGTGGCTGGCATATGACCACTGGACCGGACTCAGCCAAGCGCAGAAGGTTGTCGCTCGCCAGATGGCGCTGGCCTCCGATCCCACGCTTGTGCCGGGCACGCAGGCTTTCCTTAATAAAGTGACGGCGATCATGGGAGCGCAATCGCCAGAGCTGTTGCAGAAGGGTCACGATCTGCTCAATGCCCCACATCTGTTCGGATACGAAATAGGGGTCAACGTGCCCGCCTTCGTGATCGCTCTGGTGATTACGGCGATTTTGGTGATTGGCATCAAGGAGAGCGCTCGCTTCAACGCCACCATCGTCACCATTAAAGTTGGGGTTGTCCTTTTTGTGATCGGACTCGGCGTCCACTACATTAGCGCCGTCAACTGGGGAACGGACTGGGCGAGTTTTGCGCCTTTCGGATTTTCGGGAATCGGGGCCGGAGCCGCATACATCTTTTTCGCCTATATCGGATTCGATGCCGTTTCCACTACCGCACAGGAAGCGAAGAATCCGCAGCGCGATCTTCCGATCGGCATCATTGCTTCGCTGCTGGTCTGCACCGTTTTGTATATCGCGGTGGCGGCGGTTCTGACCGGCATGGTGCCGTGGAAAGAAGTCAACATTGAGGCGCCCATTGCGCGGGCTTTCCTGGACAGAGGGCTTACCGGTGCATCCAACATCATTACGCTCGGAGCGCTGGCCGGCCTCACCAGCGTGATGCTCGTCATGCTCCTGGGGCAGACCCGCGTCTTGTATTCGATGGCGAACGATGGGCTTTTGCCCAAGAAATTCTTTGCTGATATTCACCCCCGCTTCCGGACGCCGTGGAAGAACACCATGCTCGTGGGCCTGCTGGCGGCGATCGTGGGGAGCCTGACTCCGATCGATGATATCGGGAAGATGGTCAATATCGGAACGCTGCTGGCGTTCGTGATTGTTTGCATTGCGATTATGGCTTTGCGATACACGAACCCTGGTCAACCTCGACCCTTCCGGACGCCCTGGGTTCCATTTGTGCCGGTTATGGGCATCGTTTTCAACGGCTACATGATGTACAAACTGGGCTGGATCAACTGGGCGCGATTAATCATCTGGTTGATTATCGGCATGGTAGTTTATTTCACCTACAGCCGAAAGCACAGCCGAGTGCAGGCGGCCCTCGAAGGCCGCAAGACAACGGAACCAGTCCTACGGTAGAGACGCGGCTCGCCGCGTCTCACGGGGAGATGACTACTGCTCCTGCATTTTTCTCGCAATCGCCGTCACCAGCCCACGTGGAGAAAAGCGCACCGACTGTGCCAGCAGCCAATTCTTGAATCCGGAAATCACCACGGGTTTTCCGGTCATCAACGCGCGATAACCGTCTTCGGCAACGGTGTGCGCATCCATCGAACCGAACCTAAGCAGGCGCTGGCCGGCGGCGTTCGCGCGCTTGTGGAACTCCGTCGCCGTCGCACCCGGGCAGAGGCAAGTCACGGTGACGCCTGACTCGCTGAGCTCACTGGTCAGCGCCTCAGACAAATGCAGCACGTAAGCCTTGGTTGCAAAATAGACGGCCATCAGCGGCCCCGGCTGAAACGCCGCAACGGAGGCCACGTTCAGAATGCGTCCATTCTTGCGTTCCATCATCGCCGGAAGATACAGGCGGGTTAGGTGGGTAAGAGCGGTCACGTTGAGTTGGATCTGGCGCAGACATTCTTCCAGATCGTTTTCGGCGAACATACCGTACTGTCCGAATCCCGCGTTGTTGACCAGCACATCCACCTGAATGTCCGCACGCGTGGTCTGATCCAGCAAATACGCGGGAGCTCCCGGTTCAGTCAGGTCGGTCGCCAAAATGAGCGAACGTGTGCCGTGCGATTTCTCCAGTTCGGATGCGAGCTGCCGGAGTCTATCCGCGCTGCGGGCGACGAGAATCAGGTTGTAGTCTTCGCGCGCGAAGATGCGGGCGAGTTCCAGTCCGATGCCGAACGAGGCGCCGGTGATCAGAGCGGCTTTGCGGTCAGCAGTCGGCATTTAGCATTTAGCGCTTAGCATTTAGCCAACAAACAGAGGCGGGTCCGAAGACCCGCCTCTGCCCTCGGGAAACGGTTTTCCATCTACACGTGTGCCAGCGCCGGTTCCACTCCGTAGATCGAGTACCACGAGGTCGCGGTCTTCAGGCGATCGTTCACGTTGTTGATGTTCTTGACGCCTTCATCCTCCAGCCACTTCCGGAACGCATTCGCGCCCTGTTTCGCATAGACGGGGATGCCTTCTTTCCAAGTGGCACGTCCGCAGAGCACGCCGTTGAATTTCACGCCCGACTCGGCTGCCAGCTCCAGCGACTCGGTGAACTCGGAATTGCTCACGCCGGCCGACAGATAGATAAACGGCTTGGTGGAGACTGCCGCTGCGTCCTGGAAGAATTTAATCGCCTCCTGCTTCGAGTAAGCCTTTTCACCTTTATAGGACTTGGTCCCTTCCACAAATTTCATGTTGATCGGGACTTCGACCTTCATCACGTCAACGCCGTAGCGGTCCTTGGTGAATTCGCGCATGCTTTCGATGACCGCTTTCGGTTTCTTCTTGGCGAAGTCGAAGCCTTTTTCGTCCACGCCTTCTTCGTAAGTGACAAACTCCAGGAAGAATGGGATGTCATTGGCGCGGCACTCATCGCCCAGCCGCTCGACCCAGGCGTGCTTTTTGTCGTTAATCTCTTTTGGATCAAATGGCGTGTAGTAAAGCAGAATCTTGACGCAGTTCGCGCCCGCTTCTTTCAGCCGGCGCGCCGACCAATGATCGAGCAGATCGCCGAGCCGTCCCGGTCCTGTCTTGTCGTAGCCGGTTTTTTCATAAGCCAGCAGCAGGCCAGCATTTTTTGCGCGCCGCTTGGAAGCCGGCAGACCCCACTCCGGATCGAGCAGGATAGCGCTGGCATGCGGCGTCAGCACCTCGCTCACCAGAATCTTGAATTCTTCCATCATCGAGTCGGAAACGGCCGAACCCTTTTCCTTGGCGAGAGACTTCTGCAGTGAGCCGCGCTGGTCCATGGCCGCGGCCGCGATTACGCCACGTTCATTGGATACAGCCTTCATTCCAGCAAGTTTGCCGGGGGTAAGTTTCATAAATCCTCCTATGAGTGCAATAGCAACAGATAATTCTAAACCACAGACGCTGACAAGAGCACACCCCACCACGGAGACACAGAGCCCACAGAGGGATTCAAAAGATGGAAAAATCTAGGTTCTCACAGACTTGAAGGTTTTCTCTGTGCCTCCGTGGTGAAGATTCTGGTTTTTCCTGCGAAGCGCAAAATTCACTGCCGCAGCGCCAGCGATCCGAGCACGGTTTGCTGCTTGGCGATCAGCGACTGGATGCCTTGGCGCGCCATCGACATCATTTTTACGAGTTGGGCGTCGTCGAACACCTGGTGCTCGGCGGTGGCCTGCAGTTCAACAATTTTGTTGCCCGCCGTCATGACGAAGTTCATGTCGACATCGGCGCGCGAGTCTTCTTCATAGTTAAGATCGAGAAGAGCTTCGCCATCCACAATGCCGACGCTGATGGCGGCCACGAAATCCTTGATCGGAGCCGCAGTCAGCGTTCCCGCGTCGATCAGGCGCTGCAGAGCCAGGCCCAGCGCGACGAATGCTCCAGTGATCGAAGCCGTCCGCGTGCCTCCGTCCGCCTGGATCACGTCGCAATCGATCCAGATCGTGCGCTCACCGAGGCGCTTCAAATCGGCTACGGCACGCAGCGAGCGTCCGATGAGGCGCTGAATTTCATGGGTGCGTCCGCTCTGTCGTCCCTTGGCCGATTCTCGCGGGGAGCGGGTCAGAGTCGAGCGCGGCAGCATTCCGTACTCGCCCGAAATCCATCCTTTGCCCGAATTACGCAAGAATGGAGGCACCGTCTCCTCGACCGAAGCGGTGCAGATGACGCGCGTGTTCCCTATCTCGATCAGGGCCGAACCCTCGGCGGTTGAGATGAAGTCGGGAATGATATTGACGGGACGAATCTGCTCGGGAGTGCGGTTATCGCTGCGAAAGATCATGAGAGGGAAATTCTAACAGTCGGCGCACGGAAGGGCAGCTTTCAGGTGTCCGTTCTCCGCCAGCCCGCGCACCCACACATTCGCAAAAGACGCGAATGTGTGAGGCACCCAGTGGTTCGGTCGAAGGGTTTTATTTTTCTTCCGGGTTGACTTCATTTTGAATGTTCACTGGTGAGATAGTATCTAGTGTAATACTGTCCCACCATGTCATTGACTGGTTCTGAGTGACTTCGCGCGATGTTATGTCAGCTACAAAAGTTCGCTCAGTTTCCGTGCATCGGCTTCGTAAGAAGACAGAAAGGCCGCAATGTCGCGGCCGTTTTTCAACCTACGGACCGGCACGCCCGACCCATAAGAAAGCCGAGCCGTCTCAATGCGCGAGCGGTTGACCCGATCGAATCTCCAGATGAACGCTAATACCTTGGGGAGTCTGGCGATGCGATGGGCTTCGCCGCGCTTAAACGTGCGCGTGACTGCACGCCAAGCGCAGGAGAGCTTTGAGCGATCAAGCCAGATCACGAGGGTAGCGCGAGGTAATCGGATGTCGAAGGTCGCCAGTGCAAAGTTACCGTCGCTAATCCACTCGTCACCCGCATGCGCCTCCTTTATCAAGGTTCGGAAAGGGGGAACATCCGTCTCTTCCCAATGCGGCTGCCAGATGGCGTCTAGACAGATAACGGGCGCACCCATGCGTTTGCCAAGCTGCTGCGCCAAAGTGCTCTTTCCGCTTCCAGCGCAACCCAAGATGACGATTCGCACCACGATCGTTGACTATCGCAGGATTCGCGAGGCTGTCAAGAGCCCCATTTTCAAATTGAGCCGCTATCGGAATCGTTTCGTGTCCGATGGTTGTAAACAGGCGAGGCACCTATTGAAAGCAGGGGTCAGGCGGGAAGCCAGCCTTTACATTCGTCTTGATCTTCATGGTCACTCCTTTCCTGAGATTCTTCAGAGCCGTTCAGCAACTGAAGTGGTCGCCATCTTGCCTCCGCTTCGAGAACAAGTCCTTTGGAGCCGGTCTGAATTTATCTGAATTGATCTGAAGGAGCCAGCAGCAACGGTAGAAAGTCCTTCCCCGTCGCTTATCGTTGACCGATAGTTGCTGTAAACAGCCTCAATTTCACTCAGAAGCAGTCAATGAGCCTCGACGGAGACATCAGTCGCTAATGGTGAAAATTGTTTCACATGAAAATTGTTTCAATGAAAATTGTTTCACATTGACGGGAATAGGGATCGGGCGGACAATTGCAGCCGTTCGTTGAGGCCAAAGAGGTGCGACGGCCCGCATTGTCGCGCCCATTAACCGTTCCTTCAGGAGAGCCACTTATGTCCCAAGACACACGTAGAATATTCCCGGCTGTGGTATTAGCCTGCCTTGTAGTTTTAATGATCACCGTTCCGGCGTTCCCGCAGCCGGCGAGTGGTGGTCGCGGGTTATCGAACGCTCAGATCCTTGGCGCCGAAGATCAGTCCAAGCAGATAGCCGTTACGTTCTGGCTTAATCAGCACGACAAGGCGGGATTCGATGAATTGGTCCGACAGATGTACGACCGGAATTCGCCCAACTACCATCATTGGCTTACGTCGAAAGAGTACGCGGCTCGCTTCGCGCCCAGCGACGCCGAGATGGCGATTGTGCGGCAGCATCTCGCAGCGAATAATCTCAAGGTGGTTCAAACCGACAAACTGAATCTTGCCGTGACTGCCCGGGGTACCGTAGCCGACGTCCAACGTGCGACCGGCGTGCAACTCAACCGCGTGTTAATCAATGGCGAGACGCATCGCATGCCCAGTGCGGAGCTGGCAATCCCAGGTATGGCGGGCAAGCTCGTACACACCGTGCAGGGCCTCACCGATACCCGATTCCAGAGTCATGCGAAGCTCTCGAAGGACCCGGATACAGGGAAACCGTACATGATGCCGCTGTCTAAGATCAGTCCGTTGTCCAAAGTGGGTCCCGCCGTGCAGTTCTTCAACGCCGAGTGCCTACACAATGCGCAGGCCCGCAACTTCACGGACGGTCTCACACCTCCAGTCCAAACCGCCTACTACACCGGCTCGCGCTACGGAACCAACATCAGCAACGGTCCGCCCCTTCTTCCGCCATGCGGCTACGATGCGCCGCAGGTGGATACGGCCTACGGCCTCACTTCCCTGTATAAAGATGGTCTCGATGGTACCGGCGAAACCGTGGTCATCGTCGATGCCTACGGTTCGGATACGATCACGGCCGACTCCAATGTTTTCGCGGCGATCAACGGCCTTCCGCCTTTGGTCCCAGGCACCAACTTCAACATCTTCTATCCCGGTGGCCCGACAAATTGCGGAGGGAATACCTGTGGCTGGGATGTGGAAACCAGCCTCGACGTGCAGTGGTCACATTCGGTTGCACCAGGAGCCAATATTGACCTCGTTCTGGGTCTCACCAATTCCAGCGGCGACCTCGACATCGCGGTGCTCTATGCCGTCGAGTACGAGCTTGGTCCGGTGATCTCTAACAGCTATGGCATCGAAGAAGCCTATCTCGCAACGTACGATCCGGCCGAACTCGTTGTTGAGGATGCGATCAACGAGTTGGGCGCCTCGTTCGGAATCTCGGTTGATTTCTCCAGCGGCGACGATGGAGACTTTTCGCATGTTTACCCTGAGATTACCGTTTCCATGCCAGCGTCTTCTCCCTTCG